>Ga0315276_10003455_pt1 | contig 14482 bp, 16 predicted proteins | sample YL17G05_0_MG_FD_204542 | JGI IMG/M metagenome (GOLD analysis project Ga0315276, IMG submission 204542) | Sediment microbial communities from Yellowstone Lake, YNP, Wyoming, USA - YL17G05_0 | ecosystem: Environmental > Aquatic > Freshwater > Lake > Sediment | place: USA: Wyoming | collected...
GGTAAACTGGGCAAGATAAAAAAACTTTACGGGGAGGATTTTATCCACGTTGTAAACCGCACAGTAATATGCAACTAACGAGAATTGGCGGGTTTGGACGAGAACCATCGAGAAAATAGGGACTTATGAAAGATTTCAGGGGATTTCCTAAATGCAACAAAATTGAGTTTTGACAGAATTTGTGCAAGCTAAATACGAATAACTGTCAAATATTTAAAAGTCGTTTAAAAGCAACTTATAGGGCCTATAACCCAAAATTAAGCTATTAGAATCACGCTTGTAAACGTGCGCTTTCAAACGTGCGCTGTGCGCCAAACGTGCGCCTTAAACAGCTTTAGTTATAGGGCCTTTACTGTTAATATAGATAAAATACAATATTCCGGACAATAATCACCATAATTTTGAGGGCAATTTAAAATTGGCAATCACCAGTTCGGTAACCGTCTGCTTTTCAGTCTTGCAGATTGTATAAACGACATCGACCTTGCGAATACAAAACTTCTTATATAGCCGCCGAATATCATCGTGGCCGTTAATGGTCAGCAAGAATTTACCCTTTACTTTTCGCAGCGCGGCTTCGAGCCGTTCGTGGTCCTGCCAGGTAAAAGGAGTATCATAGCTGCTCAACTGCCAATAAGGAGGATCGCAAAAGAAAACAGTGTGCGTTCTGTCATATCGCTTGATGACTTTCTCGAAATCGTCATTTTCAATAAAGACACCGTCCAGCCGTTCGTGAGCTTCGTTTATTACATCAAGGCCGGTCCTACGAAGCATTGCCTTACGATTGGTGCCAAAGCCGAAATTGTTTTTACCCAGGCAGCCTTGCCCGCCAAAAGTAGTTTTTAGCTTATACCAGTATCGAGCTGCTCGCTGAATATCAGTAAGGCCGGGCTGCTTTTGATAATCCATAAAGTCCTGACGGCTGTGAACAATAAAGGCCAGCTCATTAAACAATTCGTCCGGATGCCAGCGGATAATCCGAAACAGATTAATTACGTCGCTGTTAATGTCATTGATAACTTCGCATTCGCTCGGTTCTTTGGCGAATAAAACATTAGGTAATAATCCATTTGAAACATCACAATTTCGTTTATTTCCTTTATTTACGACTAAAATACCCATATATTTAAGTCCTTAAAATATAACGAGTTATAACAATATTGAAAATTATTGATAAAATTATTCATTTTACGCTTGACACATCGGCTATATGAGTTATAGTTACATTTAGTTAACCAGTTAATAACAAATTTTGAAACGCCCGAAAGGGCCAAAATCGAAAGGGTTAAAAAATGAAAAATGCACGCTATACAGCACAATGGGTTAAAGGGTCGCAGTGCCAAATCCAAAGAGGCAAAGTAATCGCAGAGGCGGCGGCAGATAGTTTGCCAGAATTCGCAAGCCAACTTTGCACAAATTACGCCTACAATTTGGGCGATGGTTTTAGTTACCAGAAATTTGATTCTGAAAACGAAATTAAGGACAGCTACGGCGATGAATTGCCGGACTGGTTTAAACAAGTAACTGCTTACCCTGTGCTTGTTTTTACGAGTAATTTTGGAACTGAAATTTTGTGCAATCCCTCGGCCTCGGCCATAATCAATCAAGTGCGCGGCGAAGCCTATGGCGATTATGATTTGACAATCAAAGGCATTTAAGAACTTTTTTAACCCTGCCCTTGTTCTTATTGAGCGGGGCAGGGAATTTTTTGAGGTAAAATTATGGAAACTCCGAAAACACTTTTGCAGGCCGCTCGTTATTTTGCTGATTTGAATATCTGCGAAAAGTTTATGCGTGATATTAAATGGCACGGCGACGAACCGGCCTGTCCGCGTTGTGGAAGTAAAAGAATCGGCGAAATTAAGAGCCGTAGAATTTTGCAGTGCCGAGATTGTCGCAAACAATTTTCGTCCAAAGTCGGAACGATTTTTGAGGATAGTCCGCTCGGACTTGACCGCTGGTTTGTGGCGGTCTGGGCGATTGCTAATTGCAAAAATGGAATCAGTTCGCACGAATTGAGCCGGTCTATCGGAGTTCGTCAATCGACCGCTTGGTTTATGCTTCACAGAATTCGTATAGCTATGGAGTGCGGCACACCGGATAAATTTGATGGCACTTCCGAAATGGACACCACTTATATCGGCGGCAAGATTGACAATATGCACTCTAATCGCCGTGATAAATTTCTCGGAAGTCGCGGCTCTATCGGAAAAACTCCAGTTCACGGAATCCTTAAACGTAAAACAGAAAACACTCCAAGTCAGATTAATGCCGCTGTCATTGGTGATAATGGAATTTCTGATACAATTTCGCACGTCAAGCAAATAGTTAAAAGAGGTTCGCAAGTTTGCACCGATGAAGCCAGAGCCTATGACAAACTTTCGCCTGATTATGTTCACGAAGCCGTTGACCATTCTATCGCTTATGTTAATGGGAACGTTCATTGTAACGGCGTTGAAAATTTCTGGACTCTTTTGAAGCGAAGTATTAAAGGCACTTACGTTGCCGTTGCTCCGTTCCATCTTTGCCGCTATGTCGCTGAACAAGTCTTTAGATTTAATTCCAGAGAATTGACTGACGCTATGAGATTTTGGCTTTTGTTGAATCACGTATTTAATAAGCGTTTGACTTATAGAGTTTTGGCCGGTGTTGACAATTCCGGATTTATGGGAAAGGTTTAAAACTATGGATGAAAATCGCAGACCAAAAGGAATTGGCAAATTTGCAGAACTGTTAAGCAGGTTGGTTGCAGTCCCGAAAGAATTGGTCGATGCGAAAATCGCACAGGCCAAAGCCGCAAGAAAACTACGTCGTAAAAAATAAGTTATACACATTTTAAATTTTCTCTTTTTAATTTTGGTGCGTCATCTGGATTATTACCAAACATTAGCGGCCCCGGCAAAAACTTCAACATAACAGGTGTGCTGGGGCAATAAGGCTGCGAGCCTGGCTGCGACTTTGTGCTTGCCGCCCATATACGGGAATAAACTTCTCATTCGACAGTCCGATTTCTCCGATATTTTTTGTGTAACGAATTTGCCGATGCGAAAAAATGCCAGCAGCGTCAACTGCTTGCAGGCGGATGTCCGATATGCCGCCCGCGTCGGCGTTTGTTTTTACATTTTTATATGTAAAAATGTAGATATATTAAATTATAAAAGAGCTATGCAGCCTCCAGTATTAATATATTCAATTCTTTGTCTAACGTTTCCTTTCTGAAAATTTATTGCACTTTTTAAAAACCTGTTAATTTAGTATATTTTGCATAGTTTCTTTCCAAAAAAGGCCGGTTCGGTTTACTTCCGATTTTGAAGTTAAAGAAAGCCTCCCGACAGTAATAATTTACTCCGGCCTTACACATTATCTCGCGTTAGGGTCTGCAAAATTCGGGTCATAATTACTATTACTGTCGGGCGGCAACATCGGTTGAAGTTGATATTCAAACTTTACATTATTGCAAAGAGCCATTTCAGGAATCGGAGCCAGAAAGGGAATCTTCTTCACCCCTTTAACAAAAGGCTTCCAAACAGTATTACTGGTAGTTACATTAATTGTGTTATTGTCATAGACTGTCGTAATATCCAAATATATTCTAATATACCATTGGCCGCTTTGTTCGTTGGGCAACCAAGTAATCTTGCCATCGGGTGTTAGGGTCATACCTTTTGGAAGATATGGGGCATAAAAAAATCGTGTTATCGAAATTATGTTCGGTTCTTCGCCGGAACAATTTGGCGTATAATTATCCCCGAATTTTAGCGAAGCCATAACAGGGTCAACCCATTCATAAGCTCCTGCATCAACTGCCAGTGCTACTCCTGCACAAACCAATACCATCAAAATCATAATTACCTTTTTCATAATTGGTTCCTTTCTATTTGAAGAATTGAGGCGGCGAAGTAAACGGCCAGCGTTCAGCCGGTATCATCCCGACATCTTTCATCGTCTTAAGAATCGACTTGCCATCGGAGCCGCCGACGCTGCAAATCGGCAATGTATCCGCCCGCGTCGGCGTTTATTTTTACATTTTTATATTCAAAAATGCAGGATATTAAATTATAAAAGAGCTATGCAGCCTCCAGTATTAATATATTCGATTCTTTGTCATAAGTTCCTTTTGTTAATCCGGTTGGTGCCGGCGGAGCAATATGTATGACGGCTTCAACCTCCTCAGTTTCGCCCACATTTTCATTGCCCAGCCTGTCGAATATTTTAAGAGCAAATTTATAAACGCCACACACAAACACAGTCTGTCTTACGGTTATTAGAGTTGTACCATGATACCAGGGGAATTTATACCAGGGCAACTGGTACCAGCCAAGGCATCTTGTGGCGTAACCTTGATACCAAGGGAATTTATACCAGGGCATTTGATACCATCCATAGATTCCGCCGCCGTCTTGGAATAATACAAATTTTTCTATGGTAAGCGGCGAATCATAATTAATATTACTACTGCCGCCATTGCCATAAAGCTTGGCGTAATCGCCCGGCTGATAGCCGATAGGTACTGCCCATGTAATTGTAATGTTGGCACTCATCTTTTTTCACTGAATTTTAAGTCTCGCGTAATCAGTTTCATCCGCTGTTGTTGGACCATATAAATGATTTGAATTATTTCTGGACACAAGGTTGTCCAGCCGAGGCCGGTTTTTAACTGGAAACCTCTGCCCTCAATTTCGCTTATGACATCGCCGATTTTGATGCGATTGAGCCATAAACGTTCAGTTGTAAATTGACCGCTAATGGAGGAATCCTGCAGGGAATCTCTGAGTTTTTGCATATAATTATAGAATTTTATCGAATCGTCTCTCTCGTCGGCGTTTAAACTGGTTGCCGAATAAATACTGGATTCATCACGGGCCTGGGCGTGATAATCGCCGCTTAAATCAAATATTTCGACTTGATAGAAAGGTGAGCCAGAATTCGAAGGTGATAACTGTCCACCAACTCGCTGATCCATCTGCACAGAGGCTGTTACTCTTATTCTCGTTTTCCATTCGCCAAGCTTAAAGCTATTACCGGCAAGTTTATCTCTGCAAAGACTTGTCCAGTAATTAAGCTCCATATCTTCAAGGTCTCCGTCTGATATAGCAACATTGTTTTTGAGCTTAATTTCAGCCAGATTCGGCTCGGTAATATATATACCGCATTCACCGTCCACATTAATTATTGATGCTGATAGCTTGTGCCAGGACGCTCCCTCATCAAAGCTGAATTCAACTGCGATTCCGACTGAATTGTCAGTCAAATTATCTTTTGTAAGGCACGGCAGCAGTTGTCTGTTGAATAATCCATATAGTCGAGCTCCATATTTATCAAAGGCGTATTTTGGGGGAATGACAAGACCCCAGTCGAAGGGCTCGCCTCGGTCGTAAGATGGAATTGTATATTTACCGGATTCGTTTAGGCACCATAGTCGCCCAACGCTGCGTTTGAGCGAGTTGCCTTTGAGGTGATAATATTTATAAAAAGAATATTGGTTAGGGTCTTCAATTTCCGCCAGATCGCTTTCGGTAAAAAACAGTTTGGAATTGTCATCCGATGTGTCCGGGACTAAATCGTCATCCCTCCAAGCGGGCACGAGTTCAGCGGTAAACTCTATTTTGTGCGGCGAACCAAAATACAGTGGCGAATTAACTACATTACTTATGTCATCTTCAAATTGAGCGGCCCACAAAATCGTTTTGCCGGCGGCTACGGCAGCTTTTATGTTGGCATTGGCCGGATCGATATCAGCGGAGGGCGGAGAGAATAAAGACTGCCGAATAATAGGCGACAAGTCACTTCGAGAGGTCGAATTAGCACTGCCGGATTTAAAAAATATAAGCAGGGGTTCATTGTCTGCATAATCGATTCTATATGCCCATCCTATTTGTTTACATATAAACTGCAAAGCTGTTGCCGTGTTTAATCCTTCGACGACGATATTGTTTAACTTCTGCTGCCAGTCGGCGTGTTCGAGCCCTATGATATTATCGGGATCACCGACAGGAAAATAGTCATCGGCATACAAACGGAACATTAATAATATGTATCTTACAATATCGTAAGCTGTCCACGCTATGGCATTGTTAATATTAGGATTGGCAAAAATGGGATAAGCATTGCCGCCCAAACCTAATTCTTCAGGGTCGCAGTTTGGGACGCCTTTTTCGTTAAAAATGCAACGCCTGCCCGAAAAGAATGTATAACTGCCAGAGATTGGTGTATCATCGTTATAATCGTCCAGGCTGCGGCCTATTTGACCGAAGCATGGTGAAATTGAATGCATTAACCAGCGATAGTCGAGGCAAATATAAGCGAGGCGTTCGTATTTGCCGCCTTTTTCGTTTCCGCCTGAAAATTGCCTGGAGATTTTCGTTAAAAACCCCTGGAATAAAACGACTTCCTGTTCGTCTTCGTAGTAAATAATTCTAACAAGGTCGCCTTTCATAAAGTCAATATCTGCATTCCAGCGTTCGTTTGGAATCCAGAAGCTGGCCTCGGCCGGCGTAGCGTTTACGTTTTCGATAACTGTTTCGACTTTAGCCTCAAAAAGATTTGTCCACTTCGCTTCGTAGGCTGGCGGCGAACCCCAGCCTTTCTTGTACTGCACAAATAAAGGCTGTGCCGTTCTGCTTATTTTTTTTTCGTCATCACTCAATCCAAAGACCTTCCTGTTGCAATAAATCTAACTATTACCTCTCCAGCGGAACTGAATAAATAAGCAGCATCCTTAAGAGGTATTTTTTTTAGGTCAATCCATACGACATTTGTAAAAGTTTGCCCCTGAAAAACGTAATTGGCTGCCGGCAATTCCTGGCAATCTTCGATAGCGATTAATTGGCTGGCCGCGTCGGTACGGGCAGCCGCATAAGTCTCTCCGATACCGCGCACTGTGCCCATAACAACTATCTCTTTGCCGCGAGAGCCAAGATACATATCTGTTAATCCGTGAGCCCCGGCAAAGCCGCTAAATTGGCGATCAGCCTGGCGATGACCGTCGTTTACTATTATCTCTGTACCAAATATTTCTGTTAAATTTGTCTCTGCCATAGTCAATCTTCAGAGGTCATTCGGTTGGGGTCAACAGCTCCAACTGTCGGATAATAATTAACACTGTTATCATTTACTATTGTTACCGGCTGGTTGATTTCGTTATTTTTTAGGTCCATCAGTTTTTTTTCGGATAGTACGCCGGTGTTATATAAGACACGTTTAGTAGGGGGCATGTATTGCTCTAACGGCCCCGTATACATATCAATCATCGTTTCGATACTGTCATGTAATGTTTTCGCTTCTTTTTGCTGTTGGCTGCCTTCCGGCAGGGAATTCATAAACTGCTCCGCCTCTGCAGCTTGATTTTCTAATGCCATAACCAAAGGTTCTAATTTGTCCCTGATTAATAATCGGTCTCTGCCTTTTTGTTGTAAAATCTCAAACTGCCCGGTTGCTTTAGTTAGCTGTCTTTGCCATGCTTCCTCTTGGGGCGACACTTGAGCTTTTCGCATAGCAATTTCAGTTTTTATTGCTTCTTCCTGATAGGCAGCCGATTCGGTATAAGCCTTTATTGCCGGTTCGATATTTTCAGCGGAAGCTTGAGAAACAGCCTGCCGCGCAGTTTCAAGGGTCTGCTGTGCGCTGGGCGTGGCCAACTTGGCAAGGTCTGCTGCCGAAGGGAAGCCTTTTTTTTGGAGAATCTGGACACGCCGGGATTCCGGTAGTGAATTTATGTATCGTAAAACAGTATCTGCTCGCTGATCCATATTCATATCAGCTAATCGTGACCCGGAAAAACGTTCAACGGCTTTTCTCGCCTCTTCATTTTGACCGGCGGATATCTGCGTTAGTAAATCAAGCAGGGAATTGCCGGTTCTTTTGTTGGCACTTACATTTCCTGCGGCGGAATACAAACTTATCGCCTTATCCAGAGAACCGCCGCCTGCCAGATAATTAATAAAGCCAGTCCCAGTGCCCGTGTTTGCCAGGAATTCGTCAAGCGTCATTTTGCCGCCTGCCGCACCGGCCAGCATCTTGGCGATTAAGCCTTTAAAGGCATCTGCTTGCGCTGGGATTTTAGCCTGCTCTGCTATTCTAAATAATGATTCTATTCCCTGCTGATTTAATTGTGCGGCTCCGATAAGCGGCGCTATATTTTTAAGAAAAGAGAAAATCTGTTCATTTTTCAGGCCGCCTTCTTTTTTGTAAGTCGCTTCGACAGCATGCATCAATTGGCCGGCAGTGCCAATGTCCGCAAAGCCGCCTGCTTTTTGTACTTCCAGTGCCTTCATTCCCCATTGTTTTTGCTGGCCGGCAGTCCCTGTTTGGAATTCAAGGCCCTGGCCTATCTGTTGGATCTGAAGCGACTTGTCGTAAAATTCTTTTGATAACTGCAGCATGCGTTCCATTTTCTGATTAAACATATCCAATAGACGCATAACACCCTGTATGCTGAGCCAGCCAAGAACGAATCCTGTAACCTGGTTTTTTACGTTATCTACGATTCGTCCCAGGCCAAGGAAACCATTTGACGCTTTTTTTGTGCTTTCCTCAACCTGGTTGCCGGCAGCTCCCATCTCTTTGTAGTAATCATATAACGAGGAGGCGACATCCTTCACCTCTCGCTTCGTCTGCTCGGTATCGCGAGCGCGAATATGAATGTTTATATCTTTATCCGGCATATTTTTTTAAGCAATTGCCAAAATTTTATTTGGACCGCTTAAAGTCAGCGGCGTACTGGCATTATTCGTAATAATGAATGGCACATCGTAGGAACTGTAGTCGGCATTAACATCTGAAGATTCGCTGAGATTTGTAAATTCAACTCCGGCAATAGTCAGCGTTTTTGCCGCCGCACCGCCAGCCTGTCTGATTGACAAAACAAGATTACCGCGAGCAGCCTGCACCATCTCTACAGCCTTCAGCTTTGCGCTTATGATTTCTGAATCCTGAATAGTCAGTACACCTGACGGCATAATACCCGAAAGCAATGCATCGACCGCTGTATAGCCGATATCGCCGTCCTGTGAGGCCTTTAAAAGCTGCATCACGATATTGAAGTCTAATTTAGTGACGTGATATATATTCAGGTCGCCGCCATGAACACAAGCTGTGATTTCAAGGCCTCTGGCTGCGCTGACGTAAGTTGGGGCTGCCTGGTTATCTTCCGGCACCCAAAGGTCTGCAATGCCTTCGGTTTCATCGGCAGCCTGGCACTCAAAGTCGGCGTTTATCGATCCGTAACCGCGATGCATCAGGCTTATGCCGCATCGATGAATGACCGGTTTATTTAATGTGTGTTTGATGTAGCCAGTTGCCTCAGCGACACCGCTTTTTCGTTCGTAATGAACAGATGTTCCAACTGCGCCGGTGAGTAGCTCAATAACATGCAACCAATCCTGACCGGTCATGTTGCCCCGGACAAATTCCGTCAGCCTGTCACCCATCGGTACCTGCAGACCGTCGACGGGAGTTTGCAGAACATTGTCATAACCAGCGAGCAGTCGTAATGTCATAAGTCCGCCAGCCGCAATGGTGTTGATAGTTATTGCCTGCGGCTTCATAACTCGATTATTTACTGTTGTCATTTTAAACTCCTTTTAAATAAGGTTTAATTCGTTATCATATTTGCTTCAAAATACATATCTATCGCGTGCCTATTTGCGCTATTAACCAGTTCAACTTCGTTTTGGTAATACAAAGGATCACAGGCAACATTGCTGCCCGGATGTGAGCCGTCGAGAGCGGCAATTACAAGGTCTCTGATTTTGCTGGTGCCGAGATGATTTGCATCGCCCGTGCGTGCGACGCCCGGTGATTTACTTTCGACTCCGATCGAAACCGCAAATCGCAAAATTTGTTTTAGCGAATATCCACCTTCCCGCCCGGACGATGGGGGTTCATAGGCCACAAAGGCGAACGGTGCATATTTTTGAAAGGCCTGCAGGCCACCCTCATCTGCGCCTATCTGCCATCGCCAGACATCTACGGTTTTAAAAACATTTACGTTGTTGTGCTTTAAAATTTTTAAAGTATCAACAATAAACTGTTCGGTTAACGCGGTTATTCCACCGTCATTTGCCATTAAATTTTATTTCCTATTTTATCACTTATGGATTGCGTAATATTATCAACACTGTCGAGTACGCCTGCCAGCAGAGCGCCGGAGCCTGTAACGGTAACTGATTTTTTAAGGATAAATAATGCCTTAATGCTCCGGTCGGTTTTACCGGTCTTGATTCCAAAAAACAGGCCGCCGCTTTTGCCTTTAAAAAAGAATCCGTTCGGCACTTGGCGAGGCGATGCGTAGCGAGCCACGCCGGCAGCAGTTAATCCCGCACCGATTGGAATACAAAGAAACGCCGCGTTTTTGGGAGTTATGGTTTTTTGTTCGGTGCCCAAAAGCCATTTATAAGCATCAACGGCAGATTTTTCTCTGACACCAACAATGCCATCGAGCGGCGCCTCCAGCCATCCGTCAACGGCTCGCTTGAGATTGCCGGTGCGAGTTTGCAAATCCTGTCCAATCAGATGTTCATTGACAACTTTATTGGCTGCGAATTTAACTCCTTCGGCAAGTCCCTCGGAACAGGCCAGAACAATGTTTGTGCCTGAAGCACTCAATTCGGCGATTGTTCGATTAAATTCAGAACCCATCTCTAGATAGATTTTCATAAAATCAGCCTCTTGTGTCTGTCGAGTGTATCTTTAACCAGCGGTAGCAAATCCATCGCTGAAAATGAACTTATAGAACCTCCATTGGAACTTTGCGAAAGAAGTCCGATATTCATCCTGCGCTTATAGATAAATGATGCCTGCTCAATTGCGGCCTCGCTTATATCTGCGGGCATTGCGGTTTCGCCGGCTGCTGGTGTTTGGCCGGCAGAGACATAGCCCCCGCGATATTTGATTTCAACTCCGTCTTCGCAGTTATTCCAGGCTGATGAGATTCGATATACGATGCCGGAATTAGCCAATAGCCGGTAATCGGTATTGGCAGTTAATGCGGTTGCATTATTGAAGTCATAATTCCAACACTCTTTTATGCTGGTTATAGATACAATCGGGAAACGGGGCAGAATGATTCGCTGGCCCTGGCCGGTCCAGTAGACAGTTTCATCGATGGCGTTTAAAAGTAATTTGCGCATTGTGTAATTGTCAAATATCGATTCGAGGCCGGTAATGATTCTGTTAATTAAGGTATCATCTTCGGTTGTCGATATACCCAGCCGGTCTTTGACATCGGCAAGTGTGCAGATTCTGCCGACAACGGAATCAGCAAGCAGATAAACATTGGCTGTCGTGTCGTCATCGGTACCGCAGATTGCGCGGATGCGAACAAATTTTGCAGTCGAGGTGAAGATTCCTTTTTTGGCTGAGCCGCTTGCAATCGGGACCGCAGGCACACCCGCATGCTGGTCCAGTGCCGGCGTAATACCGCCGTCGTCAGATGTGTCAATTTGAACATCGGTAATATTATCGCCGCTGCCTCCGCCGGCGTTTTCGACGATGACCGTAAAGCCGGACAGCAATTCGATGTTAGTCCAGCCGATAAGCGTTATCAGCTCATCGGTTACAGCGATGGCTGCCGATTTTGTTACAAGTTCCATTTATTTAGTCCTGTAATTACTGTTCGCCTTGTTCGGCCGAAGCTGCTTGTCCTGCGGCGTTTGTATTATCGCCTTCTGATTTTGACCCTGCTTCGGCTCCATCTGGTTTTTCTTCTTTCCCATCTGTTTTTTTCTCCAGCGAAATTTTGTTTTTAGCTGCGAAGTCGTCGCGGGCTTTTTGCGCACCCTTAAGCTCAGCCTGCAGAGCTATGATGGTTTTTTCATATTGCGGGATTGTATCTGCAATGGCCTGAGCTTTGTTAATTGCAATTACATTGACGGAAATTTGGCCGCTGATTTTGGAAACAATTTTTTTGAGCCGTTCCAGTTCGACCATCGGGCGGTTTGTGTTCTTTTCCCACGGAGCGCAGGTTTCGACTGCAAATTTGTTTTTAATCAGCAAAGCCGCCGTGCTTTGGGGCAGGTCGTATTCGCTGTTCTTCAGATATGAACAGTTTTGCAGGCGGGCAATCGGTTTGCGAGAGCCGGGATAATTTTTGTTCATTTTAATCCACATTTTTAGTTCTCCAATTTTTTAAAGAAATCCGCCCGCCACATCGACGGGCGGATAAAATACTTCAATTCGATTCTGCTTTCGGGTTTTTAAGCCTCAATAAGCTCCGTCAATCCGGCTTCGGCTGCCGATTTCGGCAGGGTATCTGCCGGGAAGCCAAGAGCTGTAATCTGCAGCAGAGCTGCGGTGGCATTTGCCGCCGTAGGCGCCTGTACCCTGATGTACCGTTTATGGGTTTTTGTCAAATCGACAAAAATACCATACTGTTTGTTGTCATCAGTTGCGCTGATAACAGCGGCAAGAGCAGCGCCCGTAATTGCGGTATAACTGCCGCCTGTCGTGTCGCATTCTTCCAGCAGTGGCGGAGTCGTCGATAGAGTTGAGCCAACAGCGGCATCGCCGGCACCGTTATTAATTAACACAAGCAGGGCGCCAAGGCCGAGCGTGTCAAAATAAGTGTTGCCGGTAAAAGCGCCGTTATTTTTCAATTCCGGCGGGAGCAATTGGCCGAACTTAATCCTTTTTGCAAACGATCTTAAATCCATTTTATTACCTCACTAAAAAACTTTTATATTTAGTTTTCAATATCGGGCGGCCTGTCGATTGCCGCCCGATTAACAATTCAAAATACGCAAGCAATTACGATGCAGCGGTAATCAGGCCGCAAATCGGACCGGCATTGGTCGTATCGCCGACGCCGTGAATATTAATTGACAGCCGTCTTGCTGCCAATACTGCGATAAGTCTCTGGGCAAAGTATGCCTCGGAAGATTGGCTGATTTCCAAAACGCCCCGGCGTCCGAGTTGAGCGCCGAGTTTTAAATTTGCCAAGAGAGCGCAAATTTGATTGTTCGCTGCGGTTTTCGGCATGACTTGGGTGAATCGCACATCATAGCCGAGGAATAATTTTTTGCGTGCCCCCTGGCTCATTAGCACTTCATTGTACTGTGTGCCTCCGGCGGCCAGCGCCAAAGCAACCATCACGGTATAATAGAAGTAGCGATGAACGTACCAGTTGGCATTACCGTCATCGGCCATATCGGGAAGCGTTCCGACAACGCTGGTGAAATTGGCAAGAAGCAATTCGCCGTATGCGTTGCCGGCTCCAACAACCAGGCTTTTGATATTTGCTATTGTCGCATCGACCGCTCGCAGTTTTCCCGCGATACCAAGTGTGCCAAGATAGGTACTGGTTCCATCGCCGAGGAACGCCATCTTGTCAATACCGTAGCCGTACGAACGCGAGAAAATATATGCCATTAATTCTCCCAGCGGAATTGCCGAATCCTCATCGAGCTCAATCGAGTAGGCAGTCAATGCGGTATATGTTTTTGCAAGATGCGAGATTAAGGCGATCGTAATATTTTGTGAGGTTGTAGCGACGCCTTCGCCGGGGCATTGCAAATCGAGGATTGTGTCGGTCTTGGGCTGCAATGTTTGTCCGGTTCCCATTGGTATCGGCAATGCATCGGCCTCGAAAACTCCATAATTTTCAAAAAGACGAATCAGGGACGGAATCATTTCGACCGTAACAAGCGCCGAGCCGCCTGCCTGCGATGAACCGGTCATCGTCTTGGAGCCGTCAGGGTTAAGCCACTTCATTTTTGTGCCCATATCTTCGAGGGCTTTTTTGCAGTCGTCGTGGCTCTTTTGTAATTTGGCCGAACCGGCTGACGCCGCCGCCATAATCATCAGGCCGAATGCCTTTGCCTCAAGGTGATTTGCGAACAGGCCCTTGTATGATCCATCCGGACTTTTAAGGCTCGCAAAATTGTTGCTGCGAATCTGCTGCAGCTTGCTGGCAAACTCTGTCGCCTGTGTCTTAAACTCTTCGGCGCCTGACTTGAGGGTTTTGATTTCGGCATTTGCAGCGGCCAGTGCTGCTTCGTCGAGTTTCTTGCGTTCGTCAATCAACTGAAGAACTTCGACCTTTGTGGCCTGACCTTTTTTAATATCCTCAAGGCCTTTTTCAATAGCAGCTATTGTCTGCTCTTGTGTTTTTACTGGGTCTTTTTCCATGGGTTAATTTTCCTTAAAATTTTCAATAATCTTTAAAATTTTACCTAACGGATTTTGCTCGGACTTTGTATGTTTACCCGCAAAAGCAGATGAATCGGAATCGTCGCCAAGCAATAACTTTTCCGCAAATCCGCCCGAATCGGGAATAATTAACGATTTTAAATCTTCAATTTCCACCATAAGTTCGGCTGTTTTTTCTTCAAAAACGCCCTCTGCTATTTTTATGAATTGAGTTTCGAGTTCTTTTGATAATTCAGTATCTTGCCAATCTCCTACAGATTTAAGCTGACTCAAAGCGCCGGGATTGCAGCCGACAGCGACACAGGAAATTTCGTAAAGTTCAATCTTGGTTATAATC
>Ga0315276_10003457_pt1 | contig 14470 bp, 10 predicted proteins | sample YL17G05_0_MG_FD_204542 | JGI IMG/M metagenome (GOLD analysis project Ga0315276, IMG submission 204542) | Sediment microbial communities from Yellowstone Lake, YNP, Wyoming, USA - YL17G05_0 | ecosystem: Environmental > Aquatic > Freshwater > Lake > Sediment | place: USA: Wyoming | collected...
AAGGGGGTTGGTGGCAGCGAATGTATCACCGCAGCGAACGGAGACGATGCCCGAGGACCCTCCGCGGCCGACTGGGGATCCGCCGGGAATCACTGCCAAAACGGGCGGCGGCCGGAGGAGTGGCACACCGCTCAGCTCTTGTTATTAGCGGGCGGGTCACTTAGAATGGTGAACCGGACCGAAACACATACATGCTCGAAGACACTATCATTGCGATTTCGACGCCGCCGGGGTTCGGCGGGTTGGGGATCGTCCGGATAAGCGGCAAAAGGGCTCTTGCGGTGGCCGGGCAGATCTTCCAGCCGAAGAGAAGATCGAAGAAGCCGTTCCCTGTTCTGCGCCCGGTTTTCGGTACGATCCGCGATCCCGATCGGAAAGCGGACCTTGACGAAGCATTCCTCACATATTTCAAGGCACCCCGGTCTTATACAAGGGAGGATGTCGTCGAGCTGAGCGCGCACGGCAGCCCGGCCGTTCTCGAGGCCGTCCTCAGGCTTGGCGCCGGGGCGGGGGCGCGTCTGGCCCGGCCCGGGGAGTTCACCCTCCGCGCCTATCTGAACGGCCGGCTGGACATGCTCCAGGCCGAGGCCGTCAACGACTTGATCAGGGCCGTCTCGCTGACCCAGGCCCGCATCTCCTCCCGTCAGCTCGGCGGGAGCCTTTCCCGGAAGATCTTCCGGCTGCGCGGCAAGCTGATCGCCCTGCTCTCCAGGGTGGAAGCCGGCCTGGAATTCCCTGAGGAAAAGCTCAGAACGGGATCCGCGGCCGATGGCCGGACCATCGATTCCCTGGCCGCCGAGGTCGAGAGGCTCGTCTCAAGCTTCGAGGCCGGGCGGGCCATCCGGGAGGGCATCACCCTGGCGATCACGGGAAGGACGAACGTCGGAAAATCGACCCTGTTCAACGCTCTTCTCGAGGAAGACAGGGCCATCGTCACGCCTTTCCCCGGGACGACCCGGGATTTTCTCAGAGAGAAACTGGTCATCGACGACATCGTTTTCCATCTCGTGGACATGGCCGGGCTGGGAAAACCCGTCCATCCGGTCGAAAAGACGGGGATCGCCAGGGGACAGAAGATCGCCCGATACGCGGACGGCCTGCTCGTCGTCCTCGACGCTTCCCGGAAGGAAAGCGGCGAGGATGAACGGCTGGTCCGGAAATATCGGGCAAAAAAAATGCTCCTCGTTTTCAACAAATCCGACCTCCCCGCGAAGATCGACAGACGGAGGATGCGAAAGCTGGCCGGCGGCTCCTCATCGATCGACGTTTCCGCCCTTAAAGGCCGGAATATCGACAAGTTGAGGGGGACGATCCACGGGCAGTTCGCCCCGGGCCCGGCAAAAGAGGAGGACGTCATCCTCCACGCCCGGCAAAAGGACCTCCTCCAGGCCATGTCCGAAGCCCTCCGGCGGGCGGCAGAGCTCCTGGCAAGGGGCCATTCCGTCGAGCTTTATGCCGAGGAGCTCCGCAACTGCCTGCCCCTCGTCGGCGAGCTGACGGGACAAGTGCGCATCGAAGAGATCATCGACGACATCTTCGGGCGGTTCTGCGTGGGGAAATAAGGACCCCGAATGAAGGCGGCAGACAGCTTCGACGTCATAGTCGTCGGGGCGGGGCACGCCGGTTGCGAGGCCGCCGCGGCAGCGAGCGCCATGGGCCTCCGGACCTGCCTGGTGACCATCCATCTCGAGACGATCGCCCAGATGTCCTGCAATCCGGCCATCGGCGGCCTGGCCAAAGGGCACCTCGTCCGGGAGATCGATGCACTCGGCGGCCTGATGGGACTCCTGGCTGACGAGACAGGCATTCAGTTCAGGCTTCTCAACCGGAGCCGTGGCGGGGCGGTCCAGGCGCCCCGGGCCCAGTGCGACAAGGCGGCCTACCGGCTGGCCATGAAATACAGGCTTGAAAAGATGCCCAACCTGACCGTTTTCCAGGGCATCGTCGCCGAAGTCGTGGTCGCCCGGGGCGCGGCCCGGGGCGTGATAACCCTGGACGGGACGCGTCTCGAGGGAAAAGCGGTCATTCTGACGCCGGGGACCTTCCTCAACGGAACGATCCATATCGGGCTCCGGAGCTATCCGGCCGGACGGGCGAACGAGCCGCCGTCGGTGGACCTCGCGGAGCAGCTGAAAAAGCTCGGCCTGAAGGTTCTTCGCCTGAAAACGGGTACGCCAATGCGCCTGGACAGGGATACCATCGACTGGGGCTCTTTCACGCCGCAGCCGGGAGACGAGGACCCGGTGCCCTTTTCCTACAGGACGCGCGCGCGACTCCAAAACAAAGTCCTCTGCTACTTGGGCTATACCAATGCGGCCACTCACGCGGTCGTTCGCCGCAACCTCGATCAATCACCCTTATATAGCGGGAAGATCAAGGGTGTCGGGCCTCGTTATTGCCCTTCGATAGAGGACAAGGTGGTCAAGTTCCCTCAACGCGCCCGCCACCAGTTCTTTCTCGAACCGGAAGGGCTCGAAACGACGGAGATCTACATCAACGGCATGTCGTCGAGTTTGCCTTATGACGTCCAGAGGGAGATCTTGGGCACGATCCCGGGCCTGGACAGGGCCAAGATCCTGAGGCCCGCCTACGCCATCGAGTATGACGCCGTCTCCCCCACCGAACTCATGGCCACTCTCGAAACGAAGAAGATCACGCGTCTCTACCTGGCCGGGCAGATCAACGGGACCTCGGGATATGAAGAAGCGGCCGCCCAAGGCCTAATGGCCGGGATCAACGCGGCCTTATCCATCCGAAAAAAGGGGCCGTTCATTCTGAGGCGGGACGAAGCCTATATCGGGGTGCTCATCGACGACCTGGTCACGACCGGCCTCGACGAACCCTATCGGCTGTTCACCTCCCGGGCCGAATACCGGCTCCTGCTGAGGATCGACAACGCCGACCGCAGGCTCATGGAATATGGCCGGGATCTAGGTCTTGTCCAGGAAGGTATCTGGAGGGAATACCAGGATAAACGGGATCGTGTCGCGGGCGCGTTTTCGTTTTTAAGGAAGAACAGGCTGAGATCGGCAGCCGGGGATACCGTTACTCTCTTCGAGCATCTGAAAAAACCTGAAATCGGCCTTAGAAGTGTGCTAGAATATGGGAAATTCTCGGGCGCGTTAAGCGACGAGGATTGCAGGCATATCGAGTCCGAAACAAAATATGAAGGCTATATCAAGAAGCAGGAGAGAGAGATCGCTAAAGCCGTGCGGTCCGATTCGATGAAAATCCCGAGCAGCGTCGATTTCCGCGAAGTTTCTGGGTTGACCCGGGAGGCCATCGAGAAACTCGAAAAAATGAGACCTGCGACTTTGGGCGCGGCCAAAAAGATTCCCGGGATGACTCCGGCCGCCGCCCAGAATCTCGGCCTTTATCTCGAGATCCAGGCGAAAAGAGGGCTCTCGAGGGCCTCTGTTTCACGTGGAACTTGCCCGGACGATGAATAAGATCATTGCCGTAGCCAATCAGAAGGGCGGAGTCGGAAAGACAACGACCGCCATCAACCTTTCCGCCTGCCTCGCCCTAAAGAGCAGAAGGACGCTTCTCATCGACCTCGATCCCCAAGGCATGTCGACGCTGGGATTGGCCAAACCGAAAGTATCAGAGCAGGGAATATACCAGGCGATGATGAACGGCCGGGACCTCATGGATTGCATCCTGGGGACGGATCTCGAGAATTTCTATCTATGCCCATGCTCTCCCGAGCTCTCGGGCATCGAAGCCGAGCTGTACGCGGTCGAGCGAAGGGAAAAACGGCTTCTCGACGCCGTCGAAAAAGCGAGACGGTTCTTCAACTTCATCATCATCGATTGCCCTCCTTCCTTGGGATTTCTGACGATCAACGCGCTGACCGCGGCGGACTCGCTCCTCATCCCCGTCCAAACGGAGTTCTTCTGCATGGAGGGGATCCCGGACCTCTTTCACGCCCTGGAAACGGTGCGGGCCCACTTCAATCCCAAACTGGCTATCGAGGGCATCCTCTTGACCATGTTCGACGAACGAACCAACCTCTCCAAGCAGGTCGCGGAGGAGATTCGTAAGTCGTTGAAAAACATCATGTTCGAAGCCGTCATCCCCCGCAGCGTCCGCCTGGCCGAAGCCCCGAGTTTCGGAAAACCGATCATCCTTTATGATATAAAATCCAAAGGGGCCGAGGCCTATCTCAGCCTCGCCGAGGAGATCATTCGCAGATGAGCAAGAAAGCCTTGGGAAAAGGCCTGGGCGCGTTCATATCGGACGAGTTCAGCATTCTGAAAGACGAGAGGTTCGCCGAGCTGGACCTCGAGGACGTCAAGCCGAACCCCTTTCAACCGCGGACGAGGTTCGACGACAAAACGATTGACGAATTGGCCCAATCGATCAGGGAGACAGGTATCGTGCAGCCGGTGATCGTGGCCCCGGAAGACGATCATTACAAGATCATCGTCGGCGAACGGCGGTGGAGAGCCGCCCAGCGGGCTGGTTTGCGCAAGATCCCCGTCCTCATCCGGAACATCCCCAAGGACAAGCAGCTCGAGGTTTCATTGATCGAAAACATCCACCGCGAGGAGCTGAATGCCCTGGAGATCGCCCATGCCTACCAGAGGCTCATCGACGACCACGGCTACGCCCAGCACGAGCTCGCCGACAAGGTCGGGAAGGACAGGTCCTCTGTCACGAACTACCTCCGCCTGCTCAAGCTGCCCCAGGAGATCCAGGACCGCCTGTCTGACGGGACGATCTCCATGGGACACGCCCGGGCCATGCTGGCTGTCGAGGACTCGGTGACCCAGCTCTACGCCTGCCGCCAGGTCATCGATAGGAACCTGTCGGTCCGGAACACCGAGGCCCTGGTCAACCGGCTGAAAAAAAAGGCGCCTCGCGCGCAGAGGAGCCTGGCCGACCCCGATCTCCACGCCCTCCAGGAGGAGATGCTCAAGAGCTTGGGGACGAAGGTCCTCGTCGCCGGGAACCGGAACAAGGGCGTGGTCAAGATCTATTACTTCTCGCTGGACGACCTGAACCGTATCTACGACAGGATCAAAGGAGCAAGCTCATGAAAGACAAGCCGCGCGAATTGAACGAGAACAAGCTGGCCGGTCTGATCGACATGGATTCGGAGTTCAAGGGCGACCTGACCTTCAAGGGGTCCTTCCGGATCGAAGGCCATTTCAAGGGCACGATCAACTCGGACTCGCTTCTCGTCATCGGGGAGAGAGGCAAGGTCGAGGCCGACGTCAAGGTGGGACAGCTCATCATCAACGGCGAGATCCGGGGCACCCTCCAGGCGACCGAGAAGATCGAGATCCACAACAAGGGCCGCGTGTTCGGGACCATCCTGTCGCCGGTCCTTCTCGTCGAGGAAGGCGCGTATCTCGAAGCGACCTGCCAGACGAAGGGCGCCGCTAAGACCGCCGCCGCAGCGGCTAAAGATCCGGCCGGAGCCTGATCACGGACGGGCGCGGCGCGCCCGCCCGGGCCCGTTTTCTCCGCTTGAGTGCGGCGCGTCCGAAGGATATAATCGGGGGGTCAATTTCCAGGAAGGCGTATTCATGAGCAAGTACATCTTCGTCACCGGCGGCGTCATTTCGGGTTTGGGCAAAGGCATTGCCGCGGCCTCCATAGGCCGGCTCCTGGAGAGCCATGGTTATAAGATCACCATCCAGAAGTTCGACCCCTACCTCAACGTCGACCCGGGGACGATGAGCCCATTCCAGCACGGCGAGGTCTACGTCACCGACGACGGCGCCGAAACGGACCTCGACCTCGGCCACTACGAACGTTTCACGTCGGCGAAGACGACCCGGGCCCACAACTGGACGGCCGGAAAGATCTACGAATCCATCATCCGGAAGGAGCGGAAAGGCGAGTACCTGGGAAAGACGGTCCAGGTCATCCCCCATGTGACGGACATGATCAAGAGCGCGTTCGAATCCGTCCAAGAAGGTAACGATATTGTTATCTGCGAGATAGGCGGGACCGTGGGCGACATCGAAAGTCTGCCCTTCCTCGAAGCCACGAGACAGATGCGGCTTGGCCTCGGCGTAGACAGGACGCTCTTCGTCCACCTCACCCTCGTCCCCTTCGTTGGCGTTTCGGGAGAGCTCAAGACGAAACCGACCCAGCACAGCGTCAAGGAGCTCCGGGCGATCGGCATCCAGCCGGACATCCTGCTCTGCCGTACGGGACGTGAGCTCTCGGCCGACATCAAATCCAAGATCGCGCTGTTCACCAATGTCCCCGTCGACGCCGTCATCACCGCTTTGGACGTCGATTCGATCTACGACATCCCTCTTAACTTCGCCAAGGAAGGCCTCGACACCGCCATTCTCAAAATGCTCCGCTTGCCGCGCCACAAGAAAAATCTCGCGGCCTGGGAGACGATGGCCGACCGGATCAAGAATCCCAAGGACGAGGTCGAGATCGGGCTCGTCGGCAAGTATGCCGGCCTCCATGATGCCTATATGAGCTTGGGCCAGGCGCTCATCCACGGCGGGCTGGCCAACCGGCTCAAGGTCAAGATCGACTGGATCGAAGCCGAGGCTTTGGAAAAAGAGGACCCGGCGAACATCTTGGGAAAAAAGGACGGCATCCTCGTGCCCGGCGGCTTCGGCAAGCGGGGGATCGAGGGCAAGATCCGGGCCGTCACGTACGCCCGCGAGAACAAGGTCCCCTTCTTCGGCATTTGCCTGGGCATGCAGTGCGCTTCGATCGAGTACGCGCGCTCGCTCGCCGGACTGAAGAAAGCGAACAGCACGGAGTTCGCTCCGGACGCCCCGCATAAGATCATCGTGCGCTGGCGCGAGCTGGCCAGGGATTGCGACATGGGCGGGACGATGCGGCTGGGCCAATATCGCTGCGACCTGGTCAAGGGCTCGGTCGCCCATCAAGCTTACCGCGCGCTCAAGATCTCGGAGCGTCATCGCCACCGTTACGAGTTCAACCCGAGCTACAAGGACGCCCTGGCCGACGCGGGCATGGTCTTTTCCGGGATGAACCCGGACTACGGGCTGGTGGAGATCGTCGAGGCCCCCGACCACCCCTGGTTCCTGGGCTGTCAGTTCCATCCCGAGTTCAAGTCCAAACCCCTGGCCCCGCATCCTCTTTTCAAGGCGTTCATCGGGGCGAGCTACGCCCGGCGGCGTCAGGCGGGGAGGGCGCCGGCGGCCCGATGAGATCCGTCGGCTATTTTGTAGGTAATAGATAATAAATAATATATAGAGAGATGCGGGTCCCCGTCAAGGAGGGCGATTTGGACATCAACCCGAAGATCTTCAGGGAATATGACATCCGAGGCATCGTCGGCCAGGACCTGGACGAGGCGGTCGTCGAAACCCTGGGCCGGGCGATGGGCACGTTCTTCCTCGGCCGCGGCCAGAAGGACGTCGCCGTCGGGCAGGACTGCCGGCTGAGCTCGCCCGGCTTCGGCCGGGCCCTCATCCGCGGTCTTCTCTCCACGGGTTGCGACGTCGCCGACCTCGGGGTCGTCCCCACGCCTCTGCTCTACTTCTCCGTGTTCTTCAAGAGGAAAGAGGCCGGGGTCATGATCACCGGCTCCCACAACCCGCCCGAGCACAACGGCTTCAAGATGATGTCGGGCGAGGACACGCTTTACGGCAAGACGATCCAGGCCCTCTACGAGATTGTCCGCAAGGGCGTCTTCCCCCGCGGCGAAGGCCGCGTCACCGCCCTCGACGTCGTGACCGAATACCAGGATTATGTCGCGGGGAACGTCCGCTTCTCCCGGCCGGTCAAGGTCGTCATCGACGCCGGGAACGGCACCGGCGGCACCGTGGCCGTGCCGCTTTTCCGGAGGATGGGCGCGGAGGTCGTGGACATGTTCTGCGATCCGGACGGGCGCTTCCCCAACCACCACCCCGACCCGACGCTGCCGGAGGCCATGGAAAAACTCATCGCCAAGGTCCATGAGAGCGGCGCCGAGCTCGGCATCGGCTACGACGGCGACGCCGACAGGATCGGCGTCGTCGACGACGAAGGGCGGATCCTCTGGGGCGACCAGCTCCTCATCGTCTTCGCCCGCGACATCCTCCCGGCCCGGCCGGGGGCGGCCGTCATCTCCGAGGTCAAGGCCTCGAAGGTCCTCTACGATGAAGTCGCAAAGCTCGGCGGCCGGCCGATCATGTGGCGGACGGGCCACTCGCTGATCAAACAAAAGATCAAGGAGGAGAAGGCGCCCCTCGCCGGCGAGATGAGCGGCCATATCTTTTTCGCCGACCGCTGGTTCGGTTTCGACGACGCGATCTACGCCTCGGCCAGGCTCCTCGAGATCCTGTCGCGGTCGAGGACGAAGCTCTCGGCGATGCTGGCCGGCCTGCCGAAGACGTATTCGACCCCGGAGATCCGGATCTACGCTTCCGACGAGGTCAAGTTCAAGATCGTCGACGAGGTCCGCCGCGAGCTCGCCGCCCGATATCCGGTCATCGACATCGACGGCGTCCGGGCCATCTTCCCCAAGGGCTGGGGCCTCGTCCGGGCCTCGAATACCCAGGCCGTGATCGTGCTCCGTTTCGAGGCCGACACGGAAACGGACCTGGCCGCCATCCAGAAGGAGGTCCGCAGCGTCCTCCAGAAGATCATCCATACGCTCGGGCCATCATGAGGGAACGGAATGGCCAGGGCGGGGCGGGAAAAGGCGGGCGTGACGTCCGGGCCGTCATCCTGGCCGGCGGTCGGGGCACGCGGTTCTGGCCGCTTGGCCGGGCGGCCAAGCCGAAACAATTCCTGCGCATCACCGGCCGGGAGCCCATGCTCGTCGAAACGGTCCGGCGTGTCCGGCCGATCGTCCCCGCGCGGCGGGTCACCTTGGTCGCCGATGCCGCGTCGACGCGGCTGGCCCGAAAGCTCCTGCCGCGGCTTCCAGCGGCGAATTTCGTCGTCGAGCCATTGGCCCGGAATACCGCCCCGGCGCTCATGCTGGCGACGGCGCGCGTCTGGCTGGAGAACCCCGAGGCCGTCGTGGCCGTCCTCCCGGCGGACCACCTCATCCGGGACGAAAAGCGGTTCCTGCGCATCCTCCGGGCGGGCGTCGAAGCGGCGGCCCGGGAGAGGGTCTTCGTCACTTTCGGCATCCCGCCGGCTTATCCCGCCACCGGGTACGGCTACATCCGACACGACAGGGAGAGCGGCCGGAAGATCGCCGGCGCCGTCTTCTATCCGGTCCTGGGGTTCAAGGAAAAACCGAACCTGACCCAAGCCGACGAGTACCTGGCCTCCGGCGACTATGGCTGGAATTCGGGGATGTTCCTCTGGCGGGCGGACGTGTTCGCCGAAAAGCTCGAGGTCTTCGCCCCCGAGCTCCTGCCCGCCTGGAACGGCATCGTCGGGGCCTTGCGGTCGGGGAACAGGAAAAGGCTCGGGGCCGCGTTCGCCCTGGCCCCGGCGCTGTCCATCGACTACGCGCTGATGGAAAAAGTCGAGGGCGTCCTCGTGGCGGACGGGGATTTCGGCTGGTCGGACGTCGGCGCCTGGTCGACCCTCTTCGATATCTGGGCCCGGGACGGCAACGGCAATGCCCGCCGCGGCGAGGTCCTGGCCTTGGGCGCGAAGAATTGCCTTGTCTGGAATCCCGGCCGGCTGACCGCCCTTATCGGCGTCCGCGACATCGTCGTCGTCGAGGCCGGCGACGCCCTGCTCGTCTGCGACGCGGCCCTCGACCAGAAGGTCAAGGAGATCGTCGACACCCTGAAGAAAACGAAAAGGCTCAAGAAATATATATAAAATAGAAAATCTCGAAGGAGGTATCGAAGGTGAGAAAACGGATCCTGACATTTGTCGCGGCGGCGTTCGTCCTGGCGGCGTTCGCTCAGGCCGCCGGGGTCACGCTGGACGTCAAAGAGCACGTCCTCCAGAACGGGATGAAGATCCTGATGATCCCCAAGCCGGGCGTCCCGCGCGTCGTCTGCCACATCTATTTCAAGGTGGGCTCGATCAACGAGCGCCCCGGCATCACCGGCAGCGCCCACGTCCACGAGCACCTGATGTTCAAGGGCACCGAGGTCATGGGCGTCACGGACTACGCGGCGGACGCCAAGATCGACGGGCAGATCGACGGGCTCATGGACCAGATCTACCGGGAAAAATACTGGAGGACCGACGGTGACCCGGCCAAGATCGCCGCGTGGCAGCAGCAGGTCAACGAATTGGCCGCGGCGGAAAAGGCCTTCATCATCAAGGACGACCTCTGGACCCGGTACATGAGCAACGGCGGCACCGGGCTCAACGCCTCGACCAGCCAGGAGACGACGGGCTACTACGTCACCCTGCCCTCGAACAAGATCGAGCTCCAGATGCTGATGGAATCCGACCGGTTGATGAACGCCCGCTTCCGCGAGTTCTACTCCGAGAAGGACGTCATCATGGAGGAGCGCCGGCTCAGCGAAAACCAGCCGGGCTACTTCTTCGGCGAACAGGTCGGCGCCGCGTTCTTCACGGCTTCGCCCTATCATTGGGACGTCATCGGCTGGATGGACGACCTGAAAAAGATGACGAAACAGGACCTCGTCGATTTCCACAACCGCTACTACGTCCCGAACAACGCCGTGGCCATCTACGTCGGCGATTTCGACCCGGCCGCGGTCATCGCCATGGCCGAAAAATACTTTGGCCGCATCCCCAAGGGGCCGGACCTCGAACCCATCCGCACGGGCGAACCGGCGCAATACAGCGAGAAACGGCTCTACGGGGAAGGCCCCGCGCCGACCAGCCTGCAGATGATGTTCCATACGCCTCCGGACGGACACGCCGACACGGCCGCCCTGTCGATCCTAGCCAGCACGCTGGGTTCGGGCGGCGGCGGCAGGGGCGGCGGAAGAGGTGGGGGCGGCGGTGGGACCGGACGGCTCTACAAGCTCCTCGTCCGCGACAAACAGCTGGCCGTCAGCGCCTCGGCCTCGAGCCGGCCCCAGTGGTATGTCGGCGCCTTCCAGTTCAGCGCGACGCCGCGCCTGGACAAGGGCGTCAAGCCCGAGGACCTAGAGAAGGAGATCTGGGCCGAGGTCGAGAAGGTCAAAAAAGAAGGCCTGACGGAGGAGGAGATCCAAAAGGCCAAGAACAAGGGTGAAGCGGCCTTCATCCGCGGCCTGGCGAGCACCGCCGGGCTGGCCGGCCGGGTCGGCCGGGCCGACCTCATGCGCGGCTGGAGGTCCATACTCACCGATCTCGAGGACCTCAAGAAAGTGACCAACGACGACATCAAGCGGGTCGCCGCCGAGTACTTCGTCAAGGACAACAGCCTCACGGCCATCTACACCCGGAAGTCGGGCCGGTAAGGAGGACGATATGAAAAGAACAGTCATAGCCATTCTGGCCATCGCCTTCGTCTTCGTCAGCCTGGGGCTGGGCCAGGCCAAGCACCCCTCGGAGCTGAAGTACCCGTCCCTCAAATTCGAACCGCCGGACCCTAAGACGTTCCGCATCGAATACGCGGGCGGCCTCCGGGCCTACGTCCAGGAAGACCGCAGCCTGCCCCTGTTCAACATCACCGCCATCGTCAACTGCGGCGGCCTTTATGCGCCGAAGGAAAAAGTCGGCTTGGACAACGTCCTCGGCGACCAGCTCATCAAAGGCGGGACCAAGACTCGCGAAGGAACGGCCATCGAGGAACGGATCGACTTCCTCGGCGGCTCGCTGAATTTTAACGTCGGAGAGAGGACGTCGACACTGACCCTGTCGGTCCTGAGCAAGGACCTCGACGAGGGGCTGGCCATTTTCTTCGACGTCCTCATGAATCCGGAGTTCCGCGAAGAGCCGTTGAAGCTGGCCAAGGCCCGCTTCGTCGAACAGCTTCGCCAGGCCAACGATCAGCCGAACGGTGTTCTCAGCCGGGAGTACGAACGGCTCCTCTACGGCGACAACGCCCTGACCTGGCGGGCGACCAAGGCCTCTTATGAGGGGATCACGGCGGCCGACCTGAAAGCCTTCCACGCCGGGTATTTCTCGCCCAAGAACATCCTCCTGGCCGTCGCGGGGGATTTCTCCAAGGCCGACCTCAAGGTCAAGATCAATAAGCTCGTCGCCGGCTGGAAAGGCAAGCCCGTCGCGTTTCCCGCGCTGCCGAAGTCGTTCCCGGCCCCCGAGCCGGGCGTCTATTTCATCCAGAAAGCCATCAACCAGGGCTATATCAACCTCGGCCACCTCGGCATCGAGGACACCAACACGGACTACTTCGCCGTCCAGATCATGAACTTCATCCTCGGCGGCGGCAGCTTCACGTCGAGGATCACGACGAAGGTCCGCTCCGACGAGGGGCTTTCCTACAACCAGGGCAGCCGATTCGCTTATCGCTGGGGCTTCCCGGGCACGTTCTCGGGCTACGTCCAGACCAAGTCCTCGACCGTCGGCTACGCCATTTCGCTCATCCTGGCCGAGTTCAACCGCATCCGGACGGAAGCGGTGAGCGACGCCGAGATGGAAACGGCCGTTAACTACTACCTGGAGAGCTTCGCCGACGCCTTCCAGTCCGCGCAAGCGACGATGTCGAGCTTCGCCAACCTGGAGATGACCGGCAAACCCATGGACTACTACAAGACGTACCGGGCGAAGATCCAGGCCGTCACCAAGGCCCGCGTCCAGGAAGTCGCGGCGAAATACATCCATCCGGACAAGGCCGCCATCATGGTCGTCGGCGACTTCGAGCCCTGCAACAAGGGCGGCGACAAGTGGCCCGGCCCGCTCGATAAGCTGGGCAAAGTCCACAGGATCAACCTGACCGACCCGATGACGGGAGAGGAGATCAAGAACCGGTAGGGGCCGAGGAAGGAGCCGTCGTCATTGCGGCGTCGAGCGGCCGCGGCGGGCTCGTTCATCCGAAAATCGAGAAAGATCGCCCATGACAGACACTCCCCCTTCTTTCGACGCGGTCCGCGAACTCAAAGGACGGTTCGCGGCCGCGTCCCTTTTCCGGCCTCTCCGCGTCCGGCGCCACGAGCCGGGAGAGGTCCTCGAATACGACATCCGCGGTGTCTGGCCCGCCCGGCCGGCCCATGTCAGGCTTTCCATCGAACGGCATGTCGGCGGGGGATTCGCCGGACAGGTCTACAGGGTGCGGGTCTTGGAGATCGAGGCCCCCGAAGGGCCCATCGAGGGTCTCGGACCGGGCCGGGTCTGCGCCCTGAAGATCCTCGTCCCCGTTTCGGGCTTCGGGCGCTTCATCCGCAATCTCCTCTACGGGATCGGATTCCAAGGGCCGTTCGCGCCCCAGGTCAATCCCGACGCCGCCCGGGCCGGGGCCCTGTGGCAGAAGTTCATCCGCCGCGGCGCGCGGGAACGGCTGGGCTCGGAGCGGGCCGTCGTCGACGTCATCGCCACGCTCGTCGACCCCGCGCTCGGTAGCTGCGGCGAGCTCAGCGAGTGGGTTGACGGCCGGCTTTGGCGCTACGAGGTCGACGACAACCTCTTCGCCCGGCTGGATTGGAAACCCGACCCCGATCGTACAGGGATCGGGACTGGGAAGCCCTGCCCCGATCGTACAGGGATCGGGACTGGGAAGCCCTGTCGGCAGGGGGAGGGCCTGGGCTCGCCGGAATACCGGACGAAGCGGACGTTCATGAGGGACCTCGTCGGCCTCATGCACGACATGGGGGCCCCCGAACTCGCCCGCCAGTATGAATGGTGGACGTTGAAAAGCCAGCCGAACGCCCTCAAGCGCCTGGAAGCGGACGCCGACCCGGAGCGCGGGCTCGTCGCCGTCGATTTCCGGGCCGGCATGGCCCTCCTGCCCTTCCTGCCGCAGTGCCCAGCGGACCTCAAGCTCATCGCCCGGGGCGTGGCGCGGGGCAGTCTCGTCCAGTTCGACCGGGGCGACCTCCGCAAGCTCGGATCCTATGTCGCGGCGCACGGCGCCGCCTTCGCCGATATGCCCGGAGCCCTCGAAGAGCTCAGGAGAGCCGACGATGCCTACCGGGATTCCCTGCCCGACATCGCCCATCACCATATCCGGCTGATCACACAGCCGCGGCTTTGGACGGCGATCCACAGCGCCTGGGTCCGGGGCTGGGAGATCCGGGGCATGGCCGACCCGGAGGCGGCCGGCCGGTTGCGGAAAAGCCGGTTCGCGGCGCTCCTCTTCCTGTTCCTCGGCCTCCTGCCCGTCCTCACTCCGGCCCTCTTTCTGCTGAAATATCCGGGGCGAGCGGCCGGGCTTTGGGTCCTCTGGCTCGTCCCACTCCTCGGCCCCTTCGTCCGCATGCTCTGGGGGCGGCGGGACTATCGCCGCCACGTCGGGGCGCTCCTCGCGAAGGCCGGCTACCTCGGCCGCGCCTTCCGGGGGCACGTGGCCGAAGCCCTCATCCGCTGGCACCGCGCCGGCCGCGTGAGCGACGATCGGACCATGGCCATCGCCCAGAAGCCCGGACTCTATCTCCTCAACCGGCCGCTGGCCGTCCTTCCCGCGGGGGCGCACAGGTTCCTGACGGACAAGGCTTTTTTCAAGCAGCGCCTTTATCTCATGTTCGTCAAGCCCGTCCAGCTC
>Ga0315276_10003458_pt1 | contig 14470 bp, 8 predicted proteins | sample YL17G05_0_MG_FD_204542 | JGI IMG/M metagenome (GOLD analysis project Ga0315276, IMG submission 204542) | Sediment microbial communities from Yellowstone Lake, YNP, Wyoming, USA - YL17G05_0 | ecosystem: Environmental > Aquatic > Freshwater > Lake > Sediment | place: USA: Wyoming | collected...
GATTATGCAATAATATATAACACACTTCAGAAAGATCCGTGTAACTCCGAAAAAGAAGCTGTCATCTATATCTACCGTCAGCTTAGAAACGCTGAACCTCCCGACGAGGCAACAGCCCGCGACGTAATTGACAAGCTTTTCTTCTCCGATAAGAGATATGACCTCGGTGAAGTAGGCCGTTACAGGATTAATAAGAAGCTCGGACTTAATACTGAATCAACTGTCAAGATCCTTACAAGGGAAGACATTATTAAAATTATCGGATACCTTATCGAACTCATTAACTCCAAAACCGATATTGATGATATTGACCATCTGAGCAACAGAAGGGTTCGTACTGTCGGTGAACAGTTATACGCACAATTCGGCGTGGGGCTGGCACGTATGGCAAGAACAATCCGGGAAAGAATGAATGTTCGTGATAATGAAGTGTTTACACCTGTAGATCTTATTAACTCAAAGACACTTTCATCAGTTATAAATTCATTTTTCGGAACGAACCAGCTGTCGCAGTTTATGGATCAGACCAACCCTCTGGCAGAAATGACCCATAAGCGTCGTATGTCGGCACTGGGCCCTGGAGGTCTTTCAAGAGAAAGAGCAGGGTTTGAGGTAAGGGATGTTCACTATACCCATTATGGACGGCTTTGCCCGATAGAAACACCCGAAGGACCTAATATTGGTCTGATCTCATCGCTCTGTGTCTATGCCAAAATTAATGACCTCGGATTCATCGAAACACCTTACCGCAAAGTAAATGAAGCAGTGGTCGATTTCAGTAATGACGGAGTTGTCTGGCTTAGCGCTGAAGAGGAAGAGGAAAAGATGATTGCACAGGCAAATGCTCCCCTTCAAAAAGATGGAAAATTTGCTGATGCAAGAGTGAAATGCAGATATGAGGCAGACTACCCGATTGAGGAAAATAATAAGGTTGACCTCATGGACGTGGCTCCGAATCAGATAGCCTCAATAGCTGCTTCACTGATTCCATTCCTTGAGCATGACGATGCCAACAGGGCACTCATGGGTTCAAACATGATGCGTCAGGCAGTACCGCTTATCAATCCTGAATCTCCTATCGTGGGAACAGGACTTGAAGCCCAGGTGATAAAGGACAGCAGGATTCTCTTTGTAGCTGAAGGCGATGGTGTTGTTGAATTTGTGGATGCCAATGAAATAGTTATCAGATATACTCGTACCGACGAAGAAAAATTTGTGAGCTTTGATGAAGATATCAAACGTTATATCCTTCCGAAGTACAAAAAGACAAACCAGAATACATGTATTAACCTTATCCCTGTAGTGAAAAAGGGCGAAAAGGTTACAAAAGGACAAGTACTGACTGAAGGCTATGGAACTAAAAACGGTGAGCTTGCCCTTGGCCGTAACCTGAAAGTGGCTTTCATGCCATGGAAAGGATACAACTTTGAGGACGCTATCGTTATTTCCGAAAAAGTTGTTCAGGAAGATATGTTCACTTCAGTCCATATCGATGAATATCTGCTAGAAGTCAGAGATACAAAGCGTGGGCTGGAGGAGCTTACTTCAGATATCCCAAACGTGAGCGAAGAGGCCACCAAACATCTTGATGAGAATGGTCTTATAAGGATAGGCGCTCATATACGACCCGGTGATATACTCATTGGGAAGATCACTCCAAAAGGAGAATCCGATCCTTCACCCGAAGAAAAACTGCTTCGCGCAATTTTCGGTGATAAAGCTGGCGACGTAAAAGACGCTTCCCTTAAAGCCGGACCGTCTCTCGAAGGTGTGGTGATAGATAAAAAGCTGTTTACCAGGGCTATAAAGGATCGTAAAGCTAAAGCAGTTGAGAAACCGCTTCTCGATAAGATAGAGACAGACTTCAACAAAAGTGTTAATGATCTGAAGGCCCGGCTCGTGGATAAACTGTTCATCCTCGTCAATGGTAAAACATCGCAGGGAGTTAAGGATTATCTTAACGTTGACGTTATTCCGAAAGGAAGCAAGTTCACCCTCAAACAGCTTCAGGAGATAGATTTTCTTAATATAAATCCAAATAAGTGGACCACTGACAAGAAGAAGAACGACAGCATTAAACAGCTCCTGCATAACTATATTATAAAGTATAAGGAGATCGACGGAGTATATAAGCGCAGGAAATATAACATCACTATCGGTGATGAGCTTCCTGCAGGTATAGTACGTCTGGCAAAAGTTTATATAGCCAAAAAACGTAAGATCAGGGTTGGTGATAAAATGGCAGGACGTCATGGTAACAAGGGTATTGTTGCCAAGATAGTGCGCGCGGAAGATATGCCGTTCCTCGAAGATGGTACACCGGTTGATATAGTTCTTAATCCACTTGGTGTTCCTTCAAGGATGAACCTTGGACAGATCTACGAAACTGTTCTTGCATGGGCCGGTCAGAAGCTTGGACTTCAGTTCTCCACACCGATCTTCGACGGGGCAACCATCCAGCAGATAACTGATTATACCGATGAGGCAAATGTACCTAAGTACGGGAAAACATACTTGTATGATGGCGGTACCGGCGAACGTTTCGACCAGCCTGCTACTGTTGGTGTGATCTATATGCTTAAGCTTGGTCATATGGTTGACGATAAAATGCATGCACGATCAATAGGTCCCTATTCTCTCATTACACAGCAGCCTCTGGGCGGTAAAGCACAGTTTGGAGGTCAGCGTTTCGGTGAAATGGAAGTCTGGGCTCTCGAAGCATTCGGTGCTGCTCACACTCTGCAGGAGATACTGACCATTAAGTCGGACGATGTGGTAGGAAGAGCAAAAGCTTATGAATCAATTGTTAAGGGTGAGCCAATGCCTCTCCCCGGTATACCAGAATCACTCAACGTGCTGCTGCATGAACTGAGAGGTCTGGGTCTGAGCGTAATTCTCGATTAAGGATTCAGCTCATTCTTATTTTAATTTTTGGAAATATAAAAATCAGCATATGTCATTCAGAAGAGATAACAAAGCAAAAACCAGTTACTCAAAGATCTCTATAGGTCTGGCTTCTCCTGAAGAAATTCTCGACCGTTCAAGCGGTGAGGTTCTGAAGCCTGAAACAATAAACTACCGTACCTATAAGCCTGAGCGTGACGGATTATTTTGCGAAAGGATTTTTGGCCCGGTAAAAGATTATGAGTGTCATTGCGGTAAATACAAAAGGATCCGTTATAAAGGAATCGTTTGCGACCGTTCTGGTGTTGAGGTTACAGAGAAAAAGGTCCGTCGTGAAAGAATGGGTCATATTTCTCTTGTTGTTCCGGTTGCCCATATCTGGTATTTCAGATCGCTCCCGAATAAAATAGGTTATCTGCTCGGTCTTCCCACCAAGAAGCTCGATTCAATAATTTATTACGAAAGATACGTGGTCATCAATCCGGGAATCAAAGCTGTCGACGGGGTTAAATATCTTGATTTCCTCACGGAAGAGGAATATCTCGAGATTACTGAGTCTCTTCCAAAAGAGAACCAGTATCTTGAAGATGGTCACCCCGACAAATTTGTTGCCGATATGGGTGCTGAAGCTCTTCATAAGCTTCTCAGCCGCATAGACCTTGATGATATGTCTTATTCACTTCGTCACAGGGCAAATACTGAGACTTCACAGCAACGTAAAAACGAGGCACTTAAACGCCTTCAGGTTGTTGAAGCTTTCAGAGATTCAAAGCATGTGAACAAGCCGGAGTGGATGATAATAAAGGTTGTTCCTGTCATTCCTCCTGAACTGAGACCTCTTGTGCCTCTCGACGGTGGCAGATTTGCGACAAGCGACCTGAACGATCTTTACAGAAGAGTGATTATCAGAAATAACCGTCTGAAAAGACTTATAGAGATCAAAGCTCCTGAGGTAATTCTCCGTAATGAGAAACGTATGTTGCAGGAAGCGGTTGATTCTCTTTTCGATAATTCAAGAAAAGCCAATGCAGTTAAGACCGATGCTAATCGTCCTCTTAAATCGCTGAGCGACAGTTTAAAAGGTAAGCAGGGACGTTTTCGTCAGAACTTGCTTGGTAAAAGAGTCGATTATTCTGCACGTTCGGTAATCGTGGTAGGTCCCGAACTTAATCTTCATGAATGCGGGATCCCAAAAGATATGGCTGCCGAGCTCTATAAGCCTTTTATTATACGAAAGCTTATCGAACGCGGTATAGTTAAAACCGTAAAATCTGCCAAGAAAATTGTAGACAGGAAAGACCCTGTTGTCTGGGATATACTTGAAAATGTTCTTAAAGGACACCCTGTGCTCCTTAACCGTGCTCCTACACTGCACCGTCTGGGAATACAGGCATTCCAGCCTAAACTTATTGAAGGTAAAGCAATTCAGCTTCATCCTTTGGTCTGTACTGCTTTTAACGCCGACTTCGATGGTGACCAGATGGCTGTCCACCTGCCCCTTGGAAACGGAGCAGTGCTGGAAGCCCAGATGCTGATGCTGGCTTCACATAATATTCTGAACCCTGCAAACGGTGCCCCGATCACTGTTCCCTCCCAGGATATGGTTCTTGGCCTGTACTATATGACCAAGGGAAGAAAGAGCACCGAGGCAGATAAAGTCAAGGGTGATGGACTTATATTCTACTCTCCGCAGGAGGTGACTATTGCACATAATGAGGGAAAAGTAGATCTGCATGCAATTATTAAGGTAAAAGTTAATGATAAAGTTGACGGCCAGGATGTTAACCATATTGTGGAAACTACAGTAGGTAGAGTAATATTCAACCAGTACGTTCCTGAAGAGGTTGGATTCATAAATGAGATCCTTACAAAAAAATCTCTTAGAGACATTATAGGGAGAGTCCTTAAGATGGCAGGTACTGCAAAGACTGCCGACTTCCTCGATGCTATCAAGAACCTGGGATTCTTTTCGGCATTCAAGGGCGGGTTGTCGTTCAACCTCGACGATGTTATCATTCCGGAAGAGAAAACAAAATTTGTTACGGAAGGTTATGAGCAGGTTGAAGAGGTCCTGAATAACTATAGCATGGGATTCATTACCAATAATGAGCGCTATAATCAGATAATTGACATCTGGACACACGTCAATGCAAGGCTGACCCAGTCGCTGATGAAGCAGCTTTCGAACGACAAGCAGGGTTTCAACTCGGTATATATGATGCTTGACTCGGGAGCAAGGGGCTCAAAGGAGCAGATCCGTCAGCTGTCGGGGATGAGAGGCCTTATGGCTAAACCTCAGAAATCCGGTTCCTCTGGCTCAGAGATCATCGAAAACCCGATTCTGTCTAACTTTAAGGAAGGTCTTTCTGTTCTTGAATATTTTATTTCAACTCACGGTGCACGTAAAGGTCTTGCAGATACAGCCCTGAAAACTGCAGATGCAGGTTACCTGACACGCCGCCTGGTTGATGTTTCTCAGGATGTTATAATAAATGAAGAAGACTGCGGAACTCTGAGAGGTCTTGTGGCCACAGCCATCAAGAAGAATGAAGAAGTTGTTGAAACTCTTTACGAAAGAATACTCGGACGTACAACAGTACATAATGTATATCACCCCCTGACAGGTGAATTGATAGTTGAATCAGGTCAGGAACTTACAGAGGACCTTGCCAGAAAAATCGAGGAATCTCCTATTGAACAGGTTGAGATCCGTTCGGTTCTTACATGTGAATCGAAAAAGGGTGTCTGTGCAAAATGTTATGGACGCAACCTGGCAACAGGTCTGATGGTGCAGAGAGGCGAAGCGGTAGGTGTTATTGCGGCACAAAGTATTGGTGAGCCTGGTACACAGCTTACTCTCCGTACATTCCACGTGGGAGGTACAGCTTCAAACATCACTACCGAATCGAGCCTTGTCGCAAGATATGGAGGAATTGCAGAAATTGAAGAGTTAAGAACTGTGCCGAAAAATGATCCTGACAAAGGTAAGGTCGATGTAGTAATTGGCCGTCTGGCCGAACTGAGGATCGTTGATAAAAAAACCGGAATAGCTCTTACAACACATACAATTCCTTATGGATCGAAACTTTATATTAAGCCGGGGCAGGAAATAGATAAGGGTACCCTGATTTGTGAATGGGATCCTTTCAATGCTGTTATTATTTCGGAGATCGGCGGGAAAATTGGTTTCGATTACCTTATTGAAGGTGTTACTTTCCGGGAAGAGTCTGATGAACAGACAGGATTTAAGGAGAAAGTAATTATTGAAAGCAGGGACAAAACCAAAAACCCGGCTATCAGGATATTATCCAAAGAGGGCGTTGAACTGAGAACTTATAACCTTCCTGTTGGTTCCCACCTTGTTACTGATCTGAATAAACTGGTTGAACCTGGTGATATTCTTGCTAAAATACCGAGGGCGGTTGGAAAATCGGGTGATATTACAGGAGGTCTTCCACGCGTTACCGAACTTTTCGAAGCACGGAATCCTTCTAACCCTGCAATTGTATCGGAGATTGACGGCGAAGTGACATTCGGTAAGATCAAAAGAGGTAACAGGGAAATAACTATCAAGTCGAAGACAGGTGAGATGAAAAAGTATCTTGTTCCGCTTTCAAAGCAGATACTGGTGCAGGAGAATGACTATGTCAGGGCAGGTATCGCTCTGTCGGATGGTGCAATAACACCATCTGATATCCTTGCTATAAAAGGACCAACAAAAGTTCAGGAATATATAGTAAATGAGATACAGGAGGTCTATCGTCTTCAGGGTGTCAAAATTAATGACAAACACTTTGAGATTATTGTCCGACAGATGATGCGTAAGGTCGAAATTATTGATCCGGGTGATACTAAATTTCTTGAACGTCAGATAGTTGATAAGCTTGAGTTCATGGACGAGAATGACTGGATATATGGTAAGAAAGTAATTATTGACGGTGGCGATTCCCAGACACTTCGTCCGGGTATGATCATAACTGCAAGAAAGTTGCGCGATGAAAACTCCGTCCTGAAACGCCGTGACCTTAAAATAGTCGATGCAAGAGATGCTATACCTGCAACCTCAAGCCAGGTTCTGCAGGGAATAACAAGAGCAGCTCTGCAGACCAACAGCTTCTTCTCCGCAGCATCATTCCAGGAGACAACTAAAGTCCTCAATGAGGCCGCAATACTTGGGAAAGTTGATAGGCTTGAAGGACTGAAAGAAAATGTTATTGTCGGCCATCTGATCCCTGCCGGAACAGGAGGTCGCGAATATAACAGCATTGTTGTAGGTTCACTTGAAGAATATGAGAACCTCGTCGGCGAGGAACAGCTGACAGAAACGGAAGCTGAAAAGTAAATTATAATTATTTAAACCATGTCAGATCCTAAAAATCCCAATCAGATCAGCATCGAGCTGAATGAGGAGGTTGCACAGGGCACATATTCAAACCTTGCAGTGATTACTCATTCCGCGTCTGAATTTGTTATTGATTTTGTAAGGATTATGCCAGGCATTCCTAAAGCACAGGTAAAGTCAAGGATCATCCTTACTCCCGAGCATGCAAAAAGACTTGTTGCTGCACTCGAGGATAATATTGGCAAATATGAGTCTGTTCACGGGCTTATAAAGGAGATCAAAGGATCAGGGCCTGTTATGCCCCTTAATTTCGGAGGACCTACTGCCCAAGCGTAATAAGATGACTATGAGTCTGGAAGCCGTCACCTTCTGGTTTTGACGGCTTCTATTTTGTTAATGCTAAAATAAATCTGTAATTTGCAGGTTAATAGTCAAAGAAGTATAATGTAAAATGAAATTTAATATACTTAGATATTTTATTATTGTTCTAATAATGATTGCCCCGGTACTTTTTGATCAGGGGTGTAAGAAACAGCCAAAATGCGGATGCGGAAAAGATATGATTTTTCAACTCGATTCAGCTGAAGCCCTTGTTCAGTTCAATGAAAGCACAAAGACAGCACTTTTTTACCCCACCCTGGGCGGCAGTTCAGGAGCAACATATTATTTCTGTAATCCGAGCAGATGGATAGATACCCTGAAGAAAATGAACACCCAGGAATACCTGCTTGTCTCCGGCAAGGCATATTATGATTGTACATACCTTTATAACAGCAGTAATTATTCTTATCAGCTACCACCTGTCTACCAGGTAGAGGTTACTTCAATAGTCGAAGATAAATACGGCAAAAAGTAAATCTCGCTTTACTCTCAGGAGCTCAAATCTCTAACTTTTGAACCTGCGAACTCAACATCCGATCCGCAATACATTAATTATTATTAAACTACCGACTCTTTGATAAGCAGTAAGAGTGATCATGGGAGGTGAGCTCAGGAAATTTGGGAGAAAGCATCCTTTTGGATAATAGAGGTAAAATCTCAGGCCAATTTCGTATATTTCAGAAAAATTTTCCTGATGATACAATATAAAATATCATTTGCAGGTGCAGGAAAAGTTGCAGGTACTCTATGCCTCGAAATGTATAAAAAAGGTCATCTGATTCAGAAAATCGTATCTGCCAGAAAAAAGAGTGGAGCCATCCTTTCGACAAAATGTAAAGCTGACTGGTCAGATAATCTGATTTTCCCCGATTCAACACAAATTATAATTGTGGCAGTTCCGGACCATAGCCTGAGAGTGGTGCTCGAAAATATAAAATGTGGTAAGGATACAGTTGTGGCACATACTGCCGGAAGCTTTGGCCTGGGAATTTTCCCGGAAAACCTGAAGAGAAGAGGTGTTTTTTATCCCTTGCAAACCTTTTCAAAAGAGAGAAGGACAAAAATTAATGGGATACCTCTGTTCATTGAATTCTCAGATGAACATTCAAAAGACCTCCTGGAGAACCTGGCAGCATCTTTAGGCGCTACTGTCTATTATTCTGATGTTGAGCATAGAAGACTTCTCCATATCGCTGCTGTCTTTGTTTCCAATTTTACAAATCATTTGTTTACTGCAGGCAATGAGGTTGCTGCAAAATCAGGTTTCCCGTTCGAAGTTTTGAAACCTCTTATTCTTGAGACAGTTAAAAATGCCTTTGAGCTGGGTCCGGAAAATTCCCAGACAGGTCCTGCAGCACGATATGATTTAAATACTATTGAAAAGCACCTGGAATTACTATCTTTCTCTCCTGAATTGAAGGAAATTTATAACGGGATGACCAAAGCGATAATGCATTACTATAAAAAGAGCTGATATAATGAGCAATTTCAAGGAAGAGCTGGTAAAGATTAAAGCATTTGTTTTTGATATCGATGGCGTTTTGTCACTTCAGACTATCAACCTTAATTCTTTCGGTGTTCCCAACAGGACTGTGAATCTGCGTGACGGATATGCATTGCAGCTGGCGGTCAGGAAAGGCTATCATGTTGCTGTAATTTCTGGCAGTAACTCAAAGGAGTATTCAAAAAGGCTCAAACTTCTGGGTATTTCTGATATTTATCTCAATTGCCGCACAAAGCTTGAGCATTATCATAATTTTCTGAAAAAACATGATCTTGACAAATCAGAAGTACTATTCATGGGGGACGATATCCCTGATTTTGAAGTTATGAAACAGTCGGGTGTGCCCGTCTGCCCGGCCGATGCTGATAGTGAGATAAAGCAGATATCATCATATATATCAGATAAGAAAGGTGGTGAAGGATGTGTCAGGGACGTTATTGAACAGGTAATGAGACTTCATAACAAATGGATGGATTCCGATGCATTTACATGGTAAATTATGAAAGCGTTTTTTAAACTGATAAGATGGCCTAACCTTCTGATTGTTATTCTCACGATGGTGCTTATGAGATATGCAGTTATCGAGCCCATTCTCAGCAAGATCAGCGTTAATCTCTACGGGATCATCGGCGATGCCGGATACATGACCCTCCAGCTTCAATGGTACGATTTTATGATGGTTGTGCTTGCAACAGTGTTTATTACAGCAGGAGGTTATGTAATTAACGACTATTTTGATATCAGGACAGACCTGATTAACAGGGGAAAAGTTATTGTAGGCACCAAGATACCGCGGCGGCAGGCAATGATGTGGCATAATATTTTCAATATGGCAGGTGTCGGTACAGGTTTTTACGTTTCATGGAAGGTCGGATATTTGTGGATGGGAATACTGTTTCTTCTTGTCTCAGGACTTTTATATTTCTATTCTGCCAGCTATAAGAGACAATTTCTTCTAGGCAATATGATCGTAGCAGTGCTGACAGCAATGGTTCCTGTTCTTGTAGTAATTTATGAGGCACCGGCAATCTATCAGTATTATGCTGTCAATGCAGTTAAGATACCCGATCTGAGTATAATTTTTTATTGGGTAGGAGGATTCGCTATTTTTGCCTTCCTGACAACCCTCACGCGTGAAATCATAAAGGATATTGAGGATTTTGAAGGTGATGTGGCTTATGGACGAAATACCGTACCTGTGGTAATAGGTATTCAGACTTCTAAAATTGTTGCAGTATGTCTTACATTTATAACATTTGCAATGCTTTATCTGATATGGTATTTCATTTTGAATGATATAATTACCCTTATTTATCTTAGTGTTGCAGTAGCTGCCCCGCTTGTTTTTGTAATTTTCCGGCTTATCATCAGCAAAAGCCGCAGACAACTCCATGGTGCAAGCAACATGATGAAAATTATAATGCTCACAGGGATCCTCTATTCAGTAGTCGTAAAAATAATTATTACCTGCAACCTTTATTGAGAATGATTAGAGGAATTCCCGATCATTATCACATAGTGCTGGCTTCCCGGTCTCCGAGAAGAAATCAGCTCCTCATAGAAGCCGGATTAAAATTTGATGTAGTAATAAAAGATTTTCAGGAAGATTATCCGGAACACCTCAGGGGTGATGAAATTGCTGAATACCTGGCACGTGAGAAAGCTTCTGTATTTTCAGGCAATATAGCTGATAATGAAATAATTATAACTGCTGATACTGTTGTCTGGTGTAATAATATGGTCCTGGACAAACCTTCAGATTACAAGGAAGCATATGATATATTGAGCATTATATCGGGAAATACCCACGAAGTAATTACCGGGGTCAGCTTTATTTCAAAAAAACAGAATTATACTTTTTCGGAGAAAACTAAAGTGACTTTTGATAAGCTTACGGCAGAAGAGATCGATTATTATATTAAGAACTACAGACCTTTTGACAAAGCCGGAGCATATGGGATACAGGAGTGGATAGGACTTGTTGCGAACAGCTATATCGAAGGATCATATTTCAATGTAATGGGCCTTCCGGTTCAGCGTTTGATAAAGGAGCTTAAGGAGTTTATAATTAAAAATGATTTAATCCGGATATAAAGCAATGAAAAAGAGGTTTTTAGCTTTACTTTTCCTTTCCACGGTCATCCTTTTGCCGGTTCTGAGAGCCGACGAGGGTATGTGGATACCAATACTTATCGAAAAGTATAATATCAGGCTGATGCAGGAAAAAGGATTCAAACTTACTGCAGAAGATATTTACAGTGTTAACAGGGCTTCCATGAAAGACGCAATAATAATGTTTGAAAGAGGAAGCTGTACGGGAGAACTAATATCGCCTGAAGGTCTTTTTATTACTAACCACCATTGTGGCGAGGGTCAGATTCAGAAGCACTCAAACCTGGAGAACGACTATCTTAAAAATGGTTTTTGGGCTATGTCAAATAAGGAAGAGCTCTCAAATCCCGGGCTCACTGTGACTTTCCTGAAATGGATGGAAGATGTTACTGATAAGGTACTTAGTGGTGTTACAGCAAGTATGGATCCTTCAGAACGTGACAAAGTTATCAATATCAATATTGGAAAAATAAGGGATAAGGCGGTTCAGGGGACAGACTACTCGGCAAATGTGAAACCCTTCTATATGGGGAATCAGTATTTTCTTTTTGTCACCGAGACTTTCAGAGATATCCGGCTGGTAGGCGCTCCTCCATCCACAATAGGTAAATTCGGCGGAGAAACAGATAACTGGATATGGCCACGTCATACCGGAGATTTTTCTCTCTTCCGGATCTATGCTGACAAGAATAATAAGCCTGCAGATTATTCAACTGATAATGTTCCATATAAGCCGCTGTATTATTTCCCGATCTCTCTTAAAGGAGTTAAAGAGGGTGATTTTACAATGGTATTCGGATACCCGGCATCAACCTCTGAATATGTTCCTTCATATTACATAGATATGGTTAAGAACTATGTAAATCCGAAACGGATTGCCATAAGGACAAAAGAAATTGAGATTATAGAAGCTGCTATGGCTTCCGATCCTCTTGTAAGAATACAGTATTCGTCCAAGAAAACCAGAATCGCCAATTCCTGGAAAAAATGGATAGGGGAGATCCATGGACTGGAAAGAATGAATACAATAGGTAAAAAGCAGGAATATGAATCAAAATTCATGAAATGGGTAAGTGAGGATAGCTCAAGGATAGCGAGATACGGGAACATCATTCCATTATACAGGGAGCTTTATGATAAGCTTAAAGATTATAACCTCGTAAACAGTTTTACAGATGAAGTGATGACTGGTGCCGAGAGTGTGAGATTTGCCGGAAACATCAGGGCGCTTGTAAATCTATATGAACAAAATTCACCGGATCATGAGATATTAACTGCAAAGGAAAGACTCATTGAAAGGGCAAAAGCCTTTTTCCGGGATTATGACAAGGGAACAGATAAGAAATTATTTGTTACAGTGATGAGAATGTACGGTGAAAACCTTGATCCAAAGTGGCAATGTCCTGAATATTTAAAGCTTAAGAATCAATGCCAGGGTGATTTTGGAACATTTGCTGATAAATTCTATGATCAGTCAGTCTTTACTGATGAGACAAAATATAACGCTTTTATTAAGGACTTTTCCAAATCTTCTCTGGCAAAGCTGAATAAAGATCCTTTCTATATTTTTGCCTGTGGTGCAAATGATTTTCTTTCAAAAAATGTAAAAGGAGAACTGTTCACATTAAATAGTGAAATAGAGAAGCTTGACAGACTTTACATGGCTGCGCAGATGGAATTCGGAAAGGGAAAAGTATTTTATCCTGATGCCAATTCAACCCTGCGCATATCTTATGGAGAAGTTAAAGGCTATAAGTCAAGAGATGCTGTCTATTTTACCTGTTATACGACCCTCAGGGGGATAATAGAAAAGGATAACCCGGATATTTATGATTATACGGTTCCGGAAAAGTTGAAGGAATTGTACCGGGAAAGGGATTTCGGCCGCTATACTCAGGATGGTGAAGTGCCGGTATGCTTTATAGCAGATAACCATACCACAGGCGGTAATTCAGGCAGTCCGGTTATTAATGCTGAAGGGTATCTTATAGGAGTCAATTTTGACAGGGCATGGGAGGGAGTTGCCAGCGATATGGCTTTTAATCCCGAACAAAGCCGCAACATCAGTCTCGATATCAGGTATGCACTTTTTATAATTGATAAATTTGCCGGTGCAGGTTATCTGCTTAAAGAGATGAAGATTATCGAGTAGTTGACCTGCAAAGTAGTTTTGCCCCTGAAAACTCCGATGAAAGATGAAATGTAATTTCTGTTTTTTCTTCAGCGACAGAACCTGTTAAAGAATCATTGTCCACATTCCTTTGACAGAAATTCCAATAAGGATAGAATAGCAACCAGTCAGTTTTTTTTCATCTCTTTCCGAAAATTGATTGGATTTTAAATTTAAATATTAATTGAAATATTCAAAAGATCACTATACATGTTCACAGCGTCAAAATTTATTAACTTTCAGGTGAAATTTATTTATGATGATAAAAATAATTGCTGATGATAAGATCCCGTTTCTGAAAGGAGTTCTCGAACCTTATGCTGAAATTAAATATCTGCCCGGCAAACAGATTAACAGGTATCTTCTTATGGATGCTGATGCATTGTTAATCCGCACAAGAACCAAATGCACCGGGAGCCTGTTAAAGGAGACAGGAGTCAGATTCATTGGTACGGCAACAATTGGTTTTGACCACATTGATACCCGGTTTTGTGACGGGCATAATATTAAATGGACAAATGCTCCGGGTTGTAATTCGTCGTCAGTTCAGCAATATATTGCTGCAGCCCTTCTGAAAATGTCCCTTGATTTCAGGTTCCGGCTTAAAGAAAAAACAATAGGTATCGTTGGAGTCGGTAATGTGGGATCAAAAGTTGAAAAACTGGCAAAAGCCCTTGGAATGAAGGTTCTGCTTAATGATCCGCCAAGGGCAAGAAAGGAGGGAGAAAAGCCTTTTGTCGGCTTTGAAACCATTTTGAGAGAATCTGATATTGTTACTTTACATGTTCCTCTTAATATAGTTGGTGAGGATAAAACTTACCATCTTATTAATGAAAAAACAATTAAAATGATGAAAAAGGGGGCATGGTTGATTAACTCAGCCAGAGGTGAGGTCGCGGAGACCTATGCTGTTAAGAAAGCACTTGATGCAGGCAAATTCACCGGGGCAGTAATAGATGTGTGGGAGCAGGAACCGGATCTTGATATTGAATTGATGAACAAGGCTTTTATCGCAACTCCACACATTGCAGGATATTCAGCTGACGGAAAAGCAAAC
>Ga0315276_10003459_pt1 | contig 14467 bp, 10 predicted proteins | sample YL17G05_0_MG_FD_204542 | JGI IMG/M metagenome (GOLD analysis project Ga0315276, IMG submission 204542) | Sediment microbial communities from Yellowstone Lake, YNP, Wyoming, USA - YL17G05_0 | ecosystem: Environmental > Aquatic > Freshwater > Lake > Sediment | place: USA: Wyoming | collected...
GCCCGCGAGACGCAGTCGCGTGCCGTGCTCGACGCCGGCGGGAATCTTCACGTGCAGCGTCTGCTCGCCCTCGATGCGACCCGTGCCGCGACAACCGACGCAGCGCTCTTTCACCACTTCGCCCGCTCCACCACAGGCGTCGCAGGGGCGGCTGATGCGGAAGAAGCCCTGCTGGAACATCAACTGCCCGGCACCGCGGCAACGCGAACAAGGCTCAGGGCGCGTGCCCTCGCGAGCGCCCGACCCGTTGCAGGTCTCGCACGGGCGCATCTTCGGGATCTGGATCGTCGTCTCCTTGACGTCCAGCAGTTCCTTGAGCTCGACCTCCAGCGTGTAGCGGAGATCCGCGCCGCGCCGGCCGCGTCCACGTCGCGAACGCCCGCCGCCGCCGCGCGTGCCGAACAGATCGCCGAACAGATCGTTCAACACGTCGCCGAACCCGCCCATGTCCGCGAAGTCGAAACCCGGCTGTCCGGAGCCCGCGCCGACGCCCTCGAACCCGAGGCGCTCGTAGGCGCGGCGTTTCTCGGGATCCGACAACACCGCGTACGCCTCCGAGGCTTCCTTGAACTTGTCCTCGGCGGTCGGATTGTCGGGATTGCGATCGGGGTGGTACTTCAACGCGAGCGCCCGATAGGCCTTTTTCAGCGCCTCGGCGTCCGCAGAGCGGTCGACGCCCAGCACTTCGTAGTAATCGCGCTTCGTCACGGGCGGGGAAACTAGGCGGCGCGGGAAGAGAAGCAAGGCGGCGCCGGCCCCGAACGGGTGCGGACGCGTGCGGACCTGGGGAACAATGATCGTGGATGCAAGACGGCACCGCGAGGAAAACCGCAGCCGATCCGGCGCTGAACCAGAACCGTACGCTGCGGCGCACCCGGTTGCGCATCGTCGTGGGGTTCGCGGCCGCGGCGGCGATTGCCGTCGCAGCACTCGAACTCTGGTATCCGATCCAGCAGCGCTTCGTGCCCAAACAGTTCAGCGTCGTCGAGCCCGGGCGCATCTATCGCAGCGGACAGATCTCGGCCTCGATCATCCGCGAAACGCTCGCTCGCTACCAGATCCAGACAGTGGTCTCACTCCAGGACTATGACGCGAACGATGACAAGCACCGCGCCGAGCGCGAGGCGACCGATGCGCTCGGCATCCGGGAGCTGCACTTCCCGCTGCGCGGCGACGGCAGCGGGGAGATACGCAGCTATGCATTCGCCCTCGCCGAGATGGCGCGCGCCGATCGCGAGGGCGCGCCGGTCCTCGTGCACTGCGCGGCGGGGACGGAGCGAACGGGAGCGGCCGTCGCCTTCTATCGGCTCCTCGTGCAGGGTCGGCCCGCTTCCGAGGCATACCAGGAACTGCGTCACGGCGGCTGGGATCCGAGCGACAACCCGCAGCTGCTCGTCTACATGAACGAGCAGATGGCCGAGCTGGCGCGATTGCTCGCCGAAATGGGCGTCATCGATCGCGTTCCGGATCCGCTAGCCGTGATCGGCCCGTAGCGGCGATCCTCTCGACGATCGCTACGACGCCACGTTGCTCCCGCCGAGAGTCGAGTACAGCGACTCGGTCATCTTGTACGAAAGCGCAGTCAATTCATCGACGGCCTCGGCGATCTCGCCGGCGTCTTCGGTGAGGAGTGCAGCCTTGGCGCGGGCAAGAGCGGCTTCGATGGCGCTGCGATCGTCGCCGACCACGTGCTCGGCGTAGTCGGCGAGGGTGGACTCGGTGGAGTAGACCAGGCCGTCGCCACGGTTGCGGAGTTCGGCGAGTTCGCGGCGCTTGCGGTCGGCTTCCTTGTTCGAAGCGGCATCGTCGCAGAGCTTGCGGATCAGTTCTTCGGAGAGGCCGCTGCCGGCGGTGACGCGGATCTGCTGGGTCTTGCCGGTGCCGAGTTCCTTGGCGGAGACGTTGACGACGCCGTCGCTGTCGATGTCGAAGGTGACTTCGATCTGCGGCACGCCGCGCGGCGCCGGCGGGATGCCGACCAGCTCGAAGCGGCCGAGCGTCTGGTTGTCGGCGGCCATCTCGCGCTCACCCTGCAGCACGTGGACGCGCACCACGTTCTGGTTGTCTTCGGTGGTCGAGAAGACCTGGCCCTTGCGCGTCGGGATCGTGGTGTTGCGCTCGATCATGCGGGTGAAGACGCCGCCCTGCGTTTCGACGCCGAGCGAGAGCGGCGTCACGTCGAGCAGCAGCACGTCGGCGACTTCGCCCTTCAGCACGCCGCCCTGGATCGCGGCGCCCGCGGCGACCACCTCGTCGGGGTTGACGCCCTTGTGCGGCGGCTTGCCGAAAATCTCCTGCACCTTCTCCTGCACGCGCGGCATGCGCGTCATGCCGCCCACCAGCACGACGTGGTCGATCTCGTCGCGCGACAGGCCGGCGTCGCGCAACGCCTGCTCGCAGGGCTCGATGAGCCGCTCGATCAGGTCGGCGACCAGGGCTTCGAGGCGCTCGCGCGTGAAAGTGACGTTCAGGTGTTTCGGACCCGCCGCGTCGGCGCCGATGAAGGGCAGGTTGATCTCGGTGGAAGGTGTCGACGACAGCTCGTGCTTGGCGCGTTCCCCTGCTTCTTTGAGCCGTTGCAGCGCCATCTTGTCGGCGCGCAGGTCGATGCCGGTCTGCTCCTCGAAGGACTTGATCAGGAACTCGACGATGCGCTCGTCGAAGTCCTCGCCGCCGAGGTAGGTATCACCATTGGTGCTGCGCACCTCGAAGACGCCGTCGCCCAGTTCGAGGATCGAAACGTCGAAGGTGCCGCCGCCGAGGTCGAAGACCGCGATGCGCTCGCTCTCACCCTTGTCGAGTCCGTAGGCGAGCGCCGCCGCCGTCGGTTCGTTGATGATGCGCAGCACGTTGAGCCCGGCAATGCGGCCCGCTTCCTTGGTGGCCTGGCGCTGGGCGTCGTTGAAATAGGCGGGCACCGTGATCACGGCGTCGGTCACCACTTCGCCGAGATAGTCCGACGCGGTCTCGCGCATCTTGGCGAGCACCAGCGCCGAGATTTCCTGCGGCGGCGAGAGTTTGTCGCCGACGCGTACCCAGGCGTCGCCGTTCGGTGCCGCCTCGACGCCGAAGCTGGCGACCGCGCAGAAGCGCCCGACTTCTGACGAGTCGAGCTTGCGTCCGATCAGGCGCTTCACGGCGGAAACGGTGCGCTCGGGGTTCGTGACGGCCTGGCGCTTGGCGATCTGGCCGATCAGCTTCTCGCCGGTGTCGGTGAACGCCACCATCGAGGGCGTCGTCCGCGCGCCTTCGGCGTTCGCGATGATCTGGGGCACGCCGCCCTCCATGAGTGCGACGCAGGAGTTGGTGGTCCCGAGGTCGATCCCGATGACCTTGCCCATTCAGCCGCCGCCCCCCATTCGCGAATCACCGCCGGGGCGCGACTGCTTCGGGCCCCGGACTCAGCCGGACTCGTCCGCTTTCTTCTCGGCATCCGCGGGCGGTTTCGAAACCACAACGCGCGCCGCTCGCAACAATCGTCCCCGCAACTGGTAACCGGGCTGAAATACCTGCACGACGGTATTGGCGGGGACCGTTCCGTCGGGCAGCTGCGCCAGCGCCTCGTGCAGGGCGGGATCGAAGGGTTGGCCCTGGGCCTCGATGGGGACGACGCCGTGCCGCGCGAGAACGGCAAAGATCTCGCGCAACACGAGTTCGACCCCTTCGAGCAGTCCCCCCTGGCTCCCCTCCCCGCCTTGACGTGCGTGGTCGATGGCGCGTTCGAGACTATCGACCGAGGGCAGCAGCTCCTTGACGACATTCTGGTGGCCGAAGAGCTGCGCCTCTTCTCGTTCTCGCAGGCCACGCCGGCGCGAGTTCTCGAAATCGGCGGCAAGCCGCAGATGGCGGTCCTTCGCCTCGGCAAGTTCGCGCTGCGCCTCGACGAGCGCGGCTTCCAGCTCTTCTTGCGCGGCTCCGCCAGCGCCCGATCTGGGCGTGGCGCGCTCGGCGGCGCGCGCGTCGTGCGATGCGGCCGCCTCGCGCATCGCCTCTTCGAGCTCGCTGCTCGGCCCGAGATTGCCTTCCGAGGCCTCCTCCGCGAAGCCTTCCCAGCCTTCGTTGCCGGGGCCCTTGCCTTCTTCTTCGCTCACGGGAGAAGTCGCTCCGTCACCAGGGTTCCGAGATAGCGGACCAGCGCGACGACGCGCGGGTAGTCCATGCGCCGCGGCCCGATCACGCCGAGCACGCCGAGCGGCGCGCCCTGAGAGCCATAGGGCGCCGCGACCAGCGCAAGCCGGCAGAACTCGGGCTCGTCGAGTTCCTCGCCGAACGCCACGGTCACGCTGCGGGCCTCATGATGATCCAGCGGGCCAGGCGCTGCGCGCCCTGCGTCGATCATCTTGTGCAGGATGCGCAGCAGCGACTCCTTGGCCTCGATCGCGCCGAAGAGTTGCTTCACGCGCGACGGATCCTGGAACTCGGGCTGGTCGAGCAGCGCGAGTCGCGTAGCGATCACGAGGTCACCGGGCTCGCTCTCGTCCTGCGCTTCGAGCGCCCGCCAGCCGAGCCAGAGCGCGCGCTCGAGCACTGTATGCGCCCGCGAACGCAGCGCGCCGACCTCGCGCGCCAGCGCGTCGCGCACCTGCGCGAGCGTCTTGCCTGCGAGGTGTTCGTTCAGCGCGACGGCGAGCCGATCCAGCTCCGCCTGGTCGCCGCTCTCTTCGTCGTCGAGCACGCGCCGCAAGGCAGACCCCGTCTGTGAGACCAGCACCGCGAGCACGCGCGAAGTCGAGAGCCGCACCAGCGCAACATGACGCAGCACGAGCCCCGCTTCGCGCGGCGCGACGACGAAGCCGAGCTGTCGCGTGCGCTTCGAGAGCAGCATCGACGCATTCTGGATCACCGCGTCGGGACCGAGCGTGCCGACGCTGCCCGCGAGGTCGCGCCGCTCGAATTCGTCGAGATCGCGCGGGACGAGATGATCGAGGAAGCAGCGCAACCCGCTGGCGGTCGGGACGCGCCCCGCCGAGGGATGCGGCTGCTCGACGAGCCCCAGTTCGGCGAGCTCGGCCATCGTGTTGCGGATCGAGGCCGCCGAGAGCGAGACGGGCAGGATATGCGAGACGGAGCGCGATCCCACCGGTGCGGCCTCGCCCACGTAGCTCGCGACGATCGCACGCAGTACGAGGATCTGCCGCTCGCTCAGATCCGGAATCGCCTCGCCTGTTGTCGAACCGAACTTCGAAGACACGCAAGCCCCCGATCCCAGAAGGGAGTTAGCCGACGGGGCTGGGGCCTGCCAGTTTGCGCCGCTCACACGAATCGCAAGAAGACGGAGTCGGAGAGAAGAAGACCACGCGGCGTCAGGCGGAGACTGCCCGCTCGTGCGGTGTCCTCGACCAGCAGACCGGCCGCGACGAGTTCGTCGATGGCTGCGTTCCAAAAGACGCGCGGTGGCGCGCCGAACTCGGCGGCGAACGACGCTGCATCGAGACCTGCCGCGGTGCGCAGCGCCAGGAACGCCGCCTCCCCGCGCGCGGTGCGCGCGTCGAGGCACTCGGGAGGATCGAGTGCGCCCGGCTCGCCCGCATCGATGCGGGCGAGCCAGAGATCGAGATCGCGCGCATTGCCACGCCGCGCGCCGAACGGCGCGTCGTCGCGCGGCGCTTCGTTCGACCACGCGCCCGGCCCGATGCCGAGCACCGGCCGTCGCCGCCAGTAGCGCTGATTGTGACGCGACTCGAAGCCGGCGCGCGCGTAGCTGGAGACCTCGTAGCGCGCGAGTCCCGCCGCGGCGAGGCGCTCCGCGATGCGCTCGAGCATCGCCGCCACGTCGTCCTCCTCGGGCAACGCGAGCCGTCCGCGCCGAACCGCGCGCTCGAAGGGCGTGCCTTCTTCGAGCGTGAGCGCGTATGCCGAAACGTGCTCGGGCGCGCAGACGAGGAACGCATCGAGATCGGCATCGAGAGCGGCGCGCGTCTGCGCCGGCGCGGCGAAGAGCAGATCGAGCGAGACATTCGCGAAGCCGGCGTCGCGCGCCGCGGCGACGGTCGCCCTGCCCTCTTCGGCGCGGTGCGCGCGGCCGAGCCGTTTCAGCGTCGCGTCGGCGAACGACTGGATCCCGATCGAGAGCCGGTTCACGCCGGCCGCGCGGAACGCCGCTAGCCGCGCGCGCTCGGTGGTGCTCGGATTCACTTCGAGCGTGATCTCGAGCGCGCAGTCGGACGCGCGAAACGCCGCCTGCACCGCGTCGATCACGCGCGCAATCGACTCGGCGCGCAGACGCGATGGCGTACCGCCGCCGAAGTAGAGCGTGGCGAGTCGCGACGCACCGAAGAGCGGGAGCCGGCGCTCGAACTCGGCGATCAGCGCGGCGACGAAGGCGTCTTCACGGTCGCGCGGGAGCACGGGCGCGCGCACCACCGCGAAGTCGCAATACGGACAGATGCGCTCGCAGAAGGGAACGTGGACATAAACCCCAAGGTCCACACATCCCCCCTTGACCCGTGTTCGGCTCGCGGCCGTCCGGCCGCGAGCGGGATGATGCATTAGCGGCCGTCCGCGACCGCGAGCAAGGTCAACCACTGGGGCTATGATGCGCCGACCTTGAGTTCGCCGCTCCACCACGCCGTGCTCCCGAATGGACTCGCTCTGCTGCTGCGCGAGTCGCACCTGGCTCCGGTCGCGGAGTTGCAGATCTGGGCGAAGGTCGGTTCGGCCGACGAGCACGCGGGCGAAGCGGGGCTCGCGCACTTCCACGAGCACATGCTCTTCAAGGGCACCGAGAAGCGCGGTGTCGGCGAAATCGCGGGCGCGATCGAAGGCATCGGCGGCCGCATCAACGCCTACACGAGCTACGACACCACCGTCTATCACACGACCGTGCCGGCGGCGGGACTCGACGACGCCATCGACGTGCTCGTCGACATGGTGCGTCACTCGCGTTTCGACCCCGACGAGATCGCGCGCGAGATCGAAGTGGTGCTCGACGAGATCCGCCGCTCCGACGATTCGCCGCACAGCGTGTGCGCCGAGGCGCTCTTCGCCACCGCGTACCAGGTGCACCCCTATCGCGCGCCGATCCTCGGCACGCGCGAGAGCGTGGCGCGCTTCGACCGCGAGCAGGTGCAGCGCTTCTTCCGGCGCTGGTACGCCCCCGACAACCTGCTCGTGGTGGCGTGCGGAGACTTCGAGGCGCCGGCGCTCGCGGCGAAGCTCGCGCGTGCGTTCGAGGGCGCCGAGCCCGCGGGCGCGCACCGCGATCGCAGCGTCGAGCCGCCGCAGAACGGCTTGCGCTCGCAATTGCTGCGTCGTTCCTTCGAGCGCGCAACGCTCGAACTCGCCTGGCCAGCCGTCGGCCTCGCGCACCCGGACACGCCGCACCTCGACCTGCTCGCCTTCGTGCTCGGCGAAGGCGAGAGCTGCCGGCTGGTGCGCCGCGTGAAGGAGCGCGACGGCGCCGTCGATGGCATCGACTGCTCCTGCTACACGCCGCTCGACGCGGGGCTCTTCGGTGTTTCCGCTGATCTCGACGCCGAGCGCATCCCCTCCGCGCTCGAAGCGATCGCGCGCGAGATCGACTGGGTGCGACGTGAAGCGGTCGCCCCGGACGAACTCGACAAGGCGCGCGCGAACTTTCTCGCCAGCGAGCACTTCGAGCGCGAAAGCGTCGCCGGCCAGGCCCGCAAGCTCGGTTCCTTCCAGGTGCTGGCGGGCGATCCCGACCGGGAACGCGTCTACCTCGAAGCGGTGCGCAGCGCGACCGCCGACGATCTGCTGCGCGTCGCGCGGCGCTACCTGGTCCCCGAACACCTGACGGTCGTCGCCGTGCTGCCCGAAGCGTCGGCGCCCGAGCTCGACGACAAGGCGGTCGCTCGAGCGCTCACGCGCGGTCACGAGCGCGTCGCGATGGTGGCAATGCCGCCGCTGCGCATGCCCGCCGCCAGCGCCGCGAAGTTTCCGGTCGCGCAGTCGCGCACGCAGTCGACAGCGTCTGGTGTTGCGGAGATCGTGAGCTACCGGCTGCCGAACGGCGCGGCGCTCCACGTCGAGCCGCGGCGCGAAGTGCCGGTGGTGGCACTGCGCGCGGCGCTGCTCGGCGGCCTGCTCGTCGAGGACGAGCGCAGCGCTGGCATCACCCACTTCGTCACCTCGATGTGGATGCGCGGCACGCACGCGCGCGGGAATGCCGACCTCGCCCACGCGATCGAGTCGATCGCCGCGGAGCTGAGCCCGTTCTCGGGGCGCAACAGCTTCGGTCTCGGCCTCGAGGCGCTCTCCGAACGCCTTTCCCCGGCGCTCGATCTGTTCGCCGAGGTGCTGCTCGAGCCGGCCTTCGCCCCCGACGAACTCGAGCGCGAGCGCAAGGACACGCTTGCCGCGCTCGCGCGCCGCGAGGACCGCCTCGGCGCGCGCGTCTTCGACATCTTCGCGCAGGCGCAGTGGCGCACGCATCCGTATCGGTTGCCGATCCTCGGCAGCGTCGAGACGGTCACGTCGTTCACGCGCGAGGATCTGCTCGCGCACCACGCGCGCGGGCTGCGCGCTGGGAATCTGGCGCTCGCGGTGTGCGGCGACGTCGACCCCGACAGCGTCGCGGACGCGATCGCGCACCGGCTCGCCGCTCTCGATCCCGGCGACTTCGCCTGGTCCGCGCCTCCCGACGAGCCGGCACCCCGCGAGGTGCGCGAAGTCGAGCTACGCAAGGACCGCGCCCAGGCGCACCTGGTGCTGGGCTTCCGCGGCCTCTCGCTGCACGATCCAGATCGCTTCGCGCTCGAAGTGATCGCGCAACTGCTGGCAGGCCAGGGTGGCCGCCTCTTCCTGGAACTGCGCGACCGCCGCGGCCTCGCCTACGCAGTGAACGCGATGAACATCGAGGGGCTCGCGCCCGGGCTCTTCGCCGTCTACGTCGCCACGGCGCCCGAGAAACTCGACGAGGCGAAGGACGCGATCTTCGCCGAGCTGCGCACCCTGCTCGATTCGCCTCCCCCCAACGACGAACTCGAGCGCGCGCGCCGCTATCTCACGGGCAACTTCGAGATCGACCGGCAGCGCGCCGCCGCGCGCGCCGCGCACATGGCGTCCGACGCACGCTATGGCCTCGGCCCCGATGCGCAGCGTCACTACGCGGAGCAGGTGGATGCCGTGGACGCCGAAGCCGTCCTGCGCGTGGCGCGACGCATCGTCGATCTCGACGCCTACACCCTGGCGGTGATCCGACCATAGCGGTGCCGGGCGTCAAGTTATTCGGGTGTCAAGTTATTCCGGCTGTCAGGTCATCGGGCTACTTGCGGCTGGCCTTCTTGATCACCACTTGCTCGATCGGCGCGTCCTGCGCGCCGCGCTTCACCGCGGCGATCTTGTCCGCGACGTCCATCCCCGACGTGACCTTGCCGACTACCGCGTAGCCGAAGTCGCGACCGCTGTGGTTCAGGAAGCCGTTGTCGACGACGTTGATGAAGAACTGCGAAGTGGCGCTGTTGACGTCGCTGGTGCGCGCCATCGCGACCGTGCCGCGCTGGTTGGTGAGACCGTTGTCGGCTTCGTTCTTGATCGGACCGCGCGTCGCCTTCTGTTTCATCGACGTATCGAAACCGCCGCCCTGGATCATGAAGCCAGGAATCACGCGGTGGAAGAGCGTGCCGTCGTAGTGGCCGGCATCCACGTAGGCGAGGAAGTTCTCTACGGAAATGGGCGCCTTCTCGGCGTCCAATTCGAGTTCGATCGTGCCGAGCGACGTTTCGAGCACCACCACGGGATGCCCTCCTTTCGTTGTAGACGGTTTGGTTTCAGCGCTCGCGGCCGGATGCGCAACGGCGAAGAGTGCGAGCACGAGGGGAAGCAACAGAGCGGAGCGCAGGGTCACGCGATCCTCCCATCACACTAGGATTACTGGGCGGCGCAACCTACCCGCCGGCTGCGCGCTCCGCCAAGCGCCCGGTAGACTGCGCCGCGCGGGGGGGGGGACGCATGCTGGGGGGCCGACGGCTCGCTGCCGCGATCGCGGCCGTGCTCGGTCTCGGGACCGGCGCCGCGAGCTTTGCTTCGGACGCGCCCGATTCAGAAGCTTCGGAGCCCGGCGCGGATGTCGGCGCGACGGCGCGACCGCTCACGGCCGAGGTCGGCGTCGAGTGGGCCGTCGGTACCCACGACGGCGATTCGCAGAAGCTCGAGCTGCGCATCGAACCGACGTTGAGACTCGACCTACCCGGGAACTTCCAGCTCGGCGCGATCGGCCGGCTGCGCGGCGATGGCTTCGATCGGCTCGAACCAGGCGCTCCGCGCGAGCTCGACGTCGCGCCGTTCTCGCGTCCGGTGGATTTCGGCGATCGCGTCGCGATCGAGCTGCGCGAGCTGTACGTGCAGGGCAAGATCGGCCCGGCGTGGCTGCGCGCCGGCAAGCAGCAGGTCGTGTGGGGTCAGTCGGACGGACTCAAGGTGCTCGACGTCATCGATCCGCAGGACTTCCGCGAGTTCATCCTGCCGAGCTTCGAGGACTCGCGCATTCCGCTCTGGACGCTGAACACCGAGATCCCGATCGGCGCGACACAATTGCAGCTGCTGTGGATTCCCGACTCGAGCGCGCACCATCTGCCGCCGCAGGACGGCACCTTCGCGTTCACCGCGCCGCGCCTGGTCGGTCCGCGCCCGCCGCCCGGCATCGCGGTGGATCTGCGCAGCCCCGATCTGCCCGACGATGGTCTGCGCGACTCCGACGCCGGCGCCCGCTTGACCACCTTCTGGCACGGCTTCGACCTCAGCGTCAACGCGCTCTGGCACTGGGACGACATCCCGATCCCGTACCGCAGCATCGATCTCAGCGGCGCGGTCCCGACGGTTGTCGTCGAACCGGGCTACCGGCGCACGGCTGTGCTCGGCGGCAGCGCGAGCAATGCGTTCGGCAATCTGACGGTGCGCGCCGAGGCGGCCTACACCACGCGACGCTTCCTGCCGACCGACGACCGCGACGATCGCGACGGCGTCGCCCAGACCGGAGAGCTAGGCACCGTGCTGGGCTTCGACTGGTACGGCATCCCCGAAACGCTGCTCTCCGCGCAGCTCTTCCAGACCTGGCTGACGAGTCACCCGGCGGGTCTGCTGCGCGATCGCATCGACACCAACGTGACGCTGCTCGCGCGGCGCCAATTCCGCAACGAGACGCTGACGATCGAAACGATCTGGATCCACAACCTGAATCAGGGCGACGGACTCGTGCGTCCGAAGGTCAGCTACGAGCTGCGCGGCGACTTGCAGGTCTGGTTCGGCGTCGACTTGTTTTACGGCACGCGCAACGGTGTGTTCGGCGAGTTCGGCAGCGACGACCGCGTCGTGCTCGGCTTCGAGTGGGGCATCTAGAGTCGCACCGGCAGCTCGAGATGCTCGCGATAGATGAAGTTGCGGTGTTCGAGCAGCGCGGGATCGGTCGCTTCGCGCACGGCGGGATCGCGCACCCGGTACGCGGCGCGCGTGTCGGGGCGCATCGGGCACAGCTCCGGCGGCAGCGGCTCGATCATCGCCGCGAAGCTCGCCCACCAGATGTCGAGCGGGCTGAGTGCGTCTCCGACGAGGTAGCGCCGGCCCACCTCGCGCTGCGAAGCGAGTTGCGCCGAGAACGCCTGCAAGATCGCGACGACCCGCTGCGGCGCCGCTTCCGCAAGCTTCGCGTCGTAGCCGTAGCGAGTCGCGAGATAGCGCGTGATTGGCAGCTTCGGCGCCGCCTGCATCAGCTGGTGCACGAGCATCAAGCGCCGGCACCAGCCGAGACCGAGTTCGCCGCACAGCTCGCGCCCCAGCCCGAAGACGAGCGCGCGATCCGCGACCGCATCGGGAACCAGCCGCGGTTCGGGCGCGATGCGGTCGGCCAACAGCGCGATCTCGATCCAGCCGTCGCGCGGTTTCTCGTCGTTCCATACCGCGATCGGCGCGTCGTCGCGACCCGTCCACGCGCGCAATGCGTCGTTGTCGCCGCCGGGAAGCTGCGCGACGCGCGCGAACGGAATCCCCTTGGCGTGGAGGATTCCCTTCGCGGCTTCGCCCCACGGGCCGGGAACGCCCGCGGAGAGCACGAGCCGCAGGCCCGGCAGCTCGCGCGCGGTCGCGACGTCGATCCAGTCGTCGCCGCTCACGCTCAGTAACCGACCGCGAGACCGTCGGTGCGTGGGTCGCTCGCGCCGAGGTGCCAGCCGGTCTTCGGGTCGATCGCGATCACCTGGGCGCTCGACCAGTTGCGCTCCGCCACCTTCACGTTGTGACCGCGGCGGCGCAGGGCGTCCTGCACGTCGGCGGGCATGCCCGCTTCGATCGAAAGCTCGTCGGGCAGCCACTGATGATGGAAGCGCGGCGCGGCGATCGCCTCGGACGGGTCCATGCCGAAGTCGATCACGTTCAGCAACGCGAGCAGCACGGTGGTGATGATGCGCGGGCCGCCGGGACTCCCCGCCACCATCCGGACCTTGCCGTTCTCCAGCACCAGCGTCGGCGTCATGCTGGAGAGCGGCCGTTTGCCGGGCGCCACGGCATTGGTGCCGTGCACGTCGACGAGTCCGAAGGCATTTGGTTGGTTCGGCGCCACCGAGAAGTCGTCCATCTCGTCGTTCAGCACGATGCCGGTGCCAGGCACCGTGATGCCCGAGCCGAACAGCAGGTTCACGGTCTGGGTGGTCGCGACGGCGTTGCCCGCGGCGTCTGTGACCGACAAGTGAGTCGTGCTACCGCCCTCATGATCCAGAGGGTCATGATCCAGAGGGCCAGGCGCTTCGTGCCCGGTGTCGTGATCCGGCAGCGGCAACTCGCCGAGCCCGGGACCGGCGACGCGGATCGCGACTTCGTCCCGGCCCCAGGTCCACGGCGCGCGGTGCAGGCGCGACGGCAGCATCTGCGCGCGCAGCTTCGCCGCGTAGTCCTTCGCGATCAGCTGCTCGGTCGGCACCGCTACGAAATCGGGATCACCGAGATACGCGGCGCGATCGGCGAAGGCGAGCTTCATCGCCTCCGCGATGCGGTGGATCGACGCCGACGAGCCCGCGCCGAGCGGTCGCAGCTCGAAGCCCTCCAGGATGTTGAGCATCTCGATCAGCGCGATGCCACCTGAGGACGGCGGCGGAAACGACAGCACCTCGAGCCCGCGGTAGTTGCCGCGCACGGGTTCGCGCAGGATCGGCGTGTAGTTCGCGAGGTCGCTGGCCGCGAGCACGCCACCGCGGCGCTGCACGTCGGCAGCGATCGCGCGCCCGATGCGGCCCCGGAAGAAAACGTCCGGTCCCTCGCGCGCGATCGCACGCAGTGTCGCGGCGAGTTGCGGTTGCACGAGTTTCCAGCCCGGCGCGATCGGCACACCGGCCGGCGGGAGCTGGATCGCTGCGGTTTCGGGAAACCGCTCGGCGAGGCCCATCGCCTGCCACGCCTCGAGCACACGCGTGTGACGCAACGAAATCGGGAAGCCGCCGGCAGCGAGTTCGATCGCTGGCGCCATCACTTCGGCGAGCGACTTGGTGCCGTAGCGTTCGAGCGCGAGCGCGAGGCCGGCCAAAAGACTGGGCGTCGCGACGGCGAGCGGTCCGGAGCGCGACGCGTCCTTCGCCACGCCGCTTGCGACGAACATGTCGCGGCTCGCGCCGGCGGGCGCCGTCTCGCGCGCGTCGAGTGCGATGACCTCGCCATTCGCGAGCCGGATCAGCAGAAAGCCGCCGCCGCCGAGGCCCGAGTGATACGGCTCGGTCACGCCGAGCGCGAAGGACATCGCAACCGCCGCGTCGATCGCGTTGCCGCCAGCCTGCAACATCGCGAGACCGGCCTGCGCGGCGTGCCGTTCGGCGGCCACCACCATGCCGTGCATGCCGACGGCAGGCGCCGGCGCTGCGGCGCGCGCCGCAAATGAAACCGAGAGCCACGCTGCGGCGACGAGAGCCAGGGCGAGAGCACGACCTGTCGGACGCATCGAGGCCGACCCTATCACATCGCGCCGACCGGTCTGACGCGAAGGGATTGCGGCAAGCGCCGTGCCCCACTCATTCTTTCCGCCGCTACCTTGCGCGCCGTGCGTCGCATCCTGCTCACCGCCGCGCTCGTCGTCGTCGCCGTCATCGTCGGCCTGCCGCTGCTAGGCCGCGCACCAGACCTGTCGGCGCTGCCGCCGCGCGACCGCGCCGTCGCGATCGGCCCGGACCTCGAGCTGAACGTCACTGAGCTCGGCAGCGGATCGCCCGTCGTGCTGGTGCACGGACTGCCGTCGAACATCAGCGACTGGGCCAGCGTGCCCGAGAAGCTCGCCGCGCTCGGCCACCGCGTGGTCGTCTACGATCGCGCCGGCTACGGCTGGTCGGGTCGCCCGCCCGTCGCGGGCGACGCCTACACGCTCGGCTCCAACGCGCGCGAACTCGGCGCGTTGCTCGATCAGCTTGGCATCCCGCGCGCGGCGCTGGTGGGCTGGTCGTACGGCGGCGGGATCGTGCAGAGCTTTGCGCTCGAGCATCCGGAGCGCGTGAGCCAGCTGGTGCTGCTCGGATCGGTCGGGCCGGCGATCCCG
>Ga0315276_10003460_pt1 | contig 14466 bp, 11 predicted proteins | sample YL17G05_0_MG_FD_204542 | JGI IMG/M metagenome (GOLD analysis project Ga0315276, IMG submission 204542) | Sediment microbial communities from Yellowstone Lake, YNP, Wyoming, USA - YL17G05_0 | ecosystem: Environmental > Aquatic > Freshwater > Lake > Sediment | place: USA: Wyoming | collected...
CGGACGGGTGAGCGAGTCCGACGGCTTGTTCAGTTTGAATATACATGGGAAAAAGCAGCAGAAAATGTACCGGACTATATGCAGCACAATATGAGCGATTTATATACCGGACGCGAAAGGCATCCTCGGATTTGCTTTGTTGCTCAGAATGCCTATGGTGCGTTGGCGGGGGGGGATGGCGGGCATATCGGTGGGGTGGAGAGGCAGACGTCGCTAATGGCGCGGTGGTTTGCCAGCCGGGGGTATCAGGTCAACATGTTGACATGGGACGAAGGCCAGGATGACGGGGTGGAGATTGACGGTGTACGGGTGTTCAAGATGTGCCGTAAGGAAGCCGGAGTCAAGGGCTTGAGATTTGTTTGGCCCAAGTGGACCAGTCTGGTCGCAGCGATGAAACGCGCGGACGCCGACCTCTATTATCAGAACTGCGCGGAGTGCGTCACCGGACAGGTGGCATTGTGGTGTCGCCGCCGAGGGCGAAAACTCATATATTCTGTCGCGAGCCATCCGGACTGTGATAAACGGCTGCCTAGGATGCATACGCTTCGTGAGCGAGTTCTCTACCGATACGGACTCAAGGCAGCCGACAAGGTGATCGTTCAGACCCGGAAGCAGCAGGATATGCTGTGGGACAGTTTTGGACGTGACTCGGTTGTGCTCCCGATGCCGTGTCCCGGGCCGTCTGCGGATGATTATATGGAACGTGAACGGGCGCAAGATGGGAAAAACCGTGTGCTTTGGATTGGTAGAGTCTGTAAAGTGAAGAGTCCAGATCGGCTGTTGGATCTGGCAGAGGCTTGTCCGGACTTGCGTTTTGACCTTGTTGGCCCGGCGGCTGATAATGGATATGCCCGCACTATCTGTGAACGGGCAAAGAGCATTTCGAATGTGACCTTGCACGGCCCGGCTTCACGAGGTCGCGTTTCTGAATTTTATAAAAATGCAAGGGTAATGTGTTGCACGTCGGAGTTCGAGGGTTTTCCCAATACATTTCTGGAGGCTTGGAGCTACGGTGTTCCGATTGTCACGACATTTGACCCGGACAACCTGATTGCCGAGAAGGGGCTGGGCAGAGTGGGAAAAGATGTCCGCGAATTGGCGGCTGGGATTCGTGATTTGTTGGAATCGCCGGACAAACGGAGGAAGGCATCTCAGTCTGCCCGTGTATATTACCTGGAAAACCATGCGGTTGATAAGGCAATGGAACGGTTCGAGCATATTTTCACGGAAATAGCCAGGACTCAATGAGAGTGGAGGTTATTCTGCAAAAGAGAAGCGTGATTATGAGCAAGAATAGTACTTCTTCCAAAGCGGCCCAGTTTCAATTGGAGCGTATTCTTCGAAACAAGATTCTTCTCAGTTCTAAACAAGATCGGGCGGCTATTATTGACCAAGCCTATCAAGACCTCTTCGAAGAATTTCCTGATCATACAAGGTTAACAAGAACCGCGATAGACGCAGTGCACAAAGGTGAGATGAAGGCGCGGCTGATAATTCCATTGCTCAAACGCGATAATAAGATATTGGAAATTGGATGTGGTACTGGAGAAGTCATCGCGGCTCTAACGGAACGGGGCTATAGATGTACCGGCGTCGAGGTATCGCAGGACATGCTGACCCTATGTCAGAAACGTGGATTGGCCGTAATTCGCGGTACTGCGGATCACGTTGATTACCCTGATGGTTCTTTTGATGTCGTGTTTAGCCAGGAGGTTTTGGAACACTTACATCCTGACGACGTTCTTGGGCATTTCGCAGAGGCATTTCGTATGTTGCGACCAAATGGTATTCTTGCAGTTGAGACGCCGAATCGACGAACTGGGCCGCAAGATGTCTCAAGAGGATTTACGCGCGTCGCTGAAGGATTGCATTTGAAGGAATGGACTGTACGAGAATTGATTCACTTGTTTGAAGAAGCCGGATTCGTGAAGGTTCGTGGCTTGTTGGCCCCCCAGTTTGTTGCCAGGCGATCGGAAACGATTCACCGACTTACTCGTGTGCCGGCAACGATCAAGTATCTTCAGGACTTGCTTTTAGTGTTCGTTCCGGCACTACGTTTGAGGACGATTGTGGGTAAGATCCTCGGATTGGATGACATTTTCCTCTTTGCGCAGAAGCCCGACAATAATTTGGGCTGAACAAATATTGTTATTGTGCCACTTTTCGAGGCATAGCGGAAGAACGGTGTGATATTGGGGAAGACGGGAATAATGTCTGGTACTGGCAAAATAGTCGATAAGGTAATCATGGAAGACGGGCGAATATGTGTCGTTTTGGTGATCGACGACTTGGAATATGGCGGGGCCCAGCGTCAGGTGATCGAACTAGCGAATAACATGGATCGTGATCACTTTGACGTCCATGTTTGTACTCTTTCGAATTACGTTCCTCTTGGCAGGCAATTGAGAGACTCAGACCGCAGACTTCACACAGTAGTAAAAAGGAATAGGGTCGATTTTACAGTTGTGCCGCGTTTGGCGCGCCTGTTGAAATCATTAAACGCTGATATCGTGCACAGCTATTTATTCAGTGCGGACATTGCCAGTCGGCTCGCGGGGTGCTTGGCGCGTACAAAGTTGGTCATCGGGTCAGAGCGGAATGCAAATCACTCTCACAAAAAGAGAAATATACTTGCTTACAGAATGACTCACAAATGTGTCGATCTAATTATTGCTAATTCAAAGGCTGGGGCTCAGTATAACAGTAAAATGTACGGCCGGCCGGCTTCCGATTATCGTGTTGTATATAACGGAGTAGATACCGACCGATTTAGACCTCGCGACGCGATGGGACTTCGCAAGGAATTGGGTATAGCTGCTGAGAAACGGGTGATTGGTGTTTTCGCAAGTTTCAAGCCTCAAAAGAATCACACCATGCTTCTTCAAGCTTTCAAGAAAGTGCTCGAATCGTTTCCGGACGCCCAACTGCTGCTTGTTGGGAATCAATTGTACGGCAGCATGATGGGCACGGGCGATTATAACTGGAGAATGGAACAGCTGATAGATGAACTGGGGATCCGTCGTCAGTGTATGTCTCTTGGGAACCGTGATGATGTGGAGGTGATATATCCAGTATGTGACATTACTGTACTATCATCGCTTTATGAAGGTACGCCGAATGTGCTGTTGGAGTCAATGGCCTGTGGCATACCGGTTGTGGCAACTAATGTATGTGATAATTCGTATGTGGTCAAGGAGGGTGAGGCAGGTTTTCTTGTTGAAGTGGGTGATGTGGAAGGTATGGCCAGCCGCATTAAAATGCTGTTGGGTAATGATGCTCTACGGCAGGAGATGGGGCAAAAGGGAGTCACTTGGGTGAGGAAGGAGTTCTCGATAGCAAGACTCGTCCAGGAAACCGAAGGCGTCTATCTGGATGCACTACGCTTGAAGCGTAGTAGCCGCCACGGTGGATGACGAGGAACGAACGCGGAAAGGGTTAGTATAGATGAAGGCAACAGTGGTAGATATTGGTTGTGTTGGCCCGGTGGTTGAGGCAGCTCTTGGAGAATGATGAATTAGGCCGATTCATGGGGGCAAAAGGCCGGGAAATTGCCCTGAATCGTTTTCACCCTGCCAAAGTGGCCGCTCGTACACGGGAGGTGTATTTGCGCGCTGCCCAAGATTCTCAGCAAAAGTGACTGATGCGCTTGGAATATGGAGTCTGCACGGATGATAAGAAATATCGTGAATTATTTTGCAGATATCCTTCGACATTTACGAATAGCTTACCTCCGGATAACTGGCATATCTATTGGTAAAGACTGCATGATTAGTTGGGGGGCAAAATTAGATACCCATAGGGGCAAGATAATCATCGGTGACAGGTGCACTATTACCCACGGGTGTATCATTTTGTCACACGATCGGTCAAAAAAACGAATCGACCCCAACGATGAGGGCGAAGGAAATGTTCGGTTGGGCCACGACGTGTTCATTGGTGTTAATTCAGTTATATTGCGAGATGTGACAATTGGCGATTACTCGATAGTGGGTGCCGGGTCAGTCGTTACGAAAGATATACCGCCCAGTGTTGTGGTCGCGGGAAATCCTGCCAGAATTATTCGACAGCTCTCCAGCACTAAGAGTCTAATATAATTCCCCGATTCAAGACATCATCACTGAGAAAAACAATCTGGCATACATCGGAAGCACCATAAAGAAAGCAAACGCACAGGGTGGAGTCAATCGGGTGAGTACGGATGTGCAACTGCGGCCGTTGCCTTATCCTTATCGGGCGATGCTGGCGATCTGTAGCGACTTGGATGAGACGCCGGATCGGCACGTGTATTGGTCGATCATGCGGTTCCTGAACACAACGGAGGAGACGGCCATGGGGCAGGGTGTTGGACTGGAAGTGGGCAATTCCATTTACTTCGATATGCCGCCGGGCCAGTTCGCTTACTGGAATACCGATGATACCGGCCGGGAAATGGTTCGGACACTTATTCGAAGCGGGTATATTGATTGTCTGCATTCCTATGGCGATTTGGCAGAGACAAGAGAGTGTGCAAGCCGAGCAGTCGATGAATTAGAAAGATACAATTGCAGGCTTGAAGTATGGGTAGATCACCGAAAGTCTCCCACAAATTTTGGGCCAGATATCACTTGTGGCTATGGTGATATAGCAAGCTCAAGGGCCTACCATGCGGATATCTCCATCGCATTTGGCATAAAGTACATATGGCGAGGGCGCACGACAGGATTGCTTGGTCAGAATGCAGCGGTACACCCTTTGCTTTTTGTTAGGATGTTTGAACGCGCAAGCCCTTTGGTCTCCGGAAGGACTCTTGCCAAGGAAGCCGTAAAGGTATTCTTAGGCCATGTGAAGCATCCGCGATGGCAAATGCACGCTTCCAATTCTGTATATCGAATTAGCAGGTTGCGAGATGGGCATTTGGTGTACGAGTTCTTGCGTGCAGACCCGTACTTTGGAGGGCAAAGCTCTGTAGATACCGGTGACTTGATCGGCCACGTCTTGACCAAGCGAAATCTTGACATGCTTGTGAGGAGAAAAGCTGTTTGGATACACTACACACATCTTGGCAAGGTGAAGAATTCAAGTATTCCCTTTGGAGAGCCAACGCAAAAAGCCTTTCGGTTGCTGGCGAGTTACTACAGTGATGGTAGGATTCTTGTTACTACAACACATCGTTTACTTCGGTATCTGACAATGCGTGATTGCATACAATATCGAGCAGAGAATAAGGGAGATGTGTTGATTATTACGATTGATACGGTTGACGACCCCATCAGAGGTATTCGTGTGCCCTCACTGGAAGAGCTGCAGGGAATTACCTTTGAAGTTGAAGGGAAAAGGGCAACCAAAGTGAGGTTATCCAGCAGCCCAATTAATGTAAACAGCAAAGTTGAGCATAGCAGCGGCAAAACATATGTGAGTATTCCTTGGCAGCCTCTCGTTTTCCCAAAGGTGGATTTGCGCAAAGGCTTTGTGGACTTTACATGAGTCTATTAGTACGGCTGATATGAGCATGATTCGAAGAATCGCAGCTTACATCCTGCTAACCAGTGTGTATGGCTTAACGTACCTTTTAGCGTTGCTGGGCAGTATTATACCGCGCCGGCGATGGAAGGCGACTGGCCGGATCATGGTCACGGGGACCTTTCATAATCCTGGGTGGTATATGTCTCACGTTATCCCATTGTCTCGGAGCGGGGTAAAGGAAGTAATACTGGTTATTGATGAACCTCAATTGCCGCTCGATAAAGTCAGGTTCGTCTGTCCGCCGAGGTGGGTATCGAGATTAGTGAGCCGGGCCGGCGCCAAGGTGATTTGGATGATCATCGCCGGTTTTCGCTATCGGCCGGACCTATATATGGGATACCACGTGGCTCCCGGGGCCTGCACGGCGCTGGTGGCGGGTAAGCTGTTGGGGCGGCCATCCTGTTGCCAGATGACTGCTGGGCCGGTTGAAATAATAGGCGGCGGCTTCGAGGCGATTGAAAGCGTCGGCGGCGCTCTGGGGCGTCCATCAAAACTCATTGAAAGAATGGCTTTAGCTGTTGTCAGACTATTTGATCTTATCGTTGTTCGCGGGCGTAAAGGCAAGGAATACATCGAATCGCAGGATATAAAAGGATCCGTAGCTATTATCACTGGAAGTGTGAATGGCCGTCTGCAACTGGCAGAAGACGACCGAGAAATTCATTTAGTCTTTGTTGGACGATTGTCGCCAGTCAAGCAAGTTCATCAGTTTGTTGCAATTGTCGATGCTGTCTGCCGTATTGTGCCGTCTGTGAGGGCGGCAATTGTCGGCGATGGCCCTCTGATGGCTAATCTGCGGGCTTATGCTGAAGAATTGGGGCTTACCGATAATATCGAGTTTCTTGGCAAGAGGAATAGTGCGGAAGCGATTCTGGCTCGTTCAAAAATCTTCGTGCTCACCTCAAAATCCGAGGGTCTGTCGATTGCCATGGCTGAAGCCATGGCTGCCGGCGTTGTTCCTGTTGTTGCCAACGTTGGCGAACTTGGTGATCTTGTAGTTGATGGCGTAAACGGTTATCTCATTGAACCGAACGACATTAGTGAACATGCAAAAAAAGTCACGTCTCTACTGCAGGATCACGCGTTGTGGGCTCAATACTCGCGCAAGGCAATTGAGGCAGCCAGAACGCACTGCGATATTGAGATTATCTCTAAGAAGTGGCGACAGCACCTACGAGATGCAGTGTCCAAATCGTCGGGTTGTCCTGTTCAGGATGTTTGGAATTGAACAGAGTTCTACGCTCAACCGAGGTGGCAATTTCAACCTGTTCGGACGGATACCCGTCAGAACCGCCTTATTCGCCTGGAGTTGCCTATATTGAATATCCTTTTGGTGCCGATGCCCTGTCAATTGATGCCAATTATGCTTATGAGGGAGTACGTGATGCGCTGCGCCTGTTGGGACTTGATGCGGGGCGTTACGGCCGCGAGAGTTGGAATCCTTTCGGCGAGATCATTCAGCCCGGCAACACGGTCGTGCTGAAACCCAACTTTATCCGTGATTTTCGCGAGACGCATCAGGGGCACGAGGACTGCCTTATAACACATGGCTCTATTATCCGGGCGGCCCTTGACTATGTATATATAGCCCTCAAGGGCGAAGGCCGAATCATCATTGCGGACGCCCCGCAGAATGATGCAGACTTTGATGCAATTCGACGAATAGCGGGATTGGACGAGATTCAGGAGTTCTACCGCCGCCGCGCGGATTTTGAGGTGGAAGTCTATGATCTTCGACCGGAAAAGGCGCGAAAAGTCGATGGCGTGATAGTCGGTCACGAACAGTTGGCGGGCGACCCTGCCGGTTATGTGAAGGTGAATTTGGGCCAACATTCGGCGTTTCACGAAATCTCTAACCTGTGTCACCTGTTGTACGGCGCCGAATACGACACCAGAGAACTCCGCTCGCACCACCATGACAATATTCACGAGTACCTGATTTCCAGGACCGTTATTGAGGCAGACTGTGTCATTAACCTGCCCAAGCTCAAGACCCATAAGAAAACCGGTATCACGGTAAGCATGAAGAACCTGGTGGGGATTAACGGGAATAAGAACTGGCTGCCGCACCACCGGGAAGGCACGCCTGCCCAGGGTGGTGATCAGTTTGCTGATGACGGTGTAATGCACCGAATCGAACGAAAGGCCATGGCCTGCTTCAGGGGTCTTTTCCCACTGTTTGGGCCTTTGAGAGGAGTTATGGCCAAGCCGCTGAAAGGTCTCGGCAAGGGCATATTCGGCGACACAAACTCCAGCACGATTCGTTCCGGCAACTGGTACGGTAACGACACAACCTGGCGGATGGTGATCGATCTGAACCGGATACTCATGTACGCAGACAAAGACGGATGTCTTCAAAACAGCCCCACAAGGCGCATAATCTGCATCGTTGACGGGATTGTCGGCGGTGAAGGCAACGGTCCGCTGGATCCGACTCCAAACCCGGCGGGGGTAGTCCTGGCCGGAACGAATCCGGCGGCTGTTGATCTGGTATGTGCGCGCTTGATGGCGTTTGACTACACGCGACTGCCTGTGTTATTTCTGGCCTTAGACAATCGTTCTATGCCAATTGCAGAATTTGACTATAACGCGGTAGTCTGTAAGTCGAATAGCCGGCAGTACGACCGACCCTTGGATGAATTTGACGGAATGAGCCTGGCGTTTAGGCCCCACTTTGGATGGCAAGGCCACATAGAGCTGAATTGCTTGCAGGTATCTGAAACGGGAACAAGCTCGTATGCGAGATAGTCGCGCGTGTTGGCATTGATGGCCACACGGCAATTCAAATGAAAACTGCACTATCGAAAAAAAACCTGTGGGAAAAAACACCGCCGTTGTTGAAGGCTACGCTGGGAAGAGCGCTTGGCGTATTTTCACCGAAATGGCTTTTAGGAAGAAGCTTCAACGAGAACTGCAAGTTTGTTCGTGATGCACAATGGTGGCCGGCGGAGCGCACCCGTGAATATCAATTGAAGAAATTGCGCGAGATTCTAATCCTGGTTTATGAAAAGACCGGATTTTATCGTCGGATGTTTGACTCTGTCGGACTTCAGCCGGGAGATATCAAGACTCTGGATAATATCAATCAACTTCCCGTTATTGACAGGAATGTTGTTATTGAGAATCTTTCGGATATGTGCACAAAGAGTGTTATGGCCGGAGATGTGGAACACGGGACCACAGCCGGCACCAGCGGTGTGCCGTTGCGTTTGTATATGAACGCCGACAGGTCTGCAACGGAGTATGGCTATCTTGTTGCCAGCTGGGAGAGGGCGGGCTATCGACTTGGGATGCCGATGGCTGTGCTGCGCGGTCGAACGGTGCGGGCAGACCGGAATGGTCTCCACCACGAGTATGACCCGATTCTGCGGCACCATTACTATAGCAGTTTTCACATGTCGGATGAAAATATGGCCCGTTATCTGGAGCATATTGCCACTATCGGGCCGTGCTTCCTCCACGTCTATCCCTCTACTGTCGCTGCCCTGGCCAGATTCATACTTCGAGGCGGTAAACATACTCCGAAGAACATCAAAGGGATTATTGCTGAGTCCGAAATTGTGTACCCCGAGCAGCGGCAGATTGTGAAAAGAGTTTTCGGTTGTCGCTATTTTTCTTGTTATGGCCAATCGGAAAAGGTTGTCCTTGCTGCGGGTTGCGAGAAGTCAGACGATTACCATGTATGGCCGACTTATGGTTTCTTCGAACTGCTCGACGAGTACGGTAAGGCGGTGACTACGCCGGGCCAGAGGGGCGAGATTGTAGGGACCGGTTTTATCAATACGGTGATGCCGTTCATCCGATATCGAACCGGAGATTGGGCTACTTATGTCGGTGGGCGTTGTGAGGCGTGCGGGCGCGAGCATACTATCATTCGCGACATCCGCGGCCACCGAACCCAGGAAGTGCTGATCGCAGCCGATGGCTCCGAAATTCCGTGGGCGGCTCTGAATATGCACGATGATACATTTATGCACGTCAGGCAATTTCAATTCATGCAGGAAACGCCGGGCCAGGCAGTTCTGCGCATCGTTCCGGCCGACGGATTCGGTGAGGACGACGCTGAGCGGATACATCGGAACCTGGGCCGTAAACTCGATAACCAGCTTGCTTTCACCATCGAACTGGCCAAAGCTATCTCCCTTCACGCCAGAGGCAAGGTGATATATGTTGACCAGCGAATTCGACGAGAAGAAGGAGTTCCGTTAAACTCAGACGGCGATGTCTAAGAATTTCTTTGCAATGCTATGCAAACACTTGATTGGTATTATCGGCGTCTTAAAGCTATGTCTGCGGGTGAGGTTGCCTTGCGCATAGGGTCGTCGCTGCGCGACCGTGCCGACTGGTTCCTTGTTGGTCGGCGGCAACAACTGAGGAGGCCTTCGGTAATCTCGAACGGAGGTGGCGGGGATGAAGGACCGGCTTTTCGCGTGAGCGATATGGCCGTTGGGGACAGGGCACGGCTGAAGACAGATGATGAAATGAGAAAGCAGTGGTACGATTCCCTGCTGGCCCGGGCGGAGCGAATCGCAGAGCATCGGCTCGATTTCTTCAATCTGAAGGACAAGCACCTTGGCGATCCGATTGTCTGGAATCGAGACCACGAACGCGGCCAGGACACGCCCATGACCTATTGCGCATTTCTCGATTATCGGGATGTTAAAGAGGCGGGGGACTGCAAGCTTGTCTGGGAACCCAACCGTCACCACCAGCTCGTAGTGCTTGGCCGAGCCTATCGTCTCAGCGGCGATATACGATTCGCCCACGCTGTGGCGGAGCAATTGGACAGTTGGCTCAGGCAAAATCCTTATGGCGTCGGAATGAACTGGCGCAGCGGCCTTGAACTTGGTGTAAGGCTCATAAACTGGGTATGGGCTTTGGATCTGATCGCAGAGTCAGGGGCTATCGACAACCAGATGCGACATCGAATCTTGGACTCCGCAGCGCGTCATATCTGGGAAATCGACAGGAAGTATTCATACGGGTCTTCTGCGGGCAATCATCTGATCGGCGAGGCAGCAGGCGTGTTTGTTGCAGCGAGTTATTTCGCAAATCTGAAGGAGGCGCAGCGTTGGCGGGCCAGGAGCCGGGACATTCTTTGCCGGGAGATCCTTAGTCAGACATTTCCCGACGGCGGCACGTTGGAACAGGCTATCGGGTATCATTGTTTCGTGCTGCAGTTCTTCGTTATTGCTGGCATCACAGCGCGCGCAACGGGGCAGGATATGCCGGAATTGTACTGGTCACGACTGGAGAGGATGTTTGAATTTCTTGGCGTCTTAAGTGAGGGTGGGGACAAGCTGCCGATGTTTGGCGACTGCGACGACGGATACGTTCTCGATCTGGGACACGATCCACATAATATCCGGCAATGGTTATCGGTTGGGGCCGCACTGTACCGCCGGGCGGATATGAAGGCGTGGGCAGGGGGGGTTGCCGAGCCGGTCGAATGGTTGCTGGGTAAAGCGGGACGCGAGAGTCTTACGGCGATCCCGGAGCCGCAAAGCAAGGCAATCACCTCCAAAACTTTTGAGGATAGCGGGTACTATCTGCTGCAATATGGTGAGTTTGATTCGCTGGATCGTATCAGCGTGGTCTTTGATTGCGGGTCGTTGGGGAAGGGAACCCTTGCGGGACACGGACATGCGGACGCCTTGAGTTTCACACTGCGGGCGTTTGGAAGGGACGTACTGGTTGACCCTGGGACGTACGATTACTTTAGCTATCCGAAATGGCGGGAGTATTTCCGCAGTACTAGAGCACATAACACGGTCGTTATTGATGGGCAAGACCAGTCTGAGATGCTGGGCTTTTTTCTTTGGGGCAGGCGGGCAGAGGTGCGCTGTCTGAGCTGGGAGCCCACAGAAGCAGGGGGCAAGGTGGTCGGTGAACATGATGGCTACACCCATTTGAAGGACCCGGTTACGCATCGGCGTGCGCTTGAACTCGATGGGCGGTATTGCGGGCTTACCATACGTGATGATATAATCGCCTGTGCAAAACATGAAATGCAGGTATTTTTCCATATAGCTGAACATTGTGTGGTGAGTCCGGCGGGCGAAAATCGTTACGTCATTGATATCGGGCCGGGGACAATTACCATCGAACTGGATCACCGCCTTAAGGTTGAGGAATTCAAAGGCAGCGAGGACCCGATCTGCGGGTGGGTCAGCCGTGGATACCATCAGAAGGAGGCGAGCACTACCCTGGTTGGCGGCTGTATTTGCGAAGGTAACACATCTCTGGTGTGCAGGATCGATATCGGCGGGCAGAAGCAAGATGCCAAATAGACAAAGGCTAAACGAATGATGAAGAATGATAGCCCAAATCGACGACCGGTCATTGTGGCCGGAGTAGCGGCAAGTTTCCTGATGCTTGTCTTTGGCATTGGGTATCGCGTTCTGGCTGCTCGACTGGCGGCTCCCGTGAACATCGCTGTGCTTTCTGCTGAGGAATTGCAGCGACTACCCCTGGAATTTGGCGGCTGGACGGGCCAGGAAGTGCCGCTGGACGAGGCGATAGTGCGTGCTACCGACACGGATGCGTACATCAACCGCAGATATTCACGACGGAACAATTTGGAATCTGTCTGTTTGTACATCGCGTACGGCGTCAAGCCTCGCGACCTGATGCCGCACCGCCCGGAGGTCTGTTACACCGGGTCCGGCTGGACACTAATGGACCGAAGTTCCATGGAGCTGCCCTTGAGCGATGGAATGAAACTGCCGTGCAGCACCTTCCAGTTCTCGCGCGGCGCTCTAAACACGGAGAAAGTCGTGCTCCTGGATTATTACATTGTGGACGGTGAGTATTGCGGCGACGTTTCACTATTACGATCAAAGGCGTGGCGCGGAGCCGGCGCGATTCGCTATGTAGCCCAGGTCCAGGTCGTCGCTTCCGTCACAACGAATCTGACCGCCGATTCCGCAGCGAGAATAGTCTCTGCCTTTGCCGCCGAATCGGCTCCGTTGATATGCAGACTGTTCGAGAGCGCCGAAGATAGCCAGCCCTCGGATGAAGGGCGCTCTGATGCTAATAGTACGCTTGGGGGGACTGGGAGTGGTTGAGAATAATCGTATTCGCCGCGGACATGCCTTGCTGATCACGGGCAGGCATCATACACAAGAGCACCTGCTGAGACTTGTTTTGGGCGCATTGGTGCTGCTGACTGCGTGGTCGTACTGGCCGACAATGGTGAGCCTTTTCAAGGAATGGCAGAGAGACGATGATTACTCTGCGGGCCAGCTTGTTCCGCTGGTTGCACTTTATCTGCTTTGGCGTGATAGAAAGACGCTTAGAGGATGCCTGCTAACACCGTGCTGGTGGGCAGGTGCGGGCCTGCTCATACTGGCACTGGCAGGGCGGACATACGGATTGCTGTTTATGTTTGAATCGGCGGAGCGGTACTCGCTGGTGCTGACCATAGCGGGCCTGGTCCTTATGGTTGCCGGCCGGCAGGTGTTTCGCAGTGTTTCATGGATACTGTTGTTCCTTTTTCTTATGGTCCCTTTTCCCGGGCGCGTTCATAACCTAATCAGCGGACCGTTGCAGCGATTTGCAACAACGGGGTCGGTATTTCTCCTGGAGGCGTTTGGCGTTCGGGTCAGCCAGCAGGGAAACGTCGTGATGCTGGGTGAAAATACCACTATGGCGGTAGCAGAGGCCTGCAGCGGCCTGCGAATGTTGATGGCGTTCATTATTGTGGCGGCGTTTATCGCGTACACGGTGAAACGCTCACGCCTACAGAAAGCAGTCATCCTTCTGTCGAGTATTCCTGTCGCGGTGGTGTGCAATATTGTGCGACTATTCGTGACGGGCGTGCTGATGCTGCTTGTAAGCACCCAAGCAGGAGAGAAATTCTTCCATGATTTTGCCGGTCTGGCCATGATGCCGGTCGCCGTTCTAATTATGTTCGGCGAGCTATGGCTGATGGATAAACTGACTCTGGCCGAGCCGAACCCGCAACTGGTGCACGCAAGAGCGCAAACCAAATCAGCTACGCTGGCCTGTGCGCAAAGGACGAAGAAACGAAAACATCACGCACAGGGTTGAATGGCTCACCCGGCCAAAACGGTTGCGAAATTGATTATCAGGGGGCGAATCCCCTGATGCAAACCGGGAAGTACCCTTCCAAAAGGCGCGGACCATTGCTAATTGATGGGTTGTAATATCTTGCTGGCAAAGATGTTACAGTCGCCACAGTTTTTTCGAGGTAAGTTGTGCAAAAAAACTCAATTTTTCGCAAGATTTTTGTTGACATCGAAGGGGAGTTCTGGGACTCTTAAGACCGTGTAATACGAAGACCTTGTAATACGAAGAAGAGTTGGGTGTTAATGGAGTGTGGGTGGTGGTATGAAGCCTGGGGTGATGATTGGCGGGAGAAAAATCATAGCGGGGATTGTTGGGGGATTCCTCATTTCCTCGGCGGCTTATGCCGACATGGCGCCGGTGTCCGCGCCGGATGTCGGTCCCCGGCAATCATCATACGTCTGCGACCGGACAGATCTCCAGTACACGAATTTGCCAAACATCACCGATCTTGATTTATGGTCGGTCGCGTTTTTGCCCAGGCCAAACGCTGATGTCAGACAGGCTTCCCCGGCACAATACCCGCCGAGCTTGACGGATGGGGCGAGCAGCTTTAGTTTATGCCTGTATGCCCTGATGGGCCTGGGCCTGGTCAGGTCTGCTCCGTGGGCGAAAAAGCTGTCCCTCGGCTCTATCCCGGAATGGTACCATGATGGCGGTCCTTTCCAAATCGGTCACAGCCATGCCGTGACGGCGAACAATCTCTCCCTCACACCGGCTCGCTGTTTTGTTCAATTGGCCTGTGTGGTGAAGGGTCTGATACCACAATATCGCTTGGGGACAGTTGTGTCCCTCTGGCGGGAATCTCAATTCACTGCAACTGTACTCGCACCCCGCGGGCCTCCAGTGACCTGTTAAACCACTCTTTTTTGCCCA
>Ga0315276_10003463_pt1 | contig 14463 bp, 13 predicted proteins | sample YL17G05_0_MG_FD_204542 | JGI IMG/M metagenome (GOLD analysis project Ga0315276, IMG submission 204542) | Sediment microbial communities from Yellowstone Lake, YNP, Wyoming, USA - YL17G05_0 | ecosystem: Environmental > Aquatic > Freshwater > Lake > Sediment | place: USA: Wyoming | collected...
AACGACGGGCGGCGTTTCTAAAGCGTCGAGAATTCGCGGCGTTCGCGTACTCGTCGCTGAAGACAACGCTACCAATCAGCGCGTTACTCGGCTTATCCTCGAAAGCGGTGGCCACTTCACCACTATAGTAAGTAATGGCGACGAGGCGCTTGACGCACTTGAGCGCGGTGGATTTGACATCGCACTATTTGACCTGTCGATGCCTGTGGTGAGTGGTCTCGAAGCGTTGAAGATGTATCTATTCACGGAAAGCAAACCTATTCCGATTTTGATGCTCTCAGCTAACGTAACGGCGGAAGTGATGGAGCAGTGTCATGCTGCGGGCGCTGCAGAGTTTGTCCAGAAGCCGGTGCGTGCATCGTTCCTGCTGGACGCAATCGACCGCAATCTCGCACACCGCGCGGGAGATTTTATTGACGTCGGGTCTGTTCGGTCGGAGGAGCGGCCCTTACTCACGATGGTCGAGGCCCCGCCGCTTGACCCGGCCGTTATTGCCGAACTAGCGAATTTGTCGCGGGACCCGACGTTCGAAGAGCGTCTCCTGCGAGGTGTCCGTAGTGACTGCGCGCAATTAATTGAGCAAATCGTAACCACACTCTCACAACGTAAGTATGAAGAGGTAGGTAATGCAGCTCACGCTCTTAAGGGTGCGGCAGGAAGCGTAGGTGCTGGGCTCTGGGTCCAATTTGCGGCCCGTTTGGAGAAATGTTCGCATGAGACGTTGCGCCTCAAGGCGGGCGGGCTAATACAGGAACTCGAGCGGATTACGGTGCGCACGAACGCTGTGCTTGATGCACATATTGAAAGCCGCGTTCGCCAAAAACAATCGTCGGCACTATGATCCAATCAATCAGGAGCGCGCCCAGGGAACGAGCGACATTGTGTCGCTTCCCTGCTGGTCAATCACTGGCGCCAACTGCGTCGTGTCGCGGCGATTTTGAGGTGTTGTGTGGAAGGCCAGCGACACCACTGCGTTCCTGAGCGCGTATCAGTCGGTCCATCATCTTCAGGTCTCGCTCGCTCAGATGCATTGCAGCGTCGATCCAAACGCGTGTTATGTGTAGCAATTCTTCCTTCGTGACCGCTTCGAAGTCACGGCGAACGCGTTCGAACGCCCGGCGGCCATTGCTGCCACGTCCGTGCTTTCGCACGTAGTTTGCAATCGCCGTTTCCCCAGTTCCATCCGCGGTGATCACGTCGACGACCCCCATGTCATATAGCTGACGCGCGGTGTACGTGTTCCCATTGAGAATCAACTCCTCGGTAACGCGACGACCAACTTTGCGTTGGAGGAAGCTGTAAGCGCCCATTCCTGGAAAAAGATTGAACAGGACCTCGGGGAAGCCCATCTTGCTGGATTCCTCAGCGATCACAATTGAACTCGCAAGCGCCGCCTCAAATCCGCCGCCCAATGCTGTTCCCTGGACCAGCGATATTGTCGTCACTGGCAAATCGAAATTTCGGTTCCATGGATACAAATCGTCCACACACATCTCCGCATACTTCTCCAATTGTGTGCGGTCATGGGTGAGAATCGCGCTGCGAAGAAGCGATAGATCGCCGCCAAGATTGAAAACCCCGGGCACCTTTGATGCGAGGACAGCATAGTTGATTGCGTGAACCTGGCCATTGTGATGTATCTGCCCGCGTGATTGGATGATCCCGTCGATAAACGCCCGAAGCTCCAGCAAGAGTTTGGCGCTGAACGAAGGGCGCGGTGCTGGTTTCATAAAGGCCCAGTACACACCCATTTCCGGTTCGAAATGTGGTTCGAGTTGTTCGTAGCGAGTTTGTGAAAAGAGGCGCACTTCGGCAACGACATTGGGAACGACAATCATCAATTGGTCCCTTGGCGAAGAATTTTTGTACGGCATGAATGATCGAACTGTTGGCGACAAGGTGAAACGGTACGCGCCATTTCCCATCTAGGGATATCGCAATATCTCTTTATTCCTAGGCTCGTCCACGCCGTGACCCTGTTATACGTTACAGTGAACACGCTGTGCCTTACAACTGAATAATACAAGAAAGAGCCAGATTTTTTTTAAATTTGCCAAGATCCGGACACTTAGAATCCATCCGTGTACGGAAACAATTTTGCTTAGAAGCACAACAGATGGTGATTGCGGGCCTACTTCGCACAAGGATTTGTTGACGGAAGGGTTGGACCATTTCCTTTACGCGAAATCTGGTTTTTGCCGTGACGGTCGAATTTGGGAGTTGCCAAACCCATCTGCACGGTTCGAGGTCATAGGGACCATGCGCCAAGAATTGAATCACGCGCCCACGACTCATGGGCGACTCGTGGTGGCCGAGAATGGAGATCGACCACCCTTCCCCGATTTGGAAATGGTGATTGGACCTCGACTGTCTTACAACTAGGAAGCAGCGGCGGATGACTAACTGAATGGCAGCGATTGTCGATAGCGATACGGCAAGTAATATGAGATCCAGTGTGCAATAGGTGACCGGGGTAGTACCAAAACGTTTCGAACGTAACCTTGTGCTTAGACGCGGGCTGTTTTGAGAACTGGGCGCGTCTCGCCCTTTGCGATCTGCACTACTGGCGACGACCAGCTTTGGCCGCAATGTGAGCAGATTCATGGAAGCTTTATCATCGCAATTCGTTTCCGTTGTCCGTACTGCAAGTACGCTACCGGACAGGGTTGTCTCAAATCGCGAGATTGGCACGTTACTCATTGCTGGCGTGCTGATTGACGATGAAGCTGCTGCCGAGATTGTCTCCAAAACTCGCGAGCGCGCCGAGCTAATTGAGAGGAAGACTGGGTTGCGTGCGCGACGGTTTTTTGGTCCCGAGCAGTCCCCAGTGGATGTCGGCGTTGAGCTAATGGAACGGTTAATTCCCGAAGATGCGTGGGCAACTCTCGACGCGCTAATCGTTTCCTCTTCAAGCACTCAAGGATTCCCGGGGCTTTCACAGCAAATCTTGGCGGCCACGAGGTGCGAACATCCTGAACTTGGCACACCATTCGTGCTGGACGTGGGAAGCAATGCCTGCACAGGCTTCATATATGGGGTCACGATCGGAGTGAGTGTCATGAAGGCCCTTGGCTATCGCCGTGTTGCGTGCTTGGCCATTGAATTCGCGTCCCGTTGCATTGCCTATGATCCCATCGCTTTTGGTACTAGCACACTGTTTGGCGATGCCGCGGCGGGCGTGTTGCTTGGGAACGACGACATCGGAATCGCGACGGTGCGCGCCGTGCGTGCGAGTTCGATGGTCGACGCGGGGACGATAGGCTTGATAAAGGGCAGTGGAATGCAAGCGGCCCAACTGTCCCTGGGCGTGCCGGAAGCGTTGCGCTGGTTCATGGCGGGTCCTCCGGTGGCGATTGGAGCCACACGGATTCTTGTCGATGAGATCCAACGCTATCAGGCGGAAGGTCTAACGATAGATTGGCTCATTCCCCATCAGGCCAACCTGACACGCATCCTTATCCCGGCCTGCGAAAGGACTGGCATCGATCCGGCACGTCTCTGCGCGTCATTCGCTGAAACCGGAAACACATCCAGCGCCAGCATCCCGCTGCTGTTAGACCAATTGATTAGGAGTGGCCGGGTACGGCCTGGCCAGACGGCACTCTTAGTTGGTTTTGGTGCTAGCTTTACCCTTGGTTCGGTTCTGGTCGAATTCAAGGCCAGGCTACCATGATGGCATCTTGTTCACTACAAGTGGTGAACTGGCCACCAACGATACCGAACGAAGGATTGGCACCGCCGGCTTACGGGACGCGCAATGTGCCATGGTGAGGTAGAGATTTTGATGCGCCACGAAATGTTGGCGCTACAATCCGTGCACTGCATCTCGCCTGCGGTCCTGGCCAAAGAGTGCGGAAAATCACAGACTAATTGTCATTCAAACGCGGACAATGCGCGGACCGGCAAGTACTAAATTTCAGCGGACGTCCCTCCTCCGCAGAAATTGCGCACGACGAACCGCATGCCTCGACGTGCGTGAGATTGGTTATTAGCGAAGGAACAACAATGTTGCAGTCGCTCCATCTTGGACAAGCAAAGGTCGCCACGTGGGGATTTATCCCTCCAGTGTTGGGTCCCCTCGTCAAGGCTGCGGAGGAAGGTCGGGATCTCGTTCCTGTAATTCAGTCGATTACGCGTAGCTTTGGCTTTGACACTTTTATGTATGGGATGTGTACGAGTTTGCGGCCGGACCACGAAAGCCGCATGTTTGTATTTACGACGGCTCCTTTGGAGTGGGTGGTTCAATACGACCAAAAGGCCTACATCGAAGTTGATCCTAGGATTCTTCTATTGTGGGATAGCACTTTACCGTTGGTCTGGGACCAGCGTACTGTACGCGGCGGAGGCACGAAGACCGAAGCGTTTCTCGACGATGCGTTAGACCATGGAATCGCTAGCGGTGTCTGCATGCCGTTGGGCGATGAAAGCGGAACACGGGTAATTGTTGCGCTCAACTCAAGCATTCCGGAAATGGACGAACCTAGGCAACTTGCAATTTCTCGCAGTTTGGGAGATATCGTTCTATTTGCGCACTACTTTCATGACCTGTTCATGAAATCGGTCGTGCGGCAAGGCATTCATTCGCGATTTACGGGGCGGCCTTTGAGCGAACGCGAACGGGAATGCCTGAGCTTGGCAGCGCGGGGGATGACTACCGAGGACATTGGATTCAAGCTTGGAATCTGTTCCCGCACAGTTCAATTTCATTTCGATTCGATCCGATCGAAGCTGGCAGCCGCAAATCGACAGGAAGCAGTCGCACTAGCTATAAAGAACGGGCTAATCTCCCTTTGACACCTCCGGATTCGGCCGGCTACTACAAAGTAGGTTGTCCTTGGATCGACAATCGTTGTCAAGTTCGACACGTCAAGATGATTTGACAACTGGTCGTCGAGTCTTAATCCTTCAATTCAGCGTAAATCGCCTCATTCTTCGCCGGGTCCGCGAGAAACGCATCGACGCACTTCGGATCGAAGTGTTTTCCGCGCTGTGACTTGAGAAAGTCGATCCCCTCGTTGATCGGCCACGCGTGCTTGTACGGTCGTTTGCTCACCAACGCGTCGAAGACGTCGGCAACGGCAACGATGCGAGCGACAATGGGAATGTCTCCCCCGTGCAGGCCGTTGGGGTACCCCGTGCCGTCGAATTTCTCGTGGTGCCCGAGTGCGATGATCGACCCCATGCTCAGATATTTCGATGGGCTGCCTTTGAGGATGTCGTAACCGATCCGTGGATGGGTTCGCATGATTTCGTGTTCGGCGGGGGTGAGCGGGCCTTCCTTGATCAGTACCGAGTCGGGGATGCCGATCTTGCCGATGTCATGCATCGGTGCCGCGACCTCGATCACATGCACCATTTCGGCGCCCAGGCCGAGGTTGTGGGCGACGAGCCCGGAGTACTTGGCCATGCGCATGAGATGGTTGCCGGTCGTCTTGTCGCGAAATTCGCCGGCCTTCGCGAGTTTCGACAGCGTTTCGAGTTCCCGCTCATGAATCTCGGAGACTGACTTGTCGACCTGGTATTGCAGCACGCGCGCCTGATCGGACAGCACGATTTTGTGGCGACGCAGTTCGAGCAGGTTGGCGCACCGGGCGCGCGTCTCGTGCTCGTCGAGCGGCTTTATCAGAAAGTCGGTCGCGCCGGCCTCGAGCGCGTTGTACCGGACCTGGCGATCATCGACGACAGTGATGACGACCATGGGTATGTCGACGCAGTGGCCGAGGCCACGAATCTGCTTCACGAGTTCGATGCCATCGAATTCGGGTAGCTTGAAATCGGTCAGAACCATGTCCACGCGGTTCTGTCTCGCATATTCCAACGCGCGGCTCGGCGTGTCGAAAAGCTCGAGGTTCAACTTGGGGTCGATCTGGCGAACGATCTCCGCGATCAGCAGCCGGCTGCTGAACAGATCGTCGATGATGAGGATGGTGTTGCGCTGGGCGCGGGCAAGTGCCAGCTCGGAGATGACACCCGTGCTTGGGGTCGAGCGCGACGGCAATGCGGACATGGGTCTCCTCCCAGGGGACTCAATTGCTAACGCATTACGAAGCAATAGTTATGCCGCGAGCCTCCGTCACTGCGAGGAAATGCCGGGCAATGGCCCGATTCTGGAGTTTAGCCGGCCGAGGAAGGCTTCAGGGCGGCGTCGCGCGCGGTCGTCGACGGCTTCCCCGGACACAAAGGGCCGGCCCGGAATGACCGAGCCGGCCCGTATCTTGTGGTCGGGGCGAGAGGATTTGAACCTCCGACCCCCTGCACCCCATGCAGGTGCGCTACCAGGCTGCGCTACGCCCCGACGTGAACGAATAATTATAGCGGTATCAGCTGTCGTGGCCCAACAACTGCCGTATTTCTTCCAACTCCTGCCGGATTTCGGCCGGATCCGGCATATCGGCGCCGGTCCGGTCTGAATGCACGAGGACGCCGATGTTGATCGCGCCGGAATTCCCTTCGCGCGCGCTCAGCCATCCCGTGTCCGGAGCCGCGATGGACGGCGCAGCGATGTCGGATTCCAGGCGGTGACGGGCTCCGTTGATCGTGAATCCCTGTTCGTAGAGCAGGTCGCGGATGCGGCGAATCAACAGGACTTCGTGGTGCTGGTAGTAGCGTCTATTGCCGCGGCGCTTGACGGGCTTGAGTTGCGTGAACTCCTGCTCCCAATAGCGAAGCACGTGCGGTTTTACCGCACAAAGGTCACTCACCTCGCCGATCGTGAAGTACCGCTTGGCGGGGATCGGTGGCAGGTCGGCCTTAGCTCGGTTGTGGTCCGGCATGGTTCGCAACCTCGACCATGGCCTTCAGTTTTTGGCTCGCGTGGAAGGTGACCACGCGCCGGGCGGTAATGGGGATTTCTTCGCCTGTTTTCGGGTTGCGCCCGGGACGTTGCGGCTTTTCCCGCAGTTGAAAATTGCCGAAACCCGACAGCTTGACACTGTCGCCACGCTCCAACGCTATGCGGATTTCCTCGAAGAAGTGCTCGACCATGTCCTTGGCTTCGCGCTTGTTGAGGCCGAGCTGCTCGAAAAGCAGGTCGGCCAGTTCGGCTTTCGTGAGCGTCATCGGATATCCTACTGACGGAGCGTCGCGCCGAAGCGATCCACGAGAATCCGCAGCAGCCCAGCCACGGTCGCGTCGATTTCGGCGTCGGTCAAAGTACGTTCAGTATCCTGCATAAGCACAAGAATCGCAAGGCTTTTTTTGCCTGATGCGATTCCCGCGCCGCGGTAGACGTCAAAAAGCCTGATGGTGTCGATCTGCGCGGGTTTTCCGGCTTCCAGCGCCGTGAGGATTTCCTGGGCGGGAACGCCATCGTCGACGACGATCGCCAGGTCACGGCGGACGATGGGCAGCTTCGCAACCGGCCAAGCGGACGGGAGCGTCCGGGCAAGCAGCGGGGCGAGGTCGACTTCGAACAGCACCGCGGAACGCGGGAGATCGAACTCTTTGACGACACGTGGATGCAGCTCGCCGAGCCAGCCAATCGCGGTCCCGTCGACCTGCACGCGCGCCGCACGTCCAGGATGGAGGGCGGGATGGTCCGAACGCTCGGTCGTCAATGCGCGCGGGGACGCCAACGCCGCGAGGTCACCCTTGACGTCGAACAGATCGACCGGGCGTCTGGCGGCGCCCCACTGCTCGGGCAACGCGTCGCCATAGGCGAGTCCACCCAACCGCAGCGGCTGGTCGTAGCCCGCGCCCGAGCGCCTGAAACAACGGCCGACCTCGAACACGCGAATGCGATCCTGCCTGCGCGCAAGGTTTGTGCGCAACACGTCGATCAACCCGCCAGCGAGGGTCGTACGCATCACGTCGAGGTGGCTGGCGATAGGATTCAGAACGGCAATTGGCGCCGACCGCGGATCGCGTTCGGGGAAGAGGGCTGCCTCCCATGCGGAGCTCACAAAGCCGTAGGTGATCACCTCCTGCCAGTCGCGGATGACGAGCCCCTGTTTGATCGCGATCGGAGGGAGCGACGCTTCGACCTCGGGAAGCATCGTCTGCACGTGTGCCGAGACGACGGCCGGGATCGCGTCGTATCCGTGGAGACGGGCGATCTCCTCGACGAAATCCTCCTCGATTGCGAGGTCGAACCGGTAGGTCGGAGGCGTGACCAGGAAACTCTCTCCGGCACGCTCGAACGCGAAGCCGAGACGCCCGAAAAGCGCGGCGATGGTCGGGGCCGATACGTCGATGCCCAGAAGGCGGGCCACCCGCGCGGGGCGCACGCGCACGGGTTCGCGTCGCGGAAGGTCGCCCTGCACGTCGCCCAGGGGGCCGGCCCGGCCGCCGCAGAGATCGAGGATCAAGTGCGTCGCGCGCTCGACGGCGCGCCGGCAGCCGCCAAAATCGACGCCGCGCTCGAAGCGGTACGCGGCATCGCTCGTGAATCCTAGCCGCCGCGATTTGCCCTGGATGACCGCCGGGTTCCAGAAAGCGCCTTCGAGCAGGACCGACGTCGTCGTGTCGTTGATTCCCGAATGCTCGCCACCCATGATGCCGGCAAGACCCAGGGGTTTGCGCTCGTCGGCGACCAGCAGCAGATCGGGCTCGAGGTCCAGCACCTGTTCATTCAGCAGCGTGAGCTTCTCGCCGGGTCGCGCGAAGCGCACGACGATGGTGCCGTCCAGAAGGCGATCGTCGTACGCGTGCAACGGCTGACCGCGTTCGAGCATCACGTAGTTGGTGACGTCGACGACGGCGGAGATCGCGCGGATGCCGCTGCGCTCCAGGCGTTCTTTCATCCACGCCGGCGTCGGTGCCTTGGGGTCGATGTCCTCGATCGTCCGCGACACGAATCGTGGACAGGCGTCCGGGTCGTCGACGCGCACAGCGCGACGCGTGTCGCGGGTGACCGGCGCCGGAGCATCGGGGGGGGCCACGAGCGTCGCGCCGGTCACCGCCGCGACTTCGCGCGCGATGCCCAGCACCGACAGGCAATCGGCGCGGTTCGGCGTGAGCTTCAGCGTGATCAGCGTGTCGTCCAGCGCGAGAACGTCACGCAGGTTCGCTCCAACGTCCGCGTCCGCCGGCAGCGGAAGGAGGCCCGACGCGTCGTCGTCGATGCCGAGCTCCTTGGCCGAGCAGAGCATCCCCTGCGACTCGACGCCGCGCATCGTGGCCCGGGTGATGGCGAGGCCACCCGGAAGCCGGGACCCGATCGTCGCGCAGGGCACCTTCATGCCGGCGGCGGCGTTTGGCGCGCCGCAGACGATTTGCAGCCGCTCGCTCGCGCCGATGTCCACGACGCAAACGCGCAGCCGGTCGGCACTCGGGTGTGGATCGACCTTTTCTATTCTTGCGACGACGACCCCGGAGCACGGCGGGGCGGCGGGCTCCGCGTCCTCGACTTCGAGCCCCGCCATCGTGAGCCTCTCGCATAACTCCACGGTGCCGATCGGCGGGTCGGCCATCGTGCGCAACCAGCGCTCGGAGAATTTCATGCGCTCATCTCCCCTCAGTGCCCGTCCGGCCGCCCGAAGGGCACTGACCGCCCCCTTGTGGGGCCGCCTTCAGGCGGCGGGTGGCCGCGCGCGTTACCGCGTCCGGCTGAAGCCGGACCTACGACCGACGCGCCACCGTCGCTTGTGGGGCCGCCTTCAGGCGGCGGGTGGCCGCGCGCGTTACCGCGTCCGGCTGAAGCCGGACCTACGACCGGCGCGCCACCGTCGCTTGTGGGGCCGCCTTCAGGCGGCGGGTGAGCGTGCGCGTTGCCGCGTCCGGCTGAAGCCGGACCTGCGACCGGCGCGCCACCGTCGCTTGTGGGGCAGCGAACGCAGTGAGCGTGGGGGCTGTTCATCTCACGCAAACTGCCGCAGAAACCGCAGATCATTCTCGAAGAATTGTCGGACGTCGTTCACGCCATACCGCAACATGGCGAGCCGGTCCGGCCCCATCCCGAATGCGAAGCCCTGGTAGCTTTCGGGATCGATGTTCACGGCCCTGAGCACGTTCGGGTGCACCTGGCCTGCGCCGGCAATTTCGAGCCAGCCGTCGCCAAAACTCATGTCGATCTCGGCCGAAGGTTCGGTGAACGGAAAGAACGAAGGGCGGAAGCGCACTTTCAGGTCGTCGCGCTCGAAGAAGTTGCGCAGGAATTCGGTGAACACGCCTTTCAGATCGGCGAACGTGACGTCCTCGGCGATCCACAGGCCCTCGACCTGGTGAAACATCGGTGAATGCGTGGCGTCGCTGTCGACGCGGTAGACGCGGCCCGGCGCGATGATCTTGACGGGAGGTGCGTGCGTTTCCATGTAGCGCACCTGGACGGGCGACGTGTGCGTGCGGAGCACGTGTCCGCCTTCGACGTAAAAGGTGTCGTGCATCGAGCGCGCAGGGTGGTTTTCCGGCGTATTGAGCGCTGTGAAGTTGTGGAAATCGTCCTCGATCTCGGGTCCGTCGGCGACTTCGAAGCCGAGGGAGCGGAACAGGGCTTCGATGCGTTCGAGGGTTCGCGTGATCGGGTGCAGCGCGCCGGTTCCCACGCCGCGCCCGGGCAGCGACACATCGAGCGCCTCGCCGGCGAGTTCTTCCGCGAGCCGCGAATCCGCGAGCGCCAGACGCCGCGCGACAAGCGCCGCTTCGAGCTTCACCTTCGTCGCGTTGATTCGAGCGCCGGCGGCGGGGCGGTCGGCGGGGGCGAGCCTGCCGAGCGATTTCAGGAGCTCGGTCAGCGCCCCGGCCTTGCCGAGATACTTCGCCTTGCCGTTCTCCAGGGCAGCCGGGTCCGTGCAAGCGGCAAAATCGGCCTGCGCCGCAGCAACGATGCGATCGAGTTCGTCCATCGAGGTTCCGCGTTTAGGGTTTCGTGCGCCGAGTGCCGATCGCGTGGCCTCTGGAAAAAAAAAGGGAGGCGGTTCGCGCCTCCCTCGTTCTTGCGCGGCTCGATCAGGCCAGAGAGGCTTTGGCCTGCTCCGCAATTTTGGTAAAGGCAACCTTATCGTGCACAGCGAGATCAGCGAGCACTTTCCGGTCGATGTCGATCGATGCCTTTTTCAGGCCGTTCATGAACACGCTGTAGCTCATGCCGAGCTCACGCACGGCGGCGTTGATCCGGGCGATCCACAACGCGCGGAACTCGCGCTTTTTCACACGGCGATCGCGGTAGGCGTACTGGCCCGCCTTCATCACCGCCTCCTTGGCGATGCGATAGACGGCGTTGCGGCGGCCGCGGTAACCCTTCGCCAGCGCCAGGACTTTCTTGTGCCGCGCCTTGGCGGTCACCCCACGCTTGACTCTTGGCATGGTCCGGGCCCCTTACGCGTACGGCAGCATGGATTTGACCGAATCCGCATTGGTGCTGTGGATTCCGGTGGTGCCGCGCAAATGCCGCTTGTTCTTGGTTGTCTTCTTCGTGAGGATGTGGCGCTTGAACGCCATCGCGCGCTTCACGCTGCCGCTCCCACGAACGCGAAAACGCTTTTTCGCGCCGCTCTTCGTCTTCATCTTGGGCATGACTTCGTCCCTTATTTGCTGCCCACGGCGGTGCTCTCCGGTGGAGAGACTTGTTTACCGGCTTCGGGCTTCGCAGGGTGATGAACCTTCGGTGCCACTTTTTTCGGGGCGAGCAGCATCACCATCTGCCGTCCCTCGAGCCTCGGCCACGACTCGACCACGCTATGCGCCTCGAGGTCGTTTCGTATCCGTTCCAGCAGGCGCACTCCGAACTCCTGGTGCGCCATTTCGCGGCCACGGAAGCGAAGCGTTATCTTCGCCTTGTCGCCCTCGCCTAAAAACCGGATCAGGTTGCGCAGCTTGATCTGGTAGTCACCTTCGTCAGTTCCCGGTCGGAATTTGACTTCCTTGACCTGAATCTGCTTGAGCTTGAGCCTCGCCTCGTGCTGCTTTTTCGCTTCCCGGTACTTGAACTTGCCGAAATCCATGATCCGGCAGACCGGGGGCTTGGCCGTCGGCGCGATCTCAACCAGATCAAGTTCCGCCACCTCGGCCTGCGCCAGGGCTTCCGCCAGCGGCACGATGCCGAGTTGCTCGCCGTCTACACCAACCAAGCGGATTTCGGGGGCGTTGATTTCGCCGTTGATCCGCTGTGCTCTGTCCTGGGCTATCGCTGATTCTCCAAATGAACAAAAGAGAGACCGTGCCACCCGCATCGCGCCACGCTAATGACGCGCCGCAACCTCCTGGCGGAGGCGCGCAAGCAAGGCATCCACGGGCATTGCCCCCAGATCCTCGCCAGCACGGGTTCGCACGGCCACCTGCAAAGCCTGCATCTCCTTGTCGCCGACGATCAACTGATAGGGCAACTTTTGCAGGCTATGTTCTCGAATCTTATAGGTTATTTTCTCGTTACGCAAATCGGCCAGCACCCGCAGGCCGGCGGCCTTCAGCCGGGCTTCGAGGTCGCGGGCGTAGCCTGCCTGCCGGTCGGTGATCGTCAGCACGACTGCCTGAACGGGCGCCAGCCAGAGCGGCAGCGCCCCCGCATAGTTCTCGATCAGAATCCCGATGAACCGCTCGAGCGACCCGACGATGGCCCGGTGCAGCATCACGGGGACTTTACGCGTGTCGTCGTGGTCCACGTATTCGGCCCCGAGACGGCCGGGCATCTGAAAATCCGTCTGCATGGTCCCGCACTGCCAGGAGCGGCCGATCGAGTCTTTCAGGTGATATTCGACCTTGGGACCATAGAACGCTCCTTCGCCGGGGAGTTCGGCCCAGTCGACGCCGCAGGCGCGCAACGCCTGCCGCAGCGCGTTTTCGGCGCGGTCCCACGTCTCGTCGGAGCCCAGCCGCTTTTCCGGGCGGAGCGCGATCTTGATCGCGACGTCGGTGAAGCCAAAGTCCTTGTAGACCGCGAGCGCCTGCCGGTTGAACGCCGTCACTTCCGGCTGGATCTGGTCTTCCGAGCAGAATATATGGCCATCGTCCTGCGTGAAGCCGCGCACGCGAATGATCCCGTGCAGCGCTCCCGACGGCTCGTTGCGATGGCAATTGCCGAACTCGCCGTAGCGCAGCGGCAATTCGCGATAGCTGCGGAGGCCTTCGTTGAAGATCTGCACATGTCCCGGGCAGTTCATCGGCTTGATCGCGAAGTCGCGCTTTTCCGACTCCGTCGTGAACATGTTCTCCTTGAAGTTCGCCCAGTGCCCGGACTTTTCCCATAACGATCGATCGAGAATCTGCGGGCTCTTCACCTCGTGATAGCCGTTGTCCTGGTAGACGCGGCGCATGTACTGCTCGACCTGTTGCCAGATCGTCCAGCCCTTCGGATGCCAGAACACCATCCCCGGCGCCTCCTCCTGCAGGTGGAAAAGGTCGAGCTGCCGCCCGAGTCGCCGGTGGTCGCGCTTCTCGGCTTCCTCGATCCGCGTGAGATAGGCGGCGAGGTCGTCCCTGTTCGCCCACGCCGTGCCGTAGATCCGCTGCAGCATTGCGTTTTTCGAGTCGCCACGCCAATAGGCACCGGCGACCTTCATCAGCTTGAAAACCTTGAGCTTGCCGGTTGACGGCACGTGCGGCCCCCGGCAGAGATCGGTGAATCGCCCCTCGGCGTAGAGCGAGATGTCCTGCTCCGCCGGGATCGACGCGATGATTTCGGCTTTGTAATGCTCGCCCTGTGCCTTGAAGTACGCGACGGCGTCGTCGCGCGACACCAGGCGGCGCGTTACGCGCTCGTCCTTTTTCGCGAGGTCGGCCATCTTTTTCTCGATGGCTTCGAGGTCTTCGGGCGTGAACGGGCGCTTGTACGCGAAATCGTAGTAGAAGCCGTCCTCGATCACCGGGCCGATCGTCACCTGCACCTCGGGAAAGAGCTCCTTCACCGCATACGCGAGCAGATGGGCGGTCGAGTGGCGCAGGACCTCCAGACCCTCGGCATCCCTGTCGGTGACGATAGCGAGCGCGGCGTCGTGCTCGATCAGGTGCGACGTGTCGACGAGCTTGCCGTCGATCTTGCCGGCGAGCGCGGCCTTGGCGAGGCCGGGACCGATGGCGGCGGCGATTTCGGCGACGGTAACCGGCGCGTCGAAGGCCTTGACGGCGCCATCGGGGAGCGTGATTTTCGGCATGGCGGTTCCTTCGGGGTTTCTGACCCCACCAAAAAAAAGTGCGGGCGAGCCGCACTTTTTCCTACACGGACGACGTGCGAACTCGCGTTCCCTAAGCGGTTTCCCTGCGCGTTCGCGGTGTCATAACCATGCCTTTCCGTCGCGCGGTGAGTCGCGGTATTTCGTAGTCGGGTGGTAGGCGCGATTGGACTCGAACCAACGACCCCCACCATGTCAAGGTGGTGCTCTAACCAGCTGAGCTACGCGCCTGCAAGCCACCGATTATAGCGGAATCGACACATCGGTCCAAGCGCGGCGCGGCGAGCCGGCAGGGCGGGCAGATGGGTCCTTCGGGCCCGCACGTGGTCTCGGTGGTCAGACTTGTTCGTCCCGACGATCTCAACGACGCCCGACTGCCAGCCAAAGCAGGCCGAGCAGAATCGGTTGGTGGACCATGTAG
>Ga0315276_10003464_pt1 | contig 14463 bp, 7 predicted proteins | sample YL17G05_0_MG_FD_204542 | JGI IMG/M metagenome (GOLD analysis project Ga0315276, IMG submission 204542) | Sediment microbial communities from Yellowstone Lake, YNP, Wyoming, USA - YL17G05_0 | ecosystem: Environmental > Aquatic > Freshwater > Lake > Sediment | place: USA: Wyoming | collected...
TGACCACCACCTCGGGCGCTGCCGGCTTGACGAACGAAGCGCGCGCCGCTCCCTATCTGGAGCTGGGGAGGCGGCTGGCGAGGGAGCCGTGGCCGAGGCCGCCGCCGCCGTGCTGCTTGGAGAGGTAGAGACATTTTTTCGCTCGCTCGTCCTCCTGCTCTCTCTTCCTCCGTCCCTGCCGCTGCGTCTGGGCTCCGGTTCGTTCTGCCTCCTCTTTTTTCTCTCTCCTGCTCTCCCTCCTTCCCCCACTTCGTACTGCGAACTTGCTCGTTCAGAAATAATTTTAAGAAAATGAAGATGAAAAACAAAAGGAGGGGAAAAGACAACTTTGGGTGTGTCCAAAACTCGTCTCTTTCGAGCTAGTTTCTCAAAATCAATCCCATCTTACCTCTCTCGCGTCTCTCTGCTTCCCGCGGTCTACAAAACCGCCCACGGAGAAAGCTAAGAAGGTGCTGGAAGCCCCCAAATTACAATCAAAGCCTCACATGGCCGCAACGCTCGTCGGGAGGCCGCCGAGAGCGGCGATGCCGCCGACCGCCGATCGTGGCCTCGCTCGACGACGCCAGCGGCGACGACCGCCACCCCGCACCCTCGCGCCTCCTTCCGCCACCCCCTCCTCTCCTCCGGGCGCCGGCGGCACCTCCTTCCCTCCCTACGAGGTCGTCTCCAAGACCGAAGACTACGACCTGCGCCTCTACGCTTCGCACTTTGCGGTCGAGTGCGAATACGTCCGGAGGGACGAGGGGTTTGAAAAGGTCGGGTCGTACGCGTCGGGCGCCAACGAGGCCGGCGCGCGCTTCGCCGAGTCGCAGCCCGTCGTCATGCACTTCCCGCCCGGGACCGCCGCCGCCGTCTCCTCTCCTTCCTCTCCCTCCTCCGAGCCCAAGGTCATGAGCCTCCACATCGGCCCTCGGCTCTCGGAGAAAAGGAGCGGGAAAGAGAAGGAGAGCTCCGAGGAGACTCCCCCCCCGACGCCGCCGCTGCCGATGAGGGAAGGCGTCCGCCTCGCCGCCCGCGGCGGCGAGCTCGTCGCCGCTGCCCGCGTCCCGGCCCAGTACGCGACGCCCGAGGCGACCCTGGAGGCCCGAGACGCGCTGGCTCTCGCCCTGGAGAGGGACGGACTCAGGCTCTGCGAGCGGGACGCGAGGGGGGCGTTCAGGCTGGCGCAGTACGGGGCCCTGTTCCAGCTCGAGGAGCGCGTGAACGAGGTGCAGTTGAGGGTAGAACTTTAGTTCAGAGAGAGAGAGAGAGAGAGAGAGAGAGAGAGAGAGAGAGAGAGAGAGAGAGAGAGAGAGAGAGAGAGAGAGAGAGAGAGAAAGACAAGAAAGAGAGAGAGAGAGAGAGGAAGAGAAGGCGAGGGCAGGAAAGTGATTGCAAATTAAAAAGAACAAGAACAAGAAGAAGAAGAAGAAGTTTCCACTTCTTAGCCTCGCTGCTGCTGCTGCTGCCGCCTCCACCGCCTTCCTCCTTCGTCCCCCGGAGCAGGAGCAGGAGCGGAGCGAGCAGGAGCGGCAGAGGGGAGCGGGGGCCCCATGAAGGACCCGGCCAGCGCCGACAGCAGCCACCCGACCGCGACGACGCCCGCCGCGACCGCGAACACGGCCCGGCCCCCGCGCGCGGCCTCGCCCTCCCTCGAGCACCGCGAGTGGACGACGCCGCCCACCAGCGCGCCCAGCCCGCTCCCCGCGCCGAGGTACAGCCCGCTGAATAGCGCCTGCGTCGTCGCCGACAGGCCGCGCGGGGCGAGCCTCGCCGCCTGCGCGCAGCCGGCGGCCCACGCGCACCCGAACGTGACGCCGTGCAGCAGCTCGACGGCCAGCACGACCCACGGCGAGAGACCCTTCACGTTGACGGCCCAGGGGAGCAGACAGTAGCACGACAGGCGGAGCAGGAACGCTGCGTGCACGAGGGCGAGGATACGCGGCACTCCCAGGGACCGGATCAGGAACCCCGAGGCCCAGAACACGGGAGCCTCGACGACGCACGTGACGGTCAGCGTCGCGCCCATCAGTGCCTCCTTCGCCCCGAGGGCTTCGTCCAGGAACACAAAGAGCCAGGTGTCTATGGTCCCCATCGCGAAGCCGAAGAGCGTGGCCGTGGCGAAGAAGGCGCAGGAGCGAGGGGAGGAGAAGACTGCGGCGAGCTTCCTGGCGAGGGGGAGCCTCTCGTTGTCGTCGTTGTCGTCGTCGTCTGAGGAGGAAGAGGTCGAGAGAGCGTTGCCGTCGTCGCCGTCGAGTTCATTTTCCTCGGCGGCGGTGGTCGAGGGGCTCAAGAGAGGCTCCTCGACGTCGTCAGTCGAGTGAGGATGATCACGCCCCCTCTTTTTCTTCTCCTTCCTCTCCTTTTTGTGGTGACGATGATGGTGGTGCGCCAGCGCGTGTCCGTCGAAAGCTACGAGCTCCGCCGCGGGCGCCAGCGGGGCCTCCCTCGCGGCGGCCTCGGCGACGGCGGCGGCGGCTTCGGTCTCGTCGTCGCCGCCGTCTGAAGAGGAAGAGGGCTCGCCTCCTCGCTCCTCCTCGCCGCGCTCCTTTTCCTCGCCGTCGCAGTCGTCATCGAGGCTGGTCCTCCTCCTCGAGCCAGCGATCCCCCCTCTGCTTTCGACGCCGCCGCCGGGCTCAGAGGGGGGATCAGCAGCAGCAGCAGCAGCAGCGGCAGCCTCGGCAGCACGAGCTGAAGGAGAAGAAGCGAGAGCGGCAGCAGCGGCCTCGGAAGAAGAAGAAGGCTCGGAAGCGCCCGCCCCTCCCTTCTCCCTCTTCCTGTCCTTCTTTTTCGAACTCGAAGAGGAGAGGACCGACACGGGGAGCATCAGCGTCAGCAGCAGCCCGCTGCCCCACCCTGCCCCGTTCGCCACGAACCCCGCGCCGAGGCCCCTCCTCTGGACCAGCCACCCCCCGACGGGTGAAAACAGGCCCCACCCGACGGCGCCGTACAGCCTCGTGCGGCCGTAGCTCCCTTCGTCGCCCCCGCCGGAGGCGATGACGGCAGCGTCGGCGATGATGTTCACGGGGGAACCCAGAGCCTCCATCAGCAGGACGACGCCCAGGGTCTGAGGAAACCCCTTGACGTACCGGAGGGAGTAGCGGAGGAGGCCGGCGGCGCAGTAGGCGAAGGCGAGGATGGGGCCGTGGTGGCCCGTGGCGTCGGCCCAGAGGGCCCAGAGGTTTCCGGTTATCTGTTTTTTTTGACGAGGAAAAGAAGAAGAGGGAAGAGAAGAGGGGGAAAAGGAAGGAAGAGTGAGGCATTTCTCTCTCTGTCTCTCTCTTCCATCTCCCTCCAGCGAGAGAAGAAGAAGTGAAGAAGAAGCACACATTCAAAGCTCCTCTCCCTCTCTCTCTCTCTCTCGCGCGCGCGCGCGCGAAACACGAAAAGATGGGGGGAAAAAGAAGAAGAAAACTCACGGCAGAGAGCCACGGCCTCGCCGCCGAGACCGCCCCGAGCTGCGCCCTCGTCAGGCCCGCTCCCCGCAGGAAGGCCAGATTCAGAAAGGGGACGAGCATGGCCTGGGCGGCGTAGGTCCACAAATACCAGAGCTTGGAGGCCGCACTGGTCCTCGTCGCCGGAGCGGAGCGGCAGCAGCGGCGAGAGGAGCGTCGCCGCCCGGGGTCGGCTAGGGTCGAGGTCGTCGCCGCTGCGGCCGTTCGCAATCGATCGGCGGCGCCGCCGCCTTCTTGCATGCCTCCGCTCCCGCCGCCCCCCTGTGCGCTTGCTCCTCTCTCTCTTCGCGTCATGCCAGGAGAGAGGATCGTGCCTTTCTCCAGAGCCAATTGGAAGAGCAAAAAGCCGCCTCTCCTCCCGTCAGCGGGGAGAGAAAGAAAGGGAAATGGAAGGTGAGCTCTCGCTCTCTCGCTCGAACCTCTGAAAAAGAAACTGTTTCCGTCTTCCCTTTTTCTTCTTTTTGAAAGGGTTCGGACTGAAAGATACAGCACTCGAGAGTCACGCCGCGAGCGGCCCGATTTTCCTCCCTTTCTCGTCGCCGTCAGCCAACGGCCAGCGCTGCAGCCCCTTCCGCTGCTGCTTCAAGACCCCTTCCGCGCTCCTCCCCCTCCTCCCGCTCCTCTCCGCCCGCTCCACAAACGCCTCCGCCGCCGCCGCCGCGGCCCACGCCAGCGCGACGACCGCGGCCGCGGCGGCGAACACCCGCCGCGCGCCCCCGGCCCTGCTCCTCACGACGCCCCCCGCCAGCGACCCCAGCCCCGCGCCGAGCCCGCCGTACACCGCCGCGAACGCCGCCTGTGCCGTCGCCGCCAGCCCCGGGGGGGCCAGGCTGGCGGCCCGGGCCGTCCCCGCGGCCCAGCCGCAGCCGAACGTCACGCCGTTGAGCGCCTCGAGGGGAAGGACGGCCCAGGGGCTGCGCGCCAGCGAGGGCAGGGCCCAGTACCCGGCGAGCCTCGCGGCGAGCGCCAGCGCCGCCGCCGACAGCACCCTCCCGGCCCCAAACCGCTCGACGAGGGCGCCCGCGAAGAAGAAGGCCGGCACCTCGGTCGCGCACGTCACGAGGACCGTCACGCCCATCAGCTGCTTCGAGGCCCTCAGGGGGGGCTCCCCGAGGAACACGAAGAGCCACGAGTCGATCGTGCCGGCGCCGTAGCCGAGGGCCCAGGCGGTCGCGAAGAACGGCGCGGCCCGCGGCGAGCCGAAGACGGCGGCGAGCTTGCGGTGGAGCGGCAGCGCCGAGGCGTCGACGACGAAGGCGTGAGCGGAAGAAGAGGAGGACGACGAGGTCCTCCGCCTCTTCGTCGAAAGGGCGAGCGCAGCCGACAAGCTAGAGACCGTCCTCCCATCGCTCCCGGCGGCTCCGAGCGCGGGCGACAGCGGGCGCGTCGAGGAGGCGGCGGTCGAGGGGGCCGGCGAAGGGGAGCCGCGGCTGCCCCTCCGCTCCCGTCCGTCGCCGCCCTCGCTCCGACCGAGCGTCGCGTCGAAGATAGCGAGGGCGCCTGGCGGGGTCGGAGCGCCGCCGGCTCGCGGAGGGGGGGGCGAGGAGGTGGGGCCGAGGGCAGCGGCCGCTGCGGCGACGGCTGCGACGGCGCCCCCGTCGCCGCTCTTCCCGGCTCCTCCTCCTCCTCCTCCTCCGTGCGAGGAAAGGCGAGCGCGGGGAGTTGCTGCTCCTCCGAGGCGGGAGGGGAGGGAGAGACATGGCGGGGCCTGTCCCCGCTGTTGCGCCGCTGTTGTCGTCGTTGCCGTCGTCGCAGTCGTCGCCGTCGTCGTCTCCCCTGCTGTTGCCACTGCTGCTGCTGCCGCTGCTGCTGCTGTTGCTTCGCCTCCCCGCTCTCCTGCTCTCGCGGCGGCAACGGCCTCGAACTCGACCGAGGAAGACCGAGAACTAGCAGATGAGGTGGCGGGCTCTCGCTCGAGCCCCTCCTCCTCCTCTTCTTCCGATCCTGCTTCTCCCGCCTCGACGACGACGACGGCCGGCGCGGGCAGCGGCAGCGGCAGGCGCCCGCTGCAGCAGCTGCTCCCCCCTCCGGCCTCGCTCGCCGCCCTCCTCCCCGCGGGCCTCTGCCCCCTCGCCGCGGCGGAGCTCAGCCCGGCCACGGGGAGGGCGGCGGTCAGGCACGAGGCGGCCAGCCACGCCGCCGCCCCGGCGGCAAACCCGGCGCCGTTGCCGAGGCGGGTCACCAGCAGGCCGTTGAGCGGCGAGAACGCGCCCAGGCCCACGGCGCCGAAGAGTCTGACGCGGCCGTAGTCGCTGCCGGCGGCCTCGGCGGCCTGCTGCGTCGCGGCGTCGGCCAGGATGATCACCGGGGCGGCCACCGCCTCCGAGAGCGAGACGGCGGCCAGCAGCGGCCAGAAGGTCTTGAGGAACGGGAGGCCCACGAGCCCCCTGGCGACGCCCGCGGCGACGAAGGTCGAGAGGAGGACCGTGCGGTGGGAGCGGGTGGCGTCGGCGAGGATGGCCCAGGCGTTTCCTGTGTGCGTGTGTTTCGTCCGAAGTGGAGAGGGGGGGGGGGGGAGCGAGCGAGAGAGAGAAGAGGATGAGGTGGAGGGGGCGCGAAAAGCGAGCGAGAGTCGCGATCAAGCGAGAGGGCGAGCAGTTTCGAAAGGGAGCGAAACTGCCTCTTTCCCCTCCCAATTTCTCTTTCTTCTCTCTCCCTCAAACCAATGCAAAGAAACGCACCTGCGACGGCCGAGATGAACGGCCTCAGCGCCAAGATAGTCCCAATTTCGACAGAAGAGAGCCCTCTGTCGCTCAAATAAATCGCCGGGAACGGGAACAGCGCGAGGGCGCAGTGCGTTGCCAGGTACCAGCCCTTGGCCACGGCGAGCGAGGAGTTGGTGTTTCCCGCTGGAAGCAGGGGGGGAGCGGCCTCGGCCGGGCTTATGGCGGCGACGGGGGGCACGGGCTCGATGCGCCAATCTTCGCTGTCGATGACGCCCGACACCTCGGCTTCAGCCATCGCGTTTTCGTCGGCCGCCGACGACGACAATCCACCGAGACTCACGAGTTGCGTCGTCGACGCGCTCCGGTCAAACCCCTTGAATCTTGGGAGCTTTCGTCGCTTGCTCTTCGCGAGCGAGGGGGCGACGGATTCGGCCCCGCGGCTGCGCCGGGAAAGCGCGGCCTTGAGCCATCGGAAGGGGGCCATTTTAAAAAGACTGACGGAAAACTTTCTCTCGTCTGTCGTTTCCCGCTGTTCGAAAAAATGAAGGTGGAGGTCTCATTTTTTTTTTGCTTGCACGGTTCTCTCTCTCTCTGCTCCCCCTTTCTCCCTCCCTCACAGCACCCGGCTCCCCTCCCCCGTCCCGCCTCGCCCCCCGCGCTGCTGCTGCTGCTGCTGCTGCTGCTGCTGCTGCTGCAGCTGGCTCTGGTAGCGCCCTGATCCTCCTCCTCCGTTTCCTCCTGCAGCAGCGGCGGCAGCAAACTCGCTCGGCGCGAACGAGGCCGCGGGGCCCTGCGGCAGAGAGCAGATCGACGCCGACGACGCCGGGACGGCGCGGTGCTGCTGCTGTTGCTGCATTTGCTGCTGCTGCATCTGATGCATCTGCTGCTGAAAGATTATCTGCTGCTGCTGCTGGTTGTGGAGCGACGGCGCGGAGAAGAGGCGCCCGCCGCGGAGGCTGCCCCCTCCGCCGCCGCCGGCGTTGATTCCGCCGCCTCCGATGCCGCCGCCGCCTCCGAACGCGCTCGAAGGGCGCGGCGCGAGCGCGGCCGTCGAGGCGCCAATCGGATTCTGCGACGGCTGGATCAGCTGCCTTTGCGAGGGGTGCGCCTGGCGGAACGCCGCGGATCCGCTGCCGCTGTTGTTGTTGAAGGCGCCTGCGCCGCAGCCGCCCCCAAACGCGGCAGCCGACGACGGCGGCCTCTGATAAAACGCCGCCCCTCCGCATCCCCCTCCGTTTCCTCCTCCGTTGCCCCCACCTCCTCCTTGCAGCTGCGAGCGCAGGCTCGCAATCTCCTGCTGCTGCGCATCTATGCGCTCCTGGAGCTGGCGGGCTTGGCTGTTGAAGCGAATTGTTTTGTTTTTGAGAGAGTTTCCTTCTTCTTTTGGTCGTGTTTCTTTCTCTCTCTCTCTTTCTCGCTCACAAATCAAATCGACCGCGCTGCTCTCTTTTTTCATCAAAAAGGACAAGCCTCGAGGCAAGAGCAGCAGAGGCCTCGCCTGGTAGAATCCGAGGCGGCGGAGAAAACCAAAAGCGCACGAAAAAGAGCTCGTTTCTTTATTCTCTCCACTTCAACCACCGCCAAAAAAACTCAGAAAAAGAAAAAACTCACCACGCCTTGAGCGCGTACTTATGCTGGAGCTCCCTCGCATCCGCCTCGGCGCCCTCCTTGGCCCGCAGCGCCTCCACCAGCCGCTCTCGCGCCTTGGTGTACGCCCGGTACACGCGCTCCAGCTTCGAACGCGACGCGTCGACGACCTCCCTGCAGCGCGCCTCGAGAGAGCCGCGCTCGAGCTCCGCGCGCTGGTCGCGGGCGGCGACGAAGAAGTCTATGTGCTCTGCGGCGGCCTCGAGGGCCTGACGCGGGGTGGAGAGGTTTGTGGGGTCGGCCATGCTTCGCTGGATGGAAGATAAAGAGAGGGGGACAAAGGAAACGAGGCGGGCACGAAAGCTTTTCGCCTTTCAAATGAGAAAACGAAAAAAAACGCAGAGTGTGATTTGTCTTCTTCTTTTTCTTCTTCTCTTCTCTTCTCTTCTCCCTTTCTCTCTTCTCTTCTCAAATGCAGCTCTATGTTATAAATTTACATCTCTAATATCAGTTCGCGCAGTTTAATTTGAAAGGCTCCGTATCTCTCCGTCCCTTGCGCCGTCGCTTGCGTCGACGTTCATCCGAACAGCGCCTCCCCCTCCGCCTCCGCCGCCCGCGCCAGCTCCTCCCGCACCCTCTCCTCCTGCTTCACCTTTTTCTGCGCGGCTTCCTTCGCGGCCTTGGCCGCCCGGGTCGCCCAGCGGCTCCAGGCCGCCCCGGGCTCGTTCAGCGGGGGAGGAGGGGCGGCAGCGGAGCCCGGGCCGAGCGGGCGCTTGTTGTAGCTGTTTTGCTGCTGCTGCTGCTGCCGCCTCGGCCCCCCTCCGGGCGCCCGAACCCGGCTCAGGAACGCCCTCGCGAGCCGCTCCTCGGCCGCCCTCGCCACTTTGCCCACGTCCGTGATCCCGGCGTCGAACCGGGCGCGCGCGGCCCTGGCGTCCAGCCGCGGCGGTGGCAGCGCCGAGAGCTGGGGGAGCAGCTCGGGCCGCGCGCCGCCGGCGGCGCCGCCGCCGCCTGAGGCCGCTGCGCGGTCCGAGACCGAGGCGAGCAGCGCGGCGCCGTGGCCCCAGCCCGCCGCGGCGGCCAGGGCCGCGCCCAGGGCTGCGCGCTGGGAGACCTCTGCCTGGAGGCGCTGGAACTCTCCGAGGGGGATGGCCGTGGGGGGAAAGGGGGCGGCGGAGGCCGGAGCGGGAGCGGGAGAAGGAGCAGAAGGCTTTGCGCCGCCGCCGCCGAGATCTGCCGCCTCGGCCGCGGCGGCGACGGCGGCGTCGGCCCCCAGGGCCGAGACGACCACGCTCTCCCACCTCGCGGAGACTGCCTCCGGGGACTCCTCCTCGAGCAGGGCCGCCGCCACGGCCGCGGCGACGAAGCGGTGGTGCCTCCCGTCGAGGGAGGAGGAGGAAAGGTAAGAAGAAGCGGAAGCAGCAGACGCGGCACTCGAATAAGAATCGACTCCCCGCCGCGCCCTCCCGGCCGCGTGCTCCCTCGTCACTCCCAGGGCCTCGGCCGCCCTCAGCGACCTCGCAGAGAGCCTCTTGGACATGGCTCGCTCCCATGCAGACCAGTTGCGCACGGTGAAGGCCGGGAAGCCGCTTCCGTTCCCCCCCGGGGAAGAGGGCAGGACCCCAAAGATCAGAGGGATTAGCGAGTCGAGCGGCATGGGGTGCGAGAAGAGCGCCTCGAGCTCGTCGTGCATCCTCTCTCCCTCGGAGGTAGGGAGGCAGGCCGCGGCTACGGCGGCTCCCCGCGTGGTCGGGGCGAAGAGGGCGATGGTGGGAGGCGGGGGCGGCGGGGGTGGAGGGCAAGAGGAAAGAGGTTGCTCCTTCCCTCGGCTGCGCGCGTTTCCTCCTCCCTCCTCTCCCTCCTTCGCCTCCGCTTCCTCCTCCTCCTTCGCGACGGCGACGACGGGGCCGCTCCTGAGTGACACCAGCCGACGCTCTCGGAGCCGCCGAAGGGCGTCGAAGGCGGCGGCGACGACCGCGGAAGAGGAAGAGGAAGAGCGGGAGGAGGAAGTCATTTGGCCCCTTTCGTCGCTCCCTCGCTGCCCGCCGCATCCCTCTCCCAGCCCTTTGGCCTCTTCCTCTTCCTCCTCCTCCTCCTCCGTCCTCGCAAGCGTGCACTCGACGAGCGCCGCGGCGTCCTCCGACGACCGCACGGAGCCGCAGGCGATGGCCTCGAGCATGAGACGCTCCAGGGGGTCCTCGCCTCCGTCGCTCCTCTCGTCCCTGGCTCCGGGCTGCTGCTGCCGCGGGGGAGCGGCGGCGGCGAGGGCGGCGGCGGAGGAGGCCGTGACGAAGCCCAAAGGGGGAGCAGCAAGCGGGGCAGCGGCGCTCGGAAGCCGCGGCTGTTGCTGCTTTTGCCGCTGCTGCCGCTGCTGCTGCTCAAGCTGCTGCTCCCGCTCCCTCTCCCCCTCGGCTTTTGCCGACGCCGCGGTCGAGGAGGCCAGCGCCAGCAGCCTCGACTCGACGGGGGGCAGCGGCGCCGCCAGCAGCGCCGCCGCGGCCGCGCGCTCCCCGGGATCGATCAGCAGGAAGGCCTCCCCGCGCAGGGCCATCCCGGCCCTGCCCGCCCTCCCGGCCATCTGCAGGTACTGCGACCTCGACAGCAGCAGCGGGCCAGAGGAGGCGCCGGAAGCCCCGCCGCCGCCGCCGTCGCCGCCGCCCCCCGCCTGACCGACCGACCGCACGACGACGCGCGCCGCGGGCAGGTTGACCCCGGCCGCGAGCGTCGACGTCGCCGACAGGGCGAGCACGGCCCCGTCCCTGAAGGCGGCCTCGACGGCGCTGCGCTCGCCCGAGGAGAGGCCCGCGTGGTGCCAGGCGCACCCGGCCAAGAGGGCGCGCTCGAGCAGGGGGTTGCCAGCGCCGGCGGTGAGCTCCCGGAGGCGCTCGACCGCCGCGGCTCGCAGGCGGCGGAGGCGGAGCGTTTTTCCCTCGCTCCCTCTCGCCTCCGGGGTCGCTGCCGGCAGCACCACGGGAAGAGCCAGCGACAGCATCCTCGCCGCGCCCTCGGCCCTCGCCCTGCTCCCGCTGAAGACCAGCGTCGGCTCCCCCGCGGCGAAGGCCTCGGCGACGAGCGCGACCAGGGCCGCTCCGTCGCCCCGGCTCGCCGCCGCGGGGAGCGTTGTGGAGGAGGGGGCGCCCCCGGCCCCCGCGGGGCGGGGGGCCCGGAGCGTCCGCAGGGGCGCGGGGTCGATCCCGACGCCCCGGGAGCCGACCGTGAGCTTTCGAAACACCTCGCCCGTCGAGGCGTCGGCGACGAACTCGAGCAGCGGCACGGGCCGCTCGTCGGTCACGAACAGGCGCGCGTCCCCGAGCCACGAGGCGAGGCGCGGCAGCCTGGCCGCGGTCGCGGACATCGCCACGAGCTGCAGCCTGCGCGGGTCGGGCCGCCGCGTCCGAAGCGTCGGGCCCCGCGAGGGGGTTCCGAAGTGGCTGTGCAGCAGCTTGGCGACGGCGATCTCGAGCGCCGGGCCCCGGCTCGGGTCGGAGACGAAGTGCGCCTCGTCGACGACGACGCAGCAGATCTCTCCGAGCCTCCCCTGGGCGGCCAGCGCCGACAGGCAGCCGTTGAGCTTCTCCGGGGTGCAGACGGCGACGTCCTCTCCCAGGAGGGCCTGCGGGGAGCCCGCAGGGTGCGAGGCGTTGAACGGCGCGCCCCTGCCGCCGACGCCGACGGGGCTCGCGTTCGTTCCGCTCCCTCCTGGCGCCGTCGCCGCCGTCGCCGCCGTCGTCGCCTCGGCGTTGGATCCGGCCCAGTAGCCCTTGACGGAGAGTCCCCCTTGTCCCCCGAGGACGGAAGCGAGGTGGCGGGCCTTCTCGGCGACGAGCGCCGCATACGGAAGCGCGACGACGGCGCGGCGCCTCCTCTGGACTGGAGGGGCAGCTCCGTTCCCCCCTCCGCCGGAGGCTGCTCTCCTTCCCGCCTCGGCTCCGGCCGCCACCTCGGCCCTGGCACGAAGAAGCTGGCGCACCAGCAGCACCTCGGCGACCAGAGACTTGCCACCAGAGGTCGGCGCGGCGAACACGAAGCAGTTCCCAGCTACCGCCTCGCGCAGCGCCGCCGCCTGCCACTCGTGGAGGAGGGAGACGCCGCACTTCTCCTGGTAAGCTTTGGAGATGGGAGCTGGGACGCCCCAGGAGACGAGGTCGCGCGGTAAGGGGCGGAGGCGCGAAGGGTCCGGGAGCGAGAAGGAAGAAGAGGAGGAGGTGCAGGCGGGAGGTTGGGGCGGCGGTGGGGGGAGAAAGGAGAACGGCAGTTTCGTCGCGTCGACGACGCCGTCATTCTCCTTCTCGTCGTCCTCGTCCGCGAAGACGCCCGTCGCGCGCATGAAGTTGAGAAGGAGAGAGAGAAAGAGGGTCTCTCTCTTTCTTAGCTGCTGCGTGCGCCCGCTGCTTTTCCCCGGAGGGGAGAGAGAGGCGAGGGCGCGCCTCAAAAGAGAGACACCGCGAATCGACGCGCCGCGAATCGACGCGCCGTGAAGAAGCGAAAGAAACGAGAAAAATGACTCAGTCAGAACTCGGTCAGCTCCGCTCGACTCCTAGGAGTCTCGAGATGGCTCCTCCTCTTCCTCCCTCGCGGCGCCGGGGCGGGCCGCGCGCCGCCGCCGCTCCTCCTCAAGAGGAGCCTCTTCCAACTCCCCTCGAATCCCTCCAGCGATTCCTGAGCGAAGCGGGCGTCACCGTGTCCGACGCCATCGAGATTCGCGAAGAGCGATATTCGAGCATCGGAGCCGCCGCCGCCGCCTCGACCTCGTCGAACTGTTCCCTCCGAGTCGTCGCCTCGGCCTCCGCGGCCCCCTCCATCCCGGCGGGGACCCTCCTGGCCACGATCCCAAAGGGCTCCGCCGTGCTCTCGGCGCGCAACTCGGTCGCGAGCGGCGCCCTCGAGGCGGAGAGGATCGGGGGAGGGCTCGCGCTGCTGCTGGCGACGCTGGCCGAGGCGGCGCTCGGGGACCGGAGCCGGTTCTGCCACTATCTGAGGTCGCTCCCGCCTCGCGGGGAGTATCTGCCGGTGCTCTGGCCCCCCGGAGCGACAAGGGAGCTGCTCCGGGGCACTTCGCTGAGCCCGGAGGCGGTCGAGAGGGACAGGGAGAGGGTCGAGGAGGACTGGAGGGAAGAGGCCGTCCCGTTCGCACGAAAGCACGCCCCGAGGCTCTTGGGCTTGAAAAAATCGACCAAAGACGATCTCCTCCTCCTCCTCACCGCGCCCGGGGGCCCCTTCTCCCTCGGTGCCTTCTTCAAGGTTGCCACCTGGGCAGCGTCGAGGGCCTTCGGCGTCGACGACGACCACGGGCAGGCGCTGGTCCCGCTGGCGGACGCGTTCAACCACGGCGCGAAAGTCGTCAAGCTCTCTTCTTCTTCCTCTTCTTCTTCTCGTTCCGCTGGCGGTGAATGGAACGGGGGTGGCTTCGAGGTGGAGAGGGCTTGCTTGGAACTCTCTGAAGAAGAAGATGACGACGGCGAGGAAGAAGAAGAAGAAGAAGAGGAGAGCAGCGAAAGCGAGGAAGAAGAGGGAGAGGAGTGTGAGGACGGAGACGAGGGAGACGGCGACGACAGGCGGCGGGAACAGCAGCAGCAGCAGCAGCAGAAGGTCTCTGCCCCGCCGAGGGGCGACGGCATGGCGCTCGACATCGCCATCTGCGGCTGCGACGACTCCGGGGAGGCCTCTCTGGCGATCTACGCCGCGTCGGAGCTGGGGGCCTTCGAAGAAAGAGGAGACGAGGAGGAAGGAGAAGGCTTCGGAGCGCAGCAGAAGAAAGGAGGCGTCGGCGTCGGCGGCAGGAACGGCGGCGGCCAGAGCCGAACGGAGAAGAAGAAGAAGAAGAAGAAGAAGGAGGAGGAGGAGGAGAAAGAGGAGGAAACTCTTCCTCGACCGAGAGAGATCTTCAACTGCTACGGCGAGCTCGGCAACCGCGAGCTGCTGTCCAAGTACGGCTTCTGCCTTCCCCTGGGCCGCAACCCGTTCGACGCCGTGACGCTGCGCCCGGCGCTGCTGCTGTCGGCGCTCGAGGAGCGCGCGGCTGGGGCGGCGGCGGCGACGGCAAAGGCGGCGGCGAAAGCGAAGGCGGGGGCCAGGCGGCGCGCCCGGTGGCTCCGCGAGAGCTCCGACCTTCTCGACGACGAAGACGGGGACGACCTCGCTGTCTCCGCGGGCGGCGGCGAGCGAGGCGGCGAGGAAGAGGAGGGAGAGGACGAGCGCGAGCGCAAGAGGAGCAAGGGCGCGAGCGGAGGGAGGGGAGCTCCCGCTCCTCCTTTCGTCGTCCCGACGCTCTCTCCCAGCCTCCGGGCGACCCTGACTGTCCTCTGCGCCTCGCGTGAAGAAGCGGCCTCCTGGGACGATGGCGACGGCGACGGCGAGGGACTCCAGGTGGCGCTGGCGCCGGCTTGGTGGCGGGGGGAGCAGGGAGTGGGGAAGGAAGGAGCGGAGGGAGCGGAGGACAAAAAGAGGAAGAGGAAGAGGCCGCCGATGCTCGGCCCGCTGCCGCTGACGGCCGCGGCCCTGCGAGGGGCCGACCCCGCCCTGCCCTCCCCGCTGGCCCTCGAGGTGCTCTCGGGCTCCCTCTCGAAGAGGATCGAGGAGTACGGCGCGGAGCCCGACTACGAAAAGGTGCTGGCGTCTTGGGGGGAGGGCGAAAAGGAAGGCGGCCGAGGGGGCGACGACGGCGACGGCGGCGACGGCGGCGAGAGACGCGCTCGGGCCGAGAGGGCCGTGCGAGCCTCGTCCCTGCTCCGCCGAGGGGAGCTCTTCCTGCTCAGGCGGGCCCTGGAGGCGACACG
>Ga0315276_10003465_pt1 | contig 14462 bp, 7 predicted proteins | sample YL17G05_0_MG_FD_204542 | JGI IMG/M metagenome (GOLD analysis project Ga0315276, IMG submission 204542) | Sediment microbial communities from Yellowstone Lake, YNP, Wyoming, USA - YL17G05_0 | ecosystem: Environmental > Aquatic > Freshwater > Lake > Sediment | place: USA: Wyoming | collected...
GAGGCCTCAGGGCACGAGCTACCCCACACCGGCAATCCGCAGGACCCTGCGCGGCGCGCCTACATTCTGTGGCATCAAGAAAGGCTCTTTGACCTGTGGCGCATCTGGGACACCGAGGTCCGCAAGATCAATCCCGATTCGTGCGTCATCCCGAACACCGGCGGTGGAGCGACCAGCTCGCTCGACATGCGGCGGATCGGCGAACTGGCGCCCACGCTCATCGCCGACCGGCAGGCCCGCCGCGGACTCGCGGTACCGTGGGCCAACGGAAAGAACGGGAAGGAATTCCGCGCCACTATGGGCAGCAAGCCCATAGTCGGCATCTTCAGCGTCGGGGCCGAAGAACCATATCGGTGGAAGGACAGCGTTCAGAGCGCGGCCGAGATTCGTCTTTGGGTCGCAGACGGCGTGGCCAACGGCCTGCGTCCGTGGTTCACCAAGTTTTCCGGCGTTCTGCACGACCAGCGGTGGCTCAAACCGGTGGAAGACCTCTATCGCCGTTACGCCCGCTGGGAGACGTATCTGCGGAACGAACGCCCGCTTGCCCACGTTGGGCTGGTCTACTCCCAGCAAACCGCTTGGTTCCACGGCGAGAGGTCCGAAGACCACACGCTCGGCTGGTATCAGGCGCTCGTAGAGGCGAGAATTCCGTTCGAGATGGTGCACGATCGTCTGCTCGATGCAGCACACCTAGATCCGTTCAAGGCGCTGATCCTGCCGAACATTGCCGCCCTTTCGGACGAGCAATGCCAGCAGCTTCGAGAGTTCGTGGCGGGCGGCGGCAGTCTGATCGCCACGCACGAGACCAGTCTGTACGATGAATGGGGCGTGAAGCGAAATAACTTTGGTTTGGCCGGGCTGTTTGGCGTCAATTACGGCGGCAAGATCGAGGCCAGGATGCAAAACGCCTATCTCCGTCTCGAACACGAAGCCACGCATCGCCATCCGCTGCTGAAGGGACTCGAAGACGCCCCGCGGATCATCCACGGCGTCTCTCGCGTCGAAGTCGAGCCTCGCGAACAATTTCCGACCGCGCCGCTGACATTGATCCCCAGCTATCCTGATCTGCCGATGGAAAAGGTTTATCCTCGCGTGGCCAAGACCGACATTGCCCAGGTCTTCCTGCGAGAGGAAGGCAAGGGTCGTGTCGCGTATTTCCCTTGGGACATCGACCGCACCTTCTGGGAAGTCCTGTGCGTGGACCACCTCAAGCTCCTGCGCAACGCCGTGGAATGGGCCACGAACGAAGAGCCGCCCGTCACCGTGACCGGTCCCGGCGTCCTGGATGTGACTGTGTGGCGCCAAAAGGCGTCCATGACCGTACACCTCGTCAATCTTACCAATCCCATGATGATGAAGGGCCCGGTACGCGAGCTGATCCCGGTCGGAGAACAAAAGGTCCGCATCCGATTGCCAAATGGAGTGCGTGCGACTAATGTGCAACTACTCGCAACAGGCAAAAAACCGCGATTCGAGCGTATTCGGCAGGAGCTTTATGTCACAGTCCCAGCAGTCCTCGACCACGAGATCGTCGCCATCGATCTGGTGTAATGACTCGCGAGGAAGTAAGTGATGCATCGGCCAAAGACGCTGCTATGAGACAATTTTTGTGGACTGATTTGGAAGGAGCCGAGTATGCCATTGATCCAACTGGACACGTCGTGCACCCTGTCCGATTCGGACAAGAGACAATCCCTTGCCAAGACACTGTCTCGCCTGGCCGCAGAGGGGATCGGCAAACCCGATCAGTATGTCATGGCCTGCGTCCATGACAACGTGGCCATGACCATGAGCGGCACCACCGGTCCTTGCGCCCTGGTGACGGTCAAGTCGATCGGAGGCATGAGCAAGGCGGTCAATCAGACACTAGCTACTCAAGTCTGCCAGATGCTTCAAAGGGAGTTGGCCATACCCCAGAACCGTATCTACCTGACCTTTGAAGATATAGCCCCCACGCACTGGGCATGGAACGGCAGGACCTTCGGATAGGCGCAGTCACCGCTCCGCCAGGACGATTGCAGGGCCGGGGCGCACAAGCCTGGGCACCCCGCATGAATTCTGGTGGACCGGCGTGCAGGCCTGAGTCATAATTGCACCAGTTTGTAATCGTATGAAAAATCGCGTCTTATTCTGGTCGCTTACGTCGGCGATGTCCGGATTTCTCTTTGGTTTTGACGCCGTCGTCATCTCCGGTGCCGAACAAACCATTCAGTCGCTCTGGGGTTTGAGTCCCGGGATTCACGGCATCGCCATGGCTTCGGCCCTTTACGGCACCGTCCTGGGTTCATTGTTCGGCGGTTGGCCCACTGACCGGTTAGGACGTCGGGCCACGCTGCTTTGGATTGGTATTCTTTACTTCGTTTCGGCCGTTTGGTCCGGCCTTGCGACGGACGTTAATTCATTTATCATCGCGCGATTCATCGGTGGTCTGGGAATCGGCATCTCCACGGTGGTCTCGCCTCTTTATATCGCCGAGATCGCCCCGGCGGAGCGAAGGGGCCGTCTGGCCGGCATGTTTCAGTTAAACATTGTCTTAGGTATCCTCGTTGCTTTCCTCTCCAACGCGATGCTCGCCGGGATCGGCAAACACGCCTGGCGATGGATGCTCGGTGTGGAAGCCTTCCCGGCGATGCTCTACACAGTTCTCTGCTTCGGCATTCCGGAAAGCCCGCGATAGTTGATCGGGCGCAAGGGCGACCGCACAGCGGGCCTCAAAATTTTACAGCTCATCTGGGCCGAGTCGTCCTAGGCGGAACTGGAATGGTACGAACGTAAGAACCTACGAACGTAGTGGCTTCGCCGCCCTTACCTTCCTACGTTCTGATCTTCTTCCAGCCCCACCGTCCCCCAGATCCCTATTTGCCCACTGTCCCAGCGGATGCCCTGATCATGGTTTTTTTCTCCCTGGGCCGGGATGATCGACAGCTCCGCCACGCTGGCATAGGCCTGGCCGCTCACCTCGCTTAGGGCCACGAACCTCATGAACCGTGCCGTGACCGGCGAAGGAAGCCGGACGGTGTGCTCGAGAGAACGGCCTCTGAACTGCCCCTTGGCCGCGGGCTCGCCCCAGGTCTTGCCGTCTTCGCTGAGAAAGATCTCGTAGTCCCTGACCCGGCCGTTGGTCATGTTGGCCCGGTCCGTATACACCACTGCCGCGATCCGCATCGGCGAGCCGAAGTCTATGACCAGCTCGTGCGGGTGCTTCGGCACATCGGGATTCCAGCGGGTGTGCCAGTAGGTGTCCGTATTGCCGTCTATGGCATTGGCCGGCTCGCCCTCGTTCGGCTGAAAGCTGCTGGCTGAGACGATCCGCCACTTGAGGCGATCCGCCGGCTGCTCGACGGCGATCATCCCCTGGTACGGCAATGCCCCATCAGCCGTAGCCCGAATGGACACGGTCCCCGCCTGCTTCATCTCAAACGGTCCTACGTATGCCTGCCATGCGGAGCCGTCGAGTGCGTACTCGATCTTTGCATCGGCTGTGTCACAGGTCAGCGCAACCAGGCCCTCGCGGCCTCTTACACCCAGAACCGGCATGACACGCTTCTGGGGCGTGCCCATGCGTCCGATCGCGGGCAGATCCTTTTGTCCGGCCGGCATCAGGCGGAGGACGTAGGAGAACGTGGTCGGATCGGACCAGACTATGTACTGGTCCAGAGGACGCGGCCCGCAGCCGTTGGAACCGACCCCAAGTGTGCGGGCGGCCAGGCACAGCACGGTGCTGGTGCTGGCTGGCAGGTCCACGGAGTACTCGATCGGAGTCATTACTTCGTCGGTGTACGGCAGTGCAGAGACCTGCAGCAGGCCGCCATCTGCCTGGGCCAGCAGGCCCGGCAGTCCTTTGCCCGTCAGTGCTGCCCAGCGGATGTCCTCGTGGTTGCCGCATTCCATGGGCTTGGCATATGGAGTCATCTGTTCGCGCACGGTGCTCGAGTACAGACCCACGTCGAAGCCCCGCTTGCGGTCCGCGTAGTTCTCCATGGGTCCGCGCCCGAGGTAGGTGAACCGGTCCAGACGCTGGTCCAGCAGCATCCGCACACCGATCCGCGCAAGCGGGATGCGGCGGCCCTGGGGCACAACGGCGTTGTCCACGGCGATTGAGCCGTCGCCGTAGACAGTGTATAGGGCCGAGTGGGTGACGCTGAATCCGGCCTTGCCCTCCGCCTTGACCGCTACCTCTACGCGCACGGCAGAAGGTCCGGCCTGTTCAGCGACCAGACGGACCGTAGTACGCTGCAGGTCGGTCAGACCCATTGAGGTCCAGCTTGCATACGCCCAATTGTCGTCGGTCCGGTGCGGGGCCCGCCACAGGTGGAGCTTGGGTCCTCCGCCCGGGATCAGCAGATTGACGCCGTTGCGCACGAGCCTGGAGATCGAGCCGTCGGCCTTGTCGAAGGTGACGGAGAATCCCTCGCCGCTGACCGTGACCTGAGTATCCGTCTGTTCCAGCTTGACCGGCTTCATCTTCGCCGTATCAGCGGCTGTAGCAGGGGCCTCCTTCGGGAGCCTGAACTGGGCTGCAGCGACCTCATAATCCGCCTTGGCCCACAGTTCGTCCTTGGCCAGGACAAAGCAGACCCGCAGGAAGCACTCGGCCCCAGGCTTCGGCGAGGTCTTCTTGAGCGGGATCGTGACCGTCTTCTCAGCCCCTGGCGCAAGGTCGAGTGTCTCGATCTTGCCTTGATCGATTGCCCGGCCATCCTCCGTAACGGTCCACGAGCCGCGGAATCCGCCAAGATCGATGAAGGCGTACTTGTTGCGGATCTTGACCTGCCCTGCGGCCAGGTCACCTGCCTCAATGCCGATCCACTGGTAGGCCCGCTTGGCCTCTGGATAGTGCGGCTTGGGCGAGCGATCGGAGAAGACCACGCCCTTGTGGATGAAGTAGTGGTCGTTCGGCACCTCGCCGAATCCTCCGCCGTAGGCCAGAAATGGCCGTTTCGGGTCGCGACGATTCCATATGCCCTGGTCCTCCCACTCCCAGATCGCCCCACCCATCAGGCCAGGATACTTGTCGAAGGCATCGTTGTACTCGCCAATGGAGCCCATGGAGTTGTTCATGGCATGGGCGTATTCGCACAGGTAGAACGGCTTTGTCCGCCCTGAGTCCTCGCCGATCCGAACCACCTCGTTGGGATGCGTGTACATCTGGCTGTCCACATCCGCAGGGTTGTTGGGGCCTGTGCCAAATCGCTCATAATGCGTGGGGCGCGAGGTGTCAAGGGCCTTGATAGCGAGGAGAGCGGCGTGGAAATTAGGCCCAGCCCCTGCCTCGTTGCCCAGGGACCACATGACCACGGACGGGTGATTCTTGAAGTTCTCCACATTGGCGACGTTACGGTCCACGTGGACCGCCTCCCACGACTTCGGATTCGAGAGAGACTCGCGACCATACCCATAGCCGTGCGATTCGACGTTCGCCTCGGCGTTCAGGTAGATGCCGTACTCGTCGCACAGCTCGTACCACCGTGGGTCGTCGGAGTAGTGGCAGGTACGAACGTGGTTGCAGTTGCACTGCTTGAGCACCTCCAGATCGCGGATCATCCGCTCTTCGCTGACGTAGTGGCCTGTGTCGGGCCAGTTCTCGTGGCGGTTTGCGCCCTTGAACTTGACCGGAACGCCGTTGATCGTGAACAGGGGACCCTTGATCTCGACCTTCCGGAATCCTGTGCGGCTCGACAGGATTTCCGAGGTTTGTGCACCGGTCTTGAGCGTCAGCACGGTCGTGTATAGGTTCGGCGTCTCAGCGGTCCACTTGGCGGGATTGGCCACCTTTGCGGTCAGGGTGACTGCCTGCTCTTGGCCCGCGGACAGGGCCGGGACCTCGGCCTCCGCCTTGACGCCAGGCACGGATCTGCCCTGGCGGTCGAACAACTCGACCGCGGCCTTGGCAGCGGGTGCAGGCTCATCGCCATAGTTCTTGACCTTCATGACCACCTCCAGGGTGGCGTCGCTATACTGCGGATCGAGGTCGGTCTTGACAAAGAAGTCGCGGATGTGCACCTGTGGCGATGTCCAGAGCGTGACGTTGCGGAAGATGCCGCTCAGACGCCACATGTCCTGGTCCTCGAGATAGCTGCCCACGCTATACCGATAGACCTCCACGGCCACGAGGTTCCGGCCTGGCTTGACGTATTGGGTCACGTCGAACTCCGCGGCATTGCGGCTATTTACGCTGTACCCGACCTTCTGGCCGTTGACCCACAGGAAGAACGCCGAGTCCACGCCGTCAAAGGTCATAAAGATCCGCCGACCCTTCCATGCAGCGGGGACCTCAAAGTCGCGGCGGTAGCTGCCTACCGGATTTCGCTCGTTGTACGCGGTCCAGTCCTGGGGCGGGTCGCTCATCACGCGGGGCCAGTCCCGCTTGAAGGTGTAGCCGGCGTTGCGGTAGTACGGGGTGCCGTACCCGAGGACCTGCCAGTTGGAGGGCACGGGGATCTCCTTCCAGGCGGAGACGTCGTACTCGGGCCTGTAGAAATCCACGGGCCGCTCCTCCGGCCTTGGGACCCAGTTGAATCTCCAGGCCCCATTGAGGCTCCGGCAGAACGAAGAGGCGTGCCGCCTCGCTGCCAGGGCCTCCTGCATAGACGCATACGGCATCAGGGTGGCATGGGCCGGCTCCTTGTTAATGCCCACTACCTGCTCGTTCTCGATCTCCGGCGGAATGGCCGCTGCCTTCACGACGACGCCTCCACAGACCAGAGTCAAACCCAACCCCAATACCACCCCGATAGCTGACAGCTTGTTCACAGGTCATCTCCTTATCAAAGAACAGGTTAAGTCTAGTCACACCCCCCTCGTGGCCCCCTATTCTAACAGGTCCTTTCCGTCTACCAAGGGGGAATCCACCTCATCGAGCATGACGGCGGCGTCAGCCCTCCCCAAAACGGGTAATGGCTCTTTTCTTAACCTTATTATGTCACCTTGACATAGGGCCGGGCAACATGTTATAAAAGGTGTAATTAGGGTATACTCTGTGCCATTCGGCTCAAAGGCCGATCCGTTTGGCGAAAAAGGTGGGGGCGTGTTCGTAATTGGAGGATAAGTAGGTGTCTCGGAGTCAATCATCGGCGTCTCAAAGACTAACAGTAGGCAGGTAAGCAGGTACGGAGGACAATTATTATGTATCAAAGATTAATGTATGTGGTTTGTGCGAGTATGGTTCTGACCTTGGCATCAACTAGCCATGCCGTGGTCATAGGCAACTGGGAACAGAATCTGGACGGCTGGACCGTGGGTGACGCCTACAAAGACGCGGTTCGGTTCGATGACGTCAACGGCGTGACCCTGGGCAAAGGCAGCCTGGGCATCCACCTTGCAAAGGGCGATTGGAATCAGGGCATTATCATTCTGAACGTCCCGGGCCAAGGGCTCCTGGATACCTTCAAGTCCAACCAGAAGATATCCGTAGATGTGACGTGGAAGGTGGCGGACTGGCCAGCAGACAAGATCCCTGGGTGGAATGGGCTCCACATGGTCCTCAACGCCGGCGGTGACGGCTGGAGCATGTGGAAGGACCTGGGTTGGCAGGTAGGGTGGGTGCGAGGCGACGGCGATAAGACCATGAAAGCGACCTGGGACTATGCACAGTACTTCGGCCAGATGAAGAACCTGCAAAGCGTCTGGTGGCTGGAGCTTTGGCTTATCAGCAACTGCAATGACCCGGCCTACGGCGGCCCGGTTACGTTCTACCTCGACAACATGCAGTTGTTCGGTGGCGGACGGGCCACTGGTCCGCAGCCGGCCAACGCTGCCAAAGATGTGAGTATAGATAGCATTTTGAGCTGGGAGGCCGGGGCCTTTGCAGCGTCTCACAATCTGTACTTCGGCACCACGCAGCAGGGCGTGGCAGATGCCAATCTGGCCAGCGACCCCAACGTCCTCTTTGCCAAGGTCGACACCACCAGTTTTGACCCGAATACCCTGCAATTTAATAAGCGGTACTTCTGGCGGGTGGATGAGGTCAATGACACCAATCCGAACAGCCCCTGGGTGGGTCCTGTCTGGGCCTTTACCACGGCCGATTTCATAATCGTGGACGACTTCGAGGGGTATGACGACGTGTGCAAGCGGATCTTCTTTGCCTGGGTGGACGGGTACGGTCACTCCGGGTCCATAGAGTGCGCGGTCCAGCCTTCCAGCGGCAACGCCACCGGCTCCACGGTTGGAAACTTCAATCCGCCGTTCGCCGAGCCGACCATTGTGCACACCGGTAGGCAGTCCATGCCCATGGATTACAGCAACATGGATCGGAAGTACTCCGAGGCAGTACGCACATGGGCAGAGCCGCAGAACTGGACGCTCAACGGCTACGATACCTTGAAGCTCTTTGTGAGAGGTCGCGATACGAACGGGGCCGACCGCCTGTATGTCACGCTCGAGGACAGCCGTGGAAAGGCCGCGACTGTGGTGAATCCTGATCCTGCGATTCTGACCGTTGTGAACTGGACCGACTGGGTGATCCCGGCCAGCAACTTCACAGACGTGAACATGGCCTCCATCAAGAAGATGGTTATCGGCGTCGGCGATCGGAACAATCCGAAGTCGGTCTCCGGGAGGCTCTACATCGATGACATCCGGGTTGGCCGCAAGCCCCTGGGCTTGGTTGCGTACTATGCACTGGAGAACAACACGAACGACGGCTCAGTCAACGGCTTCAATGGCACAGTAGCAGGCGACCCGAACTTCCCTGTCACCTATGTGGGCGGCCCGGCCGGATTCGGCAAGGCCATGTTGTTCGCCGGCAAGGAAGGCAGCCAATATGTCAGTCTTGGCACTCTCGATCCCTCTGCTGCAACAGGACAGCTCTCGGTCTCTCTGTGGGCCAAGTGGAACGGCCTCAGCGAGTTTTGGCAGGGCCTGATCGGCAAGAGGAACGCCTGGGACGTCAATAAGATGCTGTGGCAGATCGAGGCAGACCGTGCCACTGGGAACCTCCAGTTCCAGAGAGACGGCGCTGGCGTTGGCTTCGGTAGCGGTGTGGCGCTGCCGATCAATGTGTGGACCCACGTTGCAGTCACCTTCGACGGGACCACCGCCAGGGTTTACCTCGACGGCGTTGAGAAGGCCAGTGGCGGCTTCTCGTTTGGCTATGACCCTGCTTCCAACCTTGCGATCGGCGGCAGTGGTGCTGGGACCGACCTTGGAAATCCCGTGATCAATCCCTTTAATGGTGCTCTGGATGAGGTTCGGATCTACGACAGGGTCCTGTCTGGGGCCGAGATCCTTACGCTCGCGGGCAAGTAAGTAGTCTTGTCATTTCGCTAGCTGGTAACTAGTATTGTCATTTCTCGTCGAGTCAGGGCCAATGCGGCTCTGACTCGACGAGTCGTTTTATCTCTTCAGGTCCTCCATTTAGCAAATCCAAGTTGACTTGTGTGCTGTCCGGGTCCATAATGAGGCCGGTTTAAGTTTCGTTGCGAACACAATCGACAGCCGAGGGATGCTCGTAATGGCTGAGAGTAGTGCCATGGAGAAGATGAATAGGCGGAGTTTCCTCGGTAAGGCAGTCGTTAGCACGGTCGCCGCAGGGACACTGGTGATTGCGACGCAACCCAGCGACACCCAGGAACGTCTTGTACACCTTGGCTTGATCGGCTGCGGCGGGTACGGGAGGCAGGATGTCAGGGCCGCGTTTCGTGCGGGCGGCGTCGACGTCGTCGCGATCTGTGACGTCGACAGCGAGCACCTCGCCAGCAGTGCCGCGGAGATCGAGAAGCTGCAGGGGACACGTCCCAAGACGTTCAAGCACTACCAGGAGATGCTCGATGCCTCCGGCCCGGAGGCGGTCATCATAGCCACGCCCCCACACTGGCATGCCATTCACTTCCTCGCGGCCTTGGACAAGGGCCTGGATGTGTATTGCGAGAAGCCCCTCTCGTATGATGTGCGCGAAGGCAGAGCCATGGTGGAGGCAGCCAAGGCTTCTGGCAGGATTGTGCAGATCGGTTTTCAGCGGCGACAAAGCGCAGCGATTCGCCGGGCTCGCGAACACATCCGGCAAGGCGACATCGGGAGGGTGGTCCAGGTCGATGTGCAGATCCACTACACCGCCGTTATGCGAGATGCCAAGCCTCAGGAGCCGCCAACGTCGCTGGATTGGGATTTGTGGTGCGGCCCGGCTCCCAAACTACCATACAGCCCGCAGATCGGCCACGTCTCGTGGCGTCTGGAGAAAGAATACGGACACGGTCACCTGGTGGACTGGGGTATTCACATGATCGACGCAGTCCGCTGGATTCTGGGAGAGACCATGCCCCGCACACTCCAGGCTGCCGGCGGCATCTACTACTTCAAGGGCCAGATCACCACCCCCGATGTCCTGACAGTGCACCTGGACTTCGCTACGTGCCCGGTGACATGGCGGCACCATATCTGGGGCGCCGAGGAATACAGCCCGGAGGTCTCCAACGGCATCTTCCTCTACGGCGAAAAGGGAACGGTCTTCGTCGCCGATGATCGATGCGTCATCATACCGAAGGGCAAGGAACGAACAGAGCAGAGAGTCAACGTCGATATGGCAAAGGAACACGTGGGGCAATTCCTGCAAGCCGTGCGCATAAGAGAACAGCCGCTCTGCACGCCGCAAGAGGCCTACTATTCAACTGCCACGGTTCAACTGGCCATGATTGCCTACGAGACAGGCAGCACGATAACGTGGGATGCGCAATCCGAGCAGATCGTAGGCAACGCCGAGGCCAACAAGCTGCTCAAACGAGAATACCGCTCTCCGTGGAAGCATCCGTATCAGGGTTAGCTCGGCCCTGTGGGCCACCTCATGTTCACCATTGGAATGCCAATTGGTCTGCTGAACCGAATGAGAAGGTCTCTTGCCCGTTCCTGCATCGGATTCGTAGTGGCTGCATGGATTGCGGCTGGAGGTGGATGTCGGCTCGGTGGGGGATCCCTTCGCCAGTCCTTCCATCAGAGTCGCAGACCTCCGCTGTGAATATCTTCTGAAGAGCCCGCTTGGGCTAGACATGCAAGCCCCCCGATTGAGTTGGAAACTGTCCAGGTCGACGCAGCAGAACGGGGCCAGCTACAGGGTGCGTACCGGGTGTTGGTGGCCACCCAGGCCAGGATCCTCGCTGATGACACAGGGGATCTGTGGGACACGGGTGAGGTGTTTGCCAGAGGACAGGGCTGGCCGCCGCCCGACAACACCATGCCGGATCCATGGTTCCGAAGGGTGTTCGATCTCGACCAGAAGCCCAGACGCGCTGTGGCCTACGTGGCCTCCATCGGCTATCACGAGCTGTACGTGAACGGCCACAAGGTCGGAGACGCCGTTCTGGTGCCGAGTGTCACGGACAACTCCAAGAGGGCCCGCTACCTGACCTACGAGATCACCCAGCACCTCCAAGCCGGTACGAACGTGGTCGGCCTGTGGCTCGGCATGTCCTGGTCCATATTCCCGCCGTTTGAGACCAAGGACAGGCCCCGTACGCCTCTGGCCATCGGCCAGATCGACGTGGAGATGCCTGGAGGCGGGCCGGCGTGGAGCGGCTTCTGCATCACCCTGCCATGGGAGGTCTACCTCCGCTACGGTGACACCCGCATCCTGGCCGAGAACTTCTCCATGATGCAGCGGTGGCTGGACTTCCTGGAGACCAAGGCCAAGGACGACCTTCTCGTGCGCTGGGGCGGGGAGTGGGACTTCCTGGGTGACTGGCTCTGGCCAGGGGCCAAGGGTGTCAACGGCGACACGCCCGAGACCCTCTTCTTTAACAACGGCTATTGGATCTACAACATCCAGATTGCGGCCAGCATCGCGGAGATCCTGGGCAAGCATGACGCTGCGGTCCGATACCGCCAGCGGGCCGATGCAATCCGCAGGGCGGTGCATGCACGGTTCTTTCACCCGGAAGACAACTCCTACGCCAATGGCCTTCCTGCGTATCTGGCCATGGCCCTGTTGGTGGGAATGCCCCCTCAGGACCTGCGGCCTGCTGTGTGGAAGAGGCTGGAACACGAGATCCTCGTCAATCACAAGGGCCACATCTGGGCCGGGATCACTGGCGGCGCATTCCTGATGAAGACCCTGCTGGAGGCGGATCGCCACGACCTCATCTACGAGATGGTCCGCCAGGAGGACTATCCGGGTTGGGGCGACCAGTTGCGCAGCGGTGCAACGACCTTCTGGGAGTCGTGGGAGGACAGCCCTGGGCTATCCTATCTGCACAGCTCGTGCCTGTACGTAGGCAGTTGGTTCATAGAAGGACTCGCTGGCATCCGGCCCGATCCGGATGGCGGTGGCTTCAAGCACGTCGTCATCAAACCAGCCGTGTTGGCCGATCGCGGCCTGACGAGAGTCACTGCTACCTATGAGTCGCTCTACGGTCCGATCCAATCCGCCTGGGAGGTGTCAGATGAAACCCTTGATCTTAACGTGACCATTACGCCCAACACGACAGGGACCGTGATCGTGCCCGCCGCTTCTGCAGACGATGTGCGGGAGCAGGGGGCGCCGTCTGGAAGATGCTGCAGGCGACCGGCGATTTCGGAAAGAGAACGGGTCTGTCGTATTGGACGTGTCGTCGGGGAGCTACTGTTTCAGGATGGGTTGCCGGACGAGGGCAGTTGGGCCCTAAAGACATCGAGCGGTTCGAAATGCCTACCGAGCACACCCTTGCTGTCGATGCCGAGCCATCGGTCCAGCATGGTGGCATAGACCTGCCGGAAGTCGGTATGGAACTTCAAGCCGTCGTTTTCCAGGTCAGTGAGACTCGGATGTGGCCCCACCAAGCCACCTTTCAGCCTGCCTCCAGCCAAGAACATGGGCGCAGCGGCGCCGTGGTCCGTGCCACGGCGGCCATTTTCCTTGAGGGTCCGCCCGAATTCCGAGAACGTCATCAGCACAACCTGGTCCAGCAGTTTGTCGCGCTTCAGATCATCGATGAAAGCGGCCACCGACTCGGCCAACTGGTGGAGCAACGCACAATGGTTGCCCAGTTGGTTGGCATGGTTGTCGAAACCGCCGATTCCACCACCGCCGAGCTCGGTGAAGAAGATGCGGATGCCGACGTCGGCCCGAATGAGCTGGGCGATCGTGTATAGTTTCCCGGCAAGCCCGGATTGGGGATAGTCGGCCGTGTTGGCGGCTCTCTTGGCTGCCGTCTCAATCCGCCCGCTCTTGGCATAGGCATCCAGATCGCTCCGCCGCAGAAAGTGCAACAACTCGCAGTCAGCCTCAAGGCTGGCAGGCTGTTCAACTTGGCGGAGTGAGCGGCCGGGCATTCGACGAAGTGTGAGATCCTGGAAGGAACGGATTGAAGGGACAACCACCTTCTCCGCGTTCAAGCCAAAAGGCCGGCCGATAGGCCCGACAAACACGGCGGCGGTATCCGTTTGGGCAGGACTCCAGGCATGGTCAACCACACGGCCCAGCCAACCCGTTTGCCGTCCTGGTCGCTCTGGATCAGCGGTATGCCATATCCGCATCGCACGTTCATGCGATCGGTCCGGATTTGGATAGCCCACGCCCTGGACGACACTCAAATATCCCTCCTTGTACAGCCTCAAGAATGCTCCCATCCGTGGATGAAAAGCCAAAAGCGAGTCGATCTTGTGCAGCTCTCCTACAGGCAGACGCAGGGTAACACGGTTTCGGGCATACTCATCATCCGCGTACGGGACAACCGTATTCAGGCCATCGTTCCCGCCGGAAAGTTGAATCACCACCAGGATGGTGTCGCGTTCCCTGCGTTGGCCTTGCGCAGCCCTCGCTGAGCGAACCAGGAAATCCGTGGCACCAGGCCCGAAGGACAGGAGTGTTGTGGCCCCCAAGGTGGTCCGCAAGAAATCGCGTCGGGTATACGACATAGCTTTTGCTCCCGTGTCTAGGCCAGGTGAAACTCAGGCCGGGTCACCACCGCGTGCGTGAGATGGCACAGCAGTGCCCTCGGCTCGCCCCTGCCGTCTGTCGCGACTGTCCGCATATCCTGAAGCAAGGCCTCACCAACGGCAGGTTTGAGATCCCCTTGCAGAAACAACTCTAGCAGGAACCGAGCGGCTGATTCAGATGTCGCGTATCCATGTCGCTGGGCGACCGCCCAAGGGTCCAGTTTGCTGCCGTAGGGCTCCTCGCCCTGCAGAATCGCCAGGGATAGATTGTGACGCCTCACCAGAGTAGCCGTACTGATCCAGTACCGTCCCCCCATCCAGCCTCTTACCGTGGGCGGATGGTACAGGTCCTGACCGAGGTCGGCTACGTCTTGCGCGAGCGGCATTGTAGGAACCACGCCTTCCAATGCATTCACGATACCTACCGCGTACTCCACTGGACCCTTGACCCGCCCACGATAGGACAAGGGGGAGAAGAACAGGTTGGACCACAGCATCGTCTCCACGAGTTTTGACACGCTGTAGTCCTTGGAGAAGGACTCTGCCAACGGCGTCACTAATGCCTCGCTGAGTTCCTCCGTTTCGCAGATCAGCCAGCGGTGCAACTTGCGAACCAG
>Ga0315276_10003466_pt1 | contig 14460 bp, 18 predicted proteins | sample YL17G05_0_MG_FD_204542 | JGI IMG/M metagenome (GOLD analysis project Ga0315276, IMG submission 204542) | Sediment microbial communities from Yellowstone Lake, YNP, Wyoming, USA - YL17G05_0 | ecosystem: Environmental > Aquatic > Freshwater > Lake > Sediment | place: USA: Wyoming | collected...
AGCAACTTGTCTTTGCCCAGAATCTCACTAAGGGCTCCTACAGCCTCCCAAGCCCGATGGAAGATTACCTGTACCTGAAACTGAGCCAGAAAGAACCGCTGGATATCCTTTATTTCACTCCCTCCGTAATGGTCATGTTGAACCTGAATGACCAAAGTCACAGCATCACACCTGAATTGCTCTATACGGGCATCACTAATATGGAACTCCGACTTCGGGCAGCCTTAATTCGTGGAGCCAGGGATACTGAGTACGGGGAAAAGCAGAACGACTACCGGTTCGAGTTCCGGGCCGGGTATTACTTCTGAGGCCATATGTATTGTTTCGGTATTGTAAGTGATAGATAAGAAATCTATTCCAAAGGAGACACATGATGGGATCAGAACACTTTTACGGGAGCGGATGGATGATGTATCCCGGCATTATGCCGATTATCATCCTCGTTGTAGTATTGATCATTTTCTTCATGCTATTTAAGCATGAAGGTTACAGACAATCGGGAGGTGATGCTTCAGAAATACGTTCCACGCATAGTGAGTATTCGGAAACAGCGATGGATATACTCAATAAAAGATACGCCAAGGGCGAAATCTCCAAAGAAGAATTTGAGCAGATCAAAAAAGATATCACTAGTCAGAGTGAAGGTGGGTAGGGAACAAAATCTATTCTCAATCGTTTAATCAATATGGAGAGAAGAAATGGAATGCAGACGGATAAAAAAAATGATGTCCCTGTACATCGATAACGAATTGTCACCTGTCGATAGGGATACCTTTCTGCTTCATATAAAGAGCTGTCCTCAGTGCAGCAAGGAGCTTGCGGAATCACAGGCCGTCCACAAGCTCTTCGCCAAGGCCGAAAAATCTCCTGCACCCTATGGATTCACGGCACGCGTCATGGAAAACCTTGAGCAAAGAGAAACCCCACGGACAAAGATCCGGGAGTTCTTTCTTTTCAGACCGTTATTTCCACGGTTTGCCGGAGTGGTCTTGGCCCTTTCTGTCATGGTGCTTGGGACTATCACAGGGAACCTGCTCGTAACAGATAGGGTTTCTCAGAATAATGCAACTATTGAACAGGCTTTCTCTCTCGATGTATTTCAGGCAAATCCTCCGGGAACTCTAGAGGGCGCTTATGCCGGTATAATGGAGGTGGACAATGAAAGGTAGTACGCTGAAGTTCATACTCGTTATCTCTCTTATCCTGAACATTTCGGTCTTCATTTCAGCAGGGATTGCCTATTATAGGCATCACACTGGTAACTATGCACCATGCTTTGTTTCTGATTTTCAGGCTGGGAACAGGTTTATCTTTGGTAAACTGGACCTCAGACCTGAACAGATGAGCATATTCAGGGAGAAGGCATTACCCTTTCGCACTAAAATTATTGAGAAGAGACATGATATCCTTCAGAAGAGATCGGCTCTCCTTGCACTCATGCGAGCAGATATCCCCGATAACCCGGCAATCGATGCGGCCATAATTGATATCAACAGGATGCAGGGGGATATGCAGAGGATGGTCATTACCCACATGCTTGAAATGAAGGCTATGCTCAACAAGGATCAGCAGAAAAGGTTTTTTGATCTCATAGAAGAAACCATGGGTTCAAGCGTGGAAATGCCAATGCCGGGGCTCCATTAATCCGAGGGATAAAAAATGAACCTGCACTATCTGGTAAATGAGCTTTATTACCATAAGCGAAGAACACTGACCGCAATCATAGGCCTCTCGATAGGCATTGCACTCTTAATCGTCATCAATGCCCTTTCCCTGGCATACCACGATGCGGCACGTGCACCATTAAGAGAGATCGGGGCTGATATCACTGTCCAACGCTCAGGAAATGTTCCCAAAGAACTTATAGGACCTGTTTTTCCTTGTTCAGCCATCACTATAAACAATGATGAGGTTAAGAAGATTGCAGAACTACCTGGAGTAAAAGGTGTAGGCAAGGCAGTTCTGCTGTGGGTATTTGATCCGCATCGGGCATGGATCGTCCTGGGTATTGAGAGTCAGAACACAATCGGTCCGGCCATACTCCTGAATGCCGTTACTTCCGGTCGTTTTCTCGGAGAAGGCAAACAGGAAGCGCTTGTCGAAGCAGGTTATGCCCAACAGTTCGCTATAAAGATTGGAGATATGATCACGATAGCCGGAAGAACATACCCGGTTGTGGGTCTCCTCGATGCATCAAAGGCTGCCAAGATTGCGGTTGCCAATGTCTATCTGCCTCTAGCAGAGGCACAGGATATTGCGGTATCTTCCAAACAGGTACAATCAGTCTCTCCTTTTGACAGGCAGGATGTGAACCTCGTTTTCATAAGGGCCGATCAGACGAAAATCACTGCACTCTCGTCAACACTCCACACTATGATGGGCAAGCAAGCTACTATAGGCACTCCGGATTCTTTCTTGAAGCTGCTCGGCAGCTTATTTGCACTCTCAGACAAATTCACCATGGCTGTGTCTTTGATTGCAATCATCGTCGCAGCTCTGATCGCCTTTAAGACAATGGCTGGTAATATTGCTGAAAGGGCACGAGAGATCGGTGTTCTTAAGGCTGTAGGTTGGACCGGCAGGAATGTCGTATCGCAGATAATGGCTGAGTCCGTTGTCCAGAGCCTTATGGGAGGTATCCTGGGGCTCGTCATAGCAGTTGTTGCTGCATTCGGTCTGAGCTTTATGAGGGTCAATATTCCTATTCCCTGGGAGATGAGCCCGGTCCCTCATTTCCTTCCCGGCGGCGGAGACCAGATCTTCAAGACCCTCAGTCTCCCTGTACACATACCCTGGACATTAGCAGCCTTTGCTATTTTACTTTCCCTGATAATAGGAGGGCTTACCGGCGGTATACTCACAAGAACCATCTCAAGGATCAAGCCTTCGGAGGTTTTGCGGCATGAATAGACCGGATATATTGGTAGGAAATAACCTCAGCAAGAGATATGGCAACCTCGAAGTGGTCAAGGGGGTCTCCCTCTCAGTAGCGGCAGGTGAGTTTGTATGTCTAGTAGGGAAATCAGGAAGTGGAAAGACAACACTCCTCTCCCTCCTGTCAGGTCTTGAATATCCTACATCCGGACATGTCCTGTTTGATGGGAAGGACATTACCAGTGCAACCGAGGATGAACTCGCACTCTTTAGACGGGAACATGTCGGGTTTATCTTTCAGTCTTTCAACCTTATCCCCACGCTTAGTGCATGGGAGAATGTGGCCCTCCCACTGTTCCCCATAAAAATGACGAGTGATGAGAGACGTAGACGAGCATCGGAACTGCTCGCCAAGATGGATATGACTGACCGGATGGATCATCTCCCGTCAGCACTCTCTGGTGGAGAGAAACAGAGGGTCGCCATTGCAAGGGCACTGGTGAATCACCCCAGAATCATCTTTGCGGATGAGCCGACCGGCAATCTTGATTCTGTCACTGAAGAGGCCATCATTGGGATCTTGAAAAGGCTCCACACGGAAGAAGGGGTTGCCATTCTCATGGTCACCCATGAAGGAGAAATAGCAAAGACAGCGGATCGAATGGTCCAAATGCACGATGGAGAGGTCATTTCATGAAAAGGTACGCATTAGTATGTTTGCTGGTAGTTCTTATACTCGGTCTTTCCCAGGCTGCCCCTGCTGCAAAGCAGACTAAGGTCGAAGTCCTGTACATGAATCATGGCCCTTTGATGGACACACTGGACAAGATGAAGAATCTGTTCTCCAAGTATGGGGATAAAATCAGTGTCTCCTGGTATGATTTCGACAGCAAGGAGGGAGAGCAATTCAAGGCGAAAAAGGGGATAACTCAGCACACACCGCTGGTCATCTGGGTCGATGGCAGCTCAACAGTGAAGTTAGGACAAAAAGAGATTAAGTATGTAGGCTTCCCATCCGGTTCAGGCCCCCTTTTTTTTCAGGGCAAATGGACAATGGATGACCTGAAAGGTGCCCTTGATCAGATAACCTCAAAAAAATGAGAACAGAATGACCTATCGTTATGTGATTAAGGAGCTGCGCCATCACCATCACCGCACCCTGGTTAACATCTTGGGGATCGCTGTGGGTATTGCCCTGTTTGTTTCGATCAATGCCGTCTCAGCAGCTTACCATGAGGCCATGAGTCTACCCTTTAAAAACCTTGGTGCTGACCTTGTAGTTCAAAGGGCAGAGAAACATGCCATTGATGCGGTGCAGACAAATACAACTATGCAGGGGGTACGATTACCATTTTCAAATCAGCTGCTCCCTCTTGAAGATGTCCGTAAGCTCGCCTCCCTTGATGGTGTCTCAGCCATAGCATCGTCCCTGCTTCTCTGGGAATTCGACCCTGGCGGTTTCAGGACCATCATGGGTGTTGATCTTTCCCAGCCGAGCCTTGGCCCTGTAAGGGTCAAAGACTGGATCAAAGAGGGCCGCTTCCCGCAACATGAAAGGGAGGTTGTACTGGAAAAGCACTATGCGAAATTCCACCACACACGTCTCGGTGATATGATAAACATTGGGTTGCGCTCCTTCACGGTGGTTGGGTTTCTTGAGATCAAAGAGGGCTCACAGATCGCATCCGCCAACATCTACCTTCCCATAAACGATGCACGCAAGCTTCTCGGCTCGGATATGAACGGGGTCAATATCGTTTACCTGCATCTGAAAAACCCTTCACTTCAGAGTCAGGTAAAGGCACAAATCGCCAAAGAGCTGCGCAATATTTCTGTTACCAGTTCCGACTCATTCCTCGAACTGATGGGAGGCGTTTCCAAGATCTCCGACCAATTTGCCATGCTGGCATCCCTGATTGCACTCGTCGGGGCTATATCACTAATCATCAAGACCATGGTTGCAAGCCTTGTTGAACGATCCAGTGAAATCGGCATACTGAAAGCAGTAGGTTGGACCGAGCGGGACGTACAGAAGCAGCTCATGGGTGAGGCCTTGTTACAATCAATTGCCGGTGGCCTTCTAGGTCTTCTTATAGGGTATTCCTTCTCCTACGCTCTTGGATTTTTCTCAATACCTGTAACAACCCCATGGCAGGTGAATCTTTTACCGGCGTTTGCCAAGGATACTGAGGCTGCAGCATCAACTGTAATCAGGCTTCCTGTGAGTATATCTGCAGGTCTTGTTGCCGTAGCTCTGACAATGTCGCTCCTTGCAGGGGTGCTTGCAAGCTATTTCATGGGAAGGCGTACAGCCCGGATGAAACCGGCGGACATCCTAAGAAAGCTGTGAAGGATATCTCTGCCATCTCGGGTGGTTTCTGATGATTATGCAATAATATCATCAGTTCCAAGGGTAATCGCTCAACCAGAGATTATGGAAAATAATCTATACTGATAAATGAACCAGATGAACTATCGATTACTATAAGGAGCGATAGCAGGAACGAAGCGTAGTAAATGTGTTAGACCCAGCATACCTCTACACGACTCTTTGAGGCACCAGATATTGTTATATCAGCCTTTTAACAATATGGCTGGTTTCTTCCGTATCACTGTCTATGACCTTGACAGCATGATGCTCACTAGGTATCCATTCGGCTACCATCTTATTGAAGTGTGATTATGAGAAAAATTGGAACTATCACAGATGAAACTCAGGCACAAATCTTCAGTGACTATCTCTATGCAATGGGTATAGCCAATCAAATCCAGAAAGATCAAGAGCCGCTCTGGCATATCTGGGTGCGTGACGAAGACCAGCTTAATCAGTCCAAGGTCTTGCTCAGTGAATTTCTAAACGACCCTAATGCACCGAAATACCACTCTGCCGTTTCACAAGCCCACCAGAAAAGAGAGCAGGAGCATGAGGAGCTGAAGTCCTTTAGAAAAAGGATGTTCTCAGGGCAGCAGATCTTTCCACAGTATGATCACATGGGTGCCCTGACGAAGGCGCTGATTGGGATCTGTGTTGTGGTGGCGATTCTCAGCAGACTTGGATCTGATTTCACCTTGCTTCACTATCTGATGATCTCCGACTCCATGGGTGACGGACTGATTGAGATCAGTCAAGGCCAGATATGGCGTATGATTACTCCGATCTTCATCCATTTTGGGTTCTTTCATATCCTCTTCAATATGCTCTGGTTGAGGGACTTAGGTAGCATGATCGAACAACGTCAGAGTCCATGGATACTAGCAGCATTGGTACTTGTAGTCGCTGCCATCTCCAATTTAGGTCAGTTCTTAGTAAGTGGCCCCATGTTTGGGGGCATGTCCGGTGTTGTGTATGGGTTGCTTGGGTATATCTGGATACGGGGTAAGAATGATCCTGCTTCCGGTCTGTTCGTACACCCCCAGACAGTAACAATGATGATCATCTGGTTCTTTCTGTGCCTGACCGGCCTGATCGGCAATGTTGCCAATACCGTGCATGGTATTGGGCTGGCTACTGGTATAATCTGGGGATATGTCTCTGCGCAGATCGCTATTGTGAATCGTAGAAGGTAGCAGCAACACCTGTTTGGTATTGGATTGGCAGGAGCGGGAAGTCTGGTAGGGATCTCACGATTCTGGAAAGACTCTATACCATTTTATTTCGGTCTGTCTTGATAACTGACACCCTGTTTCTTGACCGCAGGATAAACGTGGAGTGAGTTGTAGATACTGGGGTAGGGGAAATAGGGGGTAGGGGTCTTATATTCAAGTGTGCTAAAAGTCCTTATAATAAGTTAAACGATGAGAGATTGGGTTTTCAAATAAAAGGCCCTGGTAAGAAAATCCAGGGCCATCATATCATTCCCCCGGGAGTTATATTTTGAGCAAAATCTTAATTCCAAATGATCAATGATGATTGATCATACGATTTATCTGTGCCTTATTCTAAGTTTATAATCATACGAACATTGTTATACCCGTATTTCTTTCCGAGATTAAGCATTTTGGGCATAATCTCAATCCAAAGATTGCTGGCAGCTACCATGTGGGAGATTCCCTCTTCTATTTGGCAGTAATAGTCTACATACTTCTCCTTGGCTTTTTTCAGGGCTTGTTCGTATTCCTCGCCTTGTTTATCTCCAATGTTCTCCTTGAGGATATTATCCATTTCCTCTCTGGTTACAAGGTTTGCTCCTTTTACTGAATGAGTCCAAGGACTAGGCCAACGGTAAAATTCTCTCTTCCTTATCCACTTCTCGTAATTGGAGAAATCAACCCATACTCGAAATCTACCCAGTTGATCCCAATCGAAATCCAAGATCTCCTGTAAGGTAACCCAGCTTCCAGTGCAATACTCATTATAACAAGCCGACCGCGCACCCTCACTGATGTCGTCAGGTAGACCCCTTTGGTCGGAAACGAAATTAAAGTGATAACCCGTATTAAGAACATCTAATTTTTTACCAATATATATATTCGCAAAGATCGCAAGTTCTCTATACGCTTTACGCAAGTCCAACAAGGCAGATGGATGACCATATTCATTGGGGACTTTTAAAGGCATCCATTTTCCATTCTTCTGCCTGAATTCGATTGATGCATTAACCAACAGTCCCATTTAAACCTCCATTTTCTTCGTTTTTTGGAAAACAGGCTCAATCGTCTGAAGCTCCTATAGATCAGACTTCATGAGTACTTATTTTCTTTCATTGAGCTCAGGCTTTCTGTGTGTCATGTGATCAATTTATTGAAAGCCTATTTAACCCCATCAGTATCATCGTGGATAAACTCCAGTGTGGTAGATGATGGTTGCCGGGAAGGATCTTGCCATTCGAGTGTGTTAAGAGTCCTTAAAATGATGTTATACCCGATCATCCCTTATTTTACTGGGAGCTTCCCATTTTTTATCATGGGGAAGGGTATCGATTTGAGGAATCGAGTCTAGTAATCCGTGTCACAGGGGAATATGAACCTCAGCATGAGGGCCGTAATAACCATTCTGCGGTTCAATTTCCCCAATAGCTGCTAGCAAAACTGGGATTTATCTCCTTGGGAGAAGTCAATCTGCACCCTGCTAATTTTCATACTTCCTATCTCTATTTTCTTTGAGACTTTCAGCCCATACCTGCACGGTCATAACAACCATATCTATAAGCTCATCAGAACCATATTGTAACTCTGGGCCGTGCTCTAATCCAATCTTATCTTTCTCCCCCTTCACATAATAGACACATAAAATCATTGTTGTACCTTCATCTGTTTTCTGCCCTATTTTTCCTCTACCACCCCTTTTTAACTCCATCCTAAGTTTCTTCATATTAGCCTCCTATGTAGTTTTTATTTTTCTCAGTCTCAAAGAGATCTCATGACGTTATTCAGGGAACCCTCTTCTCAATCAGTTCAAAAAGGAAAGGTTGTATAAACCTTGACCATCGGTTTATCATGCCTCCATTGACCTTGATGATGCCTCAAACGAGCTGGAGGGCTTGAAGTGGGTATGATTAATTTATTAAAGTTGATTGCTGAAATTCTGCCAGTGGCTGCAGCTATAATCATGGTTGGGCCGATAATAAAAGGGATGATCAGGTCATCACACGAGGAAACTCAGAGAGAGTATGAACCTGATCATCCCTTGTAAGCTATTACTTTCCACCCTTTATTTTCAAAGCAGAAGGCATTTTGTCATAACATTTGCCCTGTTACAAGTTCCCTCCCTTGTTCCTATCTCTACCACCCAGTTGTTTGAAGTAAAAAGGAGCCGAGAACCTCCGGCATTGTTGCAAGATATCAATAGCCCATTCTTCCTTCGTCGGCCTTGCTTTTGGTCTAGATTCGCCGCCAACGATAACCCACTGGAGGTCAGGAAGATAACGAGACAGATCGATTCTTTAAAGCATAGGATCGATAGACACACCATGAACAGAAGCAGGGATATCCACAAGTACCGGTATACGTCGGTCAGCAAACTCCTGGTTTTCAACCGAAACCAACAGCCAGACGTTAGGCCAACCAACATTCCAATCCTGCAGTAGTCGATCAGCTATATTCTGAGGACGTTTACTGACTAAATCCAAATCAAGTCAGACCAAGAGCGGATGACATCCCAAGCTTCATCACCCTGGGAGATTTGCTAACACCAGCTTCATTAACAGAACAGGATCATCATCATACTTCAATAATACTAACTGGGCTATCAATGCTGATTAGAACTGATGATGTATCTAACATTGCCGCCAGTGATCCGATTCAGCCACAAACTCTCTCGCCGCCAGTTTCGATTTCTCATTATTTTGGCGACTACCATTGCTACCTCTCTTATCTCACCAATGTTATTCCTTTCATGATAGCTATTTTCACTTAAGAAGAGAACAGTATCAATGACTCTCATCGTGGTATCATAATCCTCATTGCCATAACCTCTTTTTATCTCCAGTCGAAGTCTATCAACAATAAAAAGTGCTATTTCGGTACGGATGATTTCAATTACCTCTTCCTCCGTAATGGGGAACCATCCATCCCTGAGGTTCTTTTGTTGTGCCCACAAAACCCTTCGGATATTCTGGAGGATGAGAAAGCTGTCACTAACATAAATTTTATACAAAAGCTTATATGCAACAGGGACTGCTCCACTCAGATCGAGTTTTTTAAGAAGTGCCTCAGGGTAATCATCTGATCGTCCCAATTTAACCACTCCACTGAGAGCTTTGTTGGTGATGAGATAGAGCCACCCTTTCAATGATCACCTCGATATGAGATACTTAATAACCTGGTTACGAAATATAACTGGAAGTCCATTTCTAGAGCCCCTGTGGCATGCTTCTGAGCATTTCAAAGCAGTGGAGGTAGGGTTAGATGGTTTATCTTTTGAAGTAGGCTAATAAGGCCATGAGATATGGTTTTAATCTTTGGCTCTGGACACAGGGTTAGCTGATTTGGATAAGGCTGGTCTATTAAGAAAACCGAAACTTGCATGATGATTATTAAAATCTTGGTAAAAGAACTTCTCATTCCTTATTCTATTGAGATTTGTGGGTTCACTATGGGTTCTTATGTCACTATGAGGCTCATGAATTGATTTACGTAGTAATTGCTGTAGTCTTTGATCAGACCAACTTTTTACTCATCTGAAATAAGGGATAAGTGATGTTCAGCTGGTCTGCTCAGAGTGGGGTTACTGAGGTTGAAAATTATCAATATAAGGAAGATCAGACTGGTTTTTGAGGGATTTAAAGAGGGAGCCGTGTGTGATGGCTCCCCTTAACATTTTCTACATTCCAGAGTGACTTACTCAATGGGATGAGGTCATGCTCGTATTCATCATTCTCATTTCCCATTGGTGCTGCTTCTCTCTATTCGGTTTGGATATGTTCTGACTCTGTTGGTTCTGTCTGGAGTTATTCTGCTGATACCCATTCGGTCTGTTGATATTTTGGGCATACTGATTCGGCTTGGACATGGTCTGTCTCTGTTGATTCTGTAAGGAACCATTCTGCTGATATGCATCAGGTCTGTTGTAAGTCTGGTTGTGCTGATTAGGTCTGGACATGCCCTGGTTGTGCTGATCCTGTCTGTAACCATTACGAGGATATCCATTCGGTCTGCTCATGTGTTGTGGGTAGCCTTCATGGTGATAGTTACCTCTGCCCCAATGTTGTCTTGGGTGGTCATTGTAATAACCGTATGCATGCCCATAAGGAGGTCTACAAGGAGGTCTAGATTGTTCAACATATACTGGTATTCCACCATAATCACTCATGGATAAGGTGAACCCATTGATGCCTTCATTTCCACCTGAAACCCCTATGCTCCAAAAGGGATCTGCATAGGAAGACGATGGAATAACCATGAAGCATGTGAAGAGTCCCAGGATCGTGAAGAGCATGTTCCTGATAGATGGTCTGACTGTAGTTGATCTCATCTCAGCATCTCCTTTCTATAAGCATTACAGACGAACCTGTGGGTGGCATTGTCTACATCTAATCTTAAAAAATATAATGGTTGAATATCGATTTGTTCTACCATCTCTCTACCCCTACACAAGGATGGGTCTGTTTTGATTTAGGACAACAATAGGAAGGTGTCCATAGGTGGGGAAGTAGGTTTGTATGGTTTAAGACAAGAATGCTCAGGTGGAAGACTGAATAATGTTAAAGGGCTAATGGGTTGTAGAAGTGCTTTAATACTCATTGTATAAGAGAATAAGTTGATTGTATAAGTAGATACTCTTATAAAATGTCAGGAAGGGATTAAAACCAAGGGAGTGATTGAGGTTCAAGGAGATCGTCCCTACATGTTCACTACTATCAACACCACAGGCTTAAATATCAGACCAAATTTTATCAATATCTATGTTTTTTTGCTTCAGGTAGGCCAATGATCTATCAAAGCGTACTTTATATCCACCCTTCTTCTCAAATATGGTTCTTATGAGTTCCTCTTTAGAATCTTTAGAAAAATTGGTTTTGATAATTTGTAAGTCTTTTTTAATTTTGAGACGGCTTTCCTTATCACGATCAAGGTACAGCAATACTTTCAATTTTAACAAAGTGTCAGAATCAAGTTTCCCTAGATATTGCTCAATTTCACTGACCTTACTCCCTTTCTCACGTAGGGACTCTAAGGTATCCTGGGAAAGATGAAGGGTAGTATCAGGCACTGGGTCCAGCGTATACTTCCGTTTGCACTCCTGCTCTATCTGAGCTTCAAGCAGTGGCTTCTCAGCTTGAATTAAGTAGGTAATATGATCATTGGTTGACATAGCTTACTCCTTGTCTGTGAGACAATAGCTATATCGACTCAGAACGTATTTAGGATGAATATATCAATAGATGTTACACAAATCCTCCATAATCAGCTCTAACCATCGGTAAGGAATGTGAGGCTATCATTGGTATTGGATTAGGTATAGTTCATGGATAAGATCATTGAATGATCAGACTAATGATCTTGGTGGTAACTATAAGCTTAAGAGCTGATTGGAAAACTAATCCTATTTCAGCTCAGTCTGTATTTATAATCAGAACCTCATTTCCAGACCACCAGATCATCGTGGACAGCAATCTGGGTAAAGGGAAGTGTATGGGTGTGGTAAGAGGTCTGGAATGCGTAGGATAGGGTAAAAACGATATAAACATGTGAGGCTCACATATACAGGAGAGATTTCCCTTTTATTTATTATGAAAGGGCTGTTCTATCGTTTAAATTATAAGGTGCGGTGAACATCTGTTAACCATCTGGCGCTCCCTCGAGCCTCGTTCTCGTTTCGTTTTTTGAGACTACACTCCACTCGGCTCTAGACGGAATTGCCAGTATGTTAACTTTGGTTCACTACAGGTAGGGATAGAAGTGTATACAAGGAGGATTTAGAGAGTATCCTGAAGATCCAGGAGGGTTTATCAGTTCTAAAATTGATTTTTAGAATATTTAGAATGGATTGAGTGCGTCTTTCAAGAAGATCATCTCCCCTGTTCACTACTGCCAACCTTACCGTCATCCTGGGGCTGATCACTCCGTTTCGTTTTTGGACTCCACTGCGTTCCTTCAGCCCTTATCGGCATACGGTGTATGTTGGATCTGTGAACTGATGGAGAGGATTATAATGAATGAATGAATATGGAGGAGGGGTCTATCAAATGTTATTGAATAACAGGTTAAGATAGGATCTGATGGTATTATGTAGAAAGAGGTAATAGATTTATAACAACTCCTTATATTCACAACCTGCCGATCACCTTGAGCTACTCCGTTACACTCCGTAGCTGTCATCAGAGTATCGGGCAACAGTAACTTTACGGGTACTGTTTTTATGGGGTATGAGTGATTTAAGAAAACTAAATGGATACTGGGGTAAAAATGGATTGTGGGAGTTAGGGGGGTATGTGTTACAGAGCTCCTATAGCCTGAAAAGGGTGGTAAGGTTTGATGTATATAAAAACCAGATTATGCATGATTTGACTGGAAAATCTCACTGCCTGCACATCTAAACCATCAGTATTGTACTTGTCCTTGCAGTAACAAAGAATAGCCCTGGCTTTTCGTTACCAGGGCTATTTATAGAATCCATATTGAGGGATTATCTGGGAGATGCTACTTCGTGATAACTACGCCCTATCGCGGAATCCTTCAGAGCTGCATCGTACCAGCATCGAAATCTTGGGCTCGCTTCCACCCTTTCCCTGAACATCAAATACTTATCATCATCCACGCCGATGCAGGAATCATAGCTGTCAATATCTCCAAAGCGCTTATCGAGAAGATAGTACACCAACCCGCATGCTAGATCCTCCTTATCTTCATTGCTCTGGCTAACCACCAGATCCCACCCGGGAAGGGCAATATCATGCTTATTCAATAACGCTTTGATATCCTCCTCGTACGTGAATTTTTCCACACCATCATCAAACGTTTTATCTGACTGTAACCTCCCCTCCTGGTCAAGAATCCTGCACACGATTGCTGCAAAATCAACGTCTTCCACCTCCTTACTATCTTTCAGTAATTCATGTAATTGCTTCTGGATCCTTTCTACACAAGCCTTATAGGCCACCTCCTTAGCTTCTTCAGAAGGTAACCACATCTTTTTCTCAGCTTCATCAATTCCACATGAGCAAGGCTTACCGAAATAACTTATGTCATGCGCACACTGATCCGATTGTCCGTTTGCCAAGTAGTTATCTTTTCTTGATTCCAGATCTGCTGCTATTTCTGCTCTCTTCTCTGCATTGCCCTTATTATCTACCCCGCAGGAGCAAGGACCACCGTAGATCAAATCCTGAATACAATCCTCGGTATGCCCCTGATTTCGATAGGTTTTCCATGAACAAGGCTCATCATACTCAAGTAAATCAATCCGATTATAAAAGCATCCCATACAGTCATCCCCTTTTTTTCCAAAACATTCAGGCTTATGCCCACGGCGCTCGTAATATTCAATGCGCCGCTTAAAATCGTTGCTGGAATAAGTGAAAGCCTTCACTTCTTTAAAAATAGTCTTGAGCTTGTGTTCGAGACTATCTGAAAAAAATGCCTTGAGGTCATCCTGGCCAAGCGCGGGTTTGAGGCATCGCAGAGTTCTCACCAAAAACTGATCTTCAACGCCCATCCCCTCCACAAGTTTCTTAACATGATCAATATCGGTCATTACTCCACCCTCCTTCCGTCAGCCATTTTGGGTATGGTGTCATCTCTAGAACTCTCCCGTCTTACCTTTTCCTTGATCGTCTCATACACCGCACAGGCGTTATTGATGATTTCCACCTGCAGTATAAATTCATTTTTGGTATTTTGAGAAAGGTCATCCCACTTAAAAAGATTAGGGAAGGTTTTGGATTTGATGTCCTCAGATCCGCATACCCAGGCATCAAGTTTCATGAGCGCCAAAAAAACCTCATGCCCATCTTGAATACTGGCTTTCTCGCCATGTTTTATGAAGTAAATACTACGATTGCGGATAAATTCAATTGACAAGGGGTCATCCTTGTCAATTGGCGGGAGACCCTCTGCTTTACGGGTTGATGATTCTATCTTTGCTAACAGACGTATGACACCATTCACCTTATGGTTAACATCATATGTTTTCATAAATATCTCCTT
>Ga0315276_10003469_pt1 | contig 14456 bp, 10 predicted proteins | sample YL17G05_0_MG_FD_204542 | JGI IMG/M metagenome (GOLD analysis project Ga0315276, IMG submission 204542) | Sediment microbial communities from Yellowstone Lake, YNP, Wyoming, USA - YL17G05_0 | ecosystem: Environmental > Aquatic > Freshwater > Lake > Sediment | place: USA: Wyoming | collected...
ATAACCAACTCTTCAGGAAGCTGTGTATCAAGAAACGTCTTCCACTCGGTCGGCGTTGTCAAAACCGAACCATTGTATGCCCAACCAGCCGTTTTTTTGAAAAAGATGGCATATAGTTTCGGCACAGGAACGCCAAGAGCTATACAGTAACGGCAAAATATGCTCTTATCTTTAAGCAAAGGCGCCCACTGCACGGGATTTACAGCTTCCTGCACCTTGGTCAGCTTCCTCCTGCTGATGTATTTGCAAATTTCGCTTCGCGGAAAGTCCGGATTGAATAATCCGAGGCGAAACGCCTCTTCGGGCGAATATTTCTCCTCGCGGCATATACGAACGGCATTTAAGAAAACAGCAAAATATTTCACGCTCCCAAAAGGCGTCAGGCGGTGGCAAAATACGGCTATCTGAAAAAAATACCGTAATTTATCGAGCGGACGCCTCACCAGTTTAATTTCAGTAAACCACGCCATAGAACCTTTACTCCTCATCGAGCAATCTTTTGAGCGCAAAAAACAAGTGCAATTTCGGCTGGATACATTATAATTACCGCCAGGAAATTTTATATGGTATTTGCACGAAAAAAACGGAATGAAACGAATACTTTATCTTTCGCGAGGCGGCTGTATCGGGGGCAGCCACAGGCAGCTTTATTATGTCGTTGCTAATCTCGACCACGGCCTTGAGCCAGTAGTAGTTTGTAACAAGAACGGTCAATTTGTCGACCAATTGCGGCAGTCCGGCATTACAACAAGCGTTATCCCGCTTCACCCCTGGCGGAAGTTTCCGGCTGGCCTTCTCCGCTATATAGACGCCGAACGTCTGGTCAGGTTCGCAAGGCAGCATAATATTGCGCTTGTCCATAGTTCCGACCTGTGGCTCAGTAATTATATGAACTGCGTATCCGCCAGGCTGAAAATCCCCTCGGTTCTGCACGTCCGGACGCCCCTTACTTCTGACAGTATTCACAAACACCACTGCAACAAGGCCACAGCAATAATAGCCATCTCTCGCCGGATAAAACAAAACCTGATTGATGCCGGAATCAGTCCGGAGAAGATTATTCAGATAGATGATGCGGTAGACACAGATGCGTTCAGTCCCAAACCGGAGCAGGTCAATGTCTTAAAACAGCAATTCCCTGTTGATGGCCGAATACTTGTGGGTATTGTCGGCCGGATAGACCCTTTCAAACGCCAGCTTGATTTCCTGAATGCAGCCGAGCAGATAGTTCGCAATTCAACGAAAAATGTGGCGTTTTTTCTCATTGGCGAAACCCATTCAGAGAGCTACTTTAGAAAAACACGGGAGTTTACTGCCAAACACCAACTGGATAAATATGTGTTCTTCACAGGCAGGCGGGATGATATGCCGCAGATATTGTCTTCTCTGGATATTCTGGTAAGCCTTTCCGGCGGGTCGGTTATGTTCGAGGCAATGGCCTGCGGCAGGCCGGTAGTCTCCGCCGGCTTCAGCACCAAAGAAAATTCGGTGCATATCCAGGATGGTATCACCGGACTGCTCATAAGCTCCGAAAAAACTCCTGACCTGGCTGAAGCAATGATGCGATTGATAAACTCCGCGGAGCTTCGCAACAAAATCGGGCGTAATGCAAGAAGCTGGGCCAAAAGCAGCCTCTCACATACAGATATGGTCGCAAAAACCCAACAGCTTTACCAAAAACTTTTAGCTAACGGTTAATCTATTTCGCTGGGCGGCGAAGATAGCGGAAAAGGCTAAAGCAGCGGTCTCTGTCCGGAGAATGGTATCTGTCAGCCGAACCGGCTGGCAGCCGTGGCTTTGTAAAAGGGCTTCTTCCTGTTCTGTAAAACCGCCTTCAGGGCCGACAAAAGCCGCCACATCAGCCGGCCCAAAAGGAATGCTAATCAAAGGTGGGGCTTGAGCTGCGAGACTTCCAAACAAAAACCGACCCTGCGGAAAATCCTTTTTCAGCATTTCAAGACCCTGCTGCAACGGCATTGGCATATCAATTTGAGGCAGAAAGATTCTGCGGCACTGCTTTGCTGCGGCGATGGCTATGTTCCGCCAGCGCTCCGCGATTTTTGGGTTTCGAGGCTGCTTAACCGTCCTCTCGAAAATCAGCGGGCATATTCGGTCTACGCCTAATTCGGTGCATTTGCCGATGAGCCAGTCAAAGCGACTGCCTTTTGCGACACTAACGGCAATGATGAACTGCGGGCCGGCGGGTCGTGGTATGACCTGCATCTCCTGCACCTGCAATGTAACCTGGCGCGGGCTGACAGCGGTTATCTCCGCAACAGCCAGCGTGCCGGCGCCGTCGAACAGCTCAACCTTATCGCCTCGGCCTAACCTGCGAACGTCCGTCAAATGGTGAATCTCCTCGGCAGGCAGTTGCACCAAAGATTTGCTTATCGAACTGCTATAAAAACGAACTAATTCCACAGCCGCTCCTGTTTCAATTCCCGATTTATCCCGATTTATCGGGAAGGTAATACATTTGAAGGCTATTATCAAGGCTTTACCATTATCTGCTGTTTCGGCAGAAATTCTACCTGTTAAAAAGCGATTCGGCTGGTTCCGGCGACTGTTTATTTGCCGGACTTTGCGGCGTTCAGGTTTGTTAAGATGGGTAAATTTTAATGATTGTAGGGGCGAAAAAATTGGCTTCGTTTGGGTTCGTTTTGAATAACAGTTCATAGTTCATTGTTCATTGTAATTCGTTGTCTTTACTAAGGTTACGACCATTTTGGGCATTTCGGAAATTGGGTTCGTTTCGCATAATTTGTTATTTTTGATTGAAACCTTTTTAACCGCAGATTTACACAGATTAACACTGATTTTTCTATTCTTGTTAAATATTTGTTTCATACAATATCGGGACATAGTATCTTCCCATAATTGGGCGGAGATACGTGTTTGGATTGAAAAAAATTTAACCACAGAGAAAAAAGAGAACGCAGAGAATAGATAAATTATTGTGAAATAAGGAGTAAGGGGGTTGTAAAAAAATTTACGAGTTTGGGATTTTTTTACTTTAGACCCCTTCGGTTTTGATTGGAAAGCGAGCCACAGATGACACTGATTAACACGGTTTTTTTTAGACAGGATAACAAGATTGCCGTGGATTTTTTCGGCCAGTAGGGTGTACTTCGGCAGGTCTTTTCTCCCCCGAAGCATCGGGGTGCGAAAGTCCTGCCTGCGTCCACCGCCGACTTTGTCGGCTTGCGGATAAATCCGCTACTGGCCGAAAATAGCTGATGGTCGCTGGTTGGCAGGACGGTGGACAAGCGTGACCCGGGGGCAGGCAGGATAGGGATTTAAGATTTGAGGATTTGAAATTTCAAAGGAAAAAACACCAACGCGAAATAAATGTCCCCGGTTATTATTTATTTGGCCGAGACAATCATTCTGCAATAGGTTTCGCCTTTTCTGCTTGTGTTTGAAATGCCTGAGAAAATTTTTCTATGGTGTCGTAAAGATTCTGTATTTCTTTTTTTGATAAGAATATTGTCTGACCTACCTTATATGGAAGGGGTCTCCCATCATCACCAAGAATGGAAAAGCATACGTTCGGACCATTGAGCCCGATGTCTTTGAGATCCTCCTTTCTTATTTCACCTTGACTATGCTGAAATATGTGACGAATCTGCACATGTTTTTGCATCTCTTTAAGCAAGTTATCTTCTTGTACTTTGAAAAGTTTGCGGGACTGATAAAATAATTCTTTATAGCCCCGATGTGATTTTTCAACTTCTGTTGAAAGGTTTTTGCGCATTTCTGTCACTTCGATCCCTGGTTTCAGGTTTCTTAAATGGAGTTTACAGTCTGGGTCTAAGTCATAACCCCTTAAGTAATAAATAACACCTTCCACGAACACATCATACAAAAAACGCTCCCATTCCTGTATAAGTACTCCGTGAGTCAGTATCATGAACCTATTTAAGATTTCTTTATCGGTAATTTCGTAACTTGTAGCATCGTCAGTTTTGGCTCCAGACATTTGCGGAGGTTGTATAGATAAAACAGTACCAAGTGGCGTAGATAAACTGGTAACAGGTGGTGTAGATGAATCAGTAATTGTACGCGTTTGATCACTTGAAGTAACAGAGGCGGAGTATGATACCCTGCGCTCAGCTGCTTCAAGGCAGTGGGTTGCATACTTACAACTCCGCAGTAATTCGTTTCGTAATTCCGCAATCTTAGAAGAAAGGCACATTTTTTTTAGACTTCGAGAAAAAGTATTTACGTAATCTCTCTATTATTTTTATCATCTTCCGATTAGGCTTGGTTCGGAATCTTACCCACACACAGAGGCAACGATGACATTTTTGCTTCGTCAATTGCGAGTTCGATACTAAATTTTCCGTATTTTTCGAACTTTTGCCCTTGGATGTTGAGAATCAAGTTAACGGCTGTTGAATCAACATTATCCGGCATACGTACAGTTATGTTTCCTTCAAGCTTTGGACTTAATGGTTTGCCGTCCAAGTCAATTATTTGAAGTCTGACTCTGTGTTCGCCTTCTTCAACTTTCTCAAACCTTACTCTAAGTGCAACCGCACACGCAGGGAGTATGGTGGGCATCTGTTTGGCAAAAATGTGGTCAAATGCCCCCAAAACATTCAGTTTACCATGTTCATCTGTCGCAGCATCGCATAATAAAAAAGCTTCGATATTCATTTTACTGTCCTTTAATAATACCTTGTTTACCTAAATTTTACTTGCTTATACGCCATATCTGTACTTTCCATTGGTTTGACAGACTCCCTATAAAAGGCCTTACTTTACCAATGCTGAATTGGTGCAATTATACGGCGGTATGAAGGAAAACAAAAGAAAAATGGGAGATTAAACGAAGCAATGGTGGGGGAGAGGAGAGAATTAGCGAATTAGAGAGTTGGTGAATTGGAGAATTGGGATTGCCACGTCGGCCTTCGGCCTCCTCGCAATGAGCTGGTCGCCGTGCCGGCGACCGCTAAACAGAGAGATTTTTCGCCCTGATGGGATAGCAAACGACGTATCCCGAAATAAATCCTGGGTCCCCTGTTCAAACCCAAGTGAGCAGTACTCGGGGATCTGCCCCATTCGACTGCGCTCAGGGCTGATGGCTGCGCTCCGACAGGCAGGTCTGAATAGAATTTAGTTGCAAATCGCTGTTTATCAAATAGGATGGTTCGACAGGCTCACCATTGATTAACTCCGGTAATAAACGGTTGCTCTGTTGAAAACCATAGGTGCCATTCTGACCCCGATTTACCGGGGGAAGAATCTCGTGGTTTTTCAGATAAAAATGAGATTCTTCACTTCGCTGCGCTACGTTCAGAATGACGAAAAGGTGCTGCGCTACGTTCAGAATGACAAAAATATAAGTTTTCAATGGAACAATAAACGGTTAAAGCCAATACAAGCGGTCAAAAATATGATTTTCACCCTGCACAGATACATATTTCGCGAGCTTATGAAGGTGTTTCTGCTGGCGGCTATCGCCCTGACACTGATGATGAGTTTAGGCAGTATTCTGCGGCCTGTTCAGGAATACGGCGTAGGACCCCGGCAGGTCGTGCATCTTATGGGGTACTTTCTGCCGATAATGCTCACCTTTGTTTTGCCGATGGCGGCGCTGTTCGCCGCCGCCCTGGTTTATGGCCGGTTCGCCAGCGATAACGAGCTGGATGCCTGCCGGGCCAGCGGTATAAGTATGCTCACTCTCATCGGCCCCGGCTTTGCCCTGGCAGTTATAGTTGCGATTGCAAACTTAGTTTTGAGCTTCTATGTTACGCCGACCTTTGTGCTGCGGGCTGAAAAATCGCTCAAGGCCGATGCAAAACAGATGCTCTTCAGGAACATTCAGCGCCGGGGATATTGCGGTCTGCCGCCGGACGACCGTTACAGGATTTACGCCGACCAGGTTGTCCCCCAAAATGACACCCTCAAAGGCGTTATCGTTGCCGAGCTTGAGGACTACAAAATAGGGAAAATAATAACCGCCGAAAGCGCCAAGGTACATTTCAACCCGCACGACAGGTTCAATGAAATTCAGATAACAGCCAACAATACTTATCAAATGGGTTCTGAAACACAGGGTGGTTTCTTTGCCGAATGGATATCGCTGACAACAGAGTTCGGCTCACTGCTGGGCGACAATGTAAAGTTCAAAAAAATCGATGAGATGAAAAAAATCCGCATCGACCCTATGCGGTTTTACCCGATTGCGAAGCTGGCCGCACAGACATACTCACAACTCACGGCCGAGATGCTCGCCGAAAATATTACAGAAAAGATTTCACAGGGCAGCAGCAGCCTGTATAAGCTAAACAGCGACCATGAATTTGTGGAATTCACCGCTGCCCAATGTACCGTGAAGGAAGAGAAAAAGATTGAGCTTTCGGGTCAGGTTATGGCGATTGTCTCGGACGTATCCGGCGAGCGGCCTTCCCGTATGCTGTGCGCCGACAGGGCGTTACTGCATCTTGAGGGGGATGAGCTCGCCCCGACCCTGACAATGGAGATATACAGCCCCACGTGGAAGCAGTCGGGCGGCGCAGAAGGGCTGGCCCAGCGACACATCATACGCGGCCTTATCCTGCCGCAGGCGCTGATGAATAAATTTCAAAATAAGGACGTCCTTGAAATTATAAAGCCGCTTTCGACATCATTGTTGCTGAAAAAAGAACCGAGCGCACGGTTAAAAAGTTTTCAGAAAAGGCTTTTTGATAAAGTAAACATAACTCTGGCCGAAATCGGAGCTGAGATAAATTCAAGACTGGTCTTCGGCACAGGCTGCATCATAGTGATTATGATTGGCATCGCCCTGGGCATTATTAAAAAAGGCGGGCATCTGCTCGGCGCTTTCGGTGCAAGCTCGGTGCCGGCTGCGGTGCTGATTGTTTGTATAATGATGGGTAAAAATCTCGCCACCAATCCCGGCGCAAAGGCCTGCTCCGGAATAATGTTAATGTGGAGCAGCCTGGTGGTTCTGTCTCTCTCGGCGATGATATTGTATCGCCGCCTGCTTAAACATTAACTACTTAAAAATGACGCCATTATGAAGATATTAGACAAATATGTCGCTAAGAATTTTTTAATCGGCTATGCGGTCACTTTTTTCGTGCTTATGGGGCTGCGCATAATCATCGATTTGTTTGTGAACCTCGATGAGTTTGCCGAACACACCGACCTCGGCACCTGGGCCGTCATTGCAAACATACTGACCTTCTACGGCCTGAACAGCACCGTTTACTTTCGCGATTTTGCCGGGATGATGACCGTGGTCGCAGCGGCGTTTTCGCTGGGCAAAATGGTGCGCTGCAACGAGCTGGTGGCTGTAATGGCCTCCGGCGTCAGCTTAAAACGGGCTATCGCTCCCATACTAATTCTCGCCATACTTTTGACGGGACTTTTACTTTTCGACCAGGAAATTGCCATACCGCTGCTCAGCGACAAACTCGTGCGCACCCGCGATGCCATTCCCGGACAGGAATCTTATGATGTATGGTTTATAAATGACGATAACGGCTCGCTGATATGCTGCAAGAGATTTGACGTAAAGACCTCAACGCTGTACAAGCCTACTATTATCGTGCGCAGCAAAAAGAACGGGTCGGTCTGGGATACTTTGGGACGAATAGACGCCGAGACAGCCGTCTACGACCCGCAAGGCCGAAAATGGATTTTGACAGACGGGCGATTTACCAGCAAACAATCCAGCAGAGACACTAAGCAAATAGCATCTTATGCCAGCGATATAACCCCGAAGGACATCCCCGTCAGGCGCAAATCCGAGCATAAAACTCTGCTAAGCTCGGCACAGTTGTCTGCCCTCGCGGCACAGGGCCAAAAAATAAAGGATTTAAGCCAGCTTTACAGCCAGAAACATTTTCGCATCACCGAGCCGATTATTAACTTTGTGATGCTTATGATAAGCCTGCCGATATTAGTCTGTCGCGACCCCAAAACAATGAAGTCCGCTATCGTAATAAGTTTTCTTATTACAGCCGCCTGCTTAATTGTGAGTTTTGCCTGCAAACTGCTTGCCACAGAGGTTGTTTTCGGCCAGGTAATACCCGAGTTCTGGTCGTGGCTGCCGGTCTTCATCTTCCTGCCGATAGCATTTATAGAAATGGATTCGATGAAAACTTAGCTATCATTCGCCCTGAATCGCTTCTGGCTCAGGGCTTGTCTGATTTCCTTGTTTGCCCTGACGCTGCACCATTTCTGGCCGCACATCGAGCAGTAATCATGGTTTTGCATTTCCGCTATACCCATTCGCTCACAGGCCTGCCGGTGCATTTTCTCTGCGGTTTGAGGGTCGAGTGACTCGGCCAGATGAGTTTTCCAGTCGAGATTCGCCCTGGCGGTGCTTAGTTTTCTGTCTCTTTCCGAACTCCCCTTCAGGCCTCTTGCAACATCGGCTGCGTGCGCCGCTATTTTTGACGCAACAACGCCCGCCCGGACATCGTCATTATCAGGCAGCCCCAGATGCTCCCGCGGGGTTACATAGCACAAAAACGATGCGCCGTAAAAAGCAGCAGCGGTGCCGCCTATTGCAGAGGTAATGTGGTCGTAACCCGGTGCAATATCGGTTACTATCGGGCCCAAAACGTAAAACGGTGCGCCGCGGCAAATCTTCTGCTGGATTTCCATATTGTATTGTATCTGGTTAAACGGTATATGCCCGGGGCCTTCGACCATAACCTGACAGCCCTTTTCCTGCGCACGGGCAGTCAATTCGCCCAGTGTTTTTAGTTCCGCAATCTGTGCCTCGTCTGTTGCATCGGCGATTGCGCCTGGCCGAAGACCATCACCGAGAGAAAAACAGACATCATATTCGGCCATTATGCCGCACAGCTCATCGAACATTTCGTATAAGGGGTTTTGCTTGTTGTGATACAGCATCCACTTTGCAAGCAATGCTCCGCCCCTGCTGACAATGCCGCCAACCCTGTTCTCAAGCAGCGGCAGGTGTTCCTTTAATACGCCTGCGTGAATTGTGAAGAAGTCAACGCCCTGACGTGCCTGTCTCCTGATAATCTCAAGAAGTATTTTGTTATCTATCTCTTCGACGTCTCTGCCTTCTATGGCCTGGTAAATCGGCACAGTTCCGAAAGGCACCGGGCATTGAGCCAGCAATTCTTCGCGTATCCGGTCAAGGTCGCCGCCGGTGCTTAAATCCATAATCGCATCAGCCCCAACGGCCAAAGCGGTCTTCATCTTTTCGATTTCAGTCTCAACCGATGAGCATACGCTGCTTGTCCCGATATTCGCATTTACCTTCGTGGTAAGAATCCGACCTATGCCGACCGGCTTGAGATTTGTTTTCAGGTGCAGTTTATTGGCGGGTATTACCAGCCGACCGGCGGCAATTTCATCGCGGATAAGTTCGGCGCCGATATTCTCGGCCTGAGCAACAAATTTAACCTCGCTGCTGGTTTTCCCTGCCCGTGCTGTTTCCAATTGTGTAGCCATTTTTTGGTCTCAATCAAATATCATTTGCTTTCGCAGGAAATGATTTTATTTAAGCGGTCAGGCATTGATGTGATTAATCACTTTCCTACGCAGGCATATCCCGCACCAATTTTGGAATCTCAACTTCCGGCTGCTCAAAAAGCTCGCATGCCGAATGAGCCTGCGAATTCAATCCTCTGCCAAAAATCCAAAATTGGTGCGGGACCATCCTGTTCAGGTTCAAAGGGTATTCTCTCAGCCCTGAACCAGAGCGGTTCAGGGCACCCCTAGTGAACAGTAATATTATAACCCTTTATTTCTGCCGGTCAATCGCCTTTCGGCTGACCGGTTAAAAGAAAAATCATATAGTCTCTTTCTATGCCGACCAGTTTATATCTTTCACCAAGCTTTTGCGCAAGCTGATACATATTGGGGTCGTTTGTCGCCCGCAATATATATGCGGCACAATTCTGCCGATTGGCCTCGATTTCATTGATGTCGGTCGTATAAATAAGCGGCCGGTTGGCGTAATAAGCTTCTGTGGGCATAATTCTGCAATTTACGCTATCCCTTATCTGTTCGCAAGTTACATAATTATTTGAAGTCAGTACCGGCACACGCGGAGGAACAATCTCGTTGAGCCTTTTTAAGGCCAGCACGAGGTCGTTAATGCGTATATCGTATATTCCCTTGTTTATCAATGGCTTGTGGTAAGGATCGTAGTAAGCATTGAGTCTAAGTGATAGGAATGGTACCGGCAAAAGTATCATCAAAACGGCGATTATAGCGGAAAAGCGAGGTGTCCATATTGTGAGAAATGTAAACACTGTAAGAACAACAGCTGCCATTGCCACAGCAAAAAATGGTGCAACAAAATACTGCCAGTATTCATGCAAGCCGGATTGGTATTTGAACAAAACTATCCAAATTAAGCCTTGTAATCCGGTTAATAAAATTGGAACCACAGATGTGTTGTTACGCACAATCTGACGAAAAGGTGAATCAGGGGATGAGAATCGCAGAATTGAGGGAATAATCGCAAGGTAAAAAATTGCTGCAATTGTCCCGAACGGCGAGATGTTTATTGCGAAATATGACCGATTGTAACTAAGCCATTGCTGCCAAGACCAACGGACTTCGGTGCCAACTGTCCGTGATAAAAACAAAGGCTTCAGCCAGCCGATGTCCCATTGAGCGCCCCATAAAATATGGATGATAACCGCTGCCAGAGACACAACCGGAATTACCGCCAGCCAAAACAGAAATCGACGCGATGAGTAATTATGAAACACCCGCCAGAGATACCAAAGCCAGATTAACCCTGCCATAATTACAGCGGCCCAGCCCGTCCCTATTCCAAGCACGACCCCAAGAATGTAATATACCGCTCCGGCCTTTTGGTTGTAGCCGCCGCCGTAAAGTCCTGCCCATTGCAGATAACCGTGCAGCATCAGCAGACTGAAGAACTGAACAGGCGATTCATGGTCAAGCATTCTGCCGAAGTAGGCGACCATTGGCAGCATCAGATAAAAAACGCCACTGAGCAGACCTATAATTGGGGATTGGAATCTGCTCACAATTACCATCAGTAGCCATGCACTGCCCAGCGTTGTTGTGATTGGTATCAAACGCCCGACCCACTCGTGGTCTCCAAAGACAGCCATTGCCATCGCCACCCATACAGGCAGTAATGGCGGATGATTTAAGTACCGCTGTGGATTTGCCGGCATAGTCTGTGCACAGCCGTATGTCTGGAACAGCTTTGTGTTCCCAAAACCATAACAAATGTAATTGCGGGCAAACTGGCTGTACAATGCATTGTTGTCTTCACGCCAGCCGGTATAAGTGCCGGTCAAATCGCGACAAAGCAGCAGCAAGCCTGCCGCCAAAATTATAATTCGGCCCACAAGTTCAATCCTGCCGGTAATTACCTGCTGTTGTGCCGCGTATGGTTCGGTTGTCATTTTGCGTGCTTCTCCGGCTGATTCAAAAGAAAAATCATATAACCTCCCTCTACGGTCACCAGCTTATGTTTTTCGCCGAGCTTTTGTGCAAGCTGGTACATATTCGGGTCGTTCGTGGCACGCAGGATGTATGCGGCACTATTCTGCTGATTGGCCTCGATTTCATTAATGTCGGTCGTATAAACAAGCGGCCGGTTGGCATAATAAGTAACTTGTGGAACTATCTCGCCGCTTCCAGGCTTAAGCGTGAATTCCTCCGAAGTCATCACAGGAATGCGAAAAGGAATAATTTGAGCAAGCTTTTTGAATACCGCAGCCGCACTTTCCACATTTTCGTAGTGAGGCTTGATTTTGTAAAGTATATCGAGAGAACGTGCAAAAAATGGTATGGGCACCAAAATTATCAAAATAGTCACATATATGGCGGCGGTCGGCGCATATCTCGAAAGCAATATGAATACCGTAAGGGCAGCAGCGGCCATTCCTGCCGCAACAAACGGCGAAATAAGATACTGCCAGTAAGCATGCATCCCGGACTGATGTCTGAATACAATAACCCAGATTAACCCCTGTAAACCGGTCAATAAAACCGGAACCACAGATGTGCCGTCACGCACAATCTGCCGAAAAGGCGAATCAGAAGCGGTATATCGTAAAATTGCCGGAATAATCGCAAGGTAAAAAACCGCTGCCCCGATACCGAACAGTGAGACGTTAAATGCCAGGTATACCCGGTTGAGGTGTAGCCATTCCGCCCAGGATGTTGTCTCTGCCGGCCCTGCTGTTCGCGATAAAAACAATGTTCCCAGCCAGCCGATGTCCCATTGAGCGCCCCATAAAATATGGATGATAACCGCCGCCAGGGACACAGCCGGAATCACCGTCAGAATCGGCAGAAACCGTACCAGCGAGCGGTCCCGAAAAATCCGGCAGAGATGCCATATCCAGATAAGACCCGCCATAATCGTCGCGCCCCACCCGGTTCCCGTCCCCAGCGCAACTGCGAGAACATAATATACCGCTCCTGTCTTCCGGCTGTAGCCATTGCCATAAAGTCCTGTCCATTGCAAATACCCGTGAAGCGTGAGCAGACTGAAGAATTGGACAGGCGAATCGTGATTAAGTACGCGCCCGAAGTAAGCCGTTATCGGCAGCATAACATAAAAAAGACCTGCCAGCACACCAAGCGCCTGCGACTGAAGTCTGCCGATAATGACCATCAGCAGCCACGCACTGCCCAGCGTTGCCGCAATTGGAACCGAACGCACCACCCACTCGTGGTCGCCGAAAACAAGCATTGGAATCGCTGCCCACAGCGGGAGCAGGGGCGGATGATGCAGATACCGCTGCGGTTTTGCCGGCGGAGCCTGTGTGACACCATACGTCTGAAACAGCTTCGTATATCCAAGACCATAATAGATATGATTTCGTGCGAAAAAACTATATAATGCATTATTGTCTTCCCGCCAGCCTACGAATTGACTGTCTAAATTCCGGCTGAGCAGGAAAAGTCCGACCGCCAGAACGAACATCCGGATGAAAAACTCAACCTTTTGAGTAATTGTCGTGTTCTCTTGCGTGTCCGGAAATTTTATCTCCATAATTTTACGTCTCATCGCCAAAAATGAAAAATTACTTCGGCAGCACGCATTCACTCGACCGCCGGATGAGAATCTAAAAGAAAAATCATATAGCCTTGTTCCGCGTACACAAGCTTATATTTTTCCTTCAGCTTTTCCGCAAACCGATACGCATTAGGGTCATCTTTTGCCTCAAGAACATAGGCAGCACAGCCTTGATGGTTAGTCTCAATTTCACTAATGTCTCTCGAATATATCAACGGCCGGTTCGCATAGTAGTCGAGTTGTGGGATAGAAATAGATGAATGTCGATAGTCTTCCGAGACCATCACCGCTGTACGGGGCGGAAAAATCTGGTCGAGTTTCTTAAAAACCGGGATTATCTCAAATGTGTTCTCGGAAGACCACCTATAATGATAAAGCTCCTCGGTAGAACCAACAAAAAAAGGCAGAGGCAAAAACATCAACAGAATCGTAACGCCTGCGGCAAATCGAGGCATCCTTTCGGAAAGCAGCACAAATACAGTAAGGATAACGCTGGCCATCGCTGTCGCAAAAAATGGGGTTAAAAAATATTGCCAATACTCATGTGCTCCCGATTGCTGCCTGAATACAATAACCCAGATTAACCCCTGCAGCAATGTGAGCAAAATCGGAATTACAGATGTTCCGTTCCGAACGATTTGCCTCAGGGCGGAATCTTCTCTGGTATAACGAATGACTCCCGTAATAATCAGCGGGTATACGACCGCCGCCCCAATGCCTAACTTCGAAAAGTTGCCCACTAAATACGACGCATTGGCGGAGGCCCATTCCCTCCATAATATCGGTTTTTCAAGACCGACACCAACTATGCGGGATAAAAACAGGTTGGAAAAGGAACCGCCGCCATACAGAATATGGATTATGACCGCTGCCAGCGATATTGCCGGAATCGCCGTCAGCCACGGCAGGAATCGAACCTGTGAGCGGTCTCGGAAGGTCCGGCAGATATGCCACAGCCAAATCAATCCTGCCATAATTACGGCAGCCCAGCCTGTCCCTATACCGAGTACGACACCGAGTATATAATACAGCACCCCTGCATTTCGCCTATATCCGTTGCCATAAAACCCTGCCCATTGCAAATAACCATGAAGCATAAGCAGGCTGAAAAACTGAGTGGCAGAGGTATATTCGACTATCCGTCCAAAATAGGCGGTCATCGGCAATATCAGATAAAAAAGTCCTGTCAGCAAACCAAGTGTCGGCGATTGCAGCCTGCTTATAATTACCATCAGTATACATGCGCTCCCAAGTGTTGTCGCGATTGAAACCGAGCGTACCGCCCACTCGTGGTCACCGAAAACAATCATCGGAATTGCCGCCCAGACTGACAGCAGGGGCGGGTTGTTTAAATATCTCTCTGGTTTCGCCGGTGCAGTTTGTGTGGTGCCGTAGGTGTGGAATAACTTTGTATATCCAAAACCATAACGAGCGTGATTGTGAG
>Ga0315276_10003470_pt1 | contig 14456 bp, 11 predicted proteins | sample YL17G05_0_MG_FD_204542 | JGI IMG/M metagenome (GOLD analysis project Ga0315276, IMG submission 204542) | Sediment microbial communities from Yellowstone Lake, YNP, Wyoming, USA - YL17G05_0 | ecosystem: Environmental > Aquatic > Freshwater > Lake > Sediment | place: USA: Wyoming | collected...
AATGTTGGGTAATGTTGCGTAACCACTCTGTTCTTAGGCGGAATGTGGCCCAAAAATTTTGATGGAGGTCTAACCAATGGGAAAAATTAGCATGGTCATGTTTGATCTTTCCGGAACTACGGTCTATGATGACACAGGGGTGAGGGATTGTCTCTACCAGGCGGCTCAGGAGTTCAAATTGAAGACAACTCCTGAAGAAATTCTTCTCAATATGGGAACGAATAAAATTCACCTCTACCAATTCCTCATCGCCCGTGAGAGGGGAAAGAAGATCGAGATAGAAGATTTCGAACGGATCAAAGATCCTGATACCTATCAACTCGCCAAAAAGGTCTTTGACCGGTACCAAGAGATTATGCTCGATTATTACAGAAAACAATGCAAAGAGGTCCCAGGAGCTTCAGACACGTTCCGGTGGTGTCATGAACACGGGATAAAGGTGGCTACCGATACGGGATTTCATCGCATCATCACCGACGCCATCATGGAGGGGTTGGGGTGGATCAGAAACGGCCTGGTGGATATTGCCGTAGATGTGGAACACATCCCTGGTGAAATAGGACGTCCTGCACCCTTTATGATCTTTTATGCCATGACCCAGCTCAATATTCAGAGTGTCCATGAGGTGATTAAAATCGGTGACACACCTGCCGACATGTTGGAGGGCCGCCATGCCGGCTGCCGAGGCGTGATCGGCGTTCTCAGTGGTCCCCGTCCGGTGACAGACTGGGGAAAATACTGGCATACGCATGTCATCCAGAGTGTGGCAGATCTTCCAGAGTTGATCGAAAGAGAATTTTTATAAGAAGAGAGTTCTAAAGAACTATGTTAAGGTCTCTTGATTAAAAAGATTTGCTCTATTCTTAATGTATTCCTTATCTGTGTAATCGTTTAATAATCGGTGAAATCAGTGATTTCTGAACTTCTTCAGAAATCACAAGAAAGGGGAAAAAGATGGATCCCTCAAAAGTTGTAGAGAATGAAAAGAAATATGTACTGCATAGCTGGATGGCCCAGAAGGACTTTAAACCGTTTATCATTGCTGGTGCCGAAGGAGCGGTCTTCTGGGATGATAAGGGGAAAACATATTTGGACTTCGCTTCGCAGTTGTTTAATGTCAATGCGGGTCACCAGCATCCTAAGATCATTGCAGCCATCCGTGAACAGGCGGAGAAACTCTGCTATGTCTCTCCCAGTATGGCCAATGAAACCCGTGCAGAGTTATGCCGGATTCTGGCTGAAATTACTCCTGGAGATTTGGTCAAAAGCTTTCTTTCCTGTGGGGGCGGAGTGGCCAATGAGAATGCGATAAAAATTGCGAAGGCTTTTACGGGAAGACCCAAACTCATCTCCCGATGGCGATCTTTCCATGGTGCGACGTATGGAGCTCTGGCGATTACCGGGGACCCGCGCAGGCTCCCGAATGAACCCACCATTCCTGGTGTGATTCACATCTGGGACCCTTTTTGCTATCGATGTTTTTTTGGTAAGACTTATCCGGAATGCAATGTCTTCTGTGCCGATCAGATTCGTGAAGTGATCGAAGTGGAGGGGCCGAAATTGATTGCTGCCATCATCGTGGAGACCATTACGGGGAGCAATTGTCGAATCGTTCCACCGGATGGCTATATGCAGAAGCTTCGGAAAATCTGTGACGATTACGGAATTCTCTTGATTACCGATGAAGTGATGACCGGTTTTGGAAGGACCGGAAAGTGGTTTGCCTGCGAGCATTGGAAGGTGGTTCCAGATATCATGACCCTTGCAAAAGGGATCAATTCAGCGGTCTTGCCGTTGGGAGCGACTGTGGTCAATGAGGAGATCGCAGCGTATATGGATGATCATATGTATTATGGAGGACTCACGCAGTTTGGAAACCCCATCTCCTGTGCGGCAGCTATCGCAGCCATCCAAGTCTATAAGGAAGAAGGTTTGATCGAGAATTCGAGGGTTTTGGGCTTGAAATTAATGGCAGAACTTGAAAAGATGAAGTCAAAGCATCCCAGCATCGGTGATGTTCGGGGATTAGGGCTCTTTGCCGCCATCGAGTTTGTGAAGGATAAAAAAACCCGTGAGCCGCTTGTTCCCTGGACGGTTGAAAATTACGAGAAGAAAGACCCGGCGATCGCCGGGGTGCTTAATCAATTAAAGGAGAACGGCGTTTTGGGGTACTCAAGATGGAATGTGATCTTCATTGCCCCCCCTCTCTGTATCACAGAAGAGCAATTGATGGATGGGCTGAATAAGATCGATAAGGCCATCACCATTGTTGATGAAGCCATTTCAAGATAGGATCGCCGATGAACACCAGGGACGTCTTCCGACGTCTCTGGGAATGGTCCACTTTTAACCCCATGGACCGAGGCATCCTTTCCAACTCATAAAAACGAACACCCCTCTTTCTCAGCCAGAGGTAAAAAATGAATCCAGTGGATCTTTCATTCAAATTGTTTCCCGGTGGTTCTTTTGGAGAGTTCAATTTGCCGAAAGACCTTTCTACCGTCATCTCTCATGGTAAAGGCTCGAAGTTATATGATGTGTTTGGGAAAGAGTTTATTGACTGTTCCCTCTCCTGGGGTTCTGTGATCCTTGGACATGCTCACCCAGCAGTGACAGAAGCAGTGAGAGAGCAGATCGGAAAAGGATCCAGTTTTTCCTATGTGAACGAACCTGCTCTAGAGTTAGCACAGGAGCTGGTGAAAGCGATTCCATGCGCTGAAAAAATCCGATTTGCCGCATCCGGAACAGAGGCCACTTTTTATGCACTCCGATTTGCCAAAGCCTATACAGGGAGGTCGAAGGTCTTAAAATTTGAAGGGGCCTATCATGGAGCTCATGATGTGGGCATCATGAGCCTTTTCCCACAAAAGCTACTCCCTTTTCCCACTCCCGAACCCACCTCTGCAGGCACCTCCAAAAAGATTCAAGAAGAGGTTCTCATTGCCCCCTATAACGATTTAAAAACCACCCACAGGATTGTTGATCAATATGGGGAAGAGATCGCCTGTGTTATCATGGAGCCTTTACAGCGGTGCACTCCTCCTGTCAAAGGATTTTTAGAAGGAATCCGGAAGATGACCCAGGAGAGAGGAATCCTTCTTATCTTTGATGAAGTGGTTACAGGATTCCGCCTCGCTTATGGAGGTGCTCAAGAATACTATGGTGTCACTCCAGATCTTGCGGCCTTTGGAAAAGCGATGGGAGGTGGATATCCGATCGGTGCCATCTGTGGAAGAGCAGACATTCTTGACCTCTGTACCGAATCGAATCTGGGTAAAGAACGATATGTCTGGTTTGCTTCTACCCTTGCAGGGAATCCCGTCTCCGCAGCGGCCAGCCTGGCTACTTTGAAAGAGCTACGTAAACAAGGAACTTATAAAAGACTTCATGCTATTGGGAAGAAACTGAGAAATGGATTTAAAGTTCTTCTCAAAGAATTAGGAATTTTTGGTCAGGTATTAGGAGATGGACCTCTCTGCCAAGTTCTATTCACTGAAAAACCCGTCGTCGATTACAGGACGGCCTTCGGAGCTGATCGAGAAAAGGCAAGGAAGTTTGTTATGGAACTATTTAAGAACGGGATCTTTCTGAATCCAATGGGGACAAAGTTGTATCTTTCTTTAGCCCATTCAGATGAAGATATAGAGAAAATGCTTACGATCAGCCGAAAGATACTTCAGAAAATATTTTGATGAAAAGAGGTGAAGACCGTGGGGCTGGGCTTTTTTAAGAAGAAGAGACCATTTTCCAATGGTGAAACCCGTTTCTTCGATCTCCTCTATAACCAATCTACGAAAGCGCTGGCGGGTTTGGAAGCCCTTTGGAACTTTGCAGAAAATGGTACTAAGGAAAATGCCAATATAGTCCAAAACCTCGAACGTGAGGCAGATGAATTAAGGAGGATTCTTATTCAAGAACTGGATCAAACCTTCATCACCCCTCTGGACCGAGAGGACATCTATGCCCTCTCCCGGGCGATCGATGATGTCCTGGACTATGCCAATACCACCGTGGATGAGATGGAGATTTATGAAGTCAAGGGAGATGAGCACATCAAAGAGATGGTGAACATTTTGCGTAAGGCGGCGAGGGAGTTGAACGATGCAGTCAAAATTTTGAGGGATTATCCGAAGATTGCTTCGGAGCATGCGGTGAAAGCAAAGTCTTATGAGAACCAGATGGAGAAGGCTTATCATTTAGCATTGGCGGATCTTTTCAAGGGGACGGATACGGTCTATATGCTCAAGATGCGTGAGATTTATCGCCATCTCAGCAATGCTGCTGACCGTGGAGACGAAGCCGCCAACATCATCTCGAGCATTGTGATGAAGCATACTTAAATATGGTTATTGAGTTAGCTCCGCAATTATCGTTCCCGCACAAGCGGAAATCCAGCTTTCACAGCCACTTACAGCTATTGTTATTTTAATTATTTCAGATTCGTACTATTGCGTATAACTATTAGGAATAGCTACAAAATCTTAAATTTGTGCGGACTAAACTCAATAACCATTTACTTAAATGGTATTTATAAACTTGATTTTAGTCGGGAGACTGATAGAATACGAATGGAAAGGAGGTGGGAGAAAGGAGGTTTCTAAAAGGATGGTTCACTAAATTTTGAAAGGAGGGAAAATCTATGAAAGGGAAGTTCGTTTTAACGATCATGATAGCAGTTCTTTCTGTCGTATTTATGGTAAGCAGTATCCCTGCACAAACCGTAAGGGTCTATATGGGTTTATCGCCGGAGAACAATGTCAAAGTGGTTGACTTTATCAAGGCAAAGACGGGGATTCAGATCCTTCAGACCTTCCAGTCTTTTGGAGAGATTGAAGCCAAGGTGAAGACTGAGGCGCCGAACTTTAACGCAGATATGGTAACCGGCTGTGGCTCTCCACTGGCCTTTATGTCCAAAAAGAACAAATGGGCTGTCCCTTATGATTCTCCAGCGTGGAAAGGAATTTCTTCTGAGTTTGCCGATCCCGATAGATACTGGTTTAACATGTCCAATTTCACATTCGTTTTGGTTGGTAATAAAGATAAGTTTAAAGAAAAAGGGTATACATTGCCGAAGAGTTGGAAAGAGCTTTTAGACCCAAAATGGAAGGATCAGATCGTTATGCCTAACCCCCTCAGTTCAGGTACCGCCAATATGATGCGATATACCTTTTTTGCCCTCTACGGAGAGGAGCAGGGGTGGAAATTTATGGAAGCCTTGGATAAGAACATTCATCATTATACCCGGAGTGGAAATGCTCCGACCGATTTAGTGGGCAGGGGAGAATTCTTACTGGGAATTACCTCTCATGAAAATGTCAAAAAAAGGATAGACGAAGGTTATCCCCTGATTTGGTCCATTCCTGATGAGGGTACTGGTTATGATGGAACTTTCGCCTATATTTTTACTGGGACAAAAATGATGGATGTGTGTAAAAAAGTGATCGATGCCTTTGGAACTCAGGAATTTAGCAAAATGATGGCTGAACTCGGCTATGTGACGCCCCGTCCAGCTCCGAATGCCCTTTTTGGAGACAAACCACTCAAATACGTCAAATTAGATCTTGAATGGGCTGCAGATAATCGGCCCAAGTGGAACGATATGTGGAAAGAAAAATTTAGAACAGAGGCAAAGTAAAAGGGAGTATTTTAAGAGAAGAGAGATGGCGAGAGCAGAAACGTTGATCGTGCCACAACCGAATCTCTTAGAAAAAATAAAGAATTTTTTTAACGCAGAATTGATTAATATCCTTGCTGCGTTGTTATTCTTGCTTCTCGCCATTTTTCTTCTCTACCCGATCATCGCAGTGCTGATCAAGAGTATTAAAGGCCCTCAAGGATTTACACTTTCCTATTATATTAAATTTTTTATCAAAGGCTATTACTTCCGTTCTCTTCTGAATACCTTAGCCCTTGGCTTCATTAACACGGCTGTCTGCTTAGTCGTGGGGTTTTGTATGGCCTACTTAACAACCCGCGGCCCTCTGGCCCTTCGAAAACCCTTAAAAATAGTCTCCATGATGCCATTGATCGCTCCTCCATACCTCTTTGCAATTTCACTGATTATCCTTTTCGGACACAATGGAATCATGACCAAAGCCTTCGGCATTAAATGGAGTCTTTATGGCTTTACCGGGGTCGTTGTTGCCCAAACACTTGCCTTTATTCCCTTAGCTTATTTAATGATTGAAAACACGCTCAAATCTCTTAATCCAAATCTAGAAGAGAGTGCCTACGATATGGGGGCCTCGGAGGTGAGGATTATTCGTACCATCACCATTCCTTTACTCGCCCCGGGTATTCTAAAAGCCGGTTTGCTGGTTTTTGTGATGACGATTGCCGAGTTTGGGAATGCCGCAATTTTAGGTGGACGGACCCCTTTTCTGGCTCCAGATACCTACATGATGATCATCGGCGAGGCTGACTTTGAGATGGGAAGCGTCTTATCCGTCGTCTTAATTATTCCCTGCATTATTATCTTTTTTCTGCACAATTATATGCTGACGGGAAAAAAGTTTACCACGATTGGGGGGAAACCAGTAGCCTCAGAACCCAGGAAAATGACCCCTTTCGTCCAAATCCCTTTTCTCCTCATCAGCTGCGCCGCAGGGTTAGCTATTGTCATCTCTTTCGCCATGGTCCTGATGGCTTCTTTTACCAAAATCTTAGGGATTAACAATCAGATGGTTCTTACCCATATCAAAAATTTTAATTCTAATTTGGCCATTTATAATAGTATAAAAGTCTCCCTTGTAGCCGCATTTATCGGCGCCATCATTGGGACACTGTTGGCCTATGTCATTATCCGGGGGAAATTTTTCGGCCGAAGTTTTATCGAGATGATCTCCCTCTCTGGGTTTGCACTACCCGGTACAGTTATCGGAATAGGTTACCTGCTGGCTTTTAATACCCCTCCCTTTAAACTTACCGGGGGAATTATGATCCTGGCCCTCAACTGTGTATTCCGCTTCCTTGCCGTTGGTGTGGAAGCGGGGATCAGCAAACTGCACCAGATCAATATCGAAATCGAGGAAGCCTCTTCAGACCTGGGGGCTAACTTTATGACGACCTTCTATAAAATTGTGTTACCGCTCATGTTCCCTGCTTTTATCGCCGGATTTATCTACACCTTCATGACGACCATCGTTTCTCTGAGCGCCGTAGTTTTCCTCGTCAGCCCGGGATTTGAGTTGGCTGCTGTCAGGATCTTTGACGCAGCGGTCTATGGTGAGATAGGGATAGCATCAGCGACCACTATGAAATTAGTGGTCATTGTAGTTATCTGTATGATGATCCTCAACTATTTAACCAAAAAGACAGGATTCGATATATCCCAGAAAAAGGGGGTTATATAGAATGAACGCCTATCCTTTTATGCTGATTCTTGAAAATATTCATAAATTTTATGATCGTCTTGAAGTTTTAAAAGGCATTTCAATGGAAGTAAGAAAGGGTGAGCTGGTGACATTCGTCGGGCCAAGCGGATGTGGGAAGACCACCCTATTACGAATTATCGGTGGGTTTACCAACCTCGATTCCGGAGAGGTGATTCTGGATGGACAGAGGATCGACCATCTGCCTCCTAACTTGAGGGACACAAGGATATGCTTTCAGAATTATGCCCTGTTCCCTCATATGACCGTGGCTGAAAATATCAGCTATGGGTTAAAGATTAAGAAATGGAAGAAAGGAAAGATTCAGGAGAGGGTGGAGGAATTGCTGAAACTTGTACAGTTAGAAGGGTTGGGAGGGAGGATGATCGACAAACTGAGCGGCGGCCAGCAACAGCGGGTGGCATTGGCCCGAGCTCTGAGCCTTGAACCGAAAGTGTTACTTTTGGATGAACCTCTTTCAAACCTGGATGCAAACCTGAGGCTTACCATGCGTGGAGAAATCCGGAAATTGCAGGAACGATTGAAGATCACCACCATCTTTGTAACGCATGATCAGTTTGAAGCCATGAGCATCTCGGATCGGATCGTCGTGATGAAGGAGGGGGCCATCCAGCAGGTTGGATCCCCCATCGAAATCTATGAACGGCCCGCCAATGAGTTCATCGCTGGGTTTGTCGGATTTGTCAATTTCCTGGATGGAACAGTAGAAAAGGTGGATATAGGTCTTGGCAAGGCGACGGCTTCGACGCCCATTGGAGAAGTCCATTTTGTGCCTGAGTGGAACATCAATGTAGGAGATCGTGTAAAACTGGTCATCCGGCCTGAAACCATCAATATTTCTGGGGCTGAGCCGGTGGGAATGAATAACACCTTCCAGGGAGAGGTGGAGATCGGCATGTATGTTGGCTCCCTGGCCAAATATACTGTCATGGTAAAAGGAGAGAAGTTTATTATTGATCAACCCAATCCTCGGGAGACGTTTTTTAAACCCAGGGCGAAAGTCTATCTATCTATGCCTGAGAACATCCATCTTCTGATGAGAAATTAGAAATCTGCCCCATCCAGTTCCCGGATCTTCCACCAATTGGTCATCATGATCTGACAATTGCAAAACGGACACGGGCAAACCGCCCTTCAAGGCTTCGGAAGGCGGTTGTTTTGAGAATCTAAGGGTATCGGAGGACATCACTCCAAGTAAATTCCAGCAGGGGAAGGGGACGAGAGTGCCGATTCGGCCAAAGGTTCGCCTCGAAGCCTCTCCGAACGGCTTGCCCATGTCCGTATCGTCAAAAGTTTATGCAACGTTAAGGATGACTCACCATGAAAGAAGGCCTTAAAGAGTAGAAAGGAGAAAATGGAGATGCTTAATTTTTTGGATGTATATGAAAGGACGCTGAAAGGGCCAGTCATGAGTGAAAAGGATTTCGACATGAAGATCTTTATCCCCAGACTGAAGAACGTAGTCAAGAACTACGGGATTCAGTATAACAGAGAAACTCCCGTGCCTTCTGAGGATGAGATGGCAGACCACCTCTACGAAGCGGCTGTGGATTTTTTGAGTCAGGTCGGGGTTTATTGTCAGGATACCAACCGTATCATCCAGTTCACCCAGGCAGAGATTCTGGAAGCGGTGAGAGAGGCGCCGGGCAAATGCTTTGCCGGTGAAGGCAAGGAGGCTGGGGTATTTGGCATGAGAGAGCCTGATGATCGAAAAGCTCCCTGGCTCCATGTGGGATCGGGAATTGTGACGACCTCCGAGGAGATGGCCACTCATAAAATCGAATCCTATGGATCGATTGCCGAGGCAAACTCAATTAGCATCCCGGCTCTTGACAACATTCGGGGAATTCCGGTGATGGCTGGTTCTCCTGCGGAACTCTATGCGGCGATTCGAAGCATCAAGATTGGTCGGGAGGCCCTGCGGCAGGCGGGGCGGCCAGGATTGCCGATTATGAACCTCATCTCCACGGCTGCGGCCGCCGTGACGACGATTGCGGCAAGTGGACCACAATTTGGGCTTCGACCGACAGACGGCTGGTTGTGTGGGGTGATCTCAGAGATGAAAATTGACTTTGGAACAATGAACAAGGTGGCCTACCTTCTCAACTGGGGGGCCAACATTGGGGCTGAATCGGGCCCTATACTGGGAGGTTACTGTGGAGGGGCACCGGGAACGGCCGTGGTCAGCACTGCCTACATCCTGATGGGCCTTCTAGTCCAGAAAGGGAACTACCAGCTTAGCTTCCCGGTTCATTTCAGATACGGCTGTTCCACCACTCGGGATGTTCTCTGGGCTGTTTCTGCCAGTTGTCAGGCGGCGAGCCGGAACATTCCCATGCCGGTGATATGGCTTGGGTACATGGCGGGTGGCCCCAATACAAAGGTGTATTTTTATGAAGCAGCAGCCCATCTGCTCTCTGCAATTACGTCGGGAGCCCCGTCGGTTCAGACACCCCATCCAGCCAAGGCTGTAAAGACGGATGGTTTTACCCCCATGGAGTGCAAATTTGGGGTTGAGATGGCTAAGGCAGCGACTCAAATCAATCGACAGCAGGCTAATGAGATGGTGATCCGTCTTCTGGAAAAATATGAATCCCAGATTGAGAGGGCACCTACAGGAAGCAGATATCAAGAATGCTACGATGTGACGACTGGAAAACCGGGGGAAGATTATGTCCGGCTCTATGCTGAGGTGAAAGAAGAATTGGCCCGGATGGGAGTTCCCTTCGAATAACCGTATCAGCACTGATGGAGGAGGAAAAGAACTGATGGAACAGCAGGAGATTTTAGAAAATTTATCGATGGCGATCATTGAAGGCGATGAGGATAAGGCTAAAGAATATGCCAAGGAAGTCCTCATTGGTAAAATGGATCCTTTGAAAGCTGTTGAACAGGGGCTTTCAAAAGGGATGATCACTCTTGGGGAACGATTTGAGAAAGGAGAGGTTTTTCTCCCGGACCTGCTGATTGCTGCGGATGCGTTTAATATTGCCATCGGGGTCTTGAAGCCTGCGATGGAGGTTCAGAAAAAACAGGTTGCCAAGTTGGGGACTGTCCTCATCGGCACGGTGAATGGTGATGTCCACGGTATTGGTAAGAATATTGTAGCCATTGTTCTGGAGGCTTATGGATTTGAGGTGGTTGATATAGGAGTCGATAATCCCTCCTTAAAATTTATTGAAGCGGCTGAAAAAGTGAAGGCCGATGTGATCGGCCTCTCTTCCCTGATGACCACGACCATGCCAGCTCAGAAAGAGGTGATTGACATTCTCAAGGAGATGAGCCTGCGCAAGAAGTACTTGGTAGTCATTGGAGGAGGACCGGTTACTAAAGAGTGGGCCGATAAGATCGGAGCTGATGGTTACGCGGAGTCCGCTTTTCAAGCGGTAGATATGATCAAAGAATTGCTGAGCCAGAGAAGAATTGCGGATTGAAAATCCAAATCTAAAATCTAAAATCTAAAATCTATACACAGCGACATTAATCACGACAAAGGATGTCGTTCCTGCGAAAGCAGAGATTTTGTCGCGGGTAATCATTTTACACTTGATTCGTTTTCCTTCAGTTAATGGAGATGAAGTCATCATACTTCATGACGGAGCGTCACCCGCGAACAATGAAAATTGATTCCCATCTATCCCCTCCCCCTTCGATGGGGGAGGGGATAGATGGGGGTGGACCTCCAAATCGTATCCCCCCTCACCTCAATCCTCTCCCTCCGAGGGGAGAGGAGGTATTTTGTAGGTGATGTCAAATTAAATATGGCGGTTCCTCATAGATGAGCATGCTCAACATTCCGATGATTAGCCTACATTTATTGTATCAAAAGGCCGAATCGGAAAAACCGCCATAATTCATTTGACACAAATTTCCTTGTGTCAATAAGAAATCTAAAAAACACAATTACTTACAATTGTGACAACTAAGCGATATGTTCAACAAATTACCCCATTAAAATCTCTGCGGAAGCAGGAATCCAGAAGTATCGATTTTGGGGCTCTGGATTCCCGTTTTCACGCCTGCACGCTGAAGCGCTTCTGCACACAAGCACGGGAATGACACCCTAAGTGCATGGGGGCAACCATCGGTTAAATTCCTAATTTGGACAAGAGTATCTTCTCCTTCATTCAATGTCACATTTTCAATCGGTCAGGATAAAATACATCAACTCGGTGATCGCGGGTCGCTTCAAAGAATCCTGAGATTCGACAACCCAGTAGATTGTTGAATCGGTAAGATCATTAACCAATCTTCTTATCGCACTCCACTGGCTTGTGGTAAGTTCTCTTGAGAAAGTCCCTCCGTCGAGATCGGGATTGGAAAGATGAAAGGATAAAGCCTTCTTCTCAGAAAAATCGGCTGTGCTCCCAAACCAGGTCTTGAACTTGTTATTGCAGTTGTTCTGCCACATGAGGGTAGGCAATCCCATTCTACTCGTCGGTGATAAAATTGGATTCCCCACAGGCTGAGGCGCTGATATCATAATGGAATGGCTGTCGCTAATAGCCGATCTTCCAACCGCTTGAGTTCCGACTACTCTCCAGTAAACCGTCCCTCCTTGGTCCCCAGGAATCCGTAAAATCCTTTTCCATTGAGACGAACTCATTGCTTTTTCGGTCGTCTTTCCGGAAACTCTAATCCTAACTCGAATCGTCGAAAATGTGGGATCTTCTGAAAACTGTACTGAATAACTGTTGAAGGACTCCTTGGGGTTCCATTTAAAGGTCGGAGGGGCATACAAAGAACAGGCATCAAAGGAGGCCTGATCCATTGGTGAAGAGAGCATGATCTCATGGATCCCGATGCCACTTAAGTAACTCACGACAGGGTTTCTTTGAGGGTCATTTGAGGAAATATTAATACTGCTGTTAAATAATCCTGCTAAGATCGGAGAAAACCGAATGGTCAAGGTGCACTCTGTCCCAAAGGGTAACGTTTTACCTGAGCAGTCATCTTCTATGATCTCAAAAGGTGAAGAGGGAGAAGTGATGGTCCCGATCACCAAATTTGCATTTCCGCTGTTTTGAATGGTCACCGTTCCTACTGCCCCATATCCGATGATCACATCGCTAAAGTCGACAGAGGTGGGCAACACAGTGATCCCTGGATAAAACGCAGGTAGATTCAACCGACCGTAACCATAAATGTTATCCTGTCCACTCACCCCCATATCAATGGCAGAGGAAGTAATGACCTCCCAGAGTTGGGAAACTGTTAAGGTGGGTTGGCTTGAAAGGATGAGGGCCGCTGCTCCAGCCACATGAGGGGCAGCTGCTGAAGTTCCGGGGAAGTTCCCACCATATGTATAACTTGAATTATTATCGGGCCCGCTCACTTCCGGCTTTATCCGGCCATCCGTAGTAGGACCCTGAGAGCTAAAGTATTCTTGAGGACCCGTCGTCCAGTTGACCCAATCGATGGCAGCCACTGTCATGACCCCGGTGGCATCGGCAGGGGATGCAAGGCTACTCGAAGCCACATAAGGATTTAGATCGTGGTAAAAGGTAAAGATTTGGAATCTGTGATTCGATGTCGCATTATATTTTTTGACGGCGAGATAATAAACCCCGGACGCGGGCACGACATAACCAATTGATTCCGTCGGAGTTTGGGTTCCTGTCTGCCAGTTCAGGCCGGCTGCGACGAGCACCTTTGAACTATTATAAAGCAAGAAATCATAATCTTGATTGGTCGCCGGCCAAGCATCCCATGTCAGGTGGGCTACAAATAAACTCCCGGCGTCTGCGTTGATGGTAATATAATTACTGTCGCTCGTCACATCGTGCAATCCGTCCCCGTCTGTATCAGTATAGGTCGCCTCGAAATGATTTTTGGCTGCATTCCCAGCCGAATTGACCCAAAGAATCCCATTCTGATAGGCATGATTGGCCATGCATACGGAATTATCGAAATAACAGGCCCCATCATAAAAGTTGCTGTTAAACCAACCGACAGAATGATTGATCACCTTGATCCCATTGGCGATGCAATAATCCTTGGCATTCTTCAGATCAAGCCCATCCCCAACCTTCATCAGATAAAGTTGCGCACTGGGAGCCATATCATGGACAATCTCTGCAACGGCTGTTCCATGGGCTTCTTCCTCAGAAGGAAAATCTGTGGGAGCACAGTCGATGCCTGTACAATCTAATTTAATCACTGAAGTTGGAAGCTCTCCACCTGAAATGGTAGCCGATAATCCGGCAAATCCAAGATCGATGATGGCCACCTTTACGTTTTCGCCAGCATATCCCTTAGAATGATAAGTTGTGGCTCCTGTGAGACTGACACCCTCACTGACGACATCGGCAAGGGGCCTATCGGGCAGCTTAATGAAAGAGACACCTTCAACCTGATCGGCAATCACATCCAACAAGGAAATGGGAACCTTTGACTTAATCACAGCATCTCCGCTCTTAATGATCTCACAACCGTAAGCCTTAAGGGTTTCGATGTTGATCGAATCTTTAGACTTTCCCGCCTCGGGATAGATAAATACGACCACCTTATCCTGTTCATCCATCTTAATATTGTGGCGTTGGGCAAAACTTTTAGATAATACCCTTCCTTCAAGCACATGTTTTTCCTGCAGATCGGAGAGGAAACTTTCAATCTTTGGATGGATCTTCTTGCCTTCCTTTAGGAATAGAGATTCTTCAGATTGGGCCGAATTCCAATAAAGGCAAATAAAAATTAATATAAGAAGAATTGGCAAACAATATTTTTTTTGATATTTTCTTCCCCTTATGTTCATTTCTTCATCCTCCATTCCTCGGCCCTTCTCACTGGACCATCGGTTTATCCGGTAATCGAACCGACAAGATGAATTTTTCTTCGGCAAGAGAGGCTAAACCATCCACAGGGACAGTAACCCTCAGAGAATTTTCTGATCCCTTTTCTATTTCGACTCGATAAGTTTTAACCAGGCTTTCCTTTTCAGTTGGTGAAATATTTGGGTCTATAACAATATATACCCGTACCCTTCCTTCCCGAAAAAATATACGATGTGTCTTAGCAAAATTTTCCCGATCCGTTGCCATTAGAAATTCATATAAGACGGATTCA
>Ga0315276_10003471_pt1 | contig 14453 bp, 21 predicted proteins | sample YL17G05_0_MG_FD_204542 | JGI IMG/M metagenome (GOLD analysis project Ga0315276, IMG submission 204542) | Sediment microbial communities from Yellowstone Lake, YNP, Wyoming, USA - YL17G05_0 | ecosystem: Environmental > Aquatic > Freshwater > Lake > Sediment | place: USA: Wyoming | collected...
GCGCAAAGTACAATGTCAAAACTACGACCAAGGGTAAGAAGGTGCGGCTTGCTTGGTCCGGCGGCAATGTCATTGAGGCAAAGAATCTGAAGACTGGTGCTACTCACACCCCGTCGGAGTTTGCGGACGACGCTATGTCTAGACTTCAACGTAAGATGAAGCCGAAGCAGACCAAAGGAAAGAAGTAATGGGTAAGTACGTAGGATTTGCAGCCCTTGTAGCAAAGGGTGTCCCTCCGGGTGCAGCGGCGAATATTGGCCGTAAGAAATATGGAAAGAAAACCTTCCAGGAACACGCTGCTCGAGGAGAGAAACTCGAAATTGACGAGGCTAAGAAGAAGTATCAACCCAAAAAGGGCAAGTGAAAAATGGAAACCGAGACGGTGATTGCACAGCTCACTTTGAAGGACGCACAACATTGGACTGAGAATGAAGCGATCAGAGTTGCTTCTTGGCTTCGAGAGAAGGCCAATCAAATCGTTGTTGAGCGGATGACATATTCAAAGACTTTTCGAGCAAGATACTACCGGTGCTCTTTGGAGCTGTGAGATGGCGAATACAAATGACGTATCTAATTGCACTCCTGATGGGATTCCTACAATTGCTACAAATGCCGCACTCAAATCATACAACGAATCGTTGCAACGTTCTGTGGGGGGTAGGGAGCGCGGAGAACTAGGATTGGATAAATTTGGAGCAGTTCAGGATGATAATGCCCCAGAAAACGTCATTGACCCTCCTCCGGACCAGAAATTCCAGAACATTGACACCCCTGACTACATTCAGATCGCAGATCAGATAAATCGAGTAGGATCAGCGCGTGTTGCGAAACCGGTGGTAAATGAGTAATCAGTACCGTCGTCGTATGGTCACTGGTGATTCACGCTACGTGCAGGGAAAGAATCGACTTCTTCCGTTGGAGGCTCGTCTCAAGATCATGGCAGCGAAACTACCGGGTGAAACTCTAACTCAAGCAGCAGCTCGACTCAGTGGTCCAACAGAGATGAAAACTAGGAAGTCTGAGAAAGCACAGGAAAAGGCTTTGCTTGCAAAGGTGTTTGAATCCAAGGACAATGCGGATTTAGATAAGTACCATGCAGCAGTTCTCCAAAGACAGAATCGGAGGATTCAGGCAAATCCGGCTCTTGCTGAACGGATTGAGCGGCGCGTGGATCGCAAAGTTGCATTGCACGAAAAAGAACGTCAAACAGCAATGGCAGACCCGCAAATTCGCAAAGCGATGTCGGAACGAAATGAACGACGGTTGCGTGATGCGGGTCGCGCTAGTGGGATACACGAGATGGTCAACGCTTCTGGTCACGTGGTGAAGACACCAGACGGTCCGATCATGTATCATCGTGACAAGCAGAAGGATGCACTCGAATTCGCTAAAGCGAACAAGCCCGGGAGTCTTGAGCGTAAGATGGCTCTGTCAATTGCTAAGATGCACGGGAGTGAGAAACGCGGCATGCTGGGTGGTTCCCTTGCACGAGGAACAGCCGGATCCACAGTTCATGGCGGAGGCGGCAAGAAGTTCGATGCGATCACGTCGAAGACACTCAGTGGGTGGAGAACTGAAGTCACATTACCAGACGGCTCCTCTCTAGAGTACGGGAAAGTCAAACCGATTACACGTGGATCTGCGACGAAACTCTATGTTGAACACAAATCTGCAAAAGGCGAACCTCTTCTGTCTAAACAGATATCTACAGCAGGACACGGAGATCACTATGGTAAACTTCAGAAAATTGTAGAAAAGTTAGGAGTTCCGTACGAAAACCCCGGGCGGCAAGCCCAGTCTGAGCGCGAGGCCGCTCAGGGTACATCCTCTGGTAAGTTCGACGCAATTCGAGGCGGTAGTGGTAGCGGTAAGGGTCGCGGCAATTGGGGACACAAGGGTCGCCCCGGTAAACGGGGAGGATCTGCGTGACAGATCAGCCACGAGTTCCTGCCGGTTCGCCTCACGGCGGAGAATGGGCCAGTACTAAATCTGGTTCTACCTCTGGACCCACTAGTTCTAGAGGTAATTGGCAGGAAGATCCATTATCCGGTGAGAAGCCCGGTCAACACACACCCGCTGCTCAGAGACGGTTGATGGACTACTTAGAAAAGGAAACTGGAGAGAAGTTTGCTCCTCACGGGTCTGTCGGTAAAGGAAAGACTTCCCTCAACGATTTTGACATCATTGTTAAAGAACCTAATGAGGATGACGCAGAAGCAGCTTGGATTGCGGGTATGAAGGAACAAGACGCGATCATGGCCAAAGCAGATCGCGGAGCGATCACCCGGGATCAGGCTATGGAAGAGATATTTGGAGCACCTACAGATAGAATGACTCCTGCTCTTGAAAAGATAGGATTCAAACTGACCCGAGAGATGGGGTTCAGCGGGACAGTCGTGTATCGATATAAGAGAGAAAAGACAGGTCACACTCTTGAACTGTGGACTCGTGGAGATCAAGGATCTCCAGAGAGCGGTCCTGCTGCAATGTGGTCTAGAGATTATGACCCCAAGACAGGCAAAGAAATTTCTCACGAAAGAGATATCTGGAGAACTAGTTCATAATGGGCGAACAACCAAGAGTTCCAGCCGGTGATCCGAAGGGAGGACAGTGGACATCTACCTCGCAAGGTGTCGGGGCAGCAAGTCCTAGTCATTCTCGTGGCGATTGGGTTAAAAAGCAACGATTCGACGCTATTACAGAGGGTGCCGTTCTGACTGCAGAACCTGGGGATCAGATCCGAGTTGACATAGTTTCTGATAATTATGATGACCAAAGAAAAGAAGAGATTGAATTTAGAGCAAGACTAGATCCAACGCGATCCTGGCGGGTTTCTACGACACACGACCGCAAGACATGGGTCGCCACAGATCTAGGTGAAAAATCAGAACATGACCGGCTGCTCGGTGGCCCGGGGTTATCTCAGATTGCTGAGGTTCGTAATAAGGCTCAGTATTCATGGAAGAGCGAAGTAGATGAGAAACAGTTCAAAGTCCCGGAGATAGAAGGGCTCGGGGACGGTTCAGTATACGGGGTTCGTGGGCAGGTAGAACGATTGTTACGGCAGCGTGAAACTCTCACTACTCCGGCAGTTGTCCGGGCACAGGCGGAAAGGGTTATTGACAACAGCATAAAAGATGCTTTTAAGGATCTACCGAAAGATTGGGAACCATCCTACATACCGTATACTGTGGGAAGAGAGGGTCCTCCAGAGTTTAGACAGGCTCAACGAACAGCTTACATTGAAAAAGAAAGAGTTCGGATAACCGCAGCAACAAAAGAGTTACGAGAGAGGTTTGGAACTCCGGAACGGTTGAGGGAACACATTGAACAGCAAGTTGTGAAAGATTTGGAAGCGACTTCCCCGGGGATGGTGATGAACAACAAGACCTTGGGGTTATTGCTCGATGGTGAGCCTCTGAAGAACTACCGTGAGGGTGTAAAGAGCGGGGTGTCTAATGCTAATGCGAAGGACACCAGAGAGGGCTATCTCATAACTCGCACTTTTGATGTTGATGCTCAACAGTTTGGTATACCTATCACTGCACCTGGATCTGTTCGCCCGGTGCACGGGTTGGTTGTTACAAAAGATCCGACACCTGAGCAGTTGAGACGAGATTTTTCTGGTGCTAAGGTTTACGGAGGCAGATCACCTGTTTTGGTCACTTATCACGACCACGTAAAAAACGGTAGCACAGTTACTTCTGGAGATTCTCTAGACGCCAAACGTATAGCAGTTCCTTACGATAAGCCTACAATTCACTCAATCGCACCAGGATCAATTGGGAGAGGTGGTGACGATAGGCTAGGGGATGCTGAGTTCATTCTAACTAGACACGTGAATAAATCGGTCTTTCAACGAGATTCATCTTGGTATGATGAGGTTCAATTTCATCGCCGACCAACAGCAAAGGATATCAAACACGTGGCTTTCACAAAGGAACCCACTGCTGCTGTCAAAAAGAAACTTACTGCTATTGGGGCCACTTGGAGTGTTGTTCCCTTAGAGTCAATGGATTAGGAGAGATATCGTGGAACTAGTTGCGGTGCGTGAGGCGGACGGCGAGGGACTAGCTTACCTGGTATCATTCGCCAAACAGGGCTATATCATCGAAGAAGGTGAAGCGGTGCGCGTTGAGGTGAACCGGGCGTTAGCTTCAGATTCTTGGCCGGAGGATGTGCCTGAACTAACCTACAAACTGGAAGAGAAGTTCAAGAAAGCCATCGAACAGTTGAAGTCCGATGAGCTCTACAAATCCGGACGCAAGTTGAGTCAGAAGGTGTAAATGGACCAACCTCGAGTTCCTGCTGGTAATTCGAAGGGTGGGCAGTGGGCTAAGGTCGGAGAATCTTTGCTCAGTACAGCGAGCGGTGCGGGTTCCAATGCTGAAGCATCAGTAATTACAGATATCCACGGCAAGGAACTCACCCCTAGAACCCTCGGGTTAGACGAAGGAGTAGAAATTCCAAAGCATCCAGATTTGTATAATCCCAAGGCGGAGTTGGTGCATCATCACACTCACCCGTGGGATTCTCCGCCAAGTTCTGGTGATTTGTTACTTTCTGCAAGCCGCCCCGGGATTAAGAAGTCCGTTGTTCACACACCTGGGTCAACATATGAGTTTGAGATTCTTCAACATGATCGTGTTTGGCGAGAAGGTCGTGATGTGGTTTCTGATATTCGCATAAAGGAATTAGACCGTCAGCTAGAGGGTGGTCCAAAATTGGATCGCAAAGAGCACTATCGCAAAATCAATACTGAATCTCTGAATAAACTACAAGAGCTCGGAATGCTCAAGTGGAAGGAGATCAAGTAATGGACCAACCTCGCGTTCCATCCGGTAATCCGAAAGGCGGACAGTTTGCCCATTCCACTACGGGTGGCCAGTGGTCTGGAACTCAGCAGGGCGTAGCACAACCCACGGCGAGCGTTGTGCGGTCTACGGTCATGCGACCGGGGGGTCAAATTCACAAAGAAAAGACCGAACTTGCCAAAGTAGCCCAATCGGTGTACGACGGTTGGAAGCAAGATGCTGACGGGATGGATGAAGAATTGGGAGCCGGAGGAATCTGTCAAGACATCGCAGATGAGATGGCTAGCCACTTGAATTCAGTAGGGTTAGAGGCCGTACCTGTAGCCGCAGAAATCGGTGAACAGCACGTTTGGGTTGTCGCCCGGGCCAAAGATGGAGTGTTCCTCGTAGATATACCCCCAGGAACGTACGAGACGGGTGGTGGTTATCGCTGGCGTAAGCGAGAAGGAGTGGTCTTCGGCCCAGAAGACCTGATTGTTGATCAACTTTCTCCTCACCCAAAGGATTTCTGGAAGTTCTCTGGGGCCGACGGTCAAGACTAGATCCGAGCTAGAATAAATGAAATGGGGAACAGGTTTCGTAGAGTTCTGATCCTCATTGTCGTCATCATTTTATCCTGGTCCTGGTTCAGCACGAATCGACCTGTAGTACTTACTGCCGTGCGCGACGGGTTGGACAGCGTGTTGGAGGACGGTAAATGAGAAATTTCGTGATCTTCGCGGTTTGCGCGTTGCTCTTAACGGGCTGCGCATCCAAGCGTAGAGTTCAGACTGTTCCTGCAGTCCACCCAAACGAAATCCACATTTTGGCCGAGACCCAACGGTTCGCAGCAGCCCTAGGAATATCCGCTCGTGCAGTGATCACCACTACGCAGTACATGGTGCCCGCGTCAAATCCAGAGTATCCAGGCGAGAAGGTTCCCGCCGCAGGTTGGTACGGCGACGGGTTGATCAAGTACTGGAGACCCGTGGTTCAGGAGCGGGATCAGGCATACGGCACAGCTCTTGCTGCTCACGAAACATGCCACATCAAGTTTCACAGCGAGGAAGCAGCGGGTGACTGTGCTCGAGTTTTGATGGGTGGAGAATAATGTTTGGACCGTTGTACGGTACGATTGGAGTTACTATGATTGAACAAGTCAACAACAGCGTCAAATTCCTGGCCTTCTTCACGGCCACAAAGACAGGGAAGACTGGATTGGCCGACGTAACGGTTGATGTGTACAATCCTGCCGGGTCCGAGATTGTTACCGCCGGTTCGGCGGCTGAAGTTGGAGATGGGCTGTACTCCTACGTACTTGCTGCTAACCTAGTTACGACCGTTGGTGAGTACCCTGCGGTGTTCAAGACCGCAGATGCTACGGTAGATCAAAAGCATCTTCCCGCGTTGTGGGTTGTGGGGCGAGCGGGTGTGGAATACCTGGATGCCTCAATTGCGGCGGCGGTGGCTGCTGACCCACTCGAAAACGTTGTTCCAGGATCTTACACGGGCGGCACGGCTGGCGCTGCGCTTGGGCGTATCGGAACGGCAGAAATTACAGCTCAGGTTCCTGCTGGTAGTGGAGGTACTTTGGAATTCATGAGGGGTGACGACTATCTATTTGATTCTGGTCGACATGTTGTATTTACTGGTGATTCATGGCCAGATTTAACAAATGCTGATCCCATTGAGATGACAATTCGTCGTCGTCGTGAAGCCTTTGGTACGGGCAGTGATGGTGTATTGGTAAATGTCGAAGATATGGCTAATAGTAGAGTTTCCGGGGTTGGAACTCAAATCCTAATGTTTGAACTATTGTCTTTAGACACGGTATCTCTACTACCCGGAGTGGCCACTGGAAAATACGACATTCAGGCCACATTTACTGTGGGCAATACTTCAGAAATTATCACTCTTGCTACAGGATTGGTTAATGTCTCAGAGGATCAAACTCGGTGAGTGTACTTGTTCATAATCCCCCTGTATATCTCAGTCCTTGGAGATCTCCAGATTTTATGAATCCAAAGGAAGATTTTACCCCTTGGACAGAGAGACTTTTGTTAGAGGACGGTACAGATCTTTTGTTTGAAGACGGCACTCAAATTCTGTTAGAATAAGGTATGAATACAAGCAACGGCCATGACTCACCGGTAGACACGTATCGACCGTATAATAGAATTTGTCATGGGGGATTTCTCCTATGAGAACTTTCCGTGAGATAGAGCGTATTCCATAGGAGGAACTGAAATGGCAAAAAACCCATTTGCACTGAGCCCCGAGAGGCAAGCAGAGCGCGATCGGTCTGATAAGATGTGGTCATCGGCGGCTAAGACATTGAAGCGTGCGAAGCGGTCTGGGATTATCAGTAGTGCTGGTGATCTTCTGAAGAAGAATGACCGTGAACTCGATAAGCGTCACAAGTCTCTAGGAACGTCTGCCGGCGATAAGTGGCTGAAGGGTAAGATGTCGGATTTCGCGCAAGCTGAAGCAAGGAAGAGTGTTTTCCAGAGCCCCGAAGAAGCAGCAAAAGCTCGTACGACCCGGAGAGCACAGAACAACGCTTCCAGCCGAGCATTACAAGAGGCACGCAAATCAGGGACTACCGGTGATGTTTCCGGGGACACGATCAAAAAAGGTGCGGACGCTCGACTAGCAAAGGCCAAGGAACTCAAAACGCAGCGCGCTGCGGATCGTACGGACCGCGCTGCGATTAAAGAGAAACTCGGATACAACAAGCCTGTTGATCCTGTCGTTGCGCGGATGAAGTCACTAGGTGCTGAGTTTAGTAAGAATCAGGCTGAGATTGATACAAAGAACAAGGCGAGTCTTGATGCCCAAATCAAAGGCAAGGCGGCTCGTGTTAACGCGGAGCGGGCAGTCAAAGGCGATAAACGTGAGTACGCAGAATCGTACGGAGCAAAGTACAATCCGAATACTGGATCTTACGACTACCCCAAACCCGAAGCAAAGCAAGCGTTCGACAAGGGTCAGAAAGATCTCAAGGCCGAGCGATCCACTCAGATCGATAAGGATATCAAAGCTAACCAGGAGCGCACTGCAAAACTCACAAAGTTGGGTGGTGGGGATTACGAGAAGGGTCTGAAGATGAGCAAAGGCGGAGAGCCAGCCATTCCAGGTGAGACCTCAGATGAGCGTAACATTGCCCGCGAGCGTAGTGGCGGCGGCGGAGGCGGTAAGGGTAAGGGACGCGGTAACTGGGGACACAAGGGTCGTCCTGGTGTAAGAGGAGGATCTGCGTAATGGCTAAATCAATCTACCACCCGAAAGGCTCTAAAACCTTCAGGGATAGTTCCGGTGTTAGTCATTCTGTGAAAACTCCTCATGGACCAAGACCCAATCCTGGTCTAATTAAGCCAAGGAAACTTTCTGCTGGCGAGGCTCGTTTCAACCGTATGTATGAACAGAGCGATCGCGGTGTGAGCAGTGCGTCGAGCGGCCCAAGTACCGTGGCTCCGAAGCCGAGCAATCGGTTGGATGCTATTCGTGGAAAGGAAAAGTTAACTGCTGCAGAGTTAAGCGAAGCAAAGAAGTTCGGTATTGACCCGGATAGAGTGCTCGCTATGAAGTATGGTATTCCCAAGAAACTGACGAAAGTTGGCCCTGGGGTTTCTGACGAGCAAGCAGCACGAGGACTTCCTGAGTCTAAGTTCGATGCCATTCGTGGAGGTCAACTGTCCGACGTAAAGAAGTTGGTTGCTGCCCACGATAAGGCGGTTCAGAAGGCTGCATGGGGTAACGGGTCAGAAAAGGCGGTTGAGAAAATCGCAGATAAGGCGTACGAGAAACACGGCATCAGTTTATACGTCCACGCTCAACCAGGAATTCGAGACACAGAAGGTCTTACGAAAACCGGTAGAGATCTTCGCCCAGTTCTAGCTCGTGCAGAACGAATGGCTGCAAGCGGTGGCGGCGGTAAGGGAAAGGGTCGTGGCAACTGGGGACACAAGGGTCGCCCGGGCAAGCGCGGAGGGTCTGCGTAATGCCGAAGAAGAATTCTAGGACCGCTCCTTTTCCTAGCGGAAAAACTCCTGGTGAAAAAGCTCAAGGACAGCTTGCCGGATTATTCCCGGAAGAGGAGATTCGAAGGATAAAGGGATGGGACCTAGCAGACGCCAAGGCTGCTCATAAGGACTACGTGAATAGAGCCAAGGACTATGCATCTGAACCAGAAGTTGCTAAGAATTGGCAACGGAAGGCAGATCTTATCGCAAAGGCACGGCCAGCCGTTACTCGTGTTACTGCGGCTGAAGCACGTATCAATCGCCAAGTTGAGCGTATGGTGAATCGCGGCGTGATGAGCTCTGAAAAGAAGTTCGATGCAATTTCTGATCAGGAACGAAATTACCAACGAGCTACGGGCAAGCGTATGCCCGTTAATTTCAAGGCAGCAGCTGAATTCGGTGCCTCCGGAATAGTTCATGGCGATATGGACAAAAACCCAGAGATCAACGCAGGTAGAAAAGAGTTGCGTAAGAAACTCGAGGCAGTCCGTTGGAGTTCCAGTGATCCTAACCGTCAGTCCGAAGACCCAGACGGACCACAGTACAGTAATGCAAAGTATGAGCATCGCGGTGTAGGTGGTGAAACTCAATTTACTAATCGTGGCGGTTCTGGTAGTCCTGGTGGCGGCAAGGGTCGCGGTAACTGGGGACACAAGGGTCGACCAGGTAAGCGTGGAGGGTCTGCGTAATGCCTGAAGATTTTATGGCTATGTTGATGCGCGCGCATAAAGATCAACAAGAAACTAAGGTTGCGTTCAAAGACATTCAAAAACTGAGGGCAACTAGAAGTCCTGCTGAGAAGCAGCGTCGTAAAGCTCAAGCTGATTCTATACGGCATGATAGAAAATTAACACGGATGGTCAAGGATTCTATCAAGAAACCGTCTATGCGAGACGACTACTATGATGGCATGACTTCAAAACAGAAGTACGCCGAAGAGGAGCGTGAGTACAAGGCGAAACAGAATCGGATGATTATCGATTCTAAGAAGGCCCAGAAAGCCAGTAACGCAGGGTCTCGTAACGCACGAGCAGAGGAACTAAGATCTGAACGTCGCGAAAAGCGGAAAGATCCCGCTCAGAAAAAGCAAGAGAGCCTAGATTTTTGGGCCAGGAAAGAAAAAGAGGATGCCAAAAAGGGTTCTGATGCCCGCAATATGAAGGCGGACTCTCTACGGTTCGACAGAAAGCATAATAGGGGTCCGAGTCCGACCAAATCTATTCCAGAAACTCCAGAGAGTTTGGCGTTTGCCCGCAAGGGGACTATATTTGAAGAGAGAAAGCCCAGCACACTGGACACTGGACCTTCTGCTGAAGTTTGGCAACAGAAATACGACGCTAATCAAGCTCGTCTCAAGGCGCAGGGCACCGCAGCGGGCGGTCAAATCATGACTGCTAAGGGTATACCGTCTAAACCGCTACCCGCAGCTAAACCCGCTCCCAGTGCTCCAGTAGACAGTGCTGTGAAATACGCCGAGAAGGCCCATGCTGCCGGAGTTAAGGTGCAAAGTTCGTTTGCCGGCTCTGGCAAACACACCGAAACTAGCAGCGGCGCCAAGGGTCTACCAGGTCATAAGGAAGTAGACAAGTGGGCACGAACCTCTGCCGGTATGGATGCAGTTCAAAAAGAAGGCGCAACTTCTGGTCAGTACGCACGGGCCAAATTGGCGGCAGCTCGTAGTCAAGGGCTGGACAAATCTAGTGCCGTTCAAAAAGAGGGGCTTACTACAGGACAGTTTGGTAGGATACAAGAAAATAGAGCTGAAGTAGCTAAGAATATCAAAGCTCAGAGAGCTGCTGCAAGGTCCGGCGGATCAGGTGGATCGAGCAGTAGCAGCAAGGGCGGCGGCGGAAAGGGTCAAAAGCGGGTTCCCGCAGGTAACCCCAAGGGCGGAGAATGGACCACGTGAGGTAGAATGAATGGCAAAATTGTTTAGTCCACCAGGTAAAGTATCAGGAGTCGGAGGAAACAAGAGTCCTGCTCCTAGAGGAGCGGCTCCAAAATCTTCTCCTTCAGCGGCTTCTGCAATAAAGAACAAATTTGCTGCTCCTGGGTCAGTTTCCGGGGCAAACGGTAGAACTGGACAACCTCCAGTAGAATCTCCTCCGGGAAAGATTCCTAGCGACAAACCGGGCAAACCAGGAGAAGAACCTACTTTGATGCCAGAAGCAGAGGATGCTCGTAAGGGTGGTATCATGGCTCGTGTAGCACCTGCGCCACCGGGTGTATTGGCCGAGGCTCCTGATCCACGAGCATCGTATCAAGTAGGTCCCAGCGACGACAACAGTCCTCTTATCAAACTCACCTCTTCTAAGGCAGCACCTAAACCGGCAGCATCTGGAATAGACGTTGGTGGTAAAGAAGAAACAAACGAACCGCAACCGGACAAAGCAGGTCCGTCAGAGGCTAAGGCAATTCCGCCGACAGCCAAACCGTCGGCCGTGCCCGACAAGGAGAAGATGTAATGGCAATTGTACCAACAATCAAGGTGACTTTTCTAGAAGGCGGTTACCCTGCCTTTATCAATGTATCTGACTTCGACCCCTCCAAGCATGAACTCTTCGTTGAGCCCGTAGTTGCTCCTGAGAAAGTAGCAGAGAAGGTAGAACTCAAGAAGCAGGTTGCACGTGCAGTAGACGTTGAACCCGTAGTGGAACCCGTAGTGGAACCAGCACCCGCTGTAGATCCTGAAGCGGAAGCACAAGCAGCGGTTGAAGAGGAAAAGGCTGCGCGGCGCGCGGCGTCACTAGCCAAGGCTCGTGAAGCAGCGATTGCTTCGAAGAAAGCGGCAAAGGCGAACGGTACACCTGCGTGAAGAATAACGTCTTGACGACCAACATCCCGGAATCCGCTGGGGGACAAGGAGAGTTTGCTCCTTGGTATTCTCCTATGCGACCGTGCATCCATTGTAAAGCAGAGGTCGTCAAGCGGCGTGAGTTACCTACTGGCGCAGTGATCGATGTGAAACATCACCCGAAGTGTAATGCCCTGAGATAATTTGTGAGGCAGAACCCAGTAGGAACGTTGATCGATATGACACCCGCGTTGAGTGGGTCCGAAGCGGTCTACGCTTTTGCGGGTTGGTTAACAAGTCGTCCGGTAGTCACAACAATGAGTGCGTGGGACAATGCCGCTGAAGCCACGCAGCTTGTTACACAGTTCAATAAGCGGCAGGGTTTAGCCGACCCTAGAGAGGGCTGGGATAAGGGGATTAAGCCAATGGGTAAGAAGAAGGGCGGACGCTGCTAGTCATGGGCCAGGGCGATGGTAAACACCCCGATCGTTCATGCGTTGTGGGCCGTCGCTCTGGCTCTTTTCATTTTGGCTGGTTCGATTGTATTCGCCACAATGGTGTCTTTACACCAGTGGTGGAAGGAGGAGAAAGATGATGCCCATGGGTAAGATGGATCATGATCCTGGGTCAGCATGTGCGGATTGCGGAATGCCCGGTGATCTTTGCACTTGTGACGCTATGGACCAGTGTGAAGACGATTATTGCAAAGAGATGGACATGCCAGAAGAGATGCCCGTCGTAAAGAAGGGGAAGAAGTGATCTTACTCGACTTCATCAGCCCGGTGCACCGTGGTCCTAGGGTGTGGATTAACACTGTTGAGGTGACTACTCGATGCTTTAGTCTCGAACTGTTACCCCACGGTCAGGCTTGCGTTCACCTCTTCGCAGAACCGAAAATGATCGATGAGCGGAGCGTTGATACCGGGTTTGGTATGGGTGTGATAGAAGGCGAGTTACGTAAACAGATTCACACTGATGAGTACACCGTGCTAGGGTGCCCAGATTGTTTCGTTTCTGAGGCTGACGAGGAGGCTGCATGAAGCCAAGTGTGCGTCGTGGTTGGAGTGCTCCTAAGACAGATCCTGTGTTCTCTGGAAAAGCGGAAGGTAACTACGAAATTGAGTACCGTCGCCTACGCGAACAGGGATTAAGTGCGGAAAAGGCGCAAAAGATAGCGTCTACCGTTGCAGCCTCAAGAGCAGCAACCACAAAGAGTCAGGAAATTACCCATGCCACATTTGATGTGAACAAAGGCGGCATGCAGAAATCCCAGGCCAAGCCAGGAAAGTCTAATTCAGAGGTTATCTCAGCAGCCCAAGCACGGCTCGCCTCTGGAACACGCACTCCTGATGAAGCTAAATGGGACCGTAAGTTGATTCAGGCATCTAGAGATCGCATGAAGATTACCGGAGAAACTGAGAGTGTACCGACAGATATTGCTAATCGCCAAGCAGGGTTGGTGCGACACAAGGGTCAGTTTATTTCCAAGCCAACAGACGAGGATATTGGTCATTCAATTCGTGCAGAAGAAATGAAAACTCAACTAGCACTAAGTCAACAACGCATTGATGCTACGCCTCCTGCACCCACTAGAGCTCCAACTTTCATTGCTCCTCCAACAGGAGGGAGTACAGAACCGGATCGTATTGCAATGAATGCTGCGAAGGTAACAAATTCCTCTGCTGCTGTGTCTTCTGTAGTTACCCATCCACTACCAACCGTGCCACAAAAGGTTAGTTCTGTTGTAGTTACACCAGGAGCACTTACTACAGAGGCACATCCAGATATCGCAGCGTTTGAAAAAGTGCGCGTTGCGCGTGACGCAGAAGAAACTGCTTATTTGAATCGCACGGGTCAGAAGCGTAGTAAGCCAAATACTGACCCAATTGTTGTAAAGACTGGACCTGTTAAAGATATCATTGCAGGAATAGATCGAAAGATCGAAGAGAGTTTCAGGGATCACGATGATCCATCGAGACCCACAGGCCATCATGATGTTGATCCAGACAAACTCCGCAAAGACATTAAATGGTCTGAAAAGCACGGAAAAGAATTTGTGACAACTAAGATCCCGAGTTACAGTGAAGTGGGTCTTTCGTACTCTGAGGCGCACGCCATACTAGCGAAAGAAGACGGTCTTTCTGATAATTCAGCAGCTTACAATGCTCGAGAGAGTGCCGCAAAAGCAACTAAGGCAAAGATAGACCTTCAGAAGCCAACCGAATTGAGCGGATCGATAGGAGGAAAGCCTTTTAAGCATGTATTCAATACAGGCGAAGAGGCGCAAAGATTCATCGACCAAACGGATTGGAAGAAGGATTTCAAACTGGACAATCAGAAGATAGTTGAGAATCCAGGAGTTCCGTCTGTGCAAGCAGCGGTGCAAGCAAAAGTTGCTGAGATTGCACAAAAGCGTACGAAACTTGAGAACCAGGTTCAAAAAGCTCTAGCAAATCCTGACCGGTCCAAGTTACCTGCAGATCCATTTCAAGGTTTCAGAGATGCCGAAGCTAAATCAGCTGCATTGACCTCTGCTCTAACTAAACCCACTTCGTCCGAGTTATCTGCTCACGCTGCATTGGCTCCTAAAAAACCCCTGAGCGATAAGCAAAAAGAATCTCTGGCCAAGGCCCACGCAGCTGTACGTGCAAAGGCGGCAGCTAAGAAAGAGGCTGCAGGTGCAGGACAGAAGTTTGACGCAATTCGTGGCGGAGGGGCTAGTGGTAGTTTTGAGGCTCTACACCCTAGAGTTCCAAGCGGTAACTCCAAAGGTGGACAGTGGACTAACAAAAAATGAGTATTGAACAGAAGTTCCGACAAGTTCAGAATGTGTCTCCTCCGTCA
>Ga0315276_10003472_pt1 | contig 14452 bp, 15 predicted proteins | sample YL17G05_0_MG_FD_204542 | JGI IMG/M metagenome (GOLD analysis project Ga0315276, IMG submission 204542) | Sediment microbial communities from Yellowstone Lake, YNP, Wyoming, USA - YL17G05_0 | ecosystem: Environmental > Aquatic > Freshwater > Lake > Sediment | place: USA: Wyoming | collected...
CAGCAGCGCGCACGCCATCGTGACGAGCGTCGCGTCGCGCGCGGCGCCGGGCTCCGCGGCGGCGGGATCGCCGCCTCCGGCGCGGCGCGCGAACTCCGCGGCACGCCCCGCACCGCCACTCGCGAGTGCATCGAGCCAGCTCGCGCCAGCCGGAACCACGAGATCGGGCGCGAGGTCTGCGATCGCCGCGCCGCCGGTCGTCGGCCAGTCGAGCGACGCCACCGTGCGGCCCTGCTGCGCAACCGTCTGCCAGAGCGACGTCGCGCGCAGGTCCGATGCCTGGTCGAGTCCCGCGGCCGCAATACCGTGCTTCGCGACCGAGACGCCGGTGACGAGCGTGGCGTGCGCTGGGTACGACGCGGGCGGGAAGACCGGCCGCATCGACTCGGCCGCCACGCCCTGCTGCGCCAGCGCTGCGAGCGTCGGCATCGCGCGCGCTCCGTCGGCTGTGAGATAGCGGTCGGGCGAGAGGCCGTGGATCGAGACGAGCAGCACGCGCGCGGGCTGCGCCAGCGCAGCGGGAGCGGGCAGCGCGACCGAGGAAGGCGTCGCCGCGCCGGGGACGCGCGGGCCGCCGCCGGTGGCGCAGGCGGACGTCGCGAGCAACAGCACGATGACAGCGCGGAGCGGCGTCACGCGACCTGACACCTTCGCGCAGCGCTCATCCGCTGAACACACCGCGGCGTTCGCGCAGGCCGCGCTCGAAGAGAGCCTCGATGGCGTCCTTCACCGTCTCGACCTTCTCGTCGATGGCGGCGTCCTCGTCTGTCGGTGAGCCCTGGAAGTGTAGTGGCTCGCCGAAGTACAGCTGGTACTTGACCGGCATCGGCAACATCCCGAGCGGGCCGAGCAGCGGGAACGTGGCGGTGATCGGAAACGCCGGCATGCCGAGCAGCCTGCCAAGGCGCTCGAAGTTCGCGAGCCCCGGGTTCTGCTCCTCCGAGCCGATCACCGCGACCGGCACGATCGGCGTCTGCGCTTCGAGCGCGAGTCGCATGAAGCCGGTCCCGAAGCGCTGCAGCTTGTAGCGCTCCTTGTAGCGCTTGTTCATGCCGCGCACGCCTTCCGGGAAGACCATCACGCACTCGCCCGCTTCGAGCATTTCGCGACAGGTGTCGGGCGTTCCCGAAGCGGCGCCGCCGCGTGCGGCATACACCGACACCCACGGCAGTTCCGACACCCAGTACTCCGCCATCCCGCGGACGATGCGCGGCGGCTCGGCCTCGAGCAGCATCGCGACCGAGATCATCGCGGCGTCGAAGGGGAGCTGGCCGGCGTGGTTCGCGATCAGCAGCGCGCGACCGGGCGGGACGCGTTCGATGTCGTGGGTCTCGACGCGGAAGTAGTACTTGTAGAGCGCGAGCGCGGGGAGCAGCGTCTCGCGCACCGTCGCCGGGCAGAGGCCCCACGGGTCGTAGCCGAACTCGTTGAGGCGTGTCGGGATCTTGCGGATGCGGTCGTCGAGTTCGCGCTGGACGTCGCGCACCGAGAGCGGGAGCAGACCGCCCACGAGGTCGCCGAGCGCTCGCGTGAAGCCCCGAGTCGCCATCAGCGGCGCACGCTGTGGAAGATCTCTTCGAGTCCGAAGAGCGGGCGGAAGCCGGTGGCATCGACGAAGCGCTTGCCCGCGAGCGTCACGGGATATTTGATGTAATCCATCGCCCCGGCCGGGTACGGGACCAGGCCCCAGCGGAAGAGCCGGTCGATCAGCGGGCGCATCAGCGGCTCGGGCATCGGCCACGCCGTGCTGCCGGCCTCGCGAATCGCAACCGAAACCGGCACCGCCCCGGGTCCGACCACGTTGAAGACGCCCTGCAGCCCGTGCTGGAGCGTGAGCGCGATCGCCTCCGAGACGTCCTCTTCGTGGATGAACTGCAGCATCGGGTCGAAGCCCATCACGGTGGGGACGCGTCGCTGGCGCAGGTACTCGCCGATCATCGAGTGCACGTAGTAGCCGAGCACGTTCACGGGACGGAGCACGGCGGTGCGGATGTGCGGGTATTTCCAGATGAAGGCCGAGGCGAGCGTGTCGACCTCGACCAGGTCGCGCATTTCCGGGTAGGAGCGCGTTGCGCCGAGCGGGAAGTCCTCGTCCATGTAGAACGGGTTGTCGGCTGCGGCGCCGTAGACGTAGCTGCTCGAGATCATCACGAGCTTCTGGACGCCGTAGTTCACGCAGTGGTCGAGGAGCTGCTTGGTGCCGCGCACGTTGACGTCGTGGCGCACCTGCTCGGAGACGCGGAAATGGCGGACCATTCCCATGTGCACGACGGCGGTCGGTTGCTCGGTGCGGAAGACGTCTTCGAACTTGCGCTTGCGCAAGTCCACCTGGTGGACGGCGACGTTCTTGGGCCGTCCCTCCCACGCCACCCGATCCACGCCGCAGACGTCGAAGGAGTCCAGAAGGCGGCGGGCGAGGAGCCTTCCCTGACCCCCCGAGATCCCCGTGATTAGGACCTTTTCCATTGGATCTCCGCGGAGTTGGGCTTACATGCTAACCCTCGAGGCTAGACCGGGCCAGCGGAATTCGGCGCCGGGCGTGGTATAAGGGTCGGCCCCGAAGGTGAGTCACTGTGGCCGAACCGTCTGCCCGATTCCAGGAAGTCCAGATCCCGCTCGATGAGCCGGTCGACGGCGTCGCGGCGGTATCCGGTGTGCTCGGCGTGCCCGAGTGGTGGCCCACGGGTTCGCGCGTGGGCGTCGTGCTCGCGCACGCCTCGGGTCGCAGCATGCAGGACCCGCTGGTGGAAGGGATCCAGCGCCGTCTCACCGAGCGAAAGTATCTGGCGCTGCGCTTCAACTTCCCGTTTGCGGAGGCCGGGAAATCGCGTGCCGACGCAATGCCCGTGCTCGAGCGTGCGTTCCGTCACGCGGTGGCGGTCCTGAGTCGCGATCCGTCGGCTGCGCCGGCGCATCTCTTCGTTGGCGGCATCGGTCTCGGCGCGCAGGTGGCGGTGCAGGCCGCCGCGACCCGCTTGCGCGTCGACGGCGTGTTCGCGCTCGGCTACCCGCTGCACGCGCGCGACGAGCCGACCAAGCACGTGCGCGCCGAGCCGCTGTACCGGCTGGTCGCACCGATCCTGTTCGTCCAGGGCGGGCGTGATCGCAACTGCAATCTCGACGCGCTGCGCCGCACGCTCACCCGCGTCGGCGTGCCGAAGACGCTGCACGTGATTCCCGAAGCGGACAACATGCTCGCCGTGCCGCGCCGCTCGGGCCGGCCGCCCGAGGACGTGCATCAAGAGGTACTCGAAGCGGTGGACATCTGGATGCGCAGCGTGCTCGGCGCGTGACGAGTTCCACCGCGAGCGATCTCTACTTCGTACAGGAGCCGGTCGGCGAGATGGCGAACCTCGCCTATCTGGTCGGCTCGAACGCGACGCGCGAGGCGCTGCTCGTGGATCCCGCCTGGGATGTCGAGTCGCTACTCGCGCGCGCCGAGCGAGACGGCATGCGCGTGGTCGGAGCGCTCGCCACGCACTATCACCAGGATCACATCGGCGGTTCCATCTTTGGCATGTCGATCGAGGGGTTGGCGCAGCTGATGAAGTTGTCGCCGATGCCGGTACACGTGCACGCGCGCGAAGCCGACGGCGTGCGGCGTGTGACGGGGCTCTCGGCGTCCGACCTCGTCGCGCACGAAGGCGGCGACGAGATCGCGCTCGGCGGCCTGCGTATTCGCCTGCTGCATACACCCGGCCACACGCCGGGCTCGCAGTGTTTCCTGGTCGAAGAAGCGAAACAGCCGGCGCGACTCGTCTCGGGGGACACGCTGTTTCTGAACGGCTGTGGCCGCGTCGATCTGCCGGGCGGTGATCCCGAGGCGATGTATCGCAGCCTCAACGACGTGCTGAAGCGCCTGCCGGACGAGACGCTCGTCTATCCCGGTCACCTCTACGCGGAGCACGTCGGCTCGCTCGGCGAGCAGAAACGGACCAACCCGTACCTGCGCGTCGCGAGCCTCGAGGGGTTCCTCGGCTTCATGGGTTGCTAGGCAGCTAAATCCCTGAATCACAGTCACTTTTCGCGCACTCTCGCGGTTGAAATCGCAGCGTCGCTCCGTTAGCGTCAGCGCGCTTTTCGACTCCGGAATCAGCTCGTTTCGTGTCCTTCGACTTCGTGTTCTTGGAGGCCCCCTTCCGATGAAGATCATGGTCTGCATCAAGCAGGTACCGCACCAGGACGCCCGCCTCGACATCAACGGCGCCGGCACCTGGATCGCGGAAGACAACATCAAGTTCGAGATCAACCAGTACGACCAACACTCGCTCGAAGCCGCCCTTGCGCTCAAGGACAAGGACGCGAGCACGGAAGTCGTGGTGGTTTCGATCGGCCCGGAGCGCGTGACCCAGTCGCTGCGCACGGCGCTGGGCATGGGAGCCGATCGCGCCGTGCACGTGAAGGACGCTGCGGCCGACGGCTCGGACGCGCTCGGCATTGCCAAGATCCTCGCTGCGGTCGGCAAGGCCGAGAACCCCGACATGATCTTCGCCGGATTCATGGCCGACGACGGCAACTTCGCCGCGGTGGGTCCGATGCTCGCGACGCTGATGGGCGTCCCGCACGCCACCACCGCCGTGCGCTTCGCCAAGGAGAACGGCACGGTACGCGTCGAGCGCGAGCTGGAAGGCGGCGCGCTCGAGGTGGTCGAACTCACGGCGCCGTGTCTCGTGACGACGCAGACCGGGATGAACCAGGTCCGCTACGCATCGCTCAAGGGCATCATGGCGGCCAAGAAGAAGCCGCTCGAGGTGAAGTCGGTCGCGGACCTCGGCCTCGCCGGTCAGGTGGGTGAGGCAGCCGCCAAGGTGAAGGTCGAAAAGCTCTACCTGCCGGCCAGGGGCCAGGGCGCCGAGATGCTGTCGGGCTCGGTCGACGAAGTCGTGAACAAGCTGGTCGGCAAGATCAAGGAGCTGGGGCTTCTCTAGCCCCACTGGAGATGAGCATGGGCAGCATTCTCGTGGTGGCAGAGATCCAGAAGGGCAAGGTTCGCGAGGCCAGCTACGAGCTGGTCTCGTTCGCGCGCAAGATCGGTGCGGCGACCGGTCGCGAGGTGAAGAGCCTCGTGATGGGTCAGGGCGCACAGGCGCACGCCGAGGAGATGGCGAAGAAGGGCGGCGGCGAGGTCTACCTCGCCGACGACGCCGCGCTCGCCAACTACAACCTCGACGCGGCGTTCGCGGCGGTGAAGGCGGCGGTCGCGGCTGCCGCAGCAGACGTGGTACTGCTTTCGAACACACCGACCGGCTGGGACCTCGCGCCCCGCGTCGGTGCGGCGCTGGATGCCGCGTTCGTCTCCGATTGTTTCAACGCCGAGGTCGAGAGCGGCGAGCTTGTCTTCTTCCGCCGCTTCTTCAACGGCAAGCTCGACTCGCGGCTGCACCCCACCGCGCTGCCCATCGTCGCGACGATGCAGCCGGGCGCCACCGCCGCGTTCGAAGGCACGGCCGACGGTAAGGTCACAGCGCTCGCGGTTTCGGTCGGAGCGTGCGGCACCAGGTTCGTCGAGATGAAGGTGGCCGAGGCAAAGGGTGTCGACCTCACCAAGGCCGACATCATCGTCTCGGGCGGCCGCTCGCTCGGCGGGGCGGAGAAGTTCCAGGAAGTGATCAAGCCGCTTGCCGATGCGCTCGGCGGCGCGATGGGCGCTTCGCGCCCGGTGGTGGATGCGGGCTGGCTTCCGCACGAGCACCAGGTCGGATCATCGGGCCAGGTCGTCGCGCCGAAGCTCTACGTCGCGTGCGGCATCTCGGGTGCGATCCAGCATCTCGTCGGTATGAAGGCGTCGAACTTCATCATCGCCATCAACAAGGACGCCGACGCGCCAATCTTCGAGGTCGCCAATCTCGGCGTGGTCGGCGATCTCTTCGAGGTCGTGCCCAAGCTGACGGCGGCGGTGAAGACCGCCAAGGGCTGAGCGCGCTTCCACACGCAGATCGATCTGGGACGCGGAGTCTCTCGCACGAGGCTCCCTGTCATGCATTGGCGTTGACACAGCGCGGACGAGAGAGTACGAAGAACTCGTCAGCGGGTTCCGATTCGGCCGCTGCCCCCCGCGCTGTTGGTTCATCATCACGATCGCCGTTGATTCGAGCTGCTGCTTCGGATTGCCGCGACTCGATCGAGTTTCCCCCGCTGTGGGCGAGCGACCGCGTGGTTTCTCGCTGGAACAACGCCGGAACAAGGATGCTGGGGGCTGCCATTCCGCGGCGCATCGCGCTCCTCAACGAAAAGGGCGGCAGCGCCAAGACCACCCTGGTCGCGAACCTGGGCGCGTATCTGGCGCTGCACCGCGGTCGACGCGTTCTCGCGATCGACATGGATCCCCAGGGCCAGCTCGGCAAGGTGCTCGGGATCGACACCCGACGCGCGCGCCATTCGGCGATCGAGCTGCTGCTCGACACGGTGCTCGGCGACGCTTCGCTCGATCGCGAGCGCAGCGGCGCTCCGTCCGCGCTCCCCTCCGTTGCGTCGCGCATTCCGAACCTCGACGTGGTCGTCGCAACCAAGGCGCTCGGTCTGGCGCCCGCCTTCGAGCGCGACGACCCCGATCCGACCGGTCGCCTGATGCGTCGACTCGACGCCGCCCCCGAACTCGAGAGCTACGATTTCGTGCTGGTCGACTCGCCGCCGTCGTTCGGAGTGCTGACTCTCAACGTGCTGCGCGCCGTCGACGAGGTCGTAGTCCCCGTACCGCTCACCTTCCTCGCGCTCGACGGCTGTGCCGAGCTGGAGCGCACGATCGCAACGGTGCGCGCGCGCTACCAGCACCCGGAGCTGCGCATCACGATGGTGGTACCCACGTTCCACCGCCGCACGCGCCTGGCGGAGGATGTCCTCGCCACGCTGCGACAGCGTTTCCCGAAGGAGATCGCGCATTCCGTCGTTGGCTTCCACGTGAAGATCGACGAAGCGCAGTCGCGTGGGCTTTCGATCTTCGAGTACGCGCCGAAAGACCGCGGCGCCCAGCTGCTCGGCGCGCTCGCGCAAGAACTCGAGGCGCGCGCGCCGGGCCGGACGTCGGAAACGTGAGCGGCGAAAACCGACGGGGCGGAATGGGCAGCAACGGCACGCCTCCCGAGCTGCCGCCCTTCGAGGTGGCGCTCGGCTCGAACCCGTTCGTCGATGCGCTCACCGGCGAGGTCGATCCGCTCGACACGTGGCTCGCTGCACTCGACCGACTCGCTGCCAAAGGCGAGGACGTCGTTCCCATCCGCCCGCAACTGGCAACCTCGAGCGCGGCGGCTGCGGCGCCCGAGGCGCAGCCGATCCCGATCGTGGAGCCGCGCGCGCCCGACGTGGAGCCTGCTCTCCCGCAAGGCGCCCTCGCCCGCCTCGTCGGCGAGGAGGCGAACCAGAAGCTCGCGTCACTGCTCGGTCGCATCGACGGCTGGGACCGCTTCGGCCTGTCGCGCTCGGCGCTCGCACAGGCCTTCCCGTTCTTCTACGCGCTCTACAAGCTCTACTTCCGCGTCCAGAGCACGGACCATCAGAAGATTCCGAGCACGGGACCGATCGTGCTGGCCGCCAATCACGGCGGTTTGCTCCCCTTCGACGGCGCGATGGCGGTACTCGACGTGCTGCTGCACACCGAGCCTCCGCGACTGCCGCGTGCAATCGTCGAGCGCTGGGCAGGCACGCTCCCCTTCGTGAACGTGTTCTTCGCGCGCGTCGGGCAGGTGGTCGGGACGCACGAGAACTTCGAGCGTCTGCTCGGCGACGGCGAAGCCGTGCTGGTGTTCCCGGAAGGCATCGAGGGCATCCGCAAGCCGATCACGCAGCGCTACCGCTTGCAGCGCTTCCACGTCGGCTTCGTCGAGCACGCGCTGCGCGCGCGCGCGCCGATCGTGCCGATGGCGATCCTCGGCAGCGACGACCAGGCGCCGATCCTCTTCGACGTGAAGCCGCTCGCGCGCCTGCTCGGCCTGCCCACCGCGCCGATCACACCGACGTTCCCGTGGTTCGGTCCGCTCGGACTGCTGCCGTATCCCGTGCGCTACCGGATCGTGTATGGCGAGCCACTGCGCTTCCACGAGCGCTTCGACCCCGAAGCGGCCCACGACCCGGGGCTCGTCCGCGCGCTCGCAAATCAGGTGCGCCGCGCGATCCAGACGCTGGTCGACAGGAACCGCTCATGAAGAGCGTCCTCGTCACCCACGCCGATCTTCCCCTCGGTCGCCGCATCGTGAAGGTGCTGTGGCACGACCCGACGGTGTCGCGGATTCTCGCGCTGGGCGAAGGCGCGATCCCGCGCGCCTTCAATTCCTACCGCGCCGGTGCCCCGCCGAGACTCGTCTACGAGCGCATCGACCTGGCGCGCCAGCGTTCGGTGTCCGAGTTGTTCCGCTCGAAGCGGATGCGTCTGCTGGGCGTGGACAGCGTCGTCTACGTGCCGCGCCACGGTGCCGCGCCCGAGGGACCGCCGGTCGTCGCGAAGATCCCCGCGCGCACGGCCGAGGCGCGCCTCCTCCTGCACCACGCGCAGGAGTCGCGCTCGATCCGCTCGCTGATCGCGCTCGGCTCCGCATTCGTCTACAAGCTCGCTCCGTGCAACGCCAACCAGTTGACCGAGCGCAGCGAGCTCGACCTCGATCCCGAAGTGGCGCCCGAACTGCGCAGCTGGATCGACAGCGACATGCTCTTCAGCGCCGAATTCGCGAGTGCGCGGCTGCGCGTGCTGCTGCTGCGCGTGCCGACGGTCGTCGCGTCGGGCGGCTTCGTCTACCTGCACCCGGGGCTCGAGGGGACGGCGGGGCTGCGCGTTCGCCCAGCCGGCTTCGACCCGCTGTGTTCCGTGATCTCCGACAAGGATGTCGCGCGCGCCGTGCGCGCCGCGCTCCACAGCGACATGACGGGCGTGTTCAACGTGGCGGCGCGCCAGGTGTTGCCACTCTCGGTGCTGGGCCGCTGGACGCGACGCCCCTGCATCCCCGTCCCGGGACCCCTGCTCGCGATCGCGTCGGGCGCCGTCGCACAGTTCGGCGGCGAGCGGCTGCGCGGTCGCCTCGATGGCCCATATCTGCGCTACGGCATGAGCCTCGACACGCGACGCGCCGCGGAAACGCTCGGCTTCACGCCCCGCTACCGCGTCGGGGTCGCACGCGCGGGCGATGGCGTGATGCGCGTCGAAGCCGTCGCGATCTAGGGACCCCTCGGCTAGATTCGCGTCCCCGCTATCAATTCTGGGATTCGTGAGGGCCGGCCGTGGAAGTCGATACGTCGCAGTTTCGCAATGGCTTGAGATTCATCCTCGACGGCCAGCCATTCGTGATGACCTATTTCCAGCACGTGAAGCCCGGCAAGGGCGGCGCCTTCGTGCGCACCAAGGTGAAGAACCTGGTGAACGGCAAGGTGCTCGAGCGCAACTTCCGCTCGGGCGAGCGCGTCGAGCTGGCGGACGTCGAAGAGAAGAAGATGCAGTACCTCTACCTCGACGGGGACAGCCTGATTTTCATGGACCAGAGCAGCTACGACCAGCTTCCCTTCTCGAAGGAGACGGTCGGCGATGCCCGCCTCTTCCTCAAGGAGAACATGGAGGTGGAAGTGCTGTTCTGGAACAACAAGCCGATCAACATCGACCTCCCGTCCTTCGTCGAGCTACTCGTCACCCAGTGCGACCCCGGCATCAAGGGCGACACGGCCTCCGGCGCCACCAAGCCGGCCACGCTCGAGACAGGTGCCGTGGTGAACGTCCCGCTCTTCATCAAGGAAGGCGACAAGCTCCGCATCGACACCCGCACCGGCGAGTACGTCGACCGCGCGAAGTAGCTCCCCGGCGAATCAGTCCGACGCGCGCCGATCCCCGAATACGTTCGGAAGCACCTGCTTCACCGACAGCTCGCTGCGGCCGGGCGGGACTTCGAAGTAGCGGATCGCGACACGCATCGGCTCGATCGAGGGGAATTCCTGCTCGAAGCTCGCTCGCAGGCGCTCGACCACGGACACCGCCTGCTCGTGGTCGACGTCGCTCAGGAAGAGCAGCGCGCGCTCGCGGGTCAGACGGAAGATCAGGTCCTCGACGCGCAGCTCGCTCTCGAGGAACGCGAGGAACTCCGGGAAGAGCAGATTGCCTTCACTCGCGGCGAAGCCCACCACGACCGAGGGGACGTCGTGCAACGTGGCCAGCGACTGGGTGCGGGCCAGCACATCGCGAAGCTTGCGGGGGTCGTCGGCATTTTGTCGGGGCATGAGAGTGTTCACTCCAATCGTATCGCGCAAACGCCCGCGGGCCTGAAGTTCAGGTCGTGCCGCTGATCCGGTCGCCGGGGAACCCTCAGACCTTTTCTCTAGACTCGAGCTCGCCCCCAGACTGACGGAGTCCCCGTGCGCGAAGCCAACCGCGACGCGGCAAGCCCGCCCGAAGAAGTCCCGAGTTCCTCCGTCGGCGACGCGCGACGCGCGATGCTGGGCGTTCGGCGCTTCACGGTGCTGGCGGCACTCACGCTCGGTCTCGTCACACTCGGCGCGCTGGTGCGTGCGCACGGCGCAGGTCTCGCATGCCCCGACTGGCCGCGCTGCTTCGGCGTGTGGCTGCCCGAGATGGACCTGCGCGTCGGCTTCGAATGGACGCACCGACTCGTGGCGGGATCGATCTCGCTGCTCTTCGCGCTGGCCGTCGGGCTGGTGCTCCGCGATGCTCGCCTGCGCGCGGCGGCGTGGCGACCGATCGCGCTGGCCGTCGCGCTGCTCGTGGTGCAGATCGTGCTGGGCGGGCTCACCGTGCTGCTCGGCCTGGCGCCCTGGACCGTGACGGCGCATCTCGTCACCGGCACTTCGTTCGCGGCAACGCTGGGCTGGATCGCACTCGCGCTGCGCGACGTCGCGGCGCCGCAACCGCGTCCCGCCCTGCCCGCCCGGGCGCGGCGCGCCGTCTGGGTCGCAGCCGCGATCGTCCTGGTGCAGATCACCATCGGCGGACTGGTGTCGTCGACCTACGCCGGCCTCGACTGCCCCGAGTGGCCGACCTGCCGCGCTGGCGTGTGGTTTCCGACTCTCGAGGGCGGCGTCGGCTTGCATCTCGTGCACCGCACCAACGCCTATCTCATGGTGCTCGCGATCGGCACCGCGCTGTGGCTGAACCGGCGCCACCCGGGCGTCGCGCGACCGCTGCGGCTCGCCACCGCGCTCGTCCTGCTTCAGGTGCTGCTCGGCATCGCGAACGTGAAGCTCGGCCTGCGCGTCGAAGTGACGGCATTGCACACGCTCTTCGCGGCGCTGCTCGCGCTCACCTTTGCGGCCGCAGTTCGCGAGGTGCGGCTGCGGGCGATCGTGGGCAGAGCGGACCAGCAATCCTCCGACGCGGCCTAGCCACGACGCGTCTGCTACACCCCGCGGCCCCGATCTACCGAGGTCCCGCGATGCGCCCGTTCCAACTCTTCGCCGCCATGCCGCCGGAGCAGTTCCTCGGCTTCCTCGCCGCGCTGAAGGAGAAGGCGCCGCTCGCGTATGCCCAGTCGCTCGGTCTCACGGCGGGCGTGCTCAAGGCGCGTCCGGTGTTCTTGCAGCGCCAACCCGTCGAGCGGCGTTCCGAACTGGTGCGCAAAGCGCTCGCCCGCGTGATGTCGAACGTCATCGCCGAGGAGATGCTCGCGGTCTACTTCCTCGAGTGTCGCAACGAGCTGCTCACCGAGTGGCTCGATCTGCTCGGCCTCGAACACGAGAAGGGCACGCTCAAGGGCGACGACGCCCCGGCCGAGCCGCCGGCCGCGAAGCTGGCAGAGGTACTCGCGTCCTACCGCAAGAACGCCCGGGACGAAGACCGCGCCGATCGCGAGTTGCTGCTCCGGGCGTTCGCCGCGCAGACGTCGATCGACTGGCCGGAGTTCGAGAAGCTGCTCGCGACCTGAGCCCGACGAAAAACGCGCGCCTGCGAGAGACCCCGCAGACGCGCGCCATTTCATACCAGGCGACGCTCTCAGCCCTTGAACATCTCCATCATCGCCCGCATCTCGTCGGCGATGCTGTCCGGGATGATGTAGCTGGCCGGGTCGCGGATCTCGCCGATGTGGTCGCGGATCTGTTCGGGCGCAGGCTTGCCGCCCTTGCCCGCGAACCAGCCGGGCGTGAGACCGACGAACATGCGCGCGAAGCGACCGCCGCCCACCGAGAAAATGTTGTGGGTGAGGTCGCACTGCTCGGACACGAGGTACGTGACGAGCGGCGTCACGCACTCGGGGTCGAGCGTCGCGGCCGCCGGGCCGAGCAGCTGCTCGGTGAGCCGCGTGCGCGCGATCGGCGCGATCACGTTGCACTTGATGTTGTTCTTCGCGCCTTCGAGCGCCAGCACGTTCGAGAGACCGACGAGACCCATTTTCGCGGCGCCGTAGTTGGTCTGGCCGAAGTTGCCGAGCACACCAGCCGACGACGCGGTGAAGATGATGCGACCGTAGTTCTGCTCCTTCATCTTGATGAAGGCCGGTTGCGTCACGTAGAACGCGCCCTTCAGATGGACGTCGAGCACGATCCCGAGATCGGCCGGCTCGAGCTTCGCGAAGGTCTTGTCGCGCAGGATGCCGGCGTTGTTGATGACGATGTCGATGCGGCCGAAGTTGTCGATGGCCGCCTGCACCATCGCCTTGCCGCCTTCGGGCGTCGCGACCGAGTCGTGGTTCGCGACGGCCATGCCGCCGGCCGACTCGATCTCCTTGACCACCGCGTCGGCCATGCTCACGCTGGCGCCGGTGCCATCCGACTTCCCGCCGAGATCGTTCACGACGATCTTGCAGCCACGCGCGGCAAGCGCCAACGCGTAGGTCTTGCCGAGGCCGCCGCCGGCGCCGGTGATCAGAGCCACTTTGCCATCGAATCGAATGTCACTCATCGGGGGAGTCCTTCTCGTTGCTCGTGGAGCACGTCGATGGAATGCGCGCCCTCGCGCTGCCGCGCCGTGCCGAGAGGCGGGCGCAGTCTAGGCGAATCCCGCTGGGGTCGCCCCGGTTGCCGAGGGCCGGCGGAGGGCTGTTTCGCGCCTGCAACGCGCCGCGCAGACTAATTGGCGCGCGCGATCTCCTTCATCGCCCGCCCGATCTTCTTCTTCCCGCGGTTGATCTCGCGCAGCTCGAGGATCGCCTCGTCCGCAATCGCGTCGCCGACGACGCCCTCGGGCTCGCGTCCCAGCTCGCCGAGATCGACCCACGCTTCGTAGAGGTGCCGGGTGCGGTCGGTGATGATGCCGCCGTGCAGCAGCGTCTTGATCAGCACGCGGAAGATGTTGGTGTTCTGCTTCATCAGCCGGCGCCGATCGGCGTCGGTGAAGGCTTCCATTACGGCCGCGCGGACCCACTGCCAGTCGAGGCCGAACTCCGGGTAGATCGCCTGCTTCTGCTCGGCGTTGACCAGGTTCGTGAACACCTTGTGGAAGCACGCCGCGGCCCAGTCCTCGACCTTGATGTGCTCTTCCTCGGTCAGCTTCGGCACCGTGCGCTTGGCCCAGATGCGGCCGAACCTGTGGTGGAAGGTCTCGTCGGTCATCACGAGCTGCACGGTGCGGCGCAGCACCGGATCCTGCGTGCGCGAATGCAGCGTCGCGAAGGCGCCCATCGCGAGTCCCTCGATCAGCATCTGCATGCCGACGAGCTTCTTGTAGACCTCGGGTGCGAGCACCAGCTCGTTCATCAGGCTCTGCAGGGTGGTGCCCGCCTGCAGCGGCGTGCCCCAGCGCACGCCGACGTACTTCGAGAACGCCGTGACGTGACGCGCTTCCTCGCGCGCCTGGTTCGCGGCGTACTCCTGCGCACCCGGGTCGTAGAGCACGTGGCAGAGGCTCGCCGAGAGCGAGAGCGCGCCCTGCTCGCCGTGCAGGATCTGCGAGAGCGAGAAGCGCGTCGACTGGTTGGCGAGACGGATCTGCTGGCCTTCGTCGAGCCGATCCGCGACGGCGCAATTCAGTTCGATGGTGAAGTCGCGCGGCATGATCGTGTCGTTCTTCATGTCGAAGGGCTGCGAGAAATCGACATAGGCAGGATCGAGGGGATCCCAGAAGTGATCCTCGGTGGCCGAGATGATCTCGTCGAAAGCGCCGGTGCGGCGCGCGTAGCGATCGACCTCGATCATCGCGTCGAAGTCGTCGCGATCGACGGCGTCGTAGATCTCGTCATGGGTGATGTGATCGGCCAAGCGAGCCTCCGGTTCGATTCGGTCAGCGGGAGTGCTGATGGGTGTGGACGGGATGGATGCGGACGAGCGTCTCGACGACCGCGGAGGGCGTCATCACTCACCTGCCAGGGTGCGCCGCAGCAGCGCGGCGCTAGCGCGGCGCGCCAGCGATGCGGGCAGCGCGCGGATCACGGCGCCCATCACCTTGTTGCCTCCACCGGGGATGACCAGTAGCTCGCCCTTGCGCAGCGCTTCGAGCGAGATGTCGACGACCGCCTCGGGCGTCATCCAGGCAAAGTCGGGAATCCGCTCGGTGCTGACGCCCGCGACTTCCTGGAACTCGGTGCGCGTGAAGCCG
>Ga0315276_10003474_pt1 | contig 14450 bp, 15 predicted proteins | sample YL17G05_0_MG_FD_204542 | JGI IMG/M metagenome (GOLD analysis project Ga0315276, IMG submission 204542) | Sediment microbial communities from Yellowstone Lake, YNP, Wyoming, USA - YL17G05_0 | ecosystem: Environmental > Aquatic > Freshwater > Lake > Sediment | place: USA: Wyoming | collected...
CCCCGACAGCGGTCGGGAAGGGGAGGAGCCCTACTGCTCCAAGTCGCCCCAGTACCGCTGGACCGAGATCTGGGGCGCGCGGGAGTTCCTCGACATCGTGAACCGCACCTATCCCGCGCTGGTGGCGGCGCTGCCGCTCGGCGGGGCCACCCGCCTCGACGACGTGCGCGTGCTGTCGCGCTCGGCCTCGGGTCGTGTCGCCGAGGTCGAGATCGACACCGACGTGGGTCCGCTGATCCTCAAGGGCGACTCGACGCGGCGCGCGCTGCTGCGGCCGGCGCGCTCCACCGGGGCGGGCGGACCGGGCACCATCCTGCGCTCGTCGCTGTTCAAGATCGCCCTGGTGCGTGACGGCGCCGGGGAGCCGGTCGCCGTGGTCGCCACCGGAGCCGGCTTCGGCCACGGGGTGGGCATGTGCCAGTGGGGGGCGCTCGAGATGGCCCGCCGCGGCCGCGGCTTCCGCGAGATCCTCGAGCACTACTTCACCGGCATCCGGGTGATCCCGACCGCGGACCTCGCGGGCTGAGTCCGGCCTGGCCCGCCGCCTCGGGGCCCGCGCGTCCGGCCCCGGTTGACACTGCCGCGCGCCGCTTGCTACCTTGCCCTCCGCTGATCTTGCCGATCCTCAAATCGCCAACCGACGCGGGGTTGTAGTTCAGTTTGGTTAGAACGCCTGCCTGTCACGCAGGAGGTCGCGGGTTCGAGTCCCGTCAACCCCGCCATTTCTCTTCGCATCTCCCGCAGTCCCCGCCGCGGCCGGCGCCGAGGGAGCCGGAGTGATCGAGACCGCCCTTCTCCTTGCGGCCCTCACCCGCCTGCGGGCGCTGCGCCCACACCGGTTCACGCACCGGTTCTTCGATGTCATCGCCGCGGCCGGCGAGCGCCGCTGCGGCCGGCGGCTGTGGCCGTGGGTGGCCGGCCTCGGGCTGCTGCTGCTCGCCGGTCTCTACGCCTGCCCGGCCACCCGCCCGGCCGCCCTCGGCAAGTTCTACGTGCTCCTCGCCAGCCACCCCTTCGCGGTGGACAAGAACGTCGTCGGTTTCCGCATCCTGACGCCGCTGATCAGCTGGGCGGTGGGGTTGCGCGGCGACCTGCTCATCGTCACCAACCTGGTCTTCGCCGCGCTGCTGCTCGGCATGGCCTACCGCTGGTTCGCGGCCCGCTGCGCTCGCCCCGGCGATGCCCTCCTCGCCACCCTCGCGCTCACCTACTCGCTGGTCACCCTGACCACGGTCTACTACGGCGGCTACACCGACTCGCTCACCTACGTGCTGCTCTTCGCCATGTGGTGGTGGCGCCGCCGCCGCGCGCTCTTCCACCTGTTCTTCCTGCTGGGGTTGCTGAACCGCGAGTCGGTGGCCTTCCTCGTGCCGTGGTTCGCCTACCTAACGCTGCGCGAGGTGAAGCCCTGGTGGCGCGCCGCGCTCGACCTGGCGCTCGGCTTCGGCGCCGCCTTCGGGCTCTACTTCCTGTTCCGCGCGTGGATCTCGCAAGGGCAGCAGATCAAGTACACCGCCGGCTACTATCTCAACCCGCTGGCCGCCGACCCGCTCTACTGGATCCGCAAGTCGCTCTCGTTCTGGTGGCTCGGGTGGTTCAGCGTCTTCAAGCTGCTGTGGGTCTTCCCGGTGGCGGCGGGGGTCGCGGCGTGGCGCGCGGGGGAGCGGCAGCTCGTCTACTCGATGCTCCTCCTGACGGCCTGCTCGTTCGCCCAGATGGCGATCGCCTTCGACAGCTCGCGCATGCTGACCATGGGCTTCCTGGTGATGGTGCTGGCGCTGGAGTACCTGCTGCGGCCGGCGGCGGGTGACGCGGCGGCGGAGGGAGCCGCCGGGCCCGACCGCGGCGAGCCGGGCGGCGCCGCCGACGCCCCCGGCCCCGTCGCTGAATCCGGCGTGCGCCGCTGGGCCCACTGGGTGCTGCTCGCCAACCTCTTCGTCCCGCAGCTGTTCACCGCGGGGGTCATCGTCGAGCAGATGTACTCGCCGCTCGCCCGGTTGCTGCTCGGGCTGGCCGGCGCGAAGATGTAGGGCGGCGCCAGGCTCCGCTCGAGAACGCCGCTGCCGGTCCGCACCCCGCTTTGCGCCGGGCGGGCGTCGGGCAGGGCCCGCCGGAGACATCTCCGCGAACCTCCCGGCGCGGCCTGCCATCCAAGGCTCGGCGGGGCCCGGATCAGGCCGCGGGGGAGGGCGGGTCGGCCGCCGCCCCCGGCCGCCGAAAGCGCTCCCGGGGAACGGTTTGCGGCCGTCGGTGGCGGCGCAGCAATTTGGGTTGACCCCCCGGGGGTGGTTTGTATACTGCGCGTTGCTCTCGCCAGGAGGGTGAGCGCAGTATGCGATCGGACGCCGACTCTCCGATGCCGCGTGCGGGAGCCGGAGAACCGATAGGGCACGCACCGTCGCAGTCTAGGCCTGCCGCGTGGAGCTTTGCAGGAGCCGTGCGCGGCGACACTCTTAGGGTGAACTATGGCGCCGCATGATGACTGGCTTGGCTCTACCGACGAGGAGCTGACCCTGCACCCGACGTACGACGACGACGACCTCGAGGAAGAAGACGACGAGGATCTCGACGACGAGTACGACGACGACGAGGAAGAGGACGACTTCGACCTCGACGAGGACGAGGAGGAGTACGACCTCGACGAGGACGACGAAGACGAGGAAGACGAAGACGACTATAACGACGAGGAGGACGCGTAGGATGTGGTCGTTTCTGCGCCTGCGGCGCTCGTGCCAGCGCCGGGGAGGAGCTTGAGGAGATGCGGGGATTCGGCCCGCACCTGGGGCTCGACGGCCACGGGTGTGAGCAGGACCAGCCGGAAGACATGGATCACATCGACCGCGTCCTGGATGAGCCCCCGGCCCGCACCGGGATGACCAAGATCACGCCGCCCTGCGTGCTCGAGTCCACGGGCGTGCGGCCGGAGAGCCGGGGCAGCTCGGGTTTCGCCCTTCTCGCCGAGAGCCCCATCCCGATCCACACGTTTCCCGAGAAGCCGCACCTGTCTCTCGACATTCTCTCCTGCAAGCCGGCCGCCCCCCGGGCGCGCGGGCCGCGTCCGCCGCGGACCGCGGCCACCCGGACCTGACCGGCCCCGACCCGCTCCGCAGCGCGGGGCGGGGCCGGTCGCCCGAACCCCAGGAGACAGCCCTGGAGAAGCCCCCAGCCAAGAACCTTGGGACGCCGAGCCGCGCGCCCACCGAGCCGCAGCCCTACGCCGTCGAGTTCAACTACGGCGGCTTGGACCTGGCGACCTCGTCTCTCGCCGGCGCCCACGCCGTGGTGCTGCCGGTGCCCTACGACGGCACGACCTCGTACCGGCCGGGGACGCGCTTCGGCCCGCACGCCCTGCTGGCCGCCTCGCGCCACATGGAGCTGTACGACGAGGTGCTGGGGGCGCTCTACCCGCACGGCATCCACACCCTGCCCGAGCTGGAGCCGGTGGCCGACCCCGAGGCCATGGTGGCGCGCGTCGAGGAGGCCGCCGAGTGGGTGCTGGACCAGGGCAAGACGCTCATCACCCTGGGGGGCGAGCACTCGCTCACCACCGGGCCGGTGCGCGCCTACGCCCGCCGCTACCCCGAGCTCTCGGTCCTGCAGCTCGACGCCCACGGCGACCTGCGCCTCGACTACCACGGCACGCGCTTCTCGCACGCCTGCGTGATGAGCCGCGTGCGCGAGCTGGTGCCCGCCGTCCAGGCCGGCATCCGCTCGGTCTCCGAGGAAGAGGCCGAACGCATCACCCGCGAGCGGCTGGCCGTCTTCTCGGCGCGGCGCGTCAAGGCCATGGCGGGTGACTTCTCCCCGATCGTCGAGGGGCTCACCGCGGATGTCTATCTCACCGTCGATCTCGACGCCTTCGATCCCAGCGAGTGCCCCGGCGTGGGCACGCCGGAGCCGGGCGGGCTCGGCTGGCACGACGTCACCGAGCTGGTCGCCCAGGTGGCGCGGCGGCGGCGCCTCGTCGGCTTCGACATCATGGAGCTGCTGCCGCTGGCCGGGGACACGCGCTCGGAGTTCCTGGCCTCGCGCCTGCTCTACCGGCTCTGGGGCTGGTGCCTGGTGAGCCAGGGCAAGCACCCGGGAACCGCTCCCGACCGGCCGCTCGTCTAGCGCCGCGCGAGCCCCGCCGCCATGGCCGTCGTCCGGTTGCGCAAGAACGAGGACCGGCGCCTGCGCGCCGGCCACCCCTGGGTCTTCTCCAACGAGATCGACGGCTACGAGGGCGAGTTCGCCGACGGCGACGTACTCGACATCGCCGACGCGCGCGGCGCCTTCCTCGGCCGCGGCTACGTCAACCGCCGCTCGCTGATCGCGGTGCGCGTGCTGACCCGCGGCCGCGACGAGATCGACGCCGCCTTCTTCCGCCGTCGCGTCCAGCGCGCCCTGGCCTACCGCGAGGGCCTGTACCCCGGAGACACCGCGCTGCGCCTGATCTCCAGCGAGGGCGACCAGCTCCCCGGCCTCATCGTCGACCGCTATGCCGACGTGCTGTCGGTGAGCGTGCTGACGCTGGGCATGGAGGTGCGCCGCGACACGCTGCACGAGGTGCTGGAGGAGGCGCTGCAGCCGCGGGCGATGGTGCTGCGGGCCGATTCCCCGTTCCGCGCCCTGGAGGGCCTGCCGCTCGAGCGCCGCTGGTGGAGCGGCGAGGAGGGTCTGCGGCCCGAGGTCGTGATGGGCGGGCTGCGTCACCGCGTCGATCCGCTCGCGGGGCAGAAGACCGGCCTGTTCCTCGACCAGCGCGACAACCGGCGGCGGCTGGCCGGCCGGGTGACCGGCGCCCACGTGCTCGACGTCTTCTCGAACACCGGGGCGTGGGCCATGGCGGCGCTCGGGCACGGGGCGGCCGCGGCGACGCTCGTGGAGTCGTCGCGCCCGGCCCTCGACCTCGCCGAGGAAAACCTGCGCCTCAACGGCATGCTCGAGCGGTCGCGGCTCGCGCAGGCCGACGCCTTCGATTTCCTGGCCGATCTGGCGGGCGCCCACGAGCGCTTCGCGGCGGTGGTCCTCGACCCGCCGGCCCTGGTCAAGAAGCGTGGCCAGCTGGCGCAAGGCCTGCGCGCCTACCGCGAGATCAACCGCCGCGCCATGCAGCTGGTGACCGAGGACGGCTGGCTCTTCACCTCGTCCTGCTCGCACCCGGTGGGGCAGGAGGACTTCCGGCAGATGCTCGTGCAGGCCGCGCGCGACGCGCACCGGCCCTTCCGCCTCGTCGAGTGGGGCTACCAGAGCGCCGACCACCCGGTGCTGCTGGCCGCGCCCGAGACCGCCTACCTGAAATGCGCCGTGCTGCGAGCCGTCTGACCCGCGGCCTGGCCGCGGCCGCCCTGAGCGCCGGGGCCGCGGCCGCCGCCGCTTCGGCCGGGGCCGCGGGGGGCGGGGCGGGCTTGCTCCTCGACTCCCGCGAGGGGCCGCCGGACGCGCCGGTCTGGGTGTGCGCCGAAGGCGCCGCCGCGCCCGAATCGCTGCGCCTCGAGGCGGTGAGCGGCGGGGCGGCCGTGAGCCGGGCCTGGAGCTTCGCGTGGGGCGGCGTCTCGCCGCTGCGGCTGCTCGCCGCGCTGCCGCCGCGGGCCGATTCCGGCCGGATGCCCTTCTGGGACCAGGACGGATCCCTGCCGCCGGGCGACTACCGGCTCCTCGCCGAGGGCTTCGCTCCCGAGACCCTGCGCGTGCGCGAGCCGAGCGCGGCCGAGCGCCGCCAGCGGGGTGTGCTGGCCCGCGTGCGGCTGCGGGCCGCGGAGGGCGACTCCGCTCTGGCGGCGCGTCTGGCGGAACGGCTGCTGGAGCTGGAGCCGGGCGGGCCGTACGGCGACGCCGCCTTCCTGGCGCTGGGACGGCTGTGGCGGCACTCGAAGTTCCGGGAGCGGCCCGAGACCTGGCTGTCGGAGTGGATCGCGCGGCACCACTCGCGATGCTGCGTGGGGGAGGGGATCCGCGTGTGGCTGGCGAGCGTGCCCGAGCCCCTCGGCTCGGCGGCGCTGCGCCGCGTGGCGTCGCGCTACCCGGACACGCGGGCGTCCGCGGCGGCCGCCGCGTATCTGGAGAGGCAGGCGAAGAGCGCGCGGCGACGCTAGCCGGCCCGGCGCTTCGGCCTGCCTCGCGTCTCAGCCCTGGGCGCCGGGCTCCTTCCCGGGCTCCTTCCCGGGCTCGTCGGGCGCGGGCACCGCGGGCTCCGCCGGCGGCGTGGGCTCCGCGGCCGTCGTGTCCCCCTTCTTCACCTCGTCCACGTAATTGAGCCGCAGCTCCCGCAGGGTGCGGTCGAGCATCGCCTTCTCGGCCGGGTCCAGGTTGCCGCGCGTGCGCGCTTCGAGCCCCGCGAGGGTGTCGATGGTCAGGCGCGCCAGCTCGAGGTGGCGCGCCACCTTGCCGGTCAGCGGATTGCCGATCTTGCCGAGCGCCATCCACCCGGCCTGTCCGAGCTGCGCGACCAGCGCCTGAAAGAGTTCGCTGTCCCGGTTGTCGCTCATCCGTCTCCTCCGCGCTGCTGGGGGTCGAAGCCCACCCAGCGGATCCCATCCACTCCGGCGAAGCGCCGTGCCATGGTCCGCAGGGCCTGGCGGCTGCTGTCCACCAGCAGGAAACGCCGCCCGAGCGCCAGGCACGCGGCCCCGGTCGTGCCGCTGCCGGCGAAGCAGTCCAGCACCAGGTCCCCCGGCCGCGACGACGCCTGCACGATCCGCTTGATGATACCCAGGGGCTTCTGGGTCGGGTAGCCGGTACGCTCAACGCCGCGGGTGGGCACGATGGTGTGCCACCACGTGTCGGTCGGCAGCTTGCCGCGCGCCGCCTTCTCCGGGGTCACGAGCCCGGGCGCCATGTAGGGGATTCGCTCGATCTCTTCGTAGTTGAATACGTAGCGGGCGGGGTCTTTGACGTAGACCAGGATGTCGTCGTGCTTGGGCGGCCAGCGCCGGCGCGTGCGGCCGCCGTAGTCGTAGGCCCAGATGATCTCGTTGAGGAACGAGGCGCGCCCGAAGATCCCGTCGAGCAGCACCTTGCAGTAGTGGACCTCGCGATAGTCCAGGTGCACGTACAGGGTGCCGTGCGGGGCCAGGACCCGGTGGGCCTCGTCCAGCCGCGGCTCGAGGAACGCCAGGTAGTCGTCGTGCCGGTCGGCGAATTCCTGCGACCCGAGGCGCGCCGTCCGGTACCGCTGTCCCTGGAAGCCCACGCGGTCGCCACTCGCGGAGCGCACCGTCGAGATCCGGGTATGCCGCCGGATGCTGCCCGTGTTGAACGGCGGGTCGATGTAGATGAGATCCACGCCGCCGGCCGGGAGCTCACGGAGCGCCTCGAGGTTGTCCGCCAGGCGGATCGTCCCGGCCCCCGCGGCCGGGCCCCCGCGCCCCGCGCCCCGGCTGCCGCTCGGCGGGCTCAGGGGATCTCCCCGCGCTCACGCCGCTTGGCCTCGTCCCACAGCCCGTCCATCTCCGCCAGCGTGGACCGCTCCGGCGCGGACCCGCGCTCGCGCAGCTTCTCCTCGATGTGGAGGAACCGCCGCCGGAAGCGCAGCACGGCGGCCCGCAGCTCGCGCTCCGGGTCCACGCGCACGAAGCGGGAGAGGTTCGCCACCGCGAAGAGCAGGTCGCCGATCTCGTGGCGCAGGGCGTCGTCGCCGCCGGCCTGCCCGCGCCGCGCCACCTCGAAGCGCAGCTCGCCCAGCTCCTCCTCGATCTTGTCGAGCACCTCCTCGACGCGCGGCCAGTCGAAGCCCACCGACGCCGCCTTCTCCTGCGTGCGGTAGGCGGCGGTGAGCGAGGGGAGGGCACCGGGCATCTTGCCCAGCACCGAGGCGTGGCCGTGGTCGGCCTGCTTCTGCTGCTGCCAGCGGCGCTGCTGGTCGCCGGAGGTGATCTCCTCCGGGGTCTCGAAGAGGTACGGATGGCGATTGCGCAGCTTGTCGTCGGCCGCGCGGGCGATGGCGTCCAGCCCCGGCCCGTTGCGCTCCTCGATCATGTCGGCCAGGAAGATGAGCAGGAAGAGCAGGTCGCCGAGCTCCTCGGCGGTGGCCCGCAGATCGCCCTGCGAGACGCTCTCGAGGATCTCGTAGGTCTCCTCGACCACATAGGGGGTGAGCGACTCCGGGGTCTGCTCGCGGTCCCAGGGGCAACCGCCGGGAGCGCGCAGGGTCCGGCAGAGGTCCCAGAGGACGAGCAAGCCGCTGCCGCGCGCCGGCGGCGCGGGGGGGACCTCGGCGGTGGGCGGCGCGCCGGGCGGGGGCTCGGCGGGGTTCGCGGACCCCGCGGCGGCGTCCGGCGAGCCGGGAGCGTCGGGTTCGGGGGGCGCCTCGGGGGCGTCCTCGGGGTCGTGCGGGGGGCGGTCCATGGCCGGTACGGTAGCCACAGGGCGGCCGGGCGGCAAGCGGGGGACTCAAGCACCGGCGCGCCGCGCACGCCGGCGTTGTCCCGCGCCACCCGCTGTGCTAGAAATCGCTGCCTAGGAAGAGCCTGCCCCCGCGGCTCCGCCACGCTCGTGACGCGGGCGATCGCCCCGACGGCTCGCGCCGCGAGACGAGGAGGATTCTTGCCGCTCGCCACCTGGGTCGAGGTCGACCTCGACCAGATCGACGCCAATCTCGACGCTCTCCAGGGCCGCGCCGGAGCGGAGCGCGAGCTGCTCCTCGTCGTCAAGGCCGACGCCTACGGCCACGGCGCCCTCGAGGTGGCGCGCTCGGCCGCGGCGCGCGGCGTGCGCCACTTCGGCGTCGCCACCCTGCACGAGGGCATCCAGCTGCGCGTCGGCGGCGTCACCCAGAACGTCTGGGTGCTGTCGCCGCTGCTCACCTCCGAGATCCCCGAGGCCGTCGCCCACCACCTCGAGCCCACGCTGCCGTCCCTCGAGTTCGCGCGCGAGCTGTCGGCCGAGAGCCTGCGTGCCGGACGCGCCACGCGCGTGCACGTCGAGGTGGACACCGGCATGGGCCGCACCGGCATCGACCCGGAGGAGGCCGCCCCGTTCCTGAGCGAGGTCGCGGCGCTCGAGGGGCTGCGGCTGGGCAGCGTCTACACGCACTTCCCCGACGCCGACGCCCGCGATCCCGAGTTCACGCGCGCCCAGATGGAGCGCTTCCGCGAGCTGCTCGCGGAGCTGGCGGCGATCGGCATCCGGCCGCCGCTCACCCACGCCGCCAACAGCGCCGCGCTCCTGCGCTTCCCCGAGACGCACGCCGACCTGGCGCGCCCGGGCCTGGCCGCCTACGGCCACTTCCCGCCCAACGCCAACGGCCTCGGCCTGAAGCCGGCGATGCAGTTCAAGAGCCGCATCGTGCAGCTGCGGCGCCTGCCGGCCGGCCGCTCCGTCTCCTACGGGCGCAAGTTCGTCACGCAGCGGCCGAGTCTCATCGGCGTGGTGCCGGTGGGCTACGGGCACGGCTACTCCTGGCTGTGCTCGAACCGCGGTGCTATGTTGGTCGGCGGGAAGCGCGCCGCCGTCGTGGGGCGCGTGACCATGGACCTGACGATGATCGACCTCACCGAGCACGACGGCGTCCAGGTGGGCGACGAGGTCGTGCTCTTCGGGTCCCAGGGCGGCGCGCACCTGCCGGTCGAGGAGGTCGCCGCCTGGAGCGAGACGCTGAGCTACGAGGTGCTGTGCACCATCGGCAAGCGGGTGACGCGCATCTACCTGCGCGGACAGCGGCCGTGGAAGGTCCTGACGCTGGTCGGCGAGCGGCACCGCCACGGGTTCGAAGCCGCGCTGGCGCGGAGCTGAGGCCGGACATGGGCGACGGCAGCACCTTCAAGGTGGGCGACCGCGTGCGCCACTCCGTCTTCGGCGACGGGCTGGTGCTGCACGTGTCGCCGCGCGGCTCGGACGTGGCGCTCAAGGTCGCCTTCTCCAAGGACGGCGTGCAGCGGCTCATGCTGGCCGCCGCGGCCCGCCTGGAGAAGATCGACTCCGACGCGGGAGGGAGACGTTGAGCCCGGATGCGGCAGCCGGCGGCCAGGTGAGCCCCGAGAGCCTCGTGGCCGAAGCCCGCGCCGCGCTGGCCCACGCGCACGCGCCGTACTCCCGCTTCCCGGTGGGCGCGGCCCTGCTGGCGGAGTCCGGCCGCATCTACCGCGGCGCCAACGTGGAGAACGCCTCGCTGGGGCTGTCGGTGTGCGCCGAGCGGACGGCCGTCTTCTCGGCCGTGGCCGCCGGGGAGCGGCGCTTCCTGGCCATCGCGGTGGTCACCGACACCGACCGCCCGACGCCGCCGTGCGGCGCCTGCCGGCAGATCCTGCGCGAGTTCGCCGCCGACCTGCCCGTGCACTTGGCCGGCCGCTCCGGCGCCCACGAGACCCGGACGCTGCGCGAGCTCTTGCCGCACGCTTTCGCGCCGCCCGCCGAGGAGGGCCGGACGACGTTCGGCTCCTGAGCCGAGCGCCCGGAGCGTCGCCATGGACCGCGAGCAGCTGATCGACCGCATCACCGACCTCCTGATGGCGGAGCTGTCGGGCCGCGCCCCGGCCGGCAGCACGCAATCGGCGGTCGCCCAGCACCTGGGGCGCGTGGCGGGCTGCCCCGAGTGCGACGCCTGGGGCGCCTGCCCGCGCCACTGTCTCGACCACCTCAACTCGGCCTTCGACGCCGGCGCGCACCGCGCCGCCTCGAGCCTGGGTTTCGCCTGCCCGCCCGACGACGGCGTGCGCTCGCGCATCGACCACACGCTGCTCAAGCCCGAGGCGACCACCGAGCAGATCCTGCGCCTGTGCAAGGAGGCGGCCGAGAACTGCTTCGCGTCCGTCTGCGTGAATCCCACCTACGTGGCGCTCTGCGCGCGCGAGCTCGCCGGCACGCCGGTGCGGGTCTGCACGGTGGTCGGCTTCCCGCTCGGCGCCCACCTGCCCGAGGTCAAGGGTTACGAGACCCGCCGCGCGGTGCAGGACGGGGCCCACGAGATCGACATGGTGATCAACATCGGCGCGCTCAAGTCGCGCGAGTCCGCCCTGGTGGCGCGCGACATCGCCGGCGTGGTCGAGGCCGCCGGCCCCGACGCCCTCGTCAAGGTCATCCTGGAGATGGCGCTGCTGACCACCGAGGAGAAGATCGCCGGCTGCTCGCTGGCCCGGGCCGCCGGCGCCGAGTTCGTGAAGACCTCCACCGGCTTCGCCTCGGGCGGCGCCACCGTCGAGGACGTTCGCCTGATGCGCCAGGTGGTCGGCCCCGGGATGGGCGTGAAGGCCGCCGGCGGCATCCGCACCCGCGAGGAGGCGCAGGCCATGATCGCGGCCGGCGCCACCCGCCTGGGGACCTCCGCCTCGGTCAAGATCGTCCGCGGCGAGACGGCCACCGGGACCTACTAGCCGCGTGGACGCCCGCACCGCCATCCGCCGCAAGCGCGACGGGGGCACGCACACTCCCCAGGAGGTGCAGGCCCTGGCCGACGCCTACGCGCGCGGCGAGGTCCCCGACTACCAGATGGCGGCCTGGCTGATGGCGGTCTACTTGCGCGGCCTGGACCGCGACGAGACCATGGCGCTGACCCGCGCCATGCTGCACTCGGGCACGGTCATCGAGTTCGCCGACCTGCCCGGCCCCACCGTGGACAAGCACTCCACCGGCGGGGTGGGCGACAAGATCTCGCTGCCCCTGGCGCCCATCGTCGCCGCCTGCGGCGCCTGCGTGCCGATGCTCTCGGGGCGCGGCCTCGGGCATACCGGCGGCACCCTCGACAAGCTCGAGTCCATCCCCGGCTTGCGCACCCGGCTCGGCATCGACGAGTTCAAGCGCCAGGTGCGCGAGCACGGGCTGGCGTTCGGCGGCCAGACGGAGGATCTCGCGCCCACCGACGGCAGGCTCTACGCCCTGCGCGACGTGACCGGCACCATCGAGTGCATCCCGCTCATCGTGTCGTCGATCCTGTCGAAGAAGTTCGCCTCGGGCACGCGCCGTGTGGTCTTCGACGTCAAGACCGGCCGCGGCGCCTTCATGCGCGAGCCCGAGCGCGCCCACGCGCTGGCGCAGGCCCTGCTCGACGTGACGCGCGCGCTGGGCTACGAGGGTGTCGCCCTGGTCACCGACATGGATCAGCCGCTGGGCGCGGCGGCGGGCAACGCGCTCGAGGTCGTCGAGTCGATCGAGGTGCTGCGCGGCGCCGGGCCGGCCGACGTGCAGGAGCTGACCTTCCGCCTCGCCGGGGAGATGCTGGCGCTGGCGGGGGTGGCGGCCTCGGTGGCCGCCGGCGAGGCCGCGGCGCGCGCCGCCGTGGCCGACGGCCGGGCGCTGCGCAAGTTCCGCGAGGTGGTCGAGGCCCAGGGCGGCGACCCGCGCGCCGTGGACGATCCGGCCCGCCTGCCGCGCGCCCCGCGCGTCATCGACGTGGCCAGCCTCCGGGGCGGCCACGTCGTCGCCGTCGACGCCTACCACATCGGCGAGACGATCGTGCGGCTGGGCGGCGGCCGCCTGCGCAAGGAGGACGACGTCGACCCGACGGTGGGCGTGGTGCTCCTCAAGAAGACCGGCGACCGCGTCGCGGCGGGGGAGCCGCTGGCGCGGGTCCACGCCCGGGACGCGGCCGAGGCCGCGGTGCGCGCGGTCCTCGAGTCGTATCGCATCGCGGACGGCCCGGTGGCCCCCGGGCCGCTCGTCCGCGAGCGCATCCCGGCCGTCTAGCGGCCGTACCGGGCAGGCGCGCGCCGTGCCCGCCCCCGTCCTCGGCCGGCGCCCGCCCCGGTTGTCGCCCGGAATCCGCATCCAGTAGACTCGCCCGCAACCGACCTTTCCCCTACCCGCGGGAGGACAACGTGCCGGTCAGCATCGTCGTGCCTCAGCTGGGCGAGAGCATCGCCGAAGGGACCATCTCCAAGTGGCTCAAGCAGGAGGGGGACCCCGTCCGCCGGGACGAGCCGGTGGTCGAGATCATGACCGACAAGATCACCGTCGAGGTGCCCTCGCCCTCCGAGGGGACGCTGGCGCGGATCACCGTGGCGGAAGGCGAGACGGTGCCGGTGGGGGTGGAGATCGCGGTCATCGTGAAGCCCGGCGAGGCGGGCGGGGAATCGGCGGGCGGTGGCGCGTCGGCTCTCCCGCCGGCCGCGACCGCCGCGGCAGCCCCGGCCCCCGTCACACCCGCGCCGGCTCCCGCCTCGCTTCGCGCCGGCGCCGGCGAGGCCCCCGGCTTCCTCTCGCCGGTCGTGCGCCGCCTGGCCCGCGAGCACGACGTCGATCTGTCGCAGGTGCGCGGCACCGGCCGCGGCGGCCGCGTCACGCGCGAGGACATGCTGGCCCACGTCGAGCGCCGCCCGGGCGGTCGGGCCGCCCCCGCGCCGCCGGCCCCGACGGCGGTCCGGGCGCTGCCCGCCGCCCTGCCGGCCGCGCGCGCTCCGCACCCGCCGGCGGGCCCGCGCGAGGAGACGGTCGTTCTCTCCGGACTGCGCAAGGTAATCGCCGGGCGCATGACCAAGAGCAAGTTCACCGCCGTGCACTGCACGAGCTTCGAGGAGGTGGACGTCAGCGCGCTGGTGCGCCTGCGCGAGTCCTACAAGGACGCCATCGCCCGGCAGCATGGCGTGCGCCTCACCTACACGCCGTTCTTCGTCAAGGCCGCGGCGCTGGCGCTCGGCGACTTCCCCAAGCTCAACGCCACCTGGCAGGGCGACGACGCGGTCGTGATCAAGCGCTACTACAACGTCGGCGTCGCCGTGGGGCGCGACGAGGGGCTGGTGGTGCCCAACGTCAAGGACGCCGGCGGCAAGGGGTTGATCGAGATCGCCCGCGCGGTCAACGACCTCGCGGCGCGGGCTCAGGCCAACCGGCTGACCGTCGACGACCTGCAGGGCGGCACCTTCAGCGTCACCAACGCGGGGCTCTTCGGGTCGTTCGCCTCGACGCCGATCATCAACTACCCGGAGGTGGCCATCCTCGGCGTGCACAAGATCGCCGAGCGGCCGGTCGTGGCGGGCGGCCGGGTCGAGGCGCGCCCGGTGACCAACCTCGCCCTCACCTTCGACCACCGCTGGATCGACGGGCACATGGCGGTCCAGTTCCTGGTGCGCGTCAAGGAGCTCATCGAGCGGCCCGAGCTGTTCTGGCTGAGCCTCTGACGGGGCCCTGGAACGCCGCGCAGGGCGGCCCGGGGGCGCTGCATCGATGAGGATGCGGCGGCCGCGAAGCGCGGCCCCGGGACCGAGCCGGCCGAGGCTTGCGGCGGGCCGGCGGCCGGGTTCCTGCCGCTCTTGTGGACCCGCTCCCCCGTGGGTATTCTGTCGCCGTCGAATCGGCCGATTCGAAGAATCCCGACCCCGACACTTCGTTTGGCTCAGGAGGCGGTCCGCCGGATGGAGCTCAGGCTCTTCACGCCCGAACAGGCGAGCACCCTCATTCCCTATCTCGAAGCCAAGGTGAAGCGCCTCCGCGCCGCCAAGCGCGACTTGGACGCCGCCCGGCGCCAGCTCGAGGTGCTCGGGCTCATCGCCGATTCCGGCGCCAGCGAGGGCAGCCCGGACGTGCGCTCGCGCGCCGCG
>Ga0315276_10003476_pt1 | contig 14448 bp, 11 predicted proteins | sample YL17G05_0_MG_FD_204542 | JGI IMG/M metagenome (GOLD analysis project Ga0315276, IMG submission 204542) | Sediment microbial communities from Yellowstone Lake, YNP, Wyoming, USA - YL17G05_0 | ecosystem: Environmental > Aquatic > Freshwater > Lake > Sediment | place: USA: Wyoming | collected...
GGCCCGCGCGCTCGTGCTGGGCGCCAGCGCCGCCGGCGTGGCCCGCAGGGTGCTCGGCCCGTCCCTCAAGGGCCGCCGCGAGACCGAGGAGGCGCTCGGGGAGCTCATCGCCGAGCTTGGGGCGGCCATGTTCCTCACCGGCTCCCGCGACGTGGGCGCGCTGAGGGAGAGGGACTTCGTCCTCTCCGACAGGCTCATGGCGTGGGTCGACCGGCTCGTGCAGGAGGGCGAGTGAGACATGCCCCGGGAGGGCGGGGGCGGGGACAGGGGCGGGGGCGGGGACGGGGACGGGGGCGGGGAGGGGGCCGTCGACCCGGCGGACTACATGGCCCCGCGCATCGAGGCCGTGAACGCCTACATCCAGGAGCGGCTCAAGACGGGCCACCACCCCAAGGTGGTCGAGGCCATCGCCTACTACCCCAGCACGGGGGGCAAGCGGTTGCGCCCCGTGCTCGCCATGGCGGCCGCGGACGCGGTCTCCGACGGCGCGGGGGAGCGCGCGATGCCATACGGGTGCGTGCTCGAGCTCGTGCACAACTTCACCCTCGTCCACGACGACATCATGGACGGCGACGCGCTGCGGCGCGGGCGGCCCACGCTGCACACCGTCTTCGGCGAGCCCGCCGCCATCAACGCGGGCGACGTGCTGTTCGCGCTCGCCTTCGAGGTCCTCTCCGACACCCGTGTGGACGGCGAGACGCTGCGCACGCTCCTCCGGGAGACCGCGCGCACCGTGTTCGAGATCGGCGAGGGCCAGCAGTGGGACATGGACTTCGAGAGGGTCGACCCCGCGTCCCTCGGCGAGGGCGACTACCTGAGGATGATCGAGTTCAAGACCGCGCGGCTGTTCGAGCAGGCCGCGCGCGGGGGCGCCCGCATCGCGGGCGCGGACGAGCGACTCGCGCAGGAGCTGGGGCACTACGCCCGCGACATGGGCATCGCGTTCCAGATATGGGACGACTACCTCGACCTCACGGCCGAGACCGCCAAGCGCGGCAAGGACTGGGGCTCGGACGTCCGCCGCGGCAAGCGCACGGTGATGGCGCTGCACGCGCTGCAGGCGGCCAGGGGCGCCGACAGGGAGGCCTTCCTCAAGGCCTTCGGCCACGCGGACGCCACCGACCCGGAGGTCCGCGCCGCGGTCGCCGTGATGGACCGCCTCGGCTCGGTCGAGCACGCGAGCCACCTCGCTAAGAAGTACGCGACGCGCGCGGAGGACCACCTCGGCGCTCTCGGCCCGTCCGAGCACAAGGAGTTCCTGCGGGCGCTCATCCACCACATGATCACCAGGAGCTACTGAGCATGCCGCCTCCCGAAGCGGGCGCGCCGCCGGCGCGCGAGGACGCGCTCGCGGTCGCGCGCAAGTACGCGCTGCAGAACGCCGTCATGCACGGCGGGTCGTGCCAGGTCGGCCCCGTCATCTCGCGCATGCTCGGCGAGCGGCCGGACTGGCGACCGCACGCGAGGGCGCTCTCGCCCGTCGTCAAGGAGGCCGTGGACTGGGTCAACTCGCTGGGGCCCGACGCCCAGCTCGGGGAGCTCGATAGCATCGACCCCGCCCTCGCGGTCAAGGAGACGCACGAGCGCGACCACGCCCTGCCCGACCTGCCCGGCACCGAGGGCGGCGTGGTCATGCGGTTCGCGCCCGGCCCCTCGGGCCCGCTGCACATCGGCCACTCCCGCGCGGCCATCCTCAACGACGATTACGTGAGGCGTTACGGCGGCCGGTACATCCTGCGGTTCGAGGACACCGACCCCGCGCGCGTGATGTTCGAGGCCTACAGGTGGATCCGCGAGGACATGGATTGGCTCGGGTGCAAGGTCACGGACGTCTTCGAGCAGTCCGACCGGTTCGACCTCTACTACGAGCACGCCAGGAGGCTGCTCGCGATGGGCGCGGCGTACGTGTGCACCTGCTCGCCGGAGGAGGCGCGCGCGCTCAAGGAGGCCAAGACCGCGTGCCCCCACAGGGAGCAGCCCACGGAGGAGCAGCTCGCGAGGTGGGAGGCCATGCTCGACGGGACCTACCCGCCCGAGGGCGCGAGCGTCACCATCAAGACCGACATCGCCGACCCCAACCCCGCGCTCCGGGACTGGGTGGCGCTGCGCATCTCCGAGGAGGTGCACCCCAAGACGGGGAGCAGGTACCGGGTGTACCCCCTGTACAACTACTCGGTCGCCATCGACGACCACCTCATGGGCCTCACCCACGTGCTGCGGGGCAAGGACCACCTCAACAACACACTCCGGCAGAAGTGGATATACAGGTACATGGGGTGGAAGGAGCCCTACTTCCACCACTACGGGTTCGTGTCCATCGAGGACATCGTGCTCAAGAAGTCGCGCATCAAGGAGGCCATCGATGCGGGCGAGTTCCTCGGCTGGGACGACCCGCGGCTGGGCACGCTGCGCGCGATGCGGCGCCGAGGCATCGACCCCGAGTCCATAAGGAGGTACTGGGTCGAGGCCTCCATCCGCCCCATCGAGATCATGTTCTCCTGGAAGACGCTGTTCGCCCACGACCGCATCGTGCAGGAGCCTCGGACGCCGCGGCTGTTCTTCGTGGCCGACCCCGTCGAGCTCGCCCTCGCGTCGCCCGGGCCCCTCGAGGCCCGCGCGCCCGTCCACCCCGACAGGCCCGACATGGGCGTGCGCCACCTCGTCCTGCCCAAGGCCCCCGGCGGCGCCTACTCCGCAGTCGTCCCCTCGGCCGACTACCCCGCCATCGAGAAGGCGGGGCGGTTCCGCCTCAAGGACCTCGGCAACTTCGAGCTCGTGGGCCCGAACCGCGCGCGCCACATCGGCAACGACCTCGCCATCCTCAAGGAGGGCGTGCCCATCATCCACTGGGCCCCGCCCGGGGGGCCCAGGACGGCCGTGCACACGCCCGAGGGCGCGACGGACACCGGCATCTCCGAGCCGGGAGCGCTGGACCGCGACTCGCAGTTCGTGCAGTTCGAGCGGTACGGGTTCGCCCGCATCGAGGTCGCGAGGGACCGCAGCGGGATCGAGGCCTTCTTCGCCTACCGGTGAGCCTTGGCGACGTGATGCGGGAAGTGCGGGCGAGCCCCGTGACGCGTTCTAACGCGTTGTATGTACTGACCACGTACTTGCTCAGCGACCTCGCGGACCTGCCCGTCCCTTGGTGCGGAGGCACGGGCCCGGTCACCGCGTCGGTCCGGACCATGCGGCGCGCCGTAGCCCGCGCTCGCAGCTTGGACGCCACCCTCGGGGGAACGGGTGGATTTGCCGGGCCCGTGGAAGCCACCGTTGTCGCCCGAAGGCAACAAGTGTTCCCACGCGCAGTCTCCCTCCACGCAGGGGGTAAAAGGGGGTTTGGGGTTTATGGGGTTTCGTGTTTGGCGTCCACAAGCCATTCGTTGGGGTCTTTGGGCCCGGGCAAATCCGGGGGTTGAGGGGTTGTGTGAAACGGTGTGTGGACGTCAATTACCTGCGTGGCAGGAAGTCTGACCAGTGGGATATTGACACCGGTTACTTCCTGTCCATGTCTATGCCTGCATCGTATAAATAATTGTCGCCGTCGTGCGCACGGAACGAGGCTCAGAGGGGCACGGAAGTTCGGAGGGCCGAAATCGTGGGCCCGATGACAACAACTCGCGAAGACCCGGCCGCATTCGCCCCCATGTCCCATCATCGCTCGGGCCGGATCGGGGCCCTCGCGCGTCACCGCGCCCCCTGTCCGACCGCATCCATGGGAGCCGAAAGGCTCAAATGGGGGAAGGCGGTACAGGGGGTCCGGTGGACCGATGGAGACCGCATCCAGGTGCATATCGTGCGGGGTGCCCGTATCCCTGCAAGGCAAGACCGCCTTCAAGTGCCCCGCCTGTGGCAAGGCCGTCATCGGACGGTGCCAGGGCTGCAGGAGCCAGGGCGTGGCCTACAAGTGCCCGGATTGCGGCTTCCAGGGCCCCTAGGTGAGCGAGATGGGGACCGCCGCCATCAGGTTCCGCCTCATGCCCGAGGACCCGAAGGTCGACCTCGCGGCCGTCGAGAAGGCGGCGCGGGCGAAGATCGCCGAGGCCGGGGGCAGGGTCGGCGCGGTGGAGGTCAAGCCCTTCGCGTTCGGCCTCAGCTCCATGGAGCTCGTCGCCATGGTGCCCGACAAGACCACGTCGCCGGAGGCGCTCGAGGAGGCCCTCACCGGCATCGAGGGCGTCCAGAGCGTCGAGGTCATGGAGATCGGCCTGCTCTAGGCCCCTCCGCACCAGGCCCACCAAAGCTATAAATAGGACGAGCGCGCTGCGACGCGACGCACCTGCCAGGAGGACCCCCACATGACACGCAAGCCGGGTCGGATGTACCGACAGATCCGCGGCCAGGCCTACTGCCGCAAGGAGTACATGGGCGGTGTGCCCAACATCCGCATAACGAACTTCAACGTCGGCGACGTCCGCGGGGACTTCCCGGTCGAGCTCGTCATGATCTCCCGCGAGCTCTGCCAGGTCCGTCACAACGCGCTCGAGGCCGCGCGCATCACCGCCAACAGGGTGCTCGCCAAGGGGGGCCCCCTGAGCTACCACCTCAAGATCCTCGTCTACCCGCACATCGTGCTCCGCGAGAACAAGATCGCGACTGGCGCCGGCGCAGACCGCGTGTCGCAGGGGATGCGCGCCGCGTTCGGCAAGGGCGTCGGGCTGGCCGCGCGCGTGAGGCCCGGCACGAAGCTGATCCTCATCCGCACGACCCCGCAGAACTACGACAAGGCGAAGGAGGCCATGCGCAAGGCGCGCATGAAGATGCCCACGCCCACGCGCATCGTCGTGCAGAAGGGCCGCGAGCTCTTGGCCGCGTGAGCCTCCCGGTCCACGGGTCCGCCGCGGGGCCCTCTGGCCACGCGACAAACTTTTTATGCAGCGGAGCGCATCGACCGCACAGGGGTAGCCGTAGATGGGCAAGTACACCGTGTTCCTGGAGGAGTCGGGCGGCTGCGAGTTCGAGGCCGTGGGCCGCGAGGCGCAGCAGCTGCACCTGCTCGTCGAGAACGCGGTGCGCGTTCCCGAGGGGTTCGTGGTCACGGCCCAGGCGCTGCAGGACTTCCTGGAGCGGTCCGGCGCGGGCGAGCGGATACACCACCTGCTGACCGCCAGCGACGTCGACGCCAAGGGAATAGAGATCCTGACCCGGCAGGCCCAGGACGTCATCATCGGCTCCGAGATGGACTGGGACATCGAATCCGAGATCGTGGGCGGCTACGAGCACGTCGCGCGGTCGGACGTCGACCCCTCGCCCAAGGTCACCGTGGTCGCCTCCGTCGCGCTCCACCCCGACCGGTTCCCCTACTTCGCCAACACGTTCGAGCGGCGCGCCGTGCTGCACGACCGCCACGACCTCGAGAGGGCGGTCAAGGAGGCGTGGGCGTCGCTGTTCACGCTCGATTCGCTCGAGTACTTCGACTCCATCGGCTGGGACCTCCCAGACATCCGCGCGTCCGTCCTCGTGCAGAGGGCGGTGGCTGCGGAGGTGAGCGGCGTCGCCGTGGTCGCGGGCGGGGAGAGGCTCGTCGTCAAGGGCGTCCTGGGGAGCGCCTCCGCGCTCGAGCGCGGGCTCATCGAGGCCGAGACGGTCGTCGTCGACCTCGGGCGCGGCGCGGTGCTGCAGCGCACGAGCCCCAAGCAGGACTCCTTCCTGTTCCCGGACAAGGCGGGCAGGCTGCGGCCGCTCACGCTGAGCCCCGAGCTGATGGGCTCGCCCAAGGTCCCGGACGACGCGTGCGCGGAGCTCGCGCGCCTCGCGAGGCTCGCCGCCAAGGTCTTCGGGAGGTCCATGGTCATCGAGTGGGCCATCGCGGACGATGCGGTCTGGGCCATCAACGTCATCCCGCTCGAGGCCATCGAGGGCGGCGAGGCGCCCAGGGAGGCCGCGCCCGCGCCGGGCCCCGCGCCCGCGCCAGGCCCCGCGCCCGCGCCGAGGCCCGCGGAGGAGGCGCCGCCCGAGCCCGCATCCGCGCAGCCGGCAGGGCCGGCGGCCGCACCGGCGCCCGCCACGGCGGCGGCGTCCGCCGAGACCGACCCGCTGGTCAAGGACGCCCTGTCCAAGCTCGGGTTCCCCGTCGGCTGGGACGGCAGGAAGTACACGGGGGAGACGCCGGCGGCGCTCGCGCCGGGCACCGCGCCGACCCCGCCCCCCGCGCCGTCACCACCGCCTGCGGCAGCGCCTGTGGCAGCACACCCGCCACCCCCACCTCCGACTCCAGCGGCCCCTCCACCATCGGGGCCCGAGCCTGAGCTCGAGCCCGGACCGGGACCCGGCCCCGCCCCCGCTGCGCCCGCGACGGGACCCAAGGAGGCGGCCCCGGAGGCGCCCGCGGAGGGGGCCAAGCAGGTCGTGCCCTACGTGCTGAGGGGTACCGAGGTCCTCTCGCCCGAGGAGCTGGACGCGGGGCCCTACCTGCCCGTCACCGACATGCAGGTGCTCGTCTCGTCGAGCTCCGTCGAGCGCGTCAAAGAGCTCTCGGGAGTGCCCATCACGGGCGTGCTGTTCGACGACGGCGAGTACCTCATGCAGCTCCACAGGGGCGCGCACCCGATGGCCGCGCTCGACAGGGAGGGCGACAGGTTCGTAGAGAGCCTGGCGGCCGGCCAGGTCTCGATGGCGCGCGCTATCTACCCCCAGCCCGTCTACATCCGCCTCTCCGACTTGCGCACCGACGTCTGCATCGGCCTCGAGGGCGGGGAGGCCAGGGAGGAGAGGGAGGTCGTGCCCTGGATGGGGTTCCGCGGCGTCGGGAGGCTCGTCTCGCCATTGGGCCAGCCGCTGCTGCGGGCCGAGGCCAAGGCCATCCGGCGCGCCCGCCGCGACCGGTACATGACCAACGTGCACATCGTCATCCCCTTCCCCCGCACGGTCGAGGAGGTCGAGGCCCTCTACAACGTTCTCTTCGAGGAGGGGCTCCGCAGGTCGGGCAACATGCGCATGTACATAGACGTGAGCGTGCCCTCCACGCTGCTGTTCCTGCACCTCTACTCCCAAGTGAGCGACGGGTTCTTCGTGCGGCTCGACGAGCTGCTGCCCGCGCTGCTCTCCGTCGACCCGACCTCCAGGCGCGTGGCCGAGCTGAGCTACCTCAGCGCGGACGACAAGGCCGTCCGGCAGGCCATACTGCTCGTGACCGAATCCGCGCGACAGGCCAAGAAGGAGGTCATCGTCGAGACGAGCAAGCGGCTCGACCCCGCCACCGTGGAGTTCCTGCTGCGCATCGGCATCTCCGGCATCTGCCTCGGGCCCGAGGGGCTGCGGGAGAACGTGGCGCTCATCTCCAAGGTCGAGGAGCATCTGCAGGGCGAGGAGAGGAAGTGACCTTGCCCCCCGACGGGAACCTGGGCGCGGACGAGGGCGTGCCCGCCGAGGGCAGCGCGTTCGACCTCGAGGAGGACCGCATCGTCGGCGAGGTCGTGCGCCGCGGCGCCAGGCTCGTCGGGCTGCAGCTGCCCGAGGGGCTCAAGCGGCACGCCGCGCGGCTCTGCGGCCTCATCGAGTCGAGGACGGGCGCCGTCGTGGTCGTGTCGGGGGACCCGTGCTACGGCGCGTGCGACCTGGCGGAGGACTCGCTGGGCGCGCTCGGGGTCGAGCTGGTCGTCCACGTGGGCCACACCGAGCTGGGGGACGTGGTCCCGAGGCTGCCGACGCTCTACGTGGCGGCCCGGTCCCGCGCCGACCCGACGAGGAGCATCCGGGAGGCCATCCCGCTGCTGCCCCCGGGCGGCCGCGTCGGGCTGCTCGCCACCGCCCAGCACAGGGAGGCGCTCGAGGGGGCCTCGCGGCTGCTCGGGGAGGCCGGCATGAACCCCATCGTCGGCAAGGGGGGCAGGCGGCTCGCCTTCCCGGGCCAGGTGCTGGGGTGCGACCTCTCGGCCGCGCGCGCCGTCGCGAGCGACGTGGGCGCGTTCCTCGTCATCGGCGGCGGGGACTTCCACGCCATCGGCGTCATGCTCGCCACCGGCCGGCCCGTGGTCATCGCGGACGTCGAGATGGGCCGCGCGCGCACTACGCTGGGGCTGCTGGACCGTGCGCAGCGCAGGCGCGCATCCGCCATCGCGCGGGCGAGGGACGCCCACATCTTCGGGGTCATCGTGGGCGCCAAGCCGGGCCAGAGGAGGTGGGAGCTGGCCATGCGCCTGCGGCAGCAGATAGTCGCCGCGGGGCGGCAGGCCGTCGTGCTCTCGATACGCGAGCTGTCCCCGGACCGGCTGCTGCAGCTCGGGCTCGACGCGTACGTCAGCACCGCCTGCCCCCGCATCGCGGTCGACGACTCGGACGCCTACCCCAGGCCGGTGCTGACGCCCCAGGAGCTGCGCGTGCTCCTCGGGCTCGAGCCCTGGGAGGGCTACGCGCTCGACGAGATCGGCTGAGGGCGCGGTCGGCGCGGCCTCCCTCAGGCGCGCATGCTGATGAGCGCGCGCCGCAGCTGGTACGGGTCGCCCTCGTGGAGCACGACGAGGCCGCGGATGCCTTGGCGGGTCCGAAGCTCCTCCGGGGGCTCGATGAGCCTCACGCGCGCGCCGTCCCCGACGCGGACGCGGGCCTGCTCGATGCCCGGCAGGTAGATGCGCGCGCGGACGAACAGCCCCACCAGCCCCAGCTCGTCCGTGTAGCAGACCATGAGCGTGCCCTCGGGCGAGATGAGGCACTCCGCGCGCACGACGTCCATCCACCCCCGCAGCGGGGCGGGGAGGTAGCCCGCGGCCGACCAGTCCGGCAGCGTCACGCCCAGCGGGCCCCCGAGCGCCGCCTCCTCCGAGACCAGCCTCCGCTCGAGCTCCTCGTACTTGGCGCGCAGCGCCGCGTCCTGGATGGTGTTGGCGTGGTCCACGAGGGCCCGCAGCACGCCCGCGAGCTCCCGCTCGTGCAGCCCCATCGAGAGGTGCGACCTGCGGATCTTGCCGATGAGCTTCTCCGCGCGCGCGGTGTCGCCCGCCTCGACGGCGCACTCGAGCGCCTCGTCGTAGAGGCCCGAGGCGAGGGGGGCCGCCCCGAAGTTGGTGAAGTGGTCCCCGAACTCCTCGAGCGCGGACGCGCCCGTGGCGGGGTCGCGCTCGATGCTCGCGTTGACCTCCGACATCGCGACCTCCGCGCCCTCGCGGTCGCCCGCGAGGAACCGCATCACGGCCGCGCCCACGAGGCACCGCATCTCCACGCCTTGCTCGCCCGCCTGCCGCGCGAGACGGGCCGTGAGCTCGAACTGCGCGCGGGCGTCCGCCCACGACTCGCGGTAGGCGTGCACGAGCGCCTTGAGGTAGTCGGCCTCGATGGTCGTGTGGGTCAGCCCCGCGGCCAGCGCGAACAGCGCCACGTTGTCGAGGTGGTCCTCGCAGTCGACGACCTCGCCCAGGTTGACGTGGATGAGCGCCGAGACCATCTCGACGTCGGGGAGCATCTCCGCGTAGGCGCGCAGCACCCTCTGGCCGTCCTCCCTGGAGAGCCCGCCCATGGCGAGCTGCAGCCCGCCCTTGAGCTCCGACAGGACCTCGTGGGCCCTCGCGAGCGCGGACTCGAGCTCGCCCGCGTCCGCGAGCGCGCGGACCTCGATGAGCGCCGGCACCAGCCCCTTGAGGGGCTCGAGGTGGGGCATGATGTCCCGGAACATCGCGAGGTGGCCGCTGCGCACGTGCTCGCCCCGGAGGTGCCGCTCGAGCGCGGCCCAGCTAGTCTGCTCGTCCCTCGACGCCCCGTAGGACTGCCCGGCGGCGCCGGGGACGGCGGCGGCCGGGCCTGCGGCGGCCGGGCCGGCGGCGCCCGTGGCGGCAGCGGCCGGGGCGCCCGGGGCCGGGCCCCTCCCGGCCGCGGGCGGCTGGATGGCCACTGGCGCGGGCGCCAAGGCGATCGGGGGCTCGTGCTCCGCGGGCACCGGCGAGGGCGTCGTGAGGCTCGAGAGGAGGTTGTCCATGAGCCAGGTGAGCTTCTCCTCGACGTTGTACACGTCCCGCCTCGAGAGGGCGTACTCCATCTCGCCGTGGCGGACCTTCCGGAAGAGGCGACGGGCCTCCTCCCGATCGTCGCCCCTGAGGGCGCGCGAGAGTATGAACAGGAACACGGAGGGGGAGACGACCGCGTAGGCCATGCCCTGCTCGCGGCTCGCCGTGGTGATCTTGTAGTCGTCGCTCACGAGCCGCACGCGGTCGCCCCTCCTCGCGAGCGTGTCCGCGAGCACCATGAGCGAGAGGTCCGCGTCCTGCGGCGACCGGACCGGCCCCCCGAGCCTCGCGCGCAGCGCGATGACCGCGCCCTCGTCGACCTTGCCAACGGCCATGAACCGCTCGATGAGCGTTGTGGCGTAGGCGTGCGTGACCCAGTCGCGGACGCTCGCGACCTCCTCGAGCACGCGCGGCGTGGTGTGCAGGTGCCAACCCTGGGCGATGGAGAGCCGCAGCGCGTCCTCTATCGCGCTGGCCTCGTGGCTCTGGCCCAGCGAGATGAAGAAGTTCGAGTCCAGGACGAAGGAGTCGGCCAAGGCACCACCAGCGGGGGTATGCGGGCCACTCCCAGGCCCGGCCACCTCAGATCGGGACGACGTTGAAGACGCACTTGGTGTGGCCCTCGCAGACGCACTGCTCCTCGACGGCGATGTGCTCCTTGCCCGCGAGCTCCGTCACGACGCCCGCGATGTAGCCCGCGGTGAAGTGGCACGAAGGCTCCCCGACCACGCCGATGGCCTCCGACTCGACGGTGTCGGTGACCTCGGCCGCGATGCCCCCGGGCGAGACGTCCTTGGCCACGAGGCGGCCGATGCCGACCTCGGCCCACATCGATTGGAGGGCCTCCGAGAGCTGCTCGTCGGTCTCCCACTTGAAGCCCGTTCGGCGCACCACGGCCTTGCCACAGGCCGTGCCCAGGCCGTGGAGGAAGTCGGGCACCTTGGCGTCGGCACCGATCGCCACGAGCTGGTCCTTGATGGCGCCGAAGATGTCGACCGGCAGCGCGACGAACGGAATCTCAATGTTCTTTGGCATCCGTGGACTCTCCTTGGACTGTGATGCTCTTGCCCAGCTCGTGGAAAACGAGCTCGACGTTGTGGCCCGTCTTGGCCGACGAGGGGTAGACCGGCGCCTCGTAGGGCAGGAACTCCCTCTTGACGTCCTCTATCGTGAAGGCGGCCTGCTTCTCGAGGTCGACCTTGTTGACGAGGATGATGACGGGGATGACGCCGGAGACGTCGAAGAGGTTCTCGATCCACTTGTGCATGTGCTCCATGGTCTCCTTGCGGGTCACGTCGCACACGACCACGGCGCCCGAGGCGCCCTTGTAGTAGGCCCTCTTGACGTTGGCGAACGTCTCCTGGCCCGCGATGTCCCAGAGGATGAGCTTGAGGTCGACGATGTCGCCAGACCCGGCGTGCTTGACGCCCACGTTCTTCTTCATCACCTTGGCGCCGATGGTGTTGAGGTAGCTGTCGTCGAACACGTCCTGCACGTACTTCTTGATGAGGGAGGTCTTGCCCACCGCGGGGTCGCCGATGAGAACGATCTTCCTGGCCATCTTGATCACGTGCTGCTGGCCCTCGGCAGCCATCTCGTCCAGCTCGTGGTCGCGGTCGACCGCGGGCGGGGCCTCGCCGGGCCTTCGCGCGGTCTCCTTGAGCAGCGCGTCCAGGGAGGCCTCGTCACCCTCGTCCTCCCCCGCCTCCTCCTCGGCCCCCTCCTCGGCCCCGGCGGCGACCTCGTCCGGCTTGCCCAGGACCTCGTCCTCGAGCGCCTTGAGCTCCTCGTCCACGGTCGGCGGGGCCATCTCGGGGGGCGGGGGCGGCGCGGGCTCCAGCGGCGGGGGCCCCTCGACCTCCACGCGGGCCGCGGCCTTGGCCTCGGCCATGTCCCGGAGGCCCTGCCTCTCCTTGGGCCCGTCCTTCCCGGCCTTAGGCCTGTCCTCGCGCTTGGGCTTCTTCGCCTCCTCCTCCTCCTTGGGCTTGGGGCGCTTGAACAAGGGCACGGTGGACGGCCTCCAGAAGCCTGACTAGGGCTCCCAGGGTCGATATCTCGTTCGGGATAGTTAATCTTTTGGAGGGTCCCGCTCTGGCCTCGCCGCTAGGGGGACGGGAGCGCGTACCTGAGGAGGGCGGCGATGCCCCCAAGGCGGGCGAGCCGCTCGCCCGATTCGTGCGAGGTCGAGACGACGGAGACCCTCGCGCCCTGCAGCTCGGCCGTGTCGAGCATCGCGACCATCGCGGGGTCGCGCACGACGGTGTCGGAGACCATCACGAGCTCGGCAGCGCCGGACTCGATGGCGGCGCGGACCTCGGCGGCGCCGTAGGCGACGGTGCCGTCGCCCTTGCCGATGCCCGCGAACAGCCGCTCGACGAGCTCCGTCTCGTGCTCGACGCGCGCGCCCTCGACGACGCGGGAGACCATGCCGCGCTTGATGGCCTCGTAGACGCCCACCATGCCCGCCTGGCCCGTGCCCTCGGTGGCCGCGCCAGCGGTGAGGCCAGGCTCGTGGCCCTTGAGCCACTCGAGGAAGGTCGTGCGCGTGAAGCCAGGCCCCACGACGATGAGGGGCTCGCCGCCCGCGCGCACGCGCTTGAGCTCGGACGCGAGCTCCCCGAAGTGCCCGTCGCGCACGCCCTTGGGGGGCCGGTCCGCGCCCTTCATCGAGCCAGGCCCCTCGATCTCCGAGAGCCTCTCCACGCCGCTCTGGTGCACCGCGGCGAAGACAGCGCCCTCGTCGTCGATGCACACGATGATGACCTTTGGCCGCCGTGTCGCACTCACGGCCTCCTCGACGCGGTCGAGCTCGTAGCCGTGCCACCTCGCCTTCTGGACCTTGACGTCGGTGCCGGCCTCCACGGTGAGCGTGTGGTGGTTGCCGCGGGGCACGTCGTCCGGACCGTCCCTGATGATGCCCGAGACGCGCAGGTGGTCGGAGAAGTCCGCGTACTCCATCCCCTCGACCTCGATGCCAAGGTACATCCGCCTGCGCTCGACCTTCTCCGAGCGGACCTTGTCCGTCTGCCGCTCGTCGCGCCGCCACGTCACGGCCCAGGCGATGTCGCCGGGCTCGATGATGTGCCGCAGGTGCCAGAGGTCGTCGGGGTTCTCCGGCATCAGCTTGAGCGTCCCGTGCGCGAGGTCCCTGTGGAGAACCCTCATGGTGTCCGGCCACCCTAGGGGCGGGGACGCTTTAAAATGCTTTCATCCCACGCCGGGGTCTGGCCTGCGGGGGGGCCGCCGGGCCCCGCGGGCCCCCTACCGGCGGGGTCCCGGGGGGGCGCTGTCGCGGGGGCCGTTGCGGCGGCGGTGGCCGGCGCGGTGGCGGGGGCCGTCGGTGCGGCGGCGGGTGCCGTGGCGGGTGCCGTGGTGGGCGCGGCGGCGGGCGCCGTGGCGGGCGCGCTTGCGGGCGTGGCGTAGGTGGCGGCCGCTGGTCGCGGGGCGGGCCTGGTGGGCCCGATGGCCCTGCGCAGCCACGCGGGCCCCTCCCTCGCGAAGATCAGGAGGAAGTGGACGAACAGGATGGCCCCGACGAGCATCCAGAGCAGGTTCAGGAGGCCGTAGACCGGGGTGGCGCCGCTGCCGAGGACCGTGAAGGTCACGTCGATGTAGTCGAACGTGAAGTGAAGCAGTATGGCGGCCCACAGCCCCCTTGTGAGGAACAGGTAGCCGAAGGCGAACCCCGTGACGACGGTGGGCACGGCCTTGAAGATGTCCCAGCCGTTCACGTGGGCGAGGCCGAACACGACGCCCTGGAAGACCAGCAGCGCGCCCGCGGCCGTGTCGATGGGTATGCCGCCCCCGAACAGGAACCGCCAGCCCGGGACAGGCCGGCGCCGCCTCGCGAGCACGTAGTACGCGAATAGGGGCACTCCCAGCATCAGAACGCGGGAGAGCAGCTCCTCCCAGACCGAGGCGTTGGCGAACATGTAGAGCTGCTGCCACAGAGGCTCCTCGCCGAAGGCGGGAACGTTGGTCTTGACCTGGAACGCCCAAAGCAGCATGTAGAAGACGACGTTGAGGAACAGCAGCGCCAGGAAGATCCGGAACACCAGGACCCACCCGTTGTCGGTGCGCATGTCGGGCAGCGTGCCCGTCCGCGCCGCCCTCCGGAGCTCGCGGAGCATCCCCGGCCCGTCCTTGACGACGAGGATCGTCACGCTCATCGCGATGGCACCGATGAGCACCGAGTGCCAGTGGGAGAGCTGCCAGCCCCTGAGGTAGAGGAACCCCATCGGGACGGGGAACCAGTTGGCCGTGGCGACGGGGGTCGTGAGGTGCCCCGTGGAGGCCAGCCAACCGCCCCACCCGAGGAGCCCCACCCCAAAGAGGACGACCGACAGCGCCACGAACCTCGTCCCGAAGCCGTCGAGGCCGCCGTACCTGCCCCTCACGCCCAGCCACATCAGCGCCGCGCCCAGCGCGGACAGGGCCGCGCCGAGCGCCATGGCCGCCGCCCCCGTCCAGTGCGCTTCGCCGATGGGGTACGGCAGGATGAGGAACAGCACGGCCT
>Ga0315276_10003477_pt1 | contig 14445 bp, 8 predicted proteins | sample YL17G05_0_MG_FD_204542 | JGI IMG/M metagenome (GOLD analysis project Ga0315276, IMG submission 204542) | Sediment microbial communities from Yellowstone Lake, YNP, Wyoming, USA - YL17G05_0 | ecosystem: Environmental > Aquatic > Freshwater > Lake > Sediment | place: USA: Wyoming | collected...
AATTGTCCATGTGTCACCCGGTACGGTTCCTACGGTAAGAGTGCCGCCAGTCATGCTGAAAGCGCCATTGCCGCCGTCCCCGCAAGCGATCCAATTCGCCGTCGCGGCCGTGCCTTCGTTAATGAGCGGGCCGGGTATCTTGTTGATTTTGGCTTTTTCGCTAATCAGGCAGGGACGCGATAGCGACCAGTTTCCTGAAGTGGACCAGAGGCCGTTGCCGCTGTTGTTATTCCATGTGTTATCCACGGCCAGCGCAGAACCCGCCGTTGTTGTCAGGACAACCAGCCAAAGCAAGATCACCGAAGCTAACGCAGTCACCGTTTTATACACAAATCACTTCAATATCTTTCTCACAACAGATGCGACAAACTGTGACAGCACCGCTTATGAGCAGCATATTCAAACAAACCATTACGGCCATATGCCTGTATTAAGCCAGCTTCCGGAGAATATTTCTAAATCATTGGCATCAACCGTATAGTCACCATTGAAATCGCCCTTGATAGGCGGAGGTGTTTTCGTCAGCGTAAAACTGTCAATCACCACGCCGGTAGCATTTTTAATCGTATCAACCGTCAGAAGCAGGCCGTTGATCGTAATGCTGGTAACGACCGTCCGGCCGCCGTCTACTTCAGTGCCATACCGGGCCGCAAACAACGGCGAAGGCTGCGTCGAATTAAATTCTGCTCCGCCCATGCCGTTCGTCAAATATATCGGCGCATAGCCGTCAGCCGCCACTTGCCCTGATCTAATCGGATACGATCGTTCATAGCAGTGGTTATGACCGGCAAAGACAATATCAACACCATATTGCTCAAATACCGGAGCCCATGCGTCTATCGTAGTTTGAGCAACAGTATGACCATTGGTGGTGTACAGCGGTGCGTGCATCATTACAAAAATCCATTTTATATTTGGATTCGCCCTGGCGGCGGTCAAATCAGCGATGAGCCAGTTTTTCTGAAGCGTTAGTGACTCTACCTGATAGCTCGAGAGACACACAAAATGAGCATTGCCGTAATTAAAGCTATACACTCTGCCGTTATTGCCGCTGGTCCCATTGGTCGGGAAAGCACCTCCGTAGAGATCGGTGTAAATGTACGTGTTTCCGCTGGGCTGAACCTCATGGTTACCCATTGTGGCCATAATAACTTTGGACTTGGAAAGATTTGATTCAAGTCGGAAGAAATCAGTATAAAAACCCTGTGCACTTGCCCCGCCGCCTTCCCACACAGTGTCGCCGGTCTCCAATGCAAATTTATAGTCCTGTGCCAGTATCCAGTCGCACAATGCCTGGTGGCGAGTGTAATAAGGTTCATTGCTTGATGTGCCTCGTGGGTCTCCGTACATCGCGAAGCTGAATGAAGTCGTATTTACGTCGGCCGTCGTGAATGTATTATCTGAGCCTACTGTGCCGTCGGTTGAACTTATCTTGTAATGATAAGTTGTTGACGGGGTAAGACCGGCAAGCTCAACATGGTGATAGTTCGTTACTGTCGCAACATTTACCGTCGAACCATAAGCGTTCGTCAGGCCATAATCAACCGAGCTGTCGCCGGTTACGATGGGATTCCACCAGTTAACAACAATAGAATTTGTCGGGTCATTTCTCCATGACAGATACGGATATGCCACGGTAGGATTGGTTGTGGTAAAACTCCACACATCGCCGGTTGTTGTATTGTTGGAACTGTCCTTTTCGTCGATTCTCCAATAATATGTAGTGTTAGCTGCAAGAGTGCCGGGGTTATATGTAGTACCTTCCTGATTGCCGCTGGAAGTACCGGGACTGACCGTACCAAAATAAACATCGTGCGAAACAGCGGCACCGCCTGCCGTCCATGATAAAGTCGCGTTCAATGCGACGCCTGCAGCTCCGCTGGAAGGATTTGGGACAGTAGCTTTTAATGGTTTTGTTGTAAAACTCCAGACATTACCGGTAATAGTATTAGAACCGCTTACCTCATCAATTCGCCAATAGTATGTTGTATTCGGGTCAAGGGAGCCGGGATTAAATGTCGCCGGTGTTAAGGGCTGATTGCCCTGAGAATCGCCGGGGCTCGCCGTGCCGAAATACACATTGTGCGACTCGGCACCTGGTCCTGCGGTCCAGCTTAACGTTGGAGTCAAAGAAACGCTTGTGGCGGAGTTTGCCGGACTTGGACTTAATGCTTGTCCCGTTGTTGTTGTAAAATTCCAAACATTACCTGTTGTTACACCGTCTGACTCGTTGACTTCATCGATTCGCCAGAAATACACAGTAGACGGCGTAAGAGTGCCGGGATTAAACGTCGCCGGCGTTAAGGGCTGATTACCCTGAAATGCTCCGGGGCTTGCTGTTCCGAAATATACATTGTGCGAAACCGCACCATCACCCGCTGTCCAGCTCAGCGTTGCATTCAAGGCGACATTTGCAGCACCATTTGAAGGACCTGGACTGCTGGCCTGAGGAACAACCTGAGTAGCTGTCAGCGTTGTCTTGCTAATGTTAACGTTATTGTAATCTACATTCAATGTGCCAAGACCGTTATAAGCGGTAATCAAACTGCCAAAATTAGTAATCGCCGTGCGCTGGTCGCCGTTAAGGATTAATGTGCCGCCGCCGATGTCTAATTTAGCGGTGCCTCCGCCGCTTCTTTTCATTTGAAGAAGTGAAGCTGTTATAACGCCGCCATTGAGATTTACAGTTCCTGTTGCGGTAGTAAGGTCGGCAATTGTCAGCTCGGCAGTTATATTAATATTTCCTCCAATCATATTTACAGTTCCAGTGCCTCCCTGGCCGACAAAAAGTTTCTGGCCAATGGTAATAGAACCACTATTCATGTCGAGTCTGCCGTTTTCAGTTGCGGATACACCCATAGCAAGATACTGTGAAACATTAAGAGCACCTCCGGTCATTGTTAAAATACCGCCGGAAGAACCGCCTAAAGTAATTTGATAAGCAGCGGCATCAGTGGTCCCTATGCCAAGAACGGGACCAGTAGCGGTCTTGAATCCGGCCTTTACATTGTCTATTCCATTCGGCGCCAGAATATTCGGCACATAGCCCAGTGCCCAGTTTCCTGCCGTATTCCAGTCAGACGTGGTGCCACTCCATTGATTATATACTACCGCCGACCATGCACTGCCGGTCAAACTGGTCACAATGACGCACACCAGAACGATTATATTTTTACGCATTTATATGCTCCTATATCTTCAAACACTTCATCCGGCTTACAATAAATATGTCAATCCAGCGTTGACTGTTTGAGCCAGTTTTCCCCCATTATCGCAAAATCCTTGAAATCAACGACGCAGTCACCATTCAGGTCCACTGCCGGCGGAGTAATGCATCTTGACGGATACAGTTTGATATCATCGAAATACACCGTACCGGCGCCGCCCGCCGCGGGATTCGTCCTGCTGCCGAAGCCGACATAGAACTTCTTCACATTGGCCAGATTAACACCGGTAAAATCACTTAGTTCAATATGCCATACATTCCAGTCTGTGACCTGGGCAGCATTCGGGTCGCTGTTTAAAATCACTGCAACAGGATTGCTGTTATTGTCTTCGAGTGCCGCATACATCTGCTCAGCGGCATTGCCTGCGTTGCCCTTATACCAGATATCAATTGCCAGTACGCCGGCTATCGTCCAGTCGTAGTCAATATCATTAGTTTGTGCTTCTGAATAAAATGGTGCGCCTGCGTTACTATAATCAAACTTCATCGTTTTGGCCTTTTCGTGACCGCCGGTTGCAGCAAGCGACAATGTTGCGGCTGTTGAGCCGTTAGACCACGAAGCCGACATAGCTGTCGTATCCGCATATTTCTCGAAATCGTCTATAAGGGCAAAAGAAGCAACCGTAAATTTCCACAGATCGCCTTTGTAAACATTCGTGCTGTTAACTTCATCTATTCGCCAATAATAGGAATGGTTCAGTTCGAGGCCCGTCGGATTAAAGCTGTTAGCATCGACATTTTGCCAGCCCTGATAAATGCCTGCAGTTGACGTATTGGCATCACGAACAGAATTTGCATCTGTTCCAAAATATATATCATGCGTTAAGGCGCCGGTGCCGGGTGCCCAGCTAAGCACGGCATACGGAGAAGCATCCGTAGCATTATTCGCCGGCTTAGGCCCTCTTGCCTTATAAGGGTTAGTTGCGCCTGTTAATGTTGTCTTAACGCTGTCATAGGATACAGTCACATTGCCCAAACCGTTATAGGCAACAATATAACCGTTGTCTATATAGCCCTGCACTTTCGCTGTTTTATCGCCAGTGATGTTTAGCGTACCGCCGGTTATATCGAGTTTTCCGACACTGCCCGCGGGGGTAGACATCCAAAATTCACCTGCAACATTAATAGTGCCGCCGGCAAGATTCACTGTACCTCTGCCTGTCGTGAAACCTTCGCCATAGCCGATGCCGAACGTGCCGCCGACATTAAACGTGCCGCCGTTCATATTCAGAGTGCCATTGCCCTGGAAGCCAACAAACACGCGATTAGTGGTCGTAATTGTGCCGCCATCCATCGTAAATGTTCCAACATCCGAAACGCCATAGGCAATAATGAACCAGCTATCCGTCGCCTGATAACCCACATTAAGAATGCCGCCGGTCATAAACATATTGGCGGGAGAACCGTCTGAAAGAGCGATAAGTCCCGCGCCAGCAGTCGCCGAACCCGTATGAGTTGAATCAATTGTCGGCCCCGGTATCCTGTTAATCTTGGCCTTGTCGCTGTAGGTAATATCAGGAGGAATGGGTGACCAGTTGCCCGCGGTCTTCCAAAGACCATCGCCTGTCGTATTCGTCCATGACACATCCGAAGCCGAGGCGCGACCTGCAAGAACTGCCAACACAACACAACAAAAGATTAGCGAACATAGTTTTTTTGACATGATAGAACTCCGAAAACATTTAGCATTAGGTTATTTGTGTACTTGTTTAAACACGGCCATATTCAATAAAATTTCCTATTCACCACCAACGTTAAAACAATAACGCTTTGCTGCTTTAATGTTAAAAATCTGAAAATATAATTATATTAACGATGTCGAAACAGGCAGGTTTTCAGGCCTGCCTGTTTTATTGCCTCTAAAACTACTTTTACTTCTTGTTCCTTCGGAGTACCAACGCGCCAAGACCAAGCAGGCAAACAGTTGCCGGCTCTGGCGTCGCCCAAACCCTCGTCATGTTACGGCTTTCGTCCCAAACAGCCATGACAGTGCCGCCAACATTCGTGGTTGTAATACAAGTATTGAGCCAGGGAGCAAGCGTTGCAGTGTCATTACCTGTGAGCACAAGAAAACCATCGGTAATAACTATCTTTGCCTTGCCCGCAGCAACGGCATCAGCCTGCATCTCAAGGTTGGCAGCGTAAATGGCGCCGCCATTGAGATTCACAAGGGCCTCAGTTAATAAGGGGGTTGTGAGGTAATTTTGACAGAGAAACAAGTTGCTCAGTACACCATGAATGTTGCCAGTTCCCCAGTCACCGATGGTAATTGTGCCACCGGTCATGTTCAAGGTGCCCTTACCTGACTGTCCCACAAAGAACTTGGCATTGCTGGACTGGACACCTGTGTTCAGAGCGCCACTTATCATTTCGAACGTGCCAATTTCGGTGCTGGCGGCACCCATTGTGAAGTACTCGGATACATTCAATGTTCCGCCATTAATGGTAAGTCTGCCGCCAAGTGCGCCACCCAATGAAAGTACGTCGCAGGCCACAGCGCCAGCGGTAATACCCGGGCTTCTAACTGTGCCCGGAGCAGCGCCAAAGCCTTTAAACCCGGCCTGGTAATAATCGGCAGGTCGAACACCATTAACGTAGGCAGAGGCAATGGGCACAGTCGTAATGCTCCAGTTGGTGCCCACCGCGGTCGCTACGTTCCAACTGCCGCCTTCAGGGCCACGCCATTCAGAATAAAACCGGGCGGCAGACGCGTAACTGGCAAAGGCCATCATCACCATAAAACACAATACTATAAATTTCACTTTTCTCATCACTCTTGCCTCCTTCTTCAAAAAACACTAACTATGTTCTCTTACTTCTCTCCGGCATATTGCCGCTTTATCGTTTCTTGCTTCCAGAAAACAGCTTTCCGAATGCAAAAAACGCTCTTACGCTCATCACACACTCTATATTCCAAAACTATCTAAACTCTGTTGTGCTTTACCAAAATTATACTCAATCGTTATCAATATGTCAAGCATTATTTTTTTAAGGGAGCATAGAGCTTTTATAACTAATAAAAACGCCATAAAGCATTAAAAAGCTCGGTGCAAGACGGTTTACGTTTTTAATCATAATTTTGCCACAGCCCTATAAATTCTTTAACAGAACACAAAAAAATTGTCTTTTTTGGCCTCAAAATAGCTACCATAATGGTCTATATTTTTAGATACTTATCATGGCCACATACCATTATCCAGCCAATGGTCCACAAAAACATCCAAATCTTTCTCATCACAAATTCCATCACCGTTAAAATCACATGGCAACAGAGCTATGCTGGGGAGGGGGCGGTACACATTTGAAATATGACCTGGATATACTTCCACAATGCGGAAGCCCTGCGGAGTGGAAGGCGTCCCCAGCGAGCTGTTGCAGGAACTGGTCGTAATAATTTCCAAATCGTCGTCAAAGAACTTAGAATTGTAATGAGCATGTCCTGAAAATACGGCTTTTACGCCATACTCATGGAACAAATCAAGAAGCTGTTTACGGGGACCATTACCCGTGCCAAGAGGCATATTGTTGGTTCCATCAGGTTCAGTAATGCTGCTCATAGCCAACGGGGTATGCATAAATACCATTATGTTGTTATATCCTGCCGTATTAGCGTCTACAAGTGTTGCTGTCAGCCAGTTCATTTCCTCGACGGCCTTGTTAGGATCTGGATATGTGAAACCCCCCTGGCTTTTCAGTACCAATGAGTCAAGAACGATAAAGAGGTTATTGCTGCGGGTGAAAGAATACCACGGATTGTTATTGTCCGGAGGATAGCCGAAACGGCTCTTCCATAATGCATAGGTAGTCATATCCGGCGTATCGCCGATGTCGTGGTTGCCGGGGAGATTGTAAAGCTGAATACTCGGATTGAGTCCCGCGGCACCGGATTTATACAGGGCAACCTGTTCTGGATTGCCTCTGTTATCCACAAGGTCGCCGGTAACAATCAAAAAGTTAGGTCCAAGAAGATTGACCTTGCTCACCGTCTCTGGCCACTTTGCATCGTTATTGCCGTTGGCCGCCCAGCCAATCTGTGGGTCCGTTGCCTGAACAAACGTAAAGTCCGGTTCTTCCTTATCAACATAGAACGAGTCAATCAACGTGCCATCCGGCTTGACAGCCTGGCAGAGAAGCAAATTGCCGTCGATGCTGACTTTGCAGAACTCAAGCGCATTCGTCGTGTACGTTTCCACATTCGGCTGGTTGCCCGTCGCTGGATAGAACGGTGCGCCGCCTGCACCGGTGGTTACGTGGTGAACTCCGTTGACAACCGCGCGCGAATAGTAATGGTTATGGCCGGCAAAAACGATCTGCACGCCATATTGCTCGCACAGCGGCTGGATAACCGTCTGCACCGTCGCGTTATTGCCGTGAGTGCCGCCTGCGCACCAGCCCGGCTGATGAAGAACAATAATCTTCCACGGCTTGGTGCTGTTGGCCAAATCGTTTGCCAGCCAGGCAAGCTGCGCTGAACCGGCGCCGTAAGCCGCCGTTTCCTGGTCAACAACCGCAATATGAACCGGACCATAATCAAATGAGTAATAATGCCCTCCGGCATAAGTATATGGCCAGTATTTGTCAAAAACTGTTACGCCGCTTCCCATTGTCTCATGATTGCCTAAACAGCCCATGATTGGCATGCTTGCCTGCATCTGCGATACGGCAGTGTACGAGCGGTTGAAATACTCGCTGGTCCAGTGGGCTTCATCATCAGAATCAACAAAGTCGCCCGTATGCAGCAGAACTGTCTGATAATCCGGCTCGCCGGCATAGGTGGAATTTACAGCCGAAGCAACCAACGCATGGCTGGCCGCGTTAGTTCGCGTATCGCCATAAGCAAGGAATTTAACGCTGTTAGCATCCGCCGCTGGGGCACTGCGGAAAGAACCTGTGGCGACGCTCGAACCGGCCGTAACCCTGTAATAATACTTCGTGCCTGGCGTCAGGTCGGTAATCGTATATTTATGCTGGTAGTCAGTGCCGTACTCGGTCGTGGCGGTGCTGCCAGTTGAATATGACGTATCAGTACCCCACGCCAGCGTGCAGCCCTGGGTAGAAGGCAGCTGCCACAAAACTGTCATCTGAGCGTTGTCGCCCGGATATATCAGATACGGGCCTTTCCTAAATGAGCCTTCCGTAGTGAAGTTCCAAACTGTACCGGTATAGACATTGGAGTCTTTGACTTCATCGATGCGCCAATAATACGTCGTGGAAATCGCAAGGGTGCCCGGATTGTATGTCGTGCCGCCCTGATTGCCTATGGATGCAGGAGGATTGCTGGTGCCGAAATAGACATCGTGAGATGCAGCGGTTACTCCTGCTGTCCAGCTTAAAGTACCTGTCACTGAAACACTAACCGCGCCGTTCGCGGGATTCGGGTTGGTAGCAATGTTAGAGCCTGTGGTAAATGACCAGACATCGCCCGTAGCGATTGTAACCCCATTGACTTCATCGATTCGCCAATAATACTTTGTACTCGGAGTCATCATGCCCGGGTTGAATGTCGTTGCTGCGGTATTTGTTTGGAACGTACCTGGACTGACAGTGCCGAAATAAACATCGTGCGAATTTGCCTCGGCAATGCCTGTCCAAGACAACTCGGCCAGTGTACTGACATTAGTGGCATTATTGGCAGGCGATGGATTTGCGGCCTTTGTCGGAGCGGACGCTGTCACGGTGGTCTTGCCCGGATTGGTGGTTGTGCTGACAACTACCGTGCCTGTTCCATTGTAGGCCTTTATCCATCCTTTAGTGATCCACGGAGCGATTGTTGCGCTAACATCGCCGTTAATAATCAATGTGCCTGTGGATGTAATATTAATTCTTCCCAGGCCATTGGTCTGGTCGTTTAAATTCATATTCAGGGCATTACAAGTGATCGTTCCGCCGGAAAGATTTACATCTGCGACACAGCCGCTATCGCGGGCAACATAGAAAGTGCCGCCGGCATTAATTGCACCGCCGCTCATATTAAGCGTTGCAGGGCCTTTCACGCCGCAATATAAATGACTTGTAGTAGCGATTGTACCGCTGTTGACGGTAAGAGTTCCGCTGTCGCTTGCGGCAGTATAGCCAATGCAAAGCCAGTTATTAACGGTGAGAGAGCCGCCGTCCATAGTCATTGAGCCATTGGTGCCGTCAAGGTAAACCCTGTAAGCGGTAGCTGTTCGGTCGGAACTGAACACCGGCCCAGCTGCCATAAGGATTTTGGCATAGTCGGCGGTAGTGTTGGGTATTACACCACCGTCCCAGTTTGCGGTATTGTTCCAATTGCTGTCCGCAGGAGAGGTACTCCAATTTATAGTTGCAGCGGATGATATCGAGGCCGCGATCAGCAGCAGGACAAAAGAAACCAACAGGCAAGATTTTTTGCACATAAAAGTCCTCTTTATATTTATGTCACCACTAAAATTAATTTTTCACAAAACCGATTTTCAGGGCCACTCCCCTGTTTCAACTCTAATTAACTGCAGACAAAAGCAATAAGGTGCATACGAACAATTAAAGGATATAATTATTTCAAATATTTTACAGAAACTGACCTTTGCACTTTGGCTCATTGCCAAAACACCTCTATCTTGCTTAAAAACAGGTAAGCCCCCTTGGGCTTACCTGTTTTTTTCAAGAAAGCTTACAGTCGTTTTACTTCTTGCGTCTGATCAAGCTCATCGCACCAATTCCAAGCAGGCAAATTGTTGCCGGCTCTGGAATCAAAGTTGTCTTATTGGTGCCAGCATCGTAACTAACCAATGAATAATCTTCCCATGCTACGCCATTAGTTTTAATCCAGCCGTTGTCAATATAACCCTGAATTGTCGCGACCTTGTCGCCTGTGATGACTATTTTGCCGCTGCCGGTGATATCCAGCAGAGCGGTTCCGGTTCCGCCAGCCGGTTTCATTCTGAGGTCAGTGGCATTAATGGTGCCGCCGCTGATATAGGCGTATCCGTTTATGCCGGTTGTTGTGCCGGCAATACGGACGATATCGAATTGGCCAACATTAACAATTCCGTCGGTCATATACATCCAGCCGCTGTTTCCTCCGCCAGTCGGGCCATAGCCAACAGCAAGGTAGACGGGGGCATTAACAACGCCGCCGTTTACATAGAATTCGCCGGACCTTATACTGCTGCTGCTGCCGCCAACCCTAAGACCGCTGCCTACTGTAAGCACGCCGCTGTTTATTGTCAGCTGACCGCGAGGCAATTGGGCGCTGTAGCTTTGGGAATTTCCGCCAATATTAATCACGGATGCCACAGCACCGCCAACGACGTACAAAGGACTTGTATCGGCGATGATTGCCGTGTAGGCATACGGAGCGGCATAACTGGCGTGCATTCGCACTTCAGTAAGCGCAGTCGGTATGGGCTGGGGGACTGGTTGAACAGTGCCACTGTCATCCCAATTGGCCGGATTAAACCAATCGCGGTCGGTTGTGATGTAAGACCAGTCCGTAGTCGCCAATGCGCTGCTGGCTACACCCAGCACCAACAATAAAACAAGTAATTTTTTCATCACTCTTTCTCCTTCTTAAAAAAACTCTCTTCACTCTTCTTTGTGTGCACAACAATGTACACACAACAACATCACTGAATGCTCGCTTTTTTCAAAGCGAGCGTTCAGTAAAAAATACCACTATACTTCAAAGATGTTTAACTCCTGCGTCTGATTAAGCTCAAAGCACCAATTCCAAGCAGGCAAATTGTCGCCGGCTCTGGAATCAGCGTCAACGTTGTTTTGCTACCGTCGTAATAAACATGACTATAATCATCCCATGCTACGCCATTACTTTTAATCCAGCCGTTGTCAATATAACCGTCAATGAGAGCCGTCTGGTTGCCGTTGAGGACGAGTTTGCCGCTGCCGGTGATATCCAGCAATTTGGTACCGAGACCCATCTCAAAAACATTTGTGGTAATTGTGCCGCCACTCAGATACACTTCGCCAGTTACACCTGTATACCGGCCTATTCTGAAAGTCAAGGCATCAACTGTGCCGCCGGTCATATACATCTTCCCGAAACAAGTGCCAAAAGTGGAATTTCCATTTCCTATCGTAATGGCCCCTTGACCGTACAACGCGGTAACGGCGCCATCGTACATATAGAACAGGCCGTTTCTGCCGCCGCTTGTCAGCGACGGTGTTGCGCTGTCGGAGCCAACCGACATGAATCCACTATTATGTAGGCTGCTGAATGAGTCTCCTATCGCCAAAGTACCGCTATACATCGCTAAGGCTGCCGGAATCCCCGCAGAAGTGGTGTTTGATGAGCCAACACGCAATTGGCCCACTGCGGCGTTGCCACCGACTATATTAATGGCGTCAACTGCGCCGCTGGAATTATATGACGTAGCGGCGGAACCATATAACGTTGCCCCGTTGCAAAGAGTCGCAGTGTCGTTTTGCGGTATACCTGGTACACCTACATTTACATTGCCACCCCAGTTGGCCGCGGTAAACCAATCCTGGGAATTGGGCGCGTTTGCGGCCCTCGCTGCTGTAGTTTTGACCAGGTCTTGGACAACCGATGCACTGAACGCACTTGAAGCAACCCCCAGCACCAAAAATAAAATAAATAACTTTCTCATCACTCTTTCTCCTTCTTAAAAAAAAACCTTAAAAAACATTCTCTTCACTCTCACATATTGCGCCTGTCTCGAACAACATTAAACAAGCACTGACTTTGACTTCCACCATTCCACTTTGTGCTCACTTAATTATGCTCATTTAACACAACCAACGCAACTGCGCTTTAACGTTTCTTGCTTCCAGAAAACCGCCTTCCGAATGCAAAAAACGCTCTTACGCTCATCACACACTCTCTTGTATTCCAAAACTATCTAATCTCGTAGTCTTTGCACCCATTAGTGTATCTAATCATTTTCAACATGTCAAGCATTATTTATAATCTTTATTAATTTTTTTAACTATAGGTAATGCCATATTTTTCCAAGCGGGGCAATGTGCATAACTGATAAGTGCGTTATAAAGAGTACGATATACGGCGTTTTCCATATTTATTTTTTATTAGACCAAATTCATTTTTATTAGACCAATTCGGTAAATTTGCTTGACACACACGTCAATTCTGTTATAATTCAGGCATGGGGCATAATGTGTGGTGCCTGTATGGTCTATAAAAATGTTGCATAGTCCAAATAGATTCAGAGATTAGTCATGACCAAAACGAATCAGATTCAGACAATACTTGAACATCGCATAAGACATGGAGACTATTTGCTGAACGGCCTCCCGGCAGAACGTGAGCTTTCACAAGAGGTCGGGGTATCCCGCATGACTACCCGCAAGGCGATCGAGAGACTGGTGAAAAAAGGCCTTCTCCGTCGCCAGCCTAACGGTAGAGTAGCAGTCTGCCGTGATGCGGCTTTAGGCTGGCAGACATTTTCCTTTCTTGTGCCTTCTACCTCATCGGGCAACATCGAACGTTGGCGTCTGGCCATTGAAACCGCCGCCCGTGACGCTCATGCTCGCGTACGCACAGTCCTTTATGTGCACTGGGATGATCCAATACTGTTCGATGCTATTGAAAACTTCGACGGTACATTTCTCTTCCCCAGCAGCGAGGAAATACCTGCACGTATTATTAAGCGTATTTGTGAAGCCGGACATTCAATTACAGTATTCGATCAAGACCTCACTGCCCACGGTATTAGCTCGGTGTGTCTATTTCCGGCCTTTTTTACACAGAGGCTTCTCGATGTTCTTGGTGAATTAGGCCATCGAAGCGTTGATTGCTTCAACGTGCAGACAATGGATCCCGTCATAACAAGCAGAATTGAGCAGTGGAACCTGTGGCGCGCCACTCATCGCATCAGCGGTCATCTCCATGGAGAACCGGTTCAACCCTATACCCCTTATGCGGCTCAACTGAAATGGGCATATGATCAGATGTGCAAGATTCTGAGCAAGAATGAACTCAAGGCAACGGCCCTCTTCTGCACCACTGCCATCGCTGCCATTGGCGCAATTCGTGCTTCGCGAGACATGGGTATAAAAATCGGCGAAGATTTAAGTATCTGCACCGTAAACGACGAAGGTTTGGCCCGTTATTTGTCGCCCTCACTAACCTGCGTCGAAATGCCCGACCCCACGCCTTATATCCGCATGTGCATAGAACGCATGCAATCGTCAGATAATGAATGGAGCGGTTCTCTGCTAACCCAGCCCAGCCAACCGGAAATGTTTATCGGTGAATCCACCGGTCCAGTAAAAGCACAGTGATTTTACATCTTATTTGATAATCACAAGTAGCAAAAAGCACATGTGGGCTCAAAGCCTGGTAAAATGCTTCTATAGGCTTTAGCTTTAGAGGAGTTTGGATAGTATACCATTGTTGTTCTATATATGAGAACCCACTTTTGATAGCCGCAGTATGTATATAATGTAGGCTTTTCATGCCGACATGGGCCACTGATTACTTTTGTGAGCCATCCTGAGGATAGACTATTTTCTTTTGAAAATCCTTCAATTGCTCAACGCCCTCAATTTTTGTCCAGCCGCCTGCGGCAGGATTTTCGGGGCATTGCGGAGCGATGTATTTAGCGCTGTTGACGAAAATACTGCCGGTTTGATCGGCCAAAAAGTTCAGCATGCCTGTTTGCCCGTTGTTGATTGACGCACCCATAACCGCCCATTCTTTTTCATAATCCATTGGGACTTGCCCTTCGGCCTGGCGAGACATGCGATCGTGCAAATCAATGAAATAATATCCGTCAATCGCTTTGGCGGCTTCCATCGCAAACGAGAGTTTTTTCGGAATAAGCTCTATCCGAATCGGTTCGCTCTTTGTGCTCACGGATGTCCACAGGTGAACAAAATACTTTGCGTATGTTTTTTTCCCGTCACCGTCCCAGTCCGTTTCCTTATATTTTTTTTGTGCCTGTGAAATCATCTGCAGATTTGCAAATGCATGCACTTCATTTGCCTGCATCCAGTCAACGGGTAATTGCGCCTGGTCGCTGTCACGATTATACCATTGCATCGCCGCCCAGAGAAAAGCGGCTGTTACTGCTATGCTCACTATAATTCCTGTTATATTGAACTCTTTTTTTTGCAGAGCTTCGTTCATTTACAATTCTCTATAAGGGGGTAGTCGGTTAGCTCCTCTTTGCCCCCACCTACAGAAGTCGCGACCCATCGCAGCAGGTACTGTCTCTGTAATCGTGTTAATCGACTCGGTAATCGCATTCTGCCTTCAT
>Ga0315276_10003479_pt1 | contig 14440 bp, 11 predicted proteins | sample YL17G05_0_MG_FD_204542 | JGI IMG/M metagenome (GOLD analysis project Ga0315276, IMG submission 204542) | Sediment microbial communities from Yellowstone Lake, YNP, Wyoming, USA - YL17G05_0 | ecosystem: Environmental > Aquatic > Freshwater > Lake > Sediment | place: USA: Wyoming | collected...
CAGTGCGCGGTGAACTGGAGCCACGTGACTCCGCCGGGCATCTCCAGCTTCGTCGTGCCCGCCGGCGCGCCGAGCCATGTCGGCGCTTCGATGGCGGACGCGGGCTTGCCCACCAGTTCGTAGCGCTCGATTGTCGGCGCGAGCCGTTCCGCCACGCCCGCGATGCCCTGCAGCTCCACCGGCGCCCGGCGAAGCAGGTCGAGCGCCTTCGGCGTCTGTTCCTGCCCCGCGAGAGCTTCGGCGAGATTCTCGTATGCCGCGATCAGCACGTTGGCGACCTGGGGCACGCGCTGCTCGGGCGTGAGCGCCGTGTTCAGTTGAATCAGGCGGGTCGAGTGCTTGATGATGCCGGCATCGATGTCGTCGGCCCGGTAGTAGCTGTTCAGGACGCCGTGGGCGTCGATGCGCTCACGCACGAAGGACGCGGGCAGCTTCTCGAGCTCGGCCACGTACTGCTCTGCCTGGTCCAGGACGCCGGGCTGTCGAATCTGGCGCGAGAGGATGCGCACGCCGGTATTGAGAGTCGCGGCCCGGGCGGCTGCGTCCGCCCCGGGCGCGGAAAGGGCGCGGGCAATCGTCAGCTTGGAGGCGTCGAGCTGCTGTGCCTCGACCTGCAGTTCTGCGAGTGCTGGAAGGTCCGCGGCCGGAAGGTCGACCGTCGCGAACTGGGTCGCGCACGCCCTGGCATAGTCGCCTGCCTTCGCGGTGACGGCGCTGACATCCTCCTGCGTCGTGGGCTTTCCGGCCTCCCGCAGGCGCGTCTGCAGGTCTTTCATGAGGGCCTGGCGATAGTCCCGAGCGGTCTTGAGGCACTCGCCCGGCGTCGTCGACATCGCCGGCGGCGCGGGCGCCTGCGCCAACACCCCGACCACGCACATCGCGCCAAGCACCGACGCGACAGAAAGCATTCGCTTCATGTGAGCACTCCCGCCGCGAGGCGACCGTCGAGCCTGAAATCGGGACATGCGGCGCCGCAGTCTCGTGTAGCATAACTCTATGCGCATGCCGTCAGCCTTTACCCTCGCGCCACTGCTCGCGCTGGTCGTTGTGCCGGCCGGCTCAGCCGCTCACGCGTCCGGTGTCGAAGCCAGGCAGGGGCCGCCGCAGCCTGCCACCTGGTCGGTCGCCCTGGAACCCGCATCCGGACGTGTGGCTGCGGGCGGCACCCTGACGGCGGTGGTCACCGTCAAGATTGACGAGGGCTGGCACGTCTACGCGCCCGATGACGCGAACGACGGTCCGCGGCCGGTACAGATCACCGTCGTGAAGAACCCGGTCTTCACGGCATCCGGCAAGATGGACGCCCCTGAGCCGGAACGGGAGATGGATCAGGCCTTTGGCCAGATTACGAGTTCATACACCGACCGGGCGGTCTTCCGTCTGCCGGTAGCGGCCGCGAAGGACGCGAACGAAGGCGCCCATCCCTTGGAACTCGACATCACATTTCAGGCGTGTGACGGCCGCCTCTGCCTGCCGTCGCGTGTCACCCGGTTGAAGACGTCCGTCATCATCAACAAGTAGAGCCATCTCGAGGACCCCATGACCGACACCAAGATCACGCTGCCCGAATCAGAGATTCCGACGCACTTCTACAACATCGCGCCGGACCTGCCGACACCGCTGCCGCCGCCGCTGCATCCGGGCACCATGCAGCCGATCGGGCCCGAGGCCCTCGCGCCGATCTTCCCGATGGGGCTCATCAAACAGGAGGTCTCGCTCGAGCCCTACATCGAGATCCCGGAGGAGGTCCGCGACATCTACCGCCTGTACCGACCGACTCCGATCTTCCGGGCGCGCGCCCTCGAGGAGTTTCTCGACACGCCGGCGCGCATCTACTACAAGTCCGAGCACGTCAGCCCCGTGGGCAGCCACAAGCTGAACACCGCCCTCGTGCAGGCATGGATGAACAAGCAGGAGGGTGTGAAGCGGCTGGCCACCGAGACCGGCGCAGGCCAGTGGGGCTCGGCGCTGGCATGCGCCTGCCGCCTGATGGGCCTGGAGTGCATGGTCTACATGGTGAAGGTGAGCTACGACTTCAAGCCGTACCGCCGGATCATGATGAAGACGTACGGGGCGGACATCGTGGCGAGCCCGTCCACGCTGACGCGTGCCGGGCGCCACATCCTCGAGCAGGACCCGGACTCCCCCGGCAGCCTCGGCATTGCCATTTCAGAGGCGATCGAAGACGCGGCGGGCCGTGACGACACGAAGTACGCCCTCGGCAGCGTGCTGAATCACGTCATGCTGCACCAGACCATCATCGGCCTCGAGGCGAAGAAGCAGATGGAACTCGCCGGCGACTACCCGGACGTCCTCGTCGCGTGCCACGGCGGCGGCAGCAACTTCGCGGGGCTCACGTTCCCGTTCCTGAAGGACAAGCTGAAGGGTGAGCGGCCGGCGCTGCGGGCCATCGCCGCCGAGCCCTCGTCGTGCCCGAGCCTGACGAAGGGCTCGCGCGAGTACGACTTCGGCGACACCGCCGGCACCACCCCGCTCATGATGATGCACACGCTGGGACACAACTTCATGCCGCCGCCGGTGCACGCGGGCGGATTGAGGTACCACGGTTCGGCGCCGCTGGTGAGCCACCTGCTCGCCGCCGGCGTGATCGAGGCCGAGGCCTACGATCAGCACACCGTGTTCGAAAGTGCCGTGCAGTTCGCCCGATGCGAAGGCACGATCCCGGCCCCCGAGTCCGCGCACGCCGTGCATGCCGCGATGAGGCAGGCCCTGCTGGCCCGCGAGTCCGGCGAGAAGAAGGTCATCCTCTTCAACCTCTCCGGCCACGGCATCTTCGACATGGCGGCATACGAGTCGTATCTCGGGGGGAAGATGACGAACGGAGTCTGACCGGCAACGGAAGCCAGTACGTGGCGCAGGACTTTAGTCCTGCGTCTGCGCCTTCGCTTGGGTCATAATGAGAGCTTGGCAGGTTCGTTCGACCTGCCGCCGGTCGGGGCGTAGCGCAGCCTGGTAGCGCACCTGCCTTGGGCGCAGGGGGTCGCTGGTTCGAATCCAGTCGCCCCGACCACCTCTCGCCCTTCCGCTTGCAACGAACTTGCAACGGGAGACAGATGCGGGCACCTTTCGGGGTGCCCGTTCTGCTGTACAGCGGCCCCGCCACGCCCCGATGAAGTACTTGCCGCCGCCGGTCGCGCGTCCTGCAGGCCGCTACGCGGTCCCGATGATCGGCAGGATCACTGTGGCGGTCGCTGCGCGTCGGCCCTTGATTAACATAGCACCCGTTTATCGGACACCGTCGGCCCCGGGCACAGGATAGGACGCATAGAGAGGTCTCCGCTCGCCTTCCGCTCGCCAGGCTAACGCAACGCCCGCTATCGGACCGGGTCGCCCCCCAGGCACAGTGTGTGCCACACACCCCAAATCACGCCCACCTCCAGCGATGAGACAAGGGGAGTGAACCGCTCCTGGAGCATGGGCAGGAGGTAGCCTCTCCAGCCAATCTCTTCACCGATGACTGCGAAGAACATCGCCACTACATAGAAGACCGTCAAAGAGGTGTTCGACGACGGATCGAGAACGCTCGCCAGTCCCCAGTACGGCTGGGTCCAGTACGCAATGCACGCCGTCACCACGATTGGAATTGCCAGTCCCGCGAGAACCGGGCCGTTGAGCGTGAACGCAAAACTCCTTCTGAAGAAGCCGGCGAGGCTCGCTCCATCCCTCCACAGGAACAACAGGGCCGCCAGCGTTGGACCGTACATCGGCAACTGCGCGAAGCCGTCTACGTGGAACACTTCCTGGATGCCCAGGAGCACTCCGGAACAGGAGAACGCGGCCAGGAAGAACCAGAGGCTTCTGGCAAGGTGACGGTGTGTCTTCATCGTGGTCTCGATTTACCGGTCAGGGCTCGTCAGCTTCAACCCCTCGGCTGATGTGGTCCAGCGACGGAAGGTGGATCCTGGCAGGGTGAGGGCAACCTCATCGGGGTTCAAGTCCCCGCTTCCGCGCCAATTCCTAAGTTCTCAGAAACCACGCTGCTCCTGAACGGAGGCGACAACCGGCCTAGCGGACCGGCCGGTACATCGGCTTTACGACCAGACTTTGGATCAGGAACTCCCACCGGCGATCGTCGTTGATCGCCCACCCATGCCCCTGGTCCGGCCCGACTTCGACCTCGAAGTGCTTGCGGGCCGCCTGCAGCGCCTTGATGAGCTGCATGACATTCGTGTTGTGGACGTTGTTGTCGCTGGTGCCGTACGTGAGCAGCAGGTCGCCAGCAAGGTCGTTGACGTACGACATCGCCGAACCCTTGTCGTAGCCGTCCTTGTTTTCCTCCGGGGTCCACATGTACCGCTCGGCGCAGACTGTGTCGTAGTTCCGCCAGTCGGTCACCGCTTGTTCCGCGTCGGCGGCGGCGAAGACATCCGGGTAGCGCAAGAGCGCCATCAACGCGCAGTAGCCGCCGTAGGAAATGCCACCGATCCCGACGTGATGCTTGTCAAAGTATGGCCGGTTCCATAGCGCCTTCACGCCTGCCGCCATGTCGTCGACCTCGGTCTGGCCGAGCTTGAGGTACAGCGAGTCGAGCGTCCGCTTCCCCATCCCCGGCGAGGCGCGAGTGTGGAGCAGGACAACGATGAAGCCGTAGAGTGTCCTGCCATAACCGCTTGGCAGCCGGAACGTCTCGGTCGGGTTGAACGCCGACGCTCCGGGACCGCCGTACACGAACACGAGCACCGGGTACTTCTTCGCCGGATCAAGATTGGGCGGGCACTCGACCGAGCCGAAGAGCTGCGTTTTCCCGTCAGCGGCCAGGAACGGGAACATCTCGAGCTTTCGCAACCCGAGCGAATCCGCCTTGCTGTAGTCGCTTCTGGCCAGCTGGCCCACCGGCCTGGCGCCAGCGACCTCCACCACCTGTGAAGACGGTGCCTGGTCATGGGTCTGGGCCACGTCGACGAAGTACTGCCCGTCGGGCGAGACATCGACCTGGTGATTGAACGCCGGGTCGGTGAGGTGCCGATCGCCCTTGCCGTCGAGCCCGACCTTGTGCAACTGGAGCTTCATGAAGTTGTCGCCGTCACGCCCGAGGTACCACAGCGTGTTGGTCTTCTCGTCGACTCGCACGATGTCGGCCAGATCGAACTGGTTCCGGGTGACGGGGGTGATCAGCGTCCCGCTCAGATCGTAGAGATAGAAGTTCTTGAAGCCGTTGCGCTCCGACACCCAGATGAATCGGGTGTTGTCGCTGAGATAGCGCATCTCGCGCCCACGAGAGACCCACGCGGCGGGCCACTCCTCGCGGATGATCACCCGACAATGGCCGGTATCGGGGCTACAGGCCACGAACTCCGCGATATTCTGCCGGCGATTGGTACGGCTGACGAACAGCTCCGTTCCATCCGGCGACCAGTCGATCTGGAAGGCGTAGTGCCCGATCACGTCATTGGCGAACGGCTTCCCGTCGCGCACGTCGATGCGTGTGCTTTGCTTCGTAGCCATGTCGTAGACGAAGAGATCTGGTACGGGATTTGGCCCACCTGGTTTCGGGTACGCCTCGACATCGAGCCTGGTCTGGAGCGTCGTCGCGTCCTGCGTGATGTAGAAGTCGCGTACCGTGGACTCGTCGAAGCGGTAGTAGGCCAGCTTGGCACTGGTCTTGTTCCACCACATCCCGGTCGTCTGGTCCAGCTCTTCGCCGTAGACCCACGGAGTGGTGCCGTACCTGATGCGGGCCTTCTCGCTGCCGTCAGTCGTGATCGGGGTGAGGTTGTTGCACTCGGCGTCCCCCAGGAAGACATTGCGGTCGCGTGATATCGCGTGGTGCTTGCCATCGGGCGACGCGACGACCACAGCCTGACGGCCCGGCTCCGCGGGACCTCCGCCGCATGGGCCCGTCGGCGCACCGCCCGCACTAGCGCTCTCGCCAGTGCCGCCCGCTCCGGGCGCCGCAGCTGGTGCCGCGGTCGTGGGTGCCGCGCTCGGGTTCCCCGAGAGCTCCGTGGCGTTTCTCGTGGCGAGGTCGAAGTGGTAGCGCTTGGTGTTCCAGGTGTAGTCGAATCCTTTTCCGTCGGCAGACCAGATGAGCGCACCAGTCCCGCCAGCCCCACCAAGTGTCACGGCGCCGGACACCAGCAGGGGACGAATGGCCTGCAGTTGCTGTTGCGCTTTGACGTAGTCGTCATAGCCCGGCATCAGCTTGAGCCGATCCTGCGCCCCGCCGTCGACCGGTGACGCGGACCTCACGAGTGCGGACACCACCAGCAGGAACATGAGAACGCACAGGGACTGAAAGCCCCGCACGCTGAGGTGACGGCGAGTCAAGGACATAATGGTCTCCTTCGACTACCTGGGTATTTCGTCGAGGCTCGCGGACAGTTCAGCAGGGTGCGGCAAGTACAGACGTTCCTGCGGGACGGACAAAGGGGGTGCGGCCCGCCGCGGACATCATCGCTTGTCGTGCGTCGCTTGCAAACTGGCGCTGCTGGCGACCATGGCAACGAGGCCGACGAGGAACACGACGGGCACGACGGCCGACACGCGGGCTCGATTCACGGAATGCCTGACCTGGTTGGGTGGAAGCCGCATCGACTGTGTCACCTCGCACGACGCGTGTCAATGATTGTCATTCCTGGAGCGAGATCGCAGGCAGCAGAAACCGCGGCCGCCCGTGCGTCTGTGGCCAAGGCGCAGCACGAGCAGCCGTGCACCTCCGCTCGAAGGGGGCAGCGTCGAAGAGCCGCTCCAGGCGCTTCACACGGTGTGGTGCGCGTGCTACCATCCGCGCGTGCGCCGAGAGGTCACGCTGCTGATTCTCCTCGCTGCCTCCGTCACCGCTCAACCGCAGTCGCGGGTCGGCATCATTGATTTCTTCGGGCTCAGACAGGTTCCGGAGAATCGCGCGCGCCAGGCGCTCGGCATCCGCGAGGGCGACACCATCCCTGAATCGGAGGCCGCGGCAAAAGAGTTCATCCACGCGAGCGAGCAGCGGCTTGCCGCCCTTCCCGGCGTCCGGCGGGCCCACATCAGTGGCGTCTGTTGCGACGCCGGCAAGTTGATTCTCTACGTGGGAATCGACGAGGGCGGCGGTGATTCGCTGAAGTTCAGCCCGTCGCCGTCCGGCGCGGCCCGGCTCCCGGCCGACGTGCTGATCGCGGAGAGGGCGTTCGAGGCCGCGCTCCAGGCAGCGGTGGAGAAGGGTGACGCGGGCGAGGACGACACCCAGGGTCATAGCCTGATGGACAATCCCGGAGCGCGCGCCATCCAGCAACAGTTCATTACTTTTGCCGCGCGAGACGAGAAACGGCTGCGGACCGTCCTGCGCGAATCGGGCGATGCGGACCACCGCGCCACCGCCGCCCAGGTGCTCGGGTACGTGAAGGACAAGCGAAGCATCGTCCCCGACCTGGTCGCGGCAATGGCCGACCCCGACGAGGGGACGCGCAACAACGCCATGCGGGCGCTGTCAATCTTCGCGGGCTTCGCCGACCGGCACCCGGAACTCCGCATTCACGTCCCACCGGAGCCATTCGTCCACCTGCTCAATTCGTTCTGGTGGACGGACCGGAACAAGGCGTCGATGGCACTGACCGAACTCGCCGCGCGCCGCGATCCTGCGCTTCTCGCCAGCCTGCGGGCGCGCGCCCTCGACTCGCTCGTCGAGATGGCCCGGTGGAAGAGCCGTCTGCACGCCGCCGCGCCGTTCTTCCTGCTTGGGTACGTCGCGGGGTTGCCGGACGAGGAGATCAGGAAGCGCTGGAAGGCGGACGACCGGAAAGCGGTCATCAGGACGGCATTGAACACGGCGGCGCCGCGGCGGTAGACGGGAAACGGTCAGCGTCCGCCGTCGTCGTGGTCAGAGGCGGTAGAGCCGAGCGACGCTCGATTACAATGGAACCTCGTGCAAGCACGACGACGAGCCGCGCTCGGAGAACTTCGCCTGCTCCGTCCGCTCGTGGCCCGAGGCAGATGTCGCGCAGTTCGAGAAGAGGTGTAATGTGATCGGCCCGATCGCCGTGTGGCTGGCCGTGCTGATGGTTCTCGCGCCGGCCCCCTGCCCGACGCCAGCAGCTGCGGTCGAGCAACAGGCCGTGCAGGCGCCACCCGCACAGGCTCCAAGACCGAAGAAGCCACCGACGTCCAAGCTCATCCAGCCCTGGCCAGACGCGGCGACACTGGCCGAGCGGCGGGTCGAGGCCGAGTCGCGCCGTGTGTTTCAGCAGTCAGATCCGCTCGCCTTCACGCTGGCCGCCGATTTCAAGGCCGTCACCAAGGACCGCGACGTCTCGAGCACGAAGACGTTCCCGGCGGTCCTGACTCTCGAGGATCCGGCGGGTGCCGGCAAGGCGGCGCCTCTCCCGGTCAGCCTGCGCACGCGCGGAAACCTCCGGCTCAAGCCGCGCATCTGCTCGTTTGTGCCGCTCGCCATGGAGTTTCCGAAGAAGGAGTGGGCTTGATCCGATCAGGTGGACATCTTCGGAAAGGCGGATAGCATGTCCAAAATGAGTGACGTGGCCCCCACCTCCAAGAGCCGGCGCGTCCGGCGGAAGTTCACCGACGAGTTCCGCGCCGGGGCGGTCCGGCCACTTTCGAGCGACAAGCCGCTGCGCGTCCGGCAGCGTAGTCAATCCGTCGATCAGATCGGATCAAGCCCAGACAGCAGCAATGGGCGGCCGTGTGAAGGGCATCCAAGACGAACGACGTTTCGCACTCTACGTGCTCTGGAAGCTCGTCGCGCAAACGGTCAACGGGTTCACGAGGCTCGGCTTCGGCGACAACCGCTTGCAGACAGTTGGCTTGTGGCCGCACAATCAGTCCCCGCCCGCTGCTTCTTCGTAGTAGCCACCCTATCGCAGAGGCAGACGATGCCGTGTCGGAGAATGCTCGATGCCACCCGGTCGTGACGCACGCCGCCGGCAGGCGCGTCCTGCCGACCGACTCTCGATAGAGCACCGATCCCCACGGACGCAACCGCCAGTGGACGTTGTCTCAGGGGCGTCAACCGGGTCGGGGCGGGCGCTGGCTCTTGTGTTCGTCGTTGCGCTCGTGATCCGACTAATCCACGTCTGGCAGTTGAGGGAAGCCCCTGTCTCCGTCCACCTGATGGGAGACTCCCGAGGCTACGACGAGTGGGCGCAGCGGGTGGCTGCTGGCGATTGGCTGGGCACCGGCGTCTTCTACCAAGCCCCTCTCTACCCCTACGTACTTGGGACGCTGTATGCGCTGTTCGGACGTGGCCTCCTCTTCGTCCGGTTGGTGCAAGCGGTCGTCGGCGCGGTCTCGTGCGCTCTCGTCGCGGCCGCCGGTATGAAGTGGTTTGGGCGACGGCCCGGCATTCTGTCGGGTCTACTATTAGCCGCCTACGCACCTGCGATCTTCTTCGATGCCCTGATACAGAAGTCCGTACTCGATGGTCTGCTCGTAGCTGGCCTACTTCTAGCCCTCGCCGTTCACAGAGGTTCAGCAGTTGGCGGCCCCGTGATCAGCGGTGTGCTGTTGGGTCTACTGGTGCTGAGTCGGGAGAACGCCATCGCTCTGCTTCCCGTCGTTGTCATGACTGTGTGGGTTCGCTCGCAGCGTCGCCTGCCCGCAGCCCTTGTTGCCGTTGCCGCGACAGCCCTTGTTCTAGCCCCGGTCGGCATCCGCAACTTGGCTGTCGGCGGTGAGTTGCACCTCACGACCTCTCAACTTGGCCCGAACTTCTACATTGGCAACAGCGCCAGCGCCACAGGTACGTACGTGCCGCTCAAAGCGGAGCGCGGGAGCTTCACATACGAACGGCAAGATGCGACGGATATAGCGGAAGCCCGGGCCGGTCGCCGACTCCGTCCTTCAGAGGTGTCGAGTTACTGGCTCCGGCAGGGACTTGGTTGGATTCAGGCTGAGCCGGGCGCTTGGTTGCGCCTGATGTGTCGGAAGTTGCTCCTGCTTCTAAACGGCACTGAGGCGGCGGATACCGAAGACCTCTCCACTCAAGCTGAGTGGTCAATCCCTCTTCGCGTGGCTGCGAAGTTGCTGCACTTTGGCGTCCTTGCTCCGCTCGCGTTCCTCGGCATGTGGCTCACACGTCGGCGCTGGCGAGAGTTGTGGCCGCTGTACGCGCTCTCTGGGGTCTTCGCCCTAAGTGTTATTGGCTTCTATGTCTTGGATCGCTACCGGTACCCGCTTATTCCGGCGCTGCTCCTGTTTGCCGGTGTTGCGGTCGTGGAGGCGGGCGGGTACTGGAAGACGCACGCTCGCTGGGAACTTGCGGGTACGGTCCTTATGTTTGTCACTGCCTTGATTGTGTGCAACTGGCCGTTGCAGTCGTCCACCGACATGCAGGCCTTGACACACTTGAACATTGGTATCGCGCTTTCCGAGGCCCATCTGGATGACCAAGCGGAGGTGCAGTATAGAACGGCAATCGCACTCCAGCCCACCCTGGCAGGTCCTCACACGAACCTCGGGGGCTTGCTCAGCGCGAGGGGCAATCAGGCCGAGGCGTTCTCTCAGTGCCGTGAGGCTGTTCGCCTAGACCCGGGTTCGTCGTCAGCGCACGTCAATCTCGGCGTTGTTCTCGGAAGGCTCGGCAAGTCTGACGAGGCCGTTGGCGCTCTCACTCGTGCTCTTGAACTAGATCCTCAAAACGCGGATGCCCACTACAATCTCGCAAAAGTTCTCATAGAACTGGGGCAGACCAAGCCTGCGATGGACCACTTGCGCAAGAGTATTCGCCTTCAACCCTCACGGTCACAGGCATACAATAATCTTGGTGCGCTCCTTTGCTCCGAAGGGCATCTGACGGAGGGAATCGAACAGTTGAGGACCGCAGTAACACTCGATCCTGCCTCTCGTGAAGCGGCGGCGAATCTGGAACATGCCATCCAACTCGCCCGGCAACCGCAGTAGAGAGCGGGTCGGCGATACCGGCGATCAGGATCACCTTTCGGCTGGTTCGGGCCAGTCTCTCTTCAGAACGGTCGCTGGTGGCTCATCGCTTGTCATCGTCCCGGCTTCAGGTCGATCCGCGTCAGCGGCGTTGCCAGCGCCAACGCCGGGCCGGTCCCGTCCGTAACGGTCAACTCGGCAGCTTCGATGGTGGCGAGCGCGGCTCGGGTCAGCGGCAGGCGGGTCTTCTCGCGGCTGTCCACAACCAGTCGATCCAGATAGTTCGTCTGCCGGCCGAACAGAACCACGGCCACCCTTTCCCACGGTTCATCGTAGACGGGCGGGCGTCCGCGTCGGCTTCGATGTCGAGGGTCGCTGGAGAAGCGTTCGTCTACTCTGGGAGGAATGGACGCCGCTTGCGGACACACCGCCCTGCAATAACCTGCAAGCCGTTCCCGGACAGGCGTCCACGACCGCCGCCGAACGGTCACGTTGAGGGACAGCGAACCCCGTACTACCGAGGTCGGCGCGAACAGCCTCGGTCGGTGACGATAGGAAGCATTAGAGCAGTCTCCGCTCGCCTTCCGCTCGCCAGGCTAACGCAACGCCCGCTATCGGACCGGGTCGCCCCCCAGGCACAGCAAGGGTCACTACGAAGGCGGGTGTCGCGAGAAGGAACCCCGCGAAGCGGTTCGTTCAATGCTTCCTATCGTCCTCGCAGAGCGAAGGCGCGAAGGCGGACCATCACCCACACCACGTAGCGACGGGATTTGCCGGCCATTCCCAGCCTGGCACAGCCCTACCTCTGCCACGGGTCTCAAGATCTCTCTGTGCGAGCTCTGTGCGAGGTTCTCGCTGGCTGTGCCCGGGCTGTACCAGGCGCGGTGCCGTCCGGGGATGCCGGTGGTGTCTGATAACGGGTCTTCGGTTAATTTGGCAAGTGGAGAGCAAGCGAAGACCCCGCCAATGCTTCCTATCGTCGACTGACTTCACCGTCGTGTCTCCAATACGAGGCCGCCACCGCCCACCGACGGCTGAAGCGGTTCATCGGCTTTGACCAGCCTGTCGCCTTGCAGTACCATGCGGCCACATTACATCAGGCCAGAAGGACAGCGACGGGCACGCTCCTATCGTATGGAACACCGCACGGACACCGCGGCGCGACCTCGGCTCGCCATGATCGCCTATCTGGCGATCATCGTGATTCCCACGCTCGTGTTCCTCGCCCTCGGCCTGCAGTCGGTCCGGCAGAAGGGTGAAGCCATCGAATCGCTGACCGCGTCCTACGCGCGCCTGTCCATGGAGCGCATCGCCGACGCCTTCGATCGGCGCGTGTTGGAGTTGGGCACGCGCGCCCTCCGCGACTTGGAGTTGGCTGAGGTCCTGCCGCTCGTATCCCAGGCAGCCAGCCCGGAGAACCAGCGGGCCATCCGCCAGATCGTCGGGCGCGTCGGGGGTCGTCATCCCGTGGCGTCACGACTCATGCTCCAGCAGGGCAGGACGGTGCGATTCCCGGTGACCATGTGGCCGTTGCCCGAGAGCATCACGGGCTTGCTCGTGGCGGCGGAGCCACGGGCGCGGAGCCTGTTCGCGGCGGCGTTCGCCGAGGCGGATCGCGCCGAGATCGAGCAAGGAGACGCCGAGCGCGCGGCGGCCGCGTATCTGCGGTGCGCGGACCTGGCAGTGCCGATGAGGCTGAAGGGGATTGCTCTCGCCCGGGCGGCACGCTGCTACCGCAAAGCCCAACAGATGTCTGCGGCGGTGAGCACGTGGCAGCTAGTGGCAGAGCGATACGGCGACGACTACGACCTGTTCTACCAGCCGTACGGCCTTGTCGCCAACCTCGCCCTGTTCGAGTTGGCCGGGCCGGCCGGCGCGCGCTCACACCAAGCCAGAGCCGCAGCCCTGATGCGTGACCTGGCAGGCGGGCGCTGGGAAGTGAGCGTCGAGCAGGCGACGTATTTCCTGGACCGGCTGCGTGAGATCGAGCCGCGATCGGCGGCCCGGAGCCAGGCGCCTTTCACACCGTTTCTGAGCCATCTGATGCTTGCCGGCGTGGTCGAGCGGAGCTTCGTGCCACCGGGAATGCTCCGCGCGGGGGAGCTGAACCAGGCCTCCCTTCGCCTCGAAGATGCCGACTACCCCTTCCTGTACGCGTCGCTGGGGGCGGACGCCGGCGAGTCGAGTACTGTCACCGCAGGCCTTGTCATCGACCCCGAGTGGGCCCGGACCGCTGTCCTTCCGAGCATCTCTGCCGAGAACGGCGTACCGGATCCGCCGCGATTGGTTCCCGCAAGAGCTGTGCCCCCGGACGGTCACGGGGCGCCACGTTCAATCGTCGATCTCCGCGCGGCGTTCTCGGGCTGGGCCCTGGTGCCCTCCGAAGGCCGTTCAGGACTCGCCTTCGGGAGTCGTGACGTGCTCGTGTTCGGCGGCGCCACGACGCTGGTCCTTGGCCTGCTGGTACTCGGCGTCGCGCTGCTCATCCGCGACGTGGCCCGCCAGCGCGAACTGACGTATTTGCGGTCGGATTTCGTGAGCGGCGTGTCGCATCAGTTGAGGACGCCGCTCACGCTCATTCGCCTGTACAGCGAGATGCTCACCGACTATCCGGACACATCGGAGACCGAGCGTCGCGAGCGCCTGGATGTCATCACGAGCGAGAGCCAGCGCCTGACGATGTTGATCGACCGCGTGCTCGACTTCTCGCGCATCGACCACGGGCAGAAGCCGTACGTGCTCGAGCGCGGGGATCTCGCCGCGGCCGTGCGGCACGTGGCGGACGTCTACGCGCAGTACCTGCGGCGGCGGGGCTTCACCGTGGACGTGGAACTCGAGGACGGTCTCCACCCAGTGCGCTTCGACGCCGACGCCGTCGGTGACGGTGTGGTGAACCTGATGGACAACGCCGCGAAGTACGCGGGCGAAGGCAGGTACGTCCTTGTCCGGCTCGTTGCGCGCGGACCCGATGCGGTGATGCTCGAAGTCGTGGATCACGGTGCCGGCATTCCCGAGACCGAGCGCCAGCGCCTGTTCCAGCCGTTCTATCGCGGGATCCACCGCAAGGAGAAAGGCGGTTACGGGCTCGGGCTGTTCCTGGTGCGCCACCTGATGGAGGCCCACGGCGGCCGCGTCGAGGTCGACAGCGAGCTCGGCCGGGGCTCCATGTTCCGCCTGGTCTTCCCCGTCGATCGGAGTACGGAATCGTGACAAAGATCCTGATCGTGGACGACGAAGAGCGGCTGGTGAAGGGTCTGACGGCGAGTTTCGAGGCCGAGGGGTTTTCGGTCACGACGGCCTCGCGCGGCGACACGGCGGTGAACGCCGTGCTCAAGGAAAACCCCGATCTCATTCTCCTGGACGTCATGCTGCCGGGCGCCAGCGGCGTGGACGTGTGCCGCGAGTTGCGCCAGAAGGGCATCCAGACTCCCATCATCATGCTCACGGCTCGTGGCGAGGAGATCGACCGCGTGCTCGGCTTGGAGATCGGCGCCGACGACTACGTCACCAAGCCCTTCAGCCTGCGCGAACTGGTGGCGCGCGTGCGGGTACAGGTGCGCCGGCAGCCCTCGCGCGCGCCAGAGCCCATTACCAGGTACAGGCTCGG
>Ga0315276_10003480_pt1 | contig 14433 bp, 12 predicted proteins | sample YL17G05_0_MG_FD_204542 | JGI IMG/M metagenome (GOLD analysis project Ga0315276, IMG submission 204542) | Sediment microbial communities from Yellowstone Lake, YNP, Wyoming, USA - YL17G05_0 | ecosystem: Environmental > Aquatic > Freshwater > Lake > Sediment | place: USA: Wyoming | collected...
CGGGCCGATAAGTGAAAACATTATGGCTCCAAAGGTACCAGCTATGAATGAGCCTACAGCCGCTATCCATAACGCCTCCCCGGCCCGTCCTTTTTTGGTCATTGGAAACCCATCAAAACATGTCGCCACGGAGGAGGCTTCTCCAGGAATATTTACTAAGATACTCGTTGTGGACCCACCATACGCCGCTCCATAATACAAGCCGGCTAACATGATGATCGATCCGGTTGGGTTTAAGTACATGGTTAAGGGCAACAAGATCGACAAAGTTGAGGCTGGGCCTAAACCAGGTAAAACGCCGACAAGGGTGCCCAAAACACACCCAATAAAACAGTACAATAAATTAAGGGGGCTAAGTACATTAATAATCCCGTTAATCAGATCCATCTTAAACCTCCCTCTCTTGGGGGTAAAAATTTATCTAAAAAATATTCCTCTCGGAAATACCATACTGCAATATTGTATAAAGATGATATAATAAAACCCTGTGAGCACTATCGATAGAATGATATTCAGTCGCCAAGATTTAATTCCCATAACCCTAAATTCTGTTAAGAAAAAGAAGATGGTTGCCACTAAATAGCCGACAATATCAATGAGGAAAGTATAAATCATTATAACCACCACGATACTAATCATCCGTGTCCTCATTACTTTCCTTACCGTCTCGACCTTTCCCATAATAGGCTTTCTATAATTGACGACAACGTGAATAATTGCTGTAGCTATTAGGGCGAGGCCGAGTAAAAGAATGTAGTCGCCCGGTCCCATGACGTCATATAGTATCACAGGGTCCTTGTAGAGGATTAACCGGAGCCCTTCTTTCAAACTCACAAGGCCAATAACCAAAAGTAATATTCCTTCAATTAATAATCCTATTCTCACACCTATTTTTCCCCTTTGTAGAAGGGACTACCTCGAAGTTGAGCCGCGGGGTAATCCCTCAGCATAAATATTTATTTGAGACCCCACAAGATAGTCACTTCTTTAACTTCTCCCTTGACAAACTCTTCGGCTGCCTTTGAATTGTGGTAATCCGGCAATGCTCCAACATTTCTCAATTTGGAGATAAATTCTGGTTCTTTAATCAGTTCTTGTAAGGCCTTTTCCCAAATGGCGACGATATGAGAAGGCATTTTCGGAGGCCCCGAAATTCCAACCCAAAAAACGTGACTCATTGATGGATATCCTAATTCTGCAGTGCTTGGCGTGTTTGGCAAGTCTGGATATCTCATCTTACCTGTTACGGCTAGTGCCCTTGTCAACCCTCCGGTTATAGTGGGAAGCGATGAACTAGTGGTGCTTATACCCATTTTTGCATGACCACCCGCGGCTAGGGTAGCCGCCTCGGAGCCGCTTTTGCACATGATGGGCTTGGTCGCTGAAATATTCACATCGATTGCTTTGAAAAACTGTCTCGCGACAAAGTCTTGAGGACTGGCACCACCAAGAGAAGTCCAGGTGAAATTTCCAGGATCTTTCTTAGTTTCTCCTATAAGATCCGCTAAGTTCTTATATGGTAATGGAGCATGTACAAACATGCAGAATGGAGCTGTGGTAACTATGCATATAAAAGTTCGGTCCATGGTTGTAAAGGGTAGATTCTTCTCAGTTACTCCTAACATGGAACCGCTTTCATTATCCCCCAGCACGGTATAACCATCTGGACTAGAACGAAAGACCTCCAAACGGGCTGGGATAGTGTTACCACCAGCTTTGTTGATTACATTCACAGGTACATGCCATTTTTTATTTAAATAAGCAGCCACTACCCGTATCACCACATCTGTTCCACCACCTGGACCGTATGGAACAATAATATCAATTGGTTTGGTTGGAAATTTATCTTGGGATTGGGCTTTCTCGACCGATTGGGTTATTAGAAGAAAGATCAATGACAATAAAATTAATCGACACCATTTCTTACCTTTAAGCATTGTACTCTCCTCCCTACTTTTATTTGAGTTTTACTAATTTTTACAGATTTTCAATTAAAGTTTACTATTCCCTTTGACCACAGTTTCTTCATTTAGGCCCTTCACTTCCCTCCAGAAATTTCACCTCCTTTCCTGTCATGAATTCAGCCACTGTCTAATCGATTAGTGACAAATGAGTAAGGTGGAATGAAAGAAAAAGACACTTTGAATGGATCTCCTCGGAAACCAAATTCTTCTTGTAACCAAAGTAGTTTCAAGATATAAGCCACTCATAAAAAGAGTCTCTGCTAATTAAGAGCTGTGGTAAGCTACCACTCTCTGATCGCTCGGTTATCTTCGTAAAACGGGGGAAAGCCTATTCCGGAAATGAGAAGGGAATATTCTTATATCAATCGAAGTACCCTCCCCTTCATAAAAGGACGAATCCCATTCTTCATTCTTAGAAGAGAGAAACAAGTGTAAGCTTTATAAGCGAAAAATATAACTTATCTATTTCTTCTTCACCCTCTTTTTCTGAAGATGTGGAATTAATCCCCCGTCCGCTATCAATTCCTGCATAAAAGCCGGAATAGGTTTTGCAGAAAACTTCTTATCCTGGGTAAGGTTTGTAATTTCTCCGGTATCTAGATTCACCCTGACCTGATCCCCATCTTGTATCACTTCTGAAGCCTCTGAAGATTCCAACAGCGGAAGACCGAGGTTGAGTCCATTCCGGTAAAAGATGCGGGCAAAGCTTTTTGCAATGATACAAGACACCCCAGCCGCCTTAAGAGCAATGGGAGCGTGTTCCCTAGAAGAACCGCAACCAAAGTTTTTTCCAGCAACCAGGATGTCACCCTCCTTTACTCCTTTAATAAAGTCCGGCCGTTCATCCTCCATTGCATGCTTGGCCAACTCTTTGGGGTCAGACTGACTAAGGTAACGGGCGGGAATAATGGCATCTGTATCGATATCTGACCCAAATTTCCAGATTTTTCCTTCGGTATTCATATTCTTTTTATCACCTCCTCAGGATGACAGATTCTCCCTTTAACCGCGCTGGCAGCGGCCACCGCAGGGTTGGAAAGATAGACTTCGCTCTCGATATGCCCCATTCTTCCACGAAAATTACGATTCGTTGTGGCCAACGCTCTTTCTCCTGCCGCCAAAATACCCATATAGCCTCCGAGACAGGGACCGCAGGTAGGGGGACTGATCACTGCTCCCGCAGAAAGAAATATCTCAAATAAACCCTCCTTCATGGCTTGGCGATAAATCACCGGAGTAGGGGGAATAACAATGAGACGCACGAATGGGGCAATCTTCTTTCCTTTCAAAACTTTGGCTGCCACGCGGAGGTCATCGAGGTGACCGTTGGTGCAAGAACCAATGACAACCTGATCAATCTCAATCTTCCCCACTTTTCTCACATCCTTGACATTGGAGGGAATGTGAGGAAGTGCCACCTGCGGGTTAATCGTTGAGACATCGTATTCACGTTCCACTGCATAGTGCGCTTCTGGATCACTTCGATAAATTCGATAGGGTCTTTTGGCTCTCGGTTTGACATATTTGAGCGTCACGTCGTCTGGTTCGAAGATGCCATTCTTGCCTCCGGCTTCAATCACCATATTAGCCATGGTGAACCGACTCGACATGGGAAGTGTTTTAATCGCCTCTCCACAGAACTCCATTGCCTGATAGAGAGCTCCATCCACACCGATGTCGCCGATCGTGAAAAGAATCAAGTCCTTCCCTGAGACCCAAGGATTAAGTTTCCCATAATAGACCAACCTGAGAGTCTCGGGAACCTTAAACCATAGTTTTCCCGTGGTCATGGCTGCTGCCAGGTCTGTACTGCCCACGCCGGTTGAAAAAGCGCCAACAGCTCCGTAAGTACAGGTATGGCTGTCAGCACCAATTACGACCTCTCCTGGAAGGACCAGACCTTTTTCCGGGAGCAGAGTGTGTTCGACCCCGGCTTCTCCGCCCTCATAAAAATGTGTGAGGTGATAAGTTTTTGCAAAGTCTCTAAGAACCTTACATTGTTCAGCAGAGAGAATGTCCTTGGCAGGAGTAAAATGATCAAGAACCAGCGCGACGCGATCCCGGTGAAATACCTTTTTTGCCCCTATTTCCTGGAAGGCTTTAACCGCAAGAGGGGCCGTCACATCGTTTCCAAGAGCAAAATCAATCCGGACGTCAAGAAGATCTCCGGGGGAAACCTGTTTTTTCCCAGCATGAACGGCTAAGATTTTTTCTGTAATAGTCATTGGACTCATTTATTTCCTCCTTCTCTTAACCCCGAGTCAAAAATTTTCTCCGGGTGACTATAAATTTTATCTCACAAGCAAAGAAGTCAACTCTCTTACATTTTTTACTTCCTCGATATAAAAAATCATCTTTTCTACTTTTTTGATTCGATCAGGGGGAAGCACTGTATTTGAAAGGGACTGAAATTTCTCTTGAACCATGCTTTTAGGAAGAGGGTTTTCCAATTCTCCAGGCGGGTCTTTTACATACTTTGTAATTTCCCTTCCCCCGTTAGTTATTATTTTAACCTCGGTGGACCAATGTCCTGGATAATTCTGATCAATTTGAGGGTCGATCGTTATTTTGACTTTTTGGGCTAAGGCCAATACCTGTGGATCCTTAATTCTTTCCATTGTAAATTGATCTATAAAAACTCTTCGTTCTAAAATCGCCAAACCGATCGTAAATGGTAAGCTAAATTGAGCTTCAGTAATGGTCTTTGGTTCAAAAATTCTAGCTACGGATTTGTGTGCACTTGAATTTGTTTTTACAAGAATCTCGTTTATGTCCTTTGGTTTTAGGTCATTTTCTGAAACCAAATGAAGGACTGCGTCCAATGCTGAATGCGAATGACGGCAGCAGGGAAACGGTTTCGGACTCGTAGCAATAGCTTCATAGGTTTCACCCAATCCTTGTGTAACTCGACCAAGATCGAAATGGTCCGAAGTGGTGCGAAAGAAACCACCATCTTCTGCTTCTATAACCCGGGCAGGACCTGTAAAGCCCCCCTTTGCAAAATAAGCCGCAATCACTCCACTTTGGGACGCTCGGCCCGCATGGAATCTCTTGCACATGGAACCATCATCGGTGAAGACCCACGTCCCGGTAGGTTGAACTCCAGCCAACCCTAAGGCCCAGGCCATCCGTTCAGAATCCAGTTTTAATAGATTTCCTACAGCCGCTGCAGCGCCGAAGACTCCACAAGTTCCAGTTGCGTGCCACCCCTTCATTCTATGAGAACTTGGCCCTACCCCAATTGCCACCCGAATTCCGACTTCGTATCCGATGACGATAGAGGCAAGCAGTTCCTTCCCAGAAATATTCAATTCCTCTCCCACAGCAAAGGCCGCAGGGATGATCGTAGCCCCCGGATGGAAACACCCTTCTGCGTGAGTGTCATCCATCTCCAGTGCATGGATCAGAATGCCGTTCACTAATGCGGCCCCTGAGGGGGATGCCCTTTTTGAACTACCCCAAATGGCCGATCCCCCTTGTGCCGTTTCCAGATTTGACAAAGCTTCCAAGGCGCTGATGCCTTCCGGACTTTTTACAGCTCCAAGGGCGCACCCAATAGAGTCAAGGACCAGTTCTTTTTGCTTTTCCACCACCTCCTGAGGAATCTTTTCATAAGACCAAGATGAAGCAAAATTGGCTAAGCCTTGGGTTGGTCCAACATTCATACTACCTTCCTCCTTTTCTTGAAACTTTCTGGTCTTACTCGGTTAACCACGGAAGAGTAGCCAGCCGGGTTCTATTTTTGAGTTCTTCATCAATACGAACAAACTCGTTAATCTTTGCCAGACGTTCCCCGCCCACTGCCCCTACCGTTTTTATAAGATTTGCATGCCAAGCGAGCCCAAGGTGGGCGGTCGTTGTATCACAGGTATCCCCAACGCGTGGTGAGATAATTGTTGAGCAACCACTCATCTTGGTCTTCTGGCTGAATCGATAAGCATCCGTAAGCGTACCAATCATATTAACTTTCACCACGACACAATTCGTTGCCCCTGCCTGGATTCCTTGTAATAATCTATTCATCTGACCGCCAAAAAAGTCATCCGCCACAATGAGGCATTTCCCCCCAAACGCTTTCGTAAGAGTAACATAGGATTCTATATCATCCTCGTGGAATGCATCTTCAATATAGTAGAGATTGTACTCATCGATAAGTTTTCCGATGAAATCTAACTGCTCACTTTTCGTTCTGTAGGTCTCTTCGCGCTGATAATAATATGTCCCTTTCTCAGATAACCACATGTCTGAAGCAGCCGCATCGAACCCTGTTACAATCTGAATCCCTCGGCGGTCTTGAACCCGATGAACTCCTTCTCTGAGGATATCCAATGCCTCTTTGTCTGTAATATTGGGAAGCCAGCTATATTCCAAATCCTTTCCACCTCCAAAAGAGGGCACCTTTTTTGCTAAAATACTGCCTACTTCATGATGAACTTCGATAGCGGTCGTCATTGCTTCAAAAACGTTCTTCGCACCTACCACAATGATATTATGCTCTTGAAAATCTGGTGTCCTTCCTCTCCAGTCCTCGGTACCTGCTGTGGGTCCACCCCCGATAATGTTAACCATAGGATGGGGAATCTCCGTAGAAAAAGGCCCCCCCATGTAAAGATAGAGAGGAATTCCCAAGCTCGCGGCTGCCCCATGAGCGACCGCTGTAGAGACCGCCTCAATGGTATTACCTCCTAAGGAGCTCAAGTTTGGAGTTCCATCCAATTCTTTCAGAAGTTTGTCAATAGCTTCTTGATGAAGGCAATCCATACCAATTATTTTAGGTGCGATCTCTTCCTTAATTAATTTGATTGACTGCGCAATTCCGCCCTCTGGATAGTGTATGACTTCATATTTTCCCCGCGTCCTCTGGTGGGCAAAAGAAGGAGATGCTCTTCCCACGGCGCTTTCGGTGACTATTTCTACCTCCAGTGTCTGATTTCCAGACCCATCTAGGATCTTCCTAACTTTCACTCCGGTTATCGTCGTCCTACCCATCGAAACCTCCTTCCAAAAACGAAGAATTTTTCACCACAATACTTGTTTGAACGCAAAACCTCATTTTTAAAATTTTAGTATCCTTGTTTTTGTTTTATCTGATCAAGAAGTCCCGGAACAAACTCTAGGATATCATCTACGACACCGAAATTGGCAACATTGAAAATCGGCGCTAACGGATCCTTATTTACAGCGATAATAATTTTCGAACCATCCATCCCTGCAAGATGGTTGGATTGACCGGAAATTCCTAAGGCAAGATAAATAACAGGGGAAACACTTTTACCGGAAATACCGACTTGACGGCTTGGGGGCAACCAGCCCAGATCGACAACCGGACGAGAACATGAAACTATTCCCCCAAGCTTTTCCGCAAGTTCCTTAACAATTGGAAGATTTTCCGGACCGCCTAATCCGCGACCAACTGAAACCAAAATTTCTGCCTTTGTAATATCCTCTTCTCCCTCTAAACTTTCTTCACTAATTCCTATCCATTGAGTCTTCTCAGCTGCCCACGAGTTTCTCCATGGAAGGCGCGTCACTGGAACAGAATCACTAACACTCTCACAACTTACTTCATCTTCCCACGCTCCCTTTTGCACACTGATTACCATTCCACGCTCAGATTTTACCGAAAATGAAACCAGCAGTTTGCCCCCAACAATCGGTCTCTTAACATTTGCATCACCACCAGTCCAATCGAAATCAATACAACTTGTAATGGTCGGAATTTGCAAGCGCCACCCTACTGCCGGACCAACTTCCATTCCTAAGTGTGTAAAACCGAGGAAAAGCATTGCGGGACCACTTTCTTGCAAGACATCAGTTAAAATATTTGAAATCAATTCGGTATTTAATTCGTCTCCCGAAGGAACCTCAACTCTAATTAACTCATCAAATAACCCGGAAAGTTGTGACTCTTTGCCATCTAAACCATTCCCAATGGATATGCCCCTTAGAGGTCCCCGGACTTCTACTGGAATTTTACTGATCTTTAATGCAATCTGTTTTGTCAAAGAATCAATTCCTTCCTTAGAAGGCTCTATATAAATAAAGCTTTTCATTCTAAATCTCACCTCGATGGAAATATTTTCTAAACTGATTTTCCAATAATTTCCAAGAGTTTTGACGCTACTTCAGATCGTTCCCCTGTTATCATCTCTGCACGACTAGATTTCGGCGGAACAGAAACCTCCCTCGCTTCGTAGGCCATCATGCCAGAAATCTTTTGTTTCACCTCTTCTATGTTTAATCTGCTCCCCATTTTAACAGGGGTTTTTCTTGCCTTTTGCCGCCTCGCTGCAGATACATAACGAAGAGGCTCAATCCCTGATTGAACGCATAGAACTGCAGGCAATTTCAGAATAATTTCTGCCAGCCTCCCGCCCCCGAGTTCTTTTTTGATACGAATGGATTTATCAGTTAGCTCACTGATCTCAACTACTGCAAATGCCAGACTCATATTAAGTGCCTGAGCGATATATACGCCGACCTCACCTCCCATCCAGTCTTCGGACTGGACACCTACAAGAATAATCTGAGGCCCAATTTCCATCAGTGCAGGTATCAACCCGCTGGAAATTAATTCTGGTCTATTTGTGTCGCCATCGATCCGTAATACATGATTAACTTCCTTTGCTATTGCGAAATAAAGGACCTCTTGAACCCTTAAGGGGCCGAGACATAAGGCAAACGTCTCTATACCGTACTTATTTTTCAAGGCCATTGCGGCCTCTAGGGCGTATGAATCAAATTCGTTGATATAAAACTCTGAGCCTTTAAATTGAATATCACCGTTCACAATATGGACAGACTCCAACGTTGTGTCGATTGAAACTCCCTTACAACAAACCGCAGCACGCATGATTAGAACTCCCCTAAATTTATTTAGCTCTTCACCCAAGGAGGGAGAATAGTAGAGGCACAGGGTTTCTCAAGCTTGTCTTTTTATTTCTTATGCATAGCACTAGTATATCGTTTCACCAATATATTTACATTAGAAAGCATGAGCGAGATCGAATTTTTTCCAGCGATGCACAACCGGAGAATCATTGATTTCACTGATTCCCAACAGGATTCTTTCTTTAAGTTCCTGTTTAGAATTCACCCGAATGTGCTTCAAGAAGGTTCTGGCCATTTTACTGAAGAACGTTTCGACAAGATTTAACCATGAGCCGTGTTTCGGGGTATGAACATAAAGAAATCGTCCCGGTCTGCTGGCAAGGTACTTCATGGTCTCCTTGGAGATATGGGCAGAATGGTTATCCAGGATGATACGGATGTTGGATTCGGCAGGATAGTAAGCATCCATCTCTTTGAGCAACGAGATGAACTCACTACTGCGATGCCTGTCATGAACCTGGGCAATCACATGTCCATCGTGCAAATCCAAAGTCGCCAGAATCGACAAGGTCCCCAGACGCTTGTATTCATAGTCCCTCATCATTCTGGATTGTTTCCCCGGTTCAGGCATGATATCTGGTGCAATATTCTGGATGGCCTGTACCCCCGGTTTCTCATCCACCGATACCGTAATAACAGATGGAGTGACCCCCGCTTCCCCGGCTTCGTTTTGAAGATTGATCTCCTTGTATATGCACAAGACCTCCGCCATTTTCTGCTCAAATTCAGGATCGCGCCGCTCCTGATAATAGGCCATTTTATGAGGACGCAGCGGATGCTCATCAAGGATTCTCTGAATGGTCGCCTTCCCCGCTTTCTTCAAACAATCATGCCCCGCTTCCGGAGCATATTTCCTTGCATGATCCGCCAAAGCGCTTCGTGTCCACATCTCCGCAGCATAGCCATACTCTGTCGGTTTCTGGCAAGCAAGATTGATGACCCAGGCCTTCGCTTCTTCCGTAATCACTGGCTCCTTGGGCCGATGATACTTGTCTTTCAGTCCCTCTTCGATCCCCATAGCCAAGGTTTTATCTATCCATTTGTAAATCGTCGGTCTGCTGACGTGGACCATTTTTTCAATATCTATGATCGGTATGCCTTCTGAATATCGCAATAAAATACTGGCACGTTGCACCTCTCTGAGCGGTGCCTTTAGTGAATTGGCAATGCGCTGTAATTGTTCCTTCTTCGCTGAGTCTAAAATCAACTTTGCTTTCTGGCTCTTCTGTGGCATATTGGTTCCCTCCTGTCGTTTTGGAAATCAATATACCACAAGCGAATCTATATGTAAATCTTTTAATGAAACGTTATACTAGTTGCTGCCTCCGCTCCCGCAATTCGTCCCATAACTGCGCCCCTTACAAGACCTGTTCCACCCGGATAGTTGTGATAAAAGAACCCGCCCGTCACCTCTCCCACTGCGTACAATCCTTCTATGGGATGATCGCAAGTGTTAATAACTTGGGTTTTTTCATTCGTTTTCAATCCCCCGTAGGTCATGGTGAGACCACATACCGCACTGTAAGCTCGATAAGGCGGTGTATCTATTTTTTGAGCCCAATTAGTTTTATCCGGCTTCAAGCCTTTAGTACGCCGTCCGTCGAACTTATGCGTCATAAATGGCTTTTCATCGTTTACAATAGACTGGTTATATTCTTTAATTGTTTCTAAGAAGTTTTCTATATTTATATCTAATTCCTCGGCTATTTGCTCAAGTGATTTACTTTCTACTTTGGTTTCATCTTGTTGATATTCAGTGCCTATCAAGGGTATCACTTTTGCATCAAAAACTTGGAAGACCACTGACCCAGGTTGTTTTAGAATTTCCTTGCCTAATTTGGCATATGTGTTGTCCCAAAAATCCTCCCCTTCGTCAATAAACCGTCTCCCATCGCGATTTACTATGATAGAATATGGGTAGGAATAACGTTCAGACCCCCCTGCTGCAGCCTCTACCATTGGAGTGGCTTCGCAAATAATAGAAGCGTGGCATCCACCCCAATGGCCAGTCAGTTGAGCACCAATACTTAAGGCCATTTGGATTCCGTCCCCTGTGTTATAGCGCGTACCCCGAAGCCTCACGAGATCCCAATTCTCACCCAAACAACGTCTTCTCATTTCGGGATCTGCTTGAAACCCACCGCATGCCAAAATAACGGCTTTTGCATCTATCTGAATAAGGCCATTCACACCGATGCCAAAAATACCACATACCTTGCCGTCCGCGTTCTGGATAGGTGAACGGGCGGCCGTTTGATATAGGACTTCAACGCCCCGTTTTTCAGCTATTCCGTAAAGCGTTTCCACAAGACTCTCTCCGCCACCTGCGGCCATAAGAGCCGTTTGTCCAGCCGGAAAAAACAAACGGTTCCCAACTCTTTTCATATTCATAGGCAGGATATCCCACTGCACCCCCTGCTCTTTCATCCACATTACGGTTTCTAATGATCTCTCTACATAAATTTCTGTAAGCAATTTATCTGCAAATCCCTCTGACAATTCAATGAGTTTATTGTAGAATTCGTCTTTGGGATATGGTTCAATTTCAAGTTCTCCTTCTGGTAGTTTTGCCCCTTCCAATAAGGGTAGATAATCATTAGTCCCTTCCGAAGCAATCCTAAACTGTGCAAGTGATAATCGGGTATTGCCTCCACGTGAATTCTTTGGCCCTTTTTCAATCAATAGAACATTTGCGCCAGCATTTTTAGCTTCGATGGCAGCCACAAGCCCAGCATTACCTCCCCCGATGACGAGTACATCGCATCCCAGTTTTTTCTTTATGTCCATTTTAAACCTCCCTGGATACTTGATACTTTAGATAAATGACAAAAATATTAGAATTCTAAATTACAACCCACAATGCCTCTTTCGTAAAGAGAACCTTCGACCGGTGAACTGACAAAACCCTGCCAGTTTCTCCTTTCTTCTGTTACGAGACCAAAAACCTCGAAAATAACGACTTCAAATTGAAGTTTAAATACCTATTTTTCATTCTTTGATTCCAAAAACTGGAGGAACCCATCGAGAGCAACTAAGATGTGATCTTTCACGAGAGCCTCCAATCGTTCAGCATCCTTTTTGATAAAAAGGTCCAAAATTTCTCTGTGGACATGAATAGCATGCTCATAGGATCTTTGAATATAGAGGTATGAAAATCTAAACCACATCGCCTGCCTTAAAAGATTTTCAAGAATCCCAACCAATGTTTCATTCTTGCTGGCCAAAGTGAAGATTTTCGTAAACTCATAATGACATTTTAGGTAAGACTTAAAATCGTTGCTCCCGGCTACTTCGGTCATCCGTGCGAGAGATGATTCCATCTCTTGAATATTTTCGGGTTTCAAATGTGAAATCGCCATCCGGGCAGCAAGACTTTCTAAAGAAGCCCTGACAGGAAAGTTCTCTTCTATGTCTTTCCTTGTTACCTTGCGAACAAACGTTCCTTTACGGGGGATGTTTATAACAAGGCCGTTTTTTTCAAGGATACGAAAGGATTCCCGGATCGGTGCGCGACTAATTCCAAATTTCCTTTGCAGTTCATTCTCACCTAAGCGTTGTCCACCTTCCAGTTTGCCTTCAATAATTGAATTCGTGAGAAATTCGGTAATCTGTTCCACTAAGGAAACCGGGTATTGCGGGATGAATTCTCTTTCAATAACGAAAGCTACCAATTTTAAACCTTCTTCTGTATTCAGTTCGCGATATTAATATCTATATTTTTTTTCAAGATCAAAAAACTCCTTTATACCCAGTAATTCATTGAAATCTGAAAAAATATACATTTGATCCAGTAGCCCTTCAGTATTTCCTTTCTCTTTTAGATAAGTCATTGCATTCATAAATGTCTTTGCGATGACGAAAACAGCAGTACAGCCAAAAAATAAAATCTTGTACCCCATCTCTTCCAGTTTTTGGGAAGAGAGCAGCGGTGTTTTTCCTCCTTCTATGATACTTACGGCGAGAGGAACATCCGGTATACCTTCCCTTATAGCAATTAGCTCTTCGATACTTCGCGGCGACTCTACAAAAATAATATCTGCACCTGCATCCCTGTAAGCTCTCCCGCGGTTAATCGCTTCCTCAATGCCATATAGGCTTAAGGAATCAGTCCTCCCAAAGATTATGAAATCTTCGTCAGATCGTGCCCTCAAACTCGCCTCAATTTTCTTCACATGTTCTTCTAATGAGATGACAGATTTCCCCTCTATATGGCCACATCTTTTCGGCCATTGCTGGTCTTCCAAAATAATGCCCGATGCGCCTGCCTCCTCATATTCCCGAACTGTTCTCATGACATTCATTGGATTGCCATACCCAGTGTCACCATCCGCTATAACAGGAACATTCACAGCACTTGCTATAATTTTTATCTGTGAAGCCATCTCAGACATGGTTAAAAAGCCTACATCCGGTTGACCAAGACGAGTGGCTGAGATACTATACCCTCCCATTAGAAGAACCTTAAATCCAACTTTCTCAGCTATCCTTGCCGTCAAAGCATCGTATACGCCTGGTACGATCAACATTCCTTTCGTTTGGATCTGCTCCCTAACATTTGACTTTTTCACTTCCTTTTTTCCCTTACAAGAATCTTTCAATTATCAAAAAGTTAATAGGGCATGATTGGGTGACTGTCGACCGTCAACAAGAATACCACTTGATTTTTTTTTGTCAAGAGAAAAATTTGTATTTAAATAACTATTTATTAGATGGAGATTTATCGTTTATAATTAATGGATTGGGTTATTCCATTATCTCAAAATCGACCTCAATTTCTTTAAATTCCTTTTATTCGGTTTATTCTTTTTTTCTCCCAACTAACTTTTGTCATCTCATTACCCTTAATCATCTTTGCCAAATCCTTTCGAGATAAAACCTCTTGCAGTCTCCATTTTCTGATACATTCTCCCAAGGTCCTGGCGGGATGCCGGGACTTCCGAAGAGAAATCACCAACGGATGAGAATTTTTGTAGTCCGGGATTGCATGCTTGCCCATGGGGCTTCGTTAAAATTTCGCAGTAAAATTTACACGCAGTAAAATTTACATTGACACATTGATTCAACATCATTAAACTGTTCCAAAATTACAAGGAGGAGTCATGAAGATGGAATTCAAAACCCTTCTGTTTGACGTCCGCGACCAGGTTGCCCACATCACACTCAACCGTCCAAATGCAGCCAACTCGATCAACGAGGAGATGGGCAAGGATTTGATGCACGCCGCTTTGCGTTGTGACGAGGATCCTGGGATTCGGGCAGTGTTGATCTCCGGGGCGGGGAGAATGTTTTCCGGTGGTGGAGACTTAAAAGACTTTTCTGCCAAGGGCAATCAATTACCGTATTATGTTAAGGAGGTGACCACCTACCTCCATGCCGCTATGTCTCGGTTAACGCGGATGGACGCGCCGGTGGTCGCGGCCGTGCATGGGGCCGTGGCAGGAGCCGGAATGAGCATTGCCATCGCCTGTGATATTGTCGTCGCAGCTGAGACGACCCGGTTCATGGTGGCGTACACACGAGCCGGTCTGACGCCGGATGGCTCTTCAACCTATTTTCTTCCTCGCATCGTTGGTCTCAA
>Ga0315276_10003481_pt1 | contig 14431 bp, 9 predicted proteins | sample YL17G05_0_MG_FD_204542 | JGI IMG/M metagenome (GOLD analysis project Ga0315276, IMG submission 204542) | Sediment microbial communities from Yellowstone Lake, YNP, Wyoming, USA - YL17G05_0 | ecosystem: Environmental > Aquatic > Freshwater > Lake > Sediment | place: USA: Wyoming | collected...
AAACGGCAGGACCCCTTTGATTTGGGCTTGCCTGAATGATAAAGCGGAGGTGGTTAGATTTCTTGCTGATAATGGGGCTGACGTAAATATTCCCGATATGGCCGGAATAAGCCCGCTGTTTTATTCAATCTGGTACGGCCATAATTACGAAACCGATGAAACACTGGTAAACCATGGTGCCGATGTTAATTTTACCAGGGGAAAAAGTGTTCTGTTTTTTGCTGCCCAGCAGGGGAAAGAGAAAACAGTAAAGCTCCTGATTAACAGGGGAGCGGACCTGAACCGGATCAACTCAGTCGGGAAAACACCTCTTTATATAGCTGTCGAATATAATCGCCCGGAGATAGTAAAGATTCTCCTCGAAAACAAAGCCGACGTCAGGGTAAAGGACAATTTCGGGAGATCACCGCTGCATCAGGCTGCAATAGAGGGATATTTGTCGGTAACGGAACTCCTTGTATCTGCCGGCATGGATATCAATGAAAAGGACAACCTTGGGAAAACTCCTTTTTATTATGCTGAATTACATGGAAATAAAAAAGTAGCCGGACTCATTAAATCAGTCGGCGGTAAGACAGGGATATCCGAAAGAAACTTCGGGAATTCAGGGCTGCTCTCAAAAAGAATGAACTCCGGTGATGCGGTGATCTGGTATCTGGGTCATTCGGGATGGGCTGTTAAAACCAGGACAAAGCTCCTGATTTTTGATTATTGGGAGAGAGGCAGACCGGATGAACCGCTGCTGGCCAACGGTCGTATTAACCCCGAAGAGATCAGGAACCTCGATGTCTATGTTTTCGTCTCTCATCTTCATGAGGATCATTATAATGAAATGATATTTGACTGGGAAAAGTCGGTAAGAAAAATCACTTATATTTTCGGATGGGAAAATGAAAAAGATGAGAAATGTATATCAATGAGCCCCAGGGAAAAGAGAATGATTGGTGACATGGAAGTAAATCTTTTAAATTCCGCAAAGGCAGATCCCCTCGATAATGCATTCCTGGTAAAAACTGACGGTATATCAATTTATCATGCCGGCGATTATGGACTGCTTGGAGGTGTAGCCAAAATAACCGATATATACAGCGATGATATGAATTGGCTGAAAAGCCAGGCTGACCGGCTTGATATCATGTTCATGTCGGGAAGGCTCCTTGGTAATAAAATTCCGGAATATATTCCATATACAATCAGTACCGTGAATCCGGTAATGTTTTTCCTCATGCACCAGGAGGCAATGGAATATAACCTGAAAGTCCTTGCTGATGAACTTGTTAGAAGCGGATATGCATCTGAAATAATTGCTCCTCTCGATCGTGGACAGATCTGGTTATATTCAAAAAAGAAGGTCAAATGAAAAGATAAAATCAGGTTCTGTAAAAGTTCTCAAACCCTTGATGAAAAACGATGTAAAAATAATTCATGGTTATAAGATATACCTCGTATAATGTATTGTTATGGAATTTCAGGGATTCATAATGTCAGTTCTAAACTAAATTATGAGCTGGGACGAACGAAAAAATAATCATGAAGTCATTTTTTTAGAAATTACATTGAAATAAGTAGCTTATAATAAACAATTTATGTGTGTTATAATAGATACAAAACAATGAAATCATCAATAACCAGCCGTTTCTGGAAGACACTTTTCCCGGGTTTGATTTTTCTAACCTGCTGCCTGGCAATTATAGCAAATTACAAGTCGGTCGCTAAAAAGGATAAGCCGTCCATAGCATTCACGATTGATGAGAAGGACCTTTTCCCCGAAGGAATAGCATATGATTCCAAAACGGAACAATTTTTCCTCAGCAGCCTCAGCAAGGAAAAGATTGTCGCAGTCGATCAGAACGGAAAACAATCTGATTTTATTCTGTCAAAGCAGGATGACATGCTTCGAAGCCTGGGATTGCATGTGGATGTGAAACGAAGACGCCTGTGGGCAGTATCTAACAGTGACTGGGGCGACAGTGTAATTTCAGGGGTTCATATTTATGATATTGATTCGAAGAAATTAATTAAGAAGTTCTTTACAGAAAGGAACAAAACTCCTGTATTTAATGACCTCGTACTGGCTGGATCGGGAGAAGCATTTATCTCCGACTGGAGAGGTAACAGTATTTACCATGTGCCCCCGGACCTGAGTAAGGTTGAACTTTTCCTTAAATCCGATACACTTTTAATAAACCCAAACGGTATAACAATTACACCGGATAATCGATTTCTCTATGCCGCATCGAATAAAAACGGGATTATCATGGTTGATATTGAAAATAAAACTCTTCAGACGGTCATCAACCGGTCACCGGTAAACTCAAAATGCATTGACGGATTGATGTATTTTGAAAATACTCTTGTTGGCATTATTAACGGCGATGATGATTTAAGTAAACATTTTATAGGACAATATAAATTAAGCGCAGATGGACGTGAGATTGTTTCAATGTCAGTTATTGACAGCGCGAATCCTTTGTTTGTGCTGCCAACAACAGGCGTCATAGAGGGTAAGTTTCTCTATTGCCTTGCTGCTACTTATATCCATCTTTTCGGAACTGATGGCAGCACAGATCAGAGCAAACTTAAAAGTCCACTGGTTCTGAAATACAGACTCTGGAAATTATAACAACATTAATAGTATGAATACGGATAAAATATCAGGTGAAGTCTGGGCAACAGTAAAAGCCCATAACAGGGCTTGGTCCGAATTGGAGGACATTAATGAGCAAATGAAGTATGTTCATAAGGATGTCGAATTTATCAAACCTCCCTTTAAAGAAATTATCAGGGGTATTGATAAATACAGAGCCGATTATGAAGACTGGATGAGTCATGCTAAAGTGGATTACTTCAAAGAGGTAAATCCGGTTATTAAGATATACGGGAGTGGCAACTTCGCTATTGTTACCTATAACATCGAGATGTCATTTACCTATGACGGTAAAGTCATTAATGACTGGAAAGGAGCGGATATGTTGACCCTGGTTAAGCAGGATAATAAGTGGATTATTACATCTGATATGTATGCCCGGGTAACTATACCGACAATCTAATGCCAGTTTCCGATTTAAGACCCAACTACATTGAACCATGAGTGTAAATTTAAAACCAAAATCAAAACTTACGACTAGCCTCCTGTTTATTGCATTTCTTAATCTTAGCTGTGCTAATGAGATAAATAATGATCAGGGGAAAAACGGAACATCTATCGAAGGAGAGCATTTTTCGTACGTGCTGTACGATGGAATATCTCAAAATGGGCTGTCTCCTGTTGAGAGCAGACTTGAGGAGAACTATTCTAAAATCCTGGGTGATCTGGAAATTATTTCGATAAAAAAAGTAATTGTTAAGATATGGAACAATGAAACCAATTTCCTCGATACCATGCAACGCGATCTGGGGATTAAGTACCAGGGGGCGACAGGATATGTCTATGGCCAGGATGAAATCAGGATACTTAACCGGGGAAATGCTTCGCAGACCGCTCTTCATGAATTTTGCCATGCAGTATCCCTTGCAGTTAATAATCGATTCGGGAATAACCCGCGATGGTTCTGGGAAGCAGTTGCGATTTATGAAGCAGGTGAATTTAAGGATCCCCGGACGGTCAGCTACCTGGCAGACGGGAACTTCCCCACAATTTCAGAATTAAATTCAAATTACAACTCAGGTTATAATAAAATTTATGATGTGGGTTTTATACTTTCAGAATATATAATTCATGATTATGGGAAGACCCCTTTTATAAATCTGATTAAATCGAATGCAAACATTGAAGTTACTCTCGGAATTACCACTCTTCAGTTTGAGACAGGCTGGAAAACATTCGTGAAGAGTAAATATTTTTAAAATATATTTTGAAACTGGTTGATAAACAGGATTTTATAATGGAAAATTGAAAATTAAACTATTTGGACATTGAAAACACTAAAAACAATCTTTTTAATTAATTTAGTTCTGTTTGCATCTTTAAAGATACAGGCACAGGATATTTTTTCTGCAGTTTCAAACGGGGATCTTTCAAAAGTCAAAGAGCTTATTGAAAAAGATCCGGATTTGGTGAAAGCCAGAAGCCCAAGGAAATCAACCCCTTTGCATCTTGCTGCGATGATTGATAGTGCAGAAATAGCAAAGTACTTAATTGAAAAGGGCGCTGATATCAATGCGGTGAGAAATGATAACTACACACCTCTTATTCTGGCCGGAACAAAAGTCACAAAACTGCTGATTGAAAAAGGAGCAGACATCAATTATGCTACGCCTGACGGGACAACTGCTATTTATTATGCACTTGAAAATAAGGACAGAAATGTGTTCGAATGTCTGCTTGATGCAGGTGCAAAGCTGCCCTCACCCGGGACTTATGGAGCTGATAGAGCAATAGAATCTGCAATCAGGATGGGTAGCATGAAATTCCTGGAAACATATTTGCAAAAAGGCGCGGGTATTGATTTCGAAAATAATGCCAGGATGACTTTACTCCATTTTGCCGTCGAAAGCAGCTCAGCTGAACTGGTCAGCAAGCTTATTGCTCTGGGAGCGAAGGTAAATAAAGGAGATATTTATGGCTGGACTCCGCTTCACAGCGCATCATATAAGGGAAATCTTCGGGTTGTTGAACTGCTGATTCAAAATGGATCAGATAAAAATGCAAGAACCATCGACGGGAAAAGCCCTTTTAACCTGGCAGCTGAAGAGAAAAAAGATGATGTTGCAGACTATTTAAAATCTCTTGGAGCTGATACAAGCTCTCCAAAACTCCCGGTGATAACCGGGAAGTATTTTGGACAAAGACTTCCCGGAAAAACACCTGTCCCTTTTGTTGTTCCATTTCCGGATATCCAGAAAGGATTTCACGGTATCTTCAGTTTTTCTCCCGACGGGAAATCAGCATACTGGAAACCTGATTGGAACCCATATGATCCTATCCATGAAACAAAGCTTATTAAAAAGCAATGGACAAAACCGGTAGTCTCATTGTTTTCTGCTAGAGACCAGGGAGATGATGCCCCCTATATCTCCCCCGACGGGAAACGACTTTTCTTCCTGTCACAACGACCAATTGTTGACGGTAATATGCCATTCCCGTATGTGGAAAAGATATGGGTCATGGATAAAACCGCTGATGGATGGTCGGAACCAAAAAAAATGCCTGAGGCTGTCAATTCTGTTAGCTATATGCACTGGCAGATCTCTTCAGATCTTCAGGGAAATCTGTATTTTGGGGCAGGAGGAAATATCTATTGCGCAGGTTTTAAAGACGGAGAATATAAAGCAGCAGAGAAGCTTGATATTACTATTAATAACGGCAAAGTAATAAACTTTTCTCCCTGTATCTCTCCCGATGGCAGCTATATCATCTTCTCCAGACAGGTCCCATATTTTACCTATCAGCTGTTTCTGAGTTTCAGAAAGAAGGATGGAACCTGGAGTGAACCTCTGAATCTCAGCAATTATCTGAAACATTTCTATAGCGTCGATGCAAGAGTCACCCCCGACGGAAAATACCTCTTCTTTTCAGGAAGGGGGGGAGTTGTTTACTGGGTAGATGCCTCGTTTATTGAAGATTTAAGGCCGGAAGAATGATACATAATTATAATTTCGCATTAAACAGGTCGCAGTGGGAAAGATTATAAATACAGATAGTAAAAGATTGTCTGATAAATTATCGAAAGACATAACTATATTAAGATCAATTATTTACAAAAATAAATTCCAGAGGCGAAATGGTATTGAGATTTATAAAAAATATTCTCCTTTATAAATCCCAGAATAATGCATAACCCTGAATATCAGAAATATTATTTAATAACATTTAATGAATGTTTAGCTTAATATATTATAAATGAGAACAATACTAATTATTGTATGTTTTTTTGCTTTAAATTCTGCAATAGGGCAAACTACATATGTAGCTGTAAATGAGAAATTAAAAAAAATTGAGAATGGAATTGTAGAATTTTCTTCTGTTGAATCGATTATTAATCCTGAAAAGTTTGATTCACCAAACAAGAAAACAATTGAAGAAAGAATGAAGGCTTTGAAAGTTCCCGGCGTAAGTGTTGCAATATTTGACGAAAATGGAATTGTTTATCCCCTGACTTTTGGAATTTTAAAAGAAGGTTCTGATACCCGGGTTACTGATAAGACTATATTTCAGGCTGCCTCAACAAGTAAACTTGTTACATCACTTATCGTGCTTCATTATGTTCAAAATAAATTGCTTGATTTAGATGAAGATGTGAATAAGTATTTAAAAAGGTGGAGGGTGCCTGATAACGAATTCACAAAAAGAAACAAAGTAACTCTGAGACTTTTGCTTACACATCAGTCTGGTTTACCAGCCACGAATTTTATGGTTGACATAACAGGAGCTGTGCCCACATTGTTAAACGTGATAAAAGGTGAAAGTCCGGCAATAAATAAGCCTGCAATTCCGGTTATCGAGCCCGGAACGCAATGGGAATATTCTAACATTGGTTATGTTCTCATTCAATTAGTCTTAGAAGATATTACAGGGAAACCATTTCCGGAAATTGCAAAAGAGGTTGTTTTTAAACCATTAAAAATGAGATCCAGCACATTTACTTATCCACTGAACAAAGATTGGGAAAAAAGAGAGGCGATGCCACATGATGAAAATGGAAAGTTTGCAGAACCTGCAATGGATAAATATGCGGTTGCTCATGGAGGGTTGATGACAACTCCAACTGACCTTGCATTATTTGCAATTGAAATAATGAATGCATATCAGGGAAAGTCGGCGAAAATAATTAGTAAAGAATATGCCCGAGAATTATTAAACAAAGAACTCGATTTAGATCCGAAAATGTTTGGCTTACCAATTGGAGAAGGCCTGGGTGTAATGCTTATGGATAAAGGTAACAATGTGTTATTTACTCATCCGGGCAGTAATCTCCCCGGATCAAACTGCTGGTTAATAGCTTCTCCGCAAACAGGGAAAGGTGCCATTGTCATGACTAACGGTGCAGGGGGAGAAATACTTGAAATAGAGATTATTACTGCTATTTCAAAAGAATTTGAATGGTAGTTGTTTACCGGACAGATGCAAAATTGATTGAAGATTTAAGGCCGGAAGAATGATAAGGAGGATAAGAATAATTGGAGAAAACCGGCGTAACTCCGTGATACCCCGTGTTCTCCGTGGTTAAAAATATTGAGCAACAGGTACCTGATAATCGGTATCAAGTAACAGGAATTCGGGAATAAAGTAAAATGTAAGGAAATAATAAGCAAAATAATGAGAATAATCAGATCAACGTTTGTCATAGCACTTGTTCTACTTGTGACAGTAACAAGCCGGGCGCAGGAGGTATTTACCGCTGTGGTCCAGGGAAATCTTGCTAAAGTTAAAGAGCTTGTTGATAAAGACACCCAACTGATCAATGCAAGAAATACACGCCAGTCAACCCCGCTGCATGTTGCTGCATCACTCGATAATGAGGAAATTTCAAAATATTTGATAGAGAAGGGTTCAGATATTAATAGCCTGAACGGCAATTTCTACACACCCCTTATGTTTGCAGGTATTAAAGTTGCAAAGCTGCTGGTTGAAAAAGGCGCTGACGTAAACTACAAATCAAGATATGGGTGGTCAGCACTTGCAGAGGCCTTCTGGAGAGGGAAAAAAGATGTAGCTGAATATTTACTTGACAATGGGGTTATTATCCCGGAATTAAAAACCACCGATGGTATGAATACGATTATTGCAGCTCTTAGAATCGGAAGTGTTAAGTATTTAGAAAAGTTTTTACACATGGGTCTGGACCCGATGTTTGTAAGTGAAGCAGGAAACAGCCTCATCCACTTTGCTGCCGAAAGTAATTCAAATGAATTAGTTAACAGGTTAACAGAGCTCGGTGTAACGGTAAATAGAACAAATATTTACGGATGGACACCCCTTCATGTTGCAGTAGCAAATGGCAATAAGTCAGTTGTTGAAATGCTCATTCAGAAAGGATTGGATAAAAATGCAAGAACCACGGCAGGTAAAACCCCGTTTAATATTGCATGTGAAACCGGAGTGAAGGATATTATTGATTACCTGGTCTCAATTGGCACCGATACCGGCCGGCAGAAATTCCCGGTTCTCAAAGGCGATTACATGGGACAGCCTCGACCCGGGAAAAAGGCCATTCCTTTCGCCCCCGGTATATTAGCAGCCCAATATAATTTCCACAGTTCTGTCGCATTTACTCCCGATGGAAATGAACTATTTATAAAGTCTATGAATCCGTTTATTTTATGCGGCTCAAGAAGGATAAATGGTACCTGGACTATGCCGGATACTGTAAAAAAAATAATGGCAGGAGATGTACCGATCATCTCACCCGATGGGAATAAGCTTTATTTTACGATCATGCAGCAGGTCCCGGGTCAGCCGGTTAATGAGCTTATTAATGCTATGGACAAAACATCCACAGGCTGGTCTGACCCATATCCCTTACCCGATATTATAAACTCGGTTCCCGGAATTCACTGGCAGGTATCAGTTGACCGGAAGGGGGATCTGTATTTCGGAGCAAGACAGAAAGGAACAGTGGCATCAAGAATATACTTTTCAGAATATAAAAACGGCTCTTACACCGAACCGGTGATAATGGATAACCTGAAAGATGTGGATGCACATTCTCCGTTTATTGCCCCTGACGGCAGTTACCTTATCATCTCAGCGAACGGATTGAAGATACTTTTCAGGAAGGACGACGGCAGCTGGACAAAAGAAAAAGACATTTCAGGTATCACAGGTTGTGAAGGCCTTTGCCCGATAGTGACTCACGACGGAAAATACCTCTTTTTCCTTCATAACGTGGGAGATAAATTTATACCTTACTGGGTCGATGCATCATTTATTGAAGAGCTGAGACCGAAGGAGTGAGAAAGGGAGATCGGAACGAAGTGGAGATTCTGCGAAGCAGAAAGGTGAGAAACTCCGTGTTACACAGTGCTCTCCGTGGTAAGAAAAGGGGTAAAAAGACTGGGTGCCGGGTTCTGGGTTCTAGGTTTACTTCAGACCTCATAATCCAGAGCCTGAAACCTGAATTGAAAACTGAAACACGATTTTGAAAGTATAGAATATTTTGAAAATAAATTGGAAACAAGTTATTAATGTAAGTGAGAAAACAAAATGAAAAGGATTTTACTGACTTTATGTTTAATTGGTTTTTTGATGACAAATTTATTGTCACAGGAAAATGCAATCAAGGTCGATTCCGGATATATTAATGTCGATGGAGGAAAGCTGTTCTATGAGATGGCCGGCAGGGGTGATAATATTGTATTGTTACATGATGGCATGCTGGACAGGGAAGTATGGGACAATCAATTCCCGTTGCTGGCAATGAATTACAGGGTTGTTAGGTACGACCGTCGCACCTATGGGAAATCATCCGATCCTCTGGCACCATTCTCAGATATTGAAGATTTAAATCAGATATTCATTCAGTTGAATATTGATAAAGCAATCGTTTTTGGTATGTCAGCTGGTGGGGGACTGGCAATAGACTTTACTCTGAAATATCCCGGGAGAGTTTCCGCATTAATACTGGTTGGAGCTGTTGTTAACGGGTTCTATTATTCACCTCACATGATGAACCGGGGAGGTCACCTGAAAAATCCGGCAGACCTTTCTGATCCCCAAAAGGCTATTAAATATTTTGCATGGGATGACCCTTATGAAATTTATTCTGAAAATGTCAGTGCTAAAGAGAAATTTGTAAAAATACTTGAATCCAGCCAGCATAAATCGACAGGCAATTTTTATATACCGGCGGACAGACCGGGGGCAAACTTCCTTTCAGAGATAAAAATTCCGGTATTGATTCTTGTTGGTGAATACGATATTCCCGATGTCCATGCCCATTCCGGAGTTATTCAGTTCGGAATCCCTAAGTCCCGACGTGAAATCATACTGAACTCCGGCCATCTTATACCTCTGGAACAACCAGAAGCCTTTAACAGGACTGTTTTTAATTTTTTAAACAGGATGTTCTTTAATATACTTTATTCCCAGGGAATGGACGCTGCTATTCAATATTTAAACATCAAGAAGGCAGGGAACCCTGATGTTAAACTATTCAATGAGGGAGAAATGAATGCCTGGGGATATCGGTTTCTACAGGAGGGAAAGATTAAAGATGCTGTTGAGCTCTTTAAACTCAATGTTCAGGCTTACCCCGGATCAGCCAATGCATTTGACAGCCTTGCAGAGGCATATCTGAAAGATGGTCAGAAAGATATGGCTATTAAAAATTATGAAAAGTCTCTTGAATTAAATCCTGGAAATGATAATGCAAGGAAGGCGCTCACTGAATTAAAAGGGGGTAACCGGTAAGAAAGAAAGCAAAAGATAAAAGACAAAATATAAAAGGCAAAAGGAGATAAGGAGATTATTCCTCCTTTGAAGAGCTTGTCCCGCGTTTGCGGGAGGGGCAGGGGGATGTAATAACCAAATAAAATATAAAAGGCAAAAGACAAAAGGCAAAATGCAAAAGTTGAGGAGCAAAGCGACAAAATCCCGCTTAGGCGGGAACAAAAGTTATCGAATGAAGTAAGGAAATCCCTCTTAGTCAGGAATGAAAGGGAGATCGGAACGAAGTGGAGATTCCGCGAAGCGGAAAGGGGAGAAACTCCTTGTTACACCGTGCTCTTTGTGGTAAGAAAAGGGGTAAAGGGACTGGGTGCCGGGTTCTGGGTTCTGGGTTCTGGGTTCTGGGTTCTGGGTTCAGGGTTTACCCCAGACCTCATAATCCAGACCCCGTAACCTGAATTGAAAACTGAAACACGATTTTGAAAGTAAAGAATATTTTATAAATAAATTGGAGACAAGTTATTAAAATAAGGGAGAAAACAAAATGAAAAAGATAGTACTGACTTTATGTTTAATTGGTTTCTTAGTGACAAATTCATTGTCACAGGAAAATACTATCACAATAGATTCCGGATATATCAATGTTGATGGTGGGAAACTATTCTACGAAATTGCCGGAAAGGGTGATAATATTGTTTTATTGCACGATGGAATGGTTAATTGCTATATCTGGGACGAACAATTTCCTGTGCTGGCAAAAAACTACAGGGTGATAAGATATGATCGTCGTGGATATGGAAAGTCATCCGATCCCCAGACAAAATACTCTCATATCGACGATCTGAATCAGATATTTATTCAACTCAAAGTTGAGAAAGCTGTCATATTCGGAATGTCATCAGGAGGCCGTTTGGCCATAGATTTTACGCTCACATATCCTGAAAGAGTGAAAGCCCTGGTATTAGTCGGAGCAGTAGTTAGCGGATATGGCTACAGCACCCATATGAATACTCGAGGCGGACACTTCAATCCCACGGCTAGTAACTCAGATCCCGTATCAACCAGTAAATATTTTGTTATGGATGATCCGTATGAAATTTATTCAGGCAACAAGGATGCAAAAGAAAAAGTCATGAAGTTGCTGCCATATTTTGGAAGAGATAACCGGGTACCTACAAAACCTGCAGAAAAGATAGCGGTCAGATCCCTTTCAGAAATAAAAGTCCCGACACTTATTCTGGTTGGCGAATATGATATCCCCGATGTACATGCACATGCCGGGGTGATAAATGCCGGAATCGAAAGATCGAAAAGGGAAATTATACCAGGATCAGGGCACCTGATACCTGTTGAACAACCGGTATTATTTATGGATGCAGTAAGTAGTTTTTTGACCAGTATACCTAAATAGATTATCAATAGAAGACCTATGAAAATTCTTAAGCTATTATTATTCTTTTGCATTATGACGGCAAATGTAGAAGTATCATCTCAACCGCCTCTCCCTAAACCACGTAGTGTGGCTGACAGTTTAGTTTCAGAAGGTGATATACCAGGTGCAATAACTGAATTCAGGAAGATTTATAGTAAAGACCCTGGAAACCAGCGGAATGTTTACAATTTCGCATGCGCCCTTTCAATCAACAGGCAGTTTGATAGCTGCTTAAAATATCTAAATATTGCTGTAAGGCTCGATACATCAATATCAGCATTTACCGATCCCGATTTACTGCCTTTCAGGGAGACTAAGCTCTGGCAGGATTTTGAGAATAAGCTCATATCTATGTTAAATATTAAAAACAGGAATCCCTTTAAAGATATCGAATATGCAAAAGCTCTCTGGAAGCTTATGGCCCGCGATCAGGCTTATTTCAATGAAATATTTATAGCAGGCAGAAAAATAGGCATGAAGTCCTCCGTTGTTGAAGCACTTTTTAAACTTAAATCGATGTTTTCGGAAAATAATCAAAAAGAGCTCGAGGAGCTGATAACGAAAAAAGGCTGGCCCAGGAATTCAGAAGTGGGCCCGGTTGCTGCCGGAGCAGCATTCTACGTTATCCAGCATTCTGATGCTGAAAAACAGGAGAAATACCTTCCAATGCTTAGACAAAGATGCGAAGAAAAGGAGTCAAACTGGCAACACTATGCGATGATGTACGACCGGATGAAAGTCCTCAGGAATCTGCCACAAAAATACGGCACGCAGCCCGTCCTGAATAACGAGAATACCGGATTATATGAGCTTGCTCCGCTTGAAAATGAATCAAAAGTAAATGAATGGAGAAAAGAAGTCGGATTACCGCCGCTTGAAAAGTATCTGACGCAACCTGGAATCAAGGATCAGCCAAAGAAAAACCAATGACCAAAGAGAGACTGGGAGAAGTGCTGTATAACTCCGTGAAAATCCGAACTCCCCGGGAAAAGAACAAATGTCGCAAGTTGCGGGGTGCATGGTGCATGGTCTACCTCACACCTCACACCTCACACCCTCCTTCCGGTTCGAATATTTGAGAACACAAAAAAAGAGTTCTAAGTAATAATAAATGAAAGAATTAAAATGAAGACATTAAAATTTATCTTATTAATAATTCTTCTTCTATTACCAGGAATTGAAGCACAAGCACAGGAGATAATCAATGCAACAAAAAAGGGAGATATTGTTAAACTAAAAGAGCTCGTTGAAAAGAATCCTCAGTTAGTTAATATAAAAGACTCCTCGGGATGTACTCCTTTGCACTGGGCTTGCCAGAGTGCCTATCCTGAAATTCTTAAATACCTTTTAGGAAATGGAGCGAATGTGAACATACGTGATAACAATGGCCTTTCCCCCCTTGCCAAAGCGGCAAACAGGGGTAATAAAGAGATTGTTGATCTTTTACTCGATAAAGGTGCTGATTATGACACAACAGGAACAAGAGCATTGTATATGCTTCGCCTGTCTGCCTGGCACGGTCTGGAAAGACTTTTTAATGTTGCCATGGTAAAAGGAGGAAAGCGATTATTCTCTGATGAAGCTATAAACAGGATTACTATTGATATTGCACTTAAAGGCGGCTCGGTTGAAATAGTGAAAATGCTTATGGCAAATAATATCACTCTTGAAGATAAAGCAGATATCTATGGACAAACAGCTTTACATTATGCAGCAACAAAAGGGGCTCTGGCAATGATGGAATTTCTTGTAAAGAACGGATTTGATATTAATAGCAGAAATGGATCAGGAGAATCTGCTTATAATATTGCCACATCTGCTGGCAAAAAAGATATGCAAAACCTGATAATCAGGCTTGGAGGTAATACGGAACCGCAGAAAATCCCTCCTCTATATGGCCCATATCTTGGTCAGGAACCTCCGGAAAAGAATAGTAAGCTCTTTGCTCCGGGAATTATCTCGACAGGGTACGGAGAATTGAATTCAGTGTTTACTCAAAACGAGAAAGAGTTTTACTTTTCGAGAAGAGGTATTCCGGGCAAACCTTCTGCAATAATGGTATCAAAGATGATAAACAATGTATGGTCACTGCCGGCACCGGTTGAGTTCACCGGCAACTACAGCGATATTGACATGTTCATCACTTCAGATGCCAGTTCGATGATCTTTTGTTCTGACCGACCTGGTAATAAGGAAGATAAAGTAAAAGCAGATCACGATTTCTGGATTTCAAAACGGCAGGGAGCCGGATGGGGTGAACCTGCAAGGTTTGCACCAGAAGCTGTCTCGTCCTACGATGATTTCTTCCCGGTAGTGACCCGGAGCGGTAACCTCTATTTTAATTCTCAACGCAGAGGCCCGGGAACCAACGACATCTACTGTTCAAGATTTGTAAATGGAAAATATTTACCGGCAGAGAAACTTCCCGAACCCATAAATACTGAATTCCGTGAATTTGATGCTTATGTCTCACCTGACGAAAAATTTATAATATTTTCCTCTGAGAAACCCGGAGGATATGGCGGTTCAGATATTTATATAAGTTATAAAAAGAAAGATGGCAGATGGACCGAACCTCTGAACCTGGGTAACGATATTAATTCCCCGGGATCAGAATATGGTGCAACTATCACTCCTGATGGTAATTATCTCTTTTATACAAGTACAAGGAA
>Ga0315276_10003483_pt1 | contig 14429 bp, 13 predicted proteins | sample YL17G05_0_MG_FD_204542 | JGI IMG/M metagenome (GOLD analysis project Ga0315276, IMG submission 204542) | Sediment microbial communities from Yellowstone Lake, YNP, Wyoming, USA - YL17G05_0 | ecosystem: Environmental > Aquatic > Freshwater > Lake > Sediment | place: USA: Wyoming | collected...
GTCCAGTCCGATTGAACTTGTTTTTGTCTTTAGAAACTCAAGCATATTTTCTATCTGTTATTCAATGCTTATATATCCCGTTACAGGCTCAACCCTGACCGTCATAGGATCGCCCTCGGCACGCAGAGAAATAGAACCCTCGTCATTCAGCGGGCTGTCGGAACCGTCACGAGGCGACCCGAGATAATCAAACCTCACTGTCTTCGTTGAGCCGAAAGTCGCGCTTAAAATATCAACCTTGTCGAGCCGGCTGTCGTTTGCGAAACTTACGGTGTAACCGTCTCTGGCCCCAATATGCACAGGATGAGGTATCACCTGTTCATTTTCGTCTTTTATCCTGTAGCTTTCGTTCGAATCCTCAAAAACCACCGAATACTTCCTGCCTGTGCTCATTGCCATGCTCTTTGCGTATTCAAGGTCGCAGGCAATCATATTAGCGGCGGTTTTTAACTGCACCGAAGCTGCCGAGGTGTATAACGGCACGGCAATCGCGGCTAAGATGGCCAGTATCATCAACACAATAACCACCTCTACCAGCGTAAATCCCGGCAAACTATATTGACCGTTTCTTTTCATTTTTCAGCCTTTAAACGCAGAAAATCTGCGGTAATCCATTATGTTTTTTCGTCTTATGAGAACTTCAGCTTAACTGCGTTGATAGCGGATTTTTCATTCGCCAATGTACTTTCGTAATGTTTATCGGTCTTTCGAACTGTCTTTCCTGCCCTGAGCTTGTCGAAGGGTCTATCAGCCGTTTAACACCTCTCTGACGGCCTGTTTATCGGCTAAACTCGTCAAAGTCGGCAAGGTCATTAAAACCGGTACGCAAGTCTTCTGATGGAGTTAAAATTTGATTTTAGGAGGAATTTTTGAAATGACCGATAATGTTGAATTGAAAATTGAAAATTGAAAATTGAAAATTTATGGAGTCCGCCTTTGGCGGAGTTACTTTTAATAATTTTAAATCTTAAATCTTATATTTTAAATCTTTACGGGTTTCGCGTGATTGATTTGTAAAACGCCCCTGCTGCAGGCGACCAGCGATTTTTCGAGCCGCTCGGCCAGTGATAAATTGACGCCTTTGTCGGAGCGGCAGTTATCGTCGTTGAACAGTTCCCCCAGTCCATACTCCAGTAACCTACAAGGTCGCCAGGGGACGGCGAACCGCCGGCAATAATACTCACAATGTCAACCATGCTAAGAGCTTCCTTGTAAATACGCACCTCGTCAATCTGACCGTTAAAGTATCTTCCAGGCTCTTCATAGTTTTCGCCAATATAAACAGGTGCTGAGTTTGTGCTGATGCTGCCGTTTGCGAATTGATTAACCTCCTCTACACCATCGACATACAATAAAATTCTATTGTCAATGCCATCATAGACACCTGCAATATGATGCCATTGTCCGTCGTTTACGTTTCTACTGCCATGAATATCGCCGCCGGTCACACCAGTACAGGCAAATTCTATATGGTCGGTATCTGAGTATCTCTGCAGCCGCCATCTCGTATCACCTTTGGTCACTATCGCCTGATAAGTCTTGTCGAAGGCAGTAACCTTTATCCACGCCGCCACAGTAATCCTGTTGGTAATGGCAGGCATCGGAAAGCCTATATCTATAAAATCGCCGTCACCGTCAAAATTAATTGCACCATGGACTTTACCGGCTACCCACGCGCAGTTGCCGTTTATAACGCCGTCGCCGTTGTTGCCAGAATTCGAATCATCGGCAACGAGATGCCTTATTCCTTCATCGGTAAAAAGCGAACCTGTTACCTTTACTGCTCTGTCGTAAATGGGTATTTCGATTCGGCCGTCAACAAAAACCAGCCCATTGCAGTCTAACCCGGCATTTTCTTTTATTATGAGATTGCCGCTTACATAAATTGCAGGAACATTCTTTTTGGCGGTAATAACATTGGATGAGCCGGTAATTGTCAGATTGCCGTCCACCGCAAGACAGCCGTTAATTATGACATTGCTCTTGATTTCCAAATCTCCGGAGATGTAACAAACCTCTGTTGAACTGCTTAAAGGCAAGTTTTTATTATTAAGGGGGCTGGGTATCGTCTCTTTTAAAGGGTTTGTAATAAGTCTGTTGTAGTCAATCGCGGGCTTGTTGATATCCAAAGCGGTTTTATCTTTTTTCTGACCAGTTATGGTTCCTGTACCGCCAATCGGCAAATCAGCGAAACAGTCGCCGTTTATTGAGCCTGAATTAGTTAAAACACCATTGCAGTAAACATCACCTGTTATACTCATCACGGGACTCAGCGAAACGGATGTCCCTGACCAGAATGCTATGGCAGGGTCGAGTCTCAAATTGGCGGTCAGGCTGTTTTGAGCGGTTCTGTTGCCGCCGACCAGCCTGTATGCCAATGATGTTATCTGCCAGTTACAGTCTGAAATTTTTGTAACGTTTATATCATAATAGTCGCTGCTGCCGGCAACTAATTGCTGGTTTGGCATTTGGAGATTTGTTAAATAATCTGTTAAATTTGGCACATCCTGCGGATTTAAAATCAGCCCCCTTGCATGTTCAAGGCCTGATTCTGCAAGATAATCCATATCTGCTGCCTGCTCCATATTCTGCCCGCAGAGCAATTCCGTATCGCCGCGCACTATAAAACCCAGGCCTATTACCACTATGGCCATTACAAGAGCCAGTATAATAACCAGCGCCATTCCTTTAGCATTATTGTTATATTTATATCTCATATCTTATTGGTACTCGGTTATCAGTTATCGGTTTTAATCTGATAACCGAATTGCTGATAACTGATAACCCTTCTTTCACATATCATCATCGCTCGAACGCATCTGGCCGCTGTCGTCAAGTAAATAACCTGCCTGACAGCGGAGATATGCGCTTATCTGATAATTTTCGATGCTGCCGTTGTTGCTGACGCCAAAAGAGATATTCAGCATTTTTGAAAATGTCCACGGCGGGTCGGTCCTGTCGGTCGTAAAATTTACATAACTGCAATTATCAATAAGAGTAACCGGGGTTTCCTCACAATTTGCCGTGAGCCATACTCTGGCCTGGCCGTTCTGAATTGAACCAGGCGTTCCCGGAAAGGAAGCAACCACCGCAGAGGGATAGGGACTAAAACTAATCAGCTTTATATAGTTATTACTGCTGCCGCTTTCGATATAGACTATTTCATTTGGGTCTATCTGGCTGTCGCCGTCGTAGTCTGCCTGCCATATTGCCGCACTGGTTCCCCAGTTTGCGCATATCAGTTTGCTGTTTTTTATAAGCCCGCCAAGTCGCATAGTCGCATAGCGGACTCTGCTTTGAATTTCCGAAGTATCATCCGCAGAATCACTTGCATTGCCGAGAACAAAAGACAGCGTCGCTACGGCTGCAAGGATTATGCTCATCACCCAGACCGCCATCAGCAGTTCTGCGAGAGTAAACCCGCTGTATCTGTAATTTCTCTGTTTCATTTGCTTTTCAATCTTGTAACTTCGGCAAGTTCAAGACCATTCTGATAGACCCTGACGGTTATCCTGATGAAATTTGGCGTTCCGAAACTGCTGTCCTGCTGCGGCATATAAATATATTCACAAACCGCTCCTCTGCTGAAATCCGCATACATCGGGTCGGTAAAAACAACGCCGTTTGCATCTTTTACTTGTCCTTTTGATTCGTTATAGCTGCCTGCGGACCAATAGTTGGAATCAGCGATTATCTGTTCAATCCGGTCGGATGCAAGTTTTGCTGCGATTGTCTGACTGCAGCCCTGCTGGCTGGTTACAGCGCTTGATGCAAAGGGCAGAATCAGCCCCGCTGCTGCTATCATAAGAATTACAAGAGCAAGCAGCGCTTCAACAAGGGTAAAACCTTCGTTTTTTACAATTTTAATTTTCAATTAACTCGTGCCTTTGTGCCTTGGCGGCTAACTTAAATAAAAACGGCTGGTCAGCCCCACAATCACCAAGCCGACCAGCCTGTATCTTTTCTCCGATTCTATCGGAGCTTCGCTGTCAGGTTTTACAGACCGGCGTGTTCAGCGCTGTCGTTCGCGTTAAACGCACCCGTCGTAGGATCGTAATGCCAACCGCCGCTGAGATCGCCAGCACCTGCAGTCGAACTTATGTCAGCAAGGCCATCGAATGGGTTTTTCGGTATCTCCCGCAGATAAGGGTCACAAACACCATCGCCCGTAGCCTGGGGGGCCAGCCTGCCGTCAGCGAATGTATATTTCGTCATTGAATCCTTAAAAGAAACGCCGCTTACCGTTCCCGGCAGGTTGGCAGCGCCGTGATGATGTTGAGCCTTGTAAAGGTGAATCTGCGAACGGATTGTCTGCAGGTCGCTCACTAAACTCGTCATTTTCGCTTCCTCGCTCGCATCGCTGAACTGAGGAATCACTATGGCAGCCAGAATTCCCAGAATGACCACCACTATCAGAAGTTCAACCAGCGTAAATCCGTTTCTCTTTTTCACTCTCTTCTCCTTTACGATTTAAGGCAGAACCTCAACAAAAGTAAAGGCTTTGTTTTTAGTTTTTACAGTCGTTCTTAAGTTTTCAACTTTCAACTAACTTTATGCCTTGGCGGCTGATTTTTTTGTTAAACATAAAAACGGCTGGTCAGCCCCACACACCAGACCGACCAGCCTGTATCTTTTCTCCGATTCTATCGGAGTTTTGCCGCCAGACTTTAATAACCAGTGTGGCCAGTACTGTTAGCGTTAAATGTACCCGTCGTGGTATTGTAGTACCAGCCGGTGCTGCCGTCTCCGGCAGGAGTACCTGTACCTGAATCTACAGTATTGACATCAGTAAACGGATTGTTCGGTATCTTCAGCAGATAAGGGCCATAAATACCAGGGCCCGGAGCCGCGGTTTGCACAACACCACTTTTGTTTGTGTACCCTGTCATTGCAACTTCGAAAGACTCACCTGTCGTTGCCGTTCCCGGCAGGGTAGTGCCGTCTACGTGATGATGCTGGGCCTTGTAAAGCTGAATCTGCGAACGGACTGTCTGCAGGTCGCTCACCAGAGCCGACATTTTCGCTTCCTCGCTCGCATCGCTGAACTGCGGAATCACTATGGCAGCCAGAATTCCCAGAATGACCACCACTATCAGAATTTCAACCAATGTAAAACCATTTCTCTTTTTCATTTTTTTCTCCTTGGTTTTAAGGAAAATCTTTGTTTTTCGTTCTTAAACGTTATCCGACTGCTTCCTGCCACTGCTATCGGTTATGCGGCAGCAGGACTTAACTTATTGCCTTAGCTGCCCAACTTTCGTCTTTAAATGTCATCTGCAACGTCTTATAAAATTACAGGTTTTTTAAATTTCCAATACGGCCGGACACATATTCAACAAATATGCTGCCAGTTAAAGTATAAGAAATAAAGAATGATGTGCAAAACTGACGGTTCTTTTAAACGCTCAAGGCTTTTGCATCTTTCAGGCCGATGATCCTGATAATCCGGCTTTTCGGGCCGTTATGCCGCATTTCGATATGAATACAATCCAGGCCGTCAAGTGCCTGTTTGACTTTATCGGCCCATTCGATTAGGACGACAGAATCAGGCCCGATAAATTCTTCAAAGCCCAGCGACTCAAACTCTGCGATTGTATTTATCCGGTACGCATCGATATGAAAAATATTGAATCTGCCTTTATACTCATTGACGATTACAAATGTCGGGCTGTTTACAAGCGATGGTTTCGCCGCTCCCGCCCCTGCCGCGATGCCTTTTATCAGTGTCGTTTTCCCGCTGCCCAATGGCCCGCTAAGACAAACAACCTTCCCCTGCTCAAGCATCGCACCTGTTTTTCTGCCTATCTCAAAAGTTTTCTCGACAGAGTCTGAAACAATTTGTACTGTTTTCATTTGGTTTTTCTTAAATGGTCGAAACCTGCGGGCAGTAAATCACAAATTTTGCCGTCAGGCATTTTTATCTTTACCGAAGAACCGCCTGCAATCTTACCTATGGCGGTAAGCTTGACTTTAAAATGCCAGCGTTTCTTCAAACGTTCAAAACTTTTTTGAGGTATCGTAAACAGCAGTTCAAAGTCTTCGCCGTCATTGAGAGCTGACTTCAAAGGGTTGCTGGTTTTCTTCGCATCTGTCGAAATCGGGATTTTACCAGCTTCGATAATAGCGCCTTTTTTGCTCAGCCTGCTTATGTGATTCAAATCGGTGCTCAGGCCGTCGCTGATGTCTATCATTGCATTGGCGCCGGCTTTGGCGATTAGCAGCGATTCTTTCAGACGAGGCACAAATTCGAGATTTTTTTTTACAATCGAGCCGCCAAGAATTCCTGTTACACAAATTATATCGCCGATTTTGGCTGTGCTTCTTTTGACAGGTTTTGTCCCGGCCGGCTTGCTTAACATTGCGACACTTACTGCCAGCAGTGAACCTGTCGAACCTGCCAAAGGTTTGCTCCAGCTCGTCATATCGCCGCCTATAAGCGGGCAGTTATACCTTTTAGCCGCAATGAGGATTCCTTTATGCAGTCTTTTAAGTCTCGCGGCGCCGAAGTTTTTTGGCAAAGCGACCGAAACAACCGCCGCCAGCGGTATTGTCGCCATCGCCGCACAATCGCTCAAACTTGCCGCCATTGACTTATAGCCGATTTGTTCAAGAGTCGCTTTTTTAGTATCGAAATGCACCCCGTCAAGGAGCATATCTGTTGTAATAAGAACTGAATTGCCTCTCGGCAATCTGACTTGTGCCATATCATCGCCGATGCCGATGGGAAATTTTGCGGAATTGAGCCTGCTTTTAGCCGTAAAGTACTGAACAAGTTCGGTTTCGCCGGTGCTCATCGCTCTGCGAACTGCTTTTTCCAGTAATTAATCTGTTCAGCCGCCTGCAAAGGCGATGGCGAGGCAGCGGTAACATACGAAGCGGCAACATTTTTGCTGTCTAAGCATTGATAAACATCATTCTCGATTAATCCGGAATATTTTTTAAATTGCTCAATTGTAATATCGGCAAGTGTCTTGCCCTCTTTTTCACACTGAGCGACAAGACTCCCGACTATACCGTGCGCGGTGCGGAACGGCATTCCTTTTTTAACAAGATATTCCGCAAGAGCTGTCGCATCAAGAAAACCCTTATCAAGACCGGCTGAAATCTTTCCCATATTAAATATCGTGTTCTCAACTATCGCACAGGCCATATCAACGCAGGCCTCTATCGTATCTGATGCGTTAAAAACGTGCCGTTTGTCTTCCTGCAGGTCGCGGTTATAGCCGGATGGCTGCCCCTTTAATATCGTAAGAATCGCCATAAGCGACCCGTAAATACTTCCCGTTTTCCCGCGGATAAGCTCTAAGTTATCGGGGTTTCGCTTCTGCGGCATCATACTCGACGATGTGCAGAAGGCATCGTCTATGCGGATAAAATCAAACTCCGTCGTTGAAAATATAATCCAGTCTTCAGCCACTTTCGAAAGATGCGCCGCAATCAGGCAGCAGTCAAAGATAAACTCCGCGCAGAAATCTCTGTCGGACACCGAATCAATCGTGTTATAGGTAATATCTGAAAAGCCTAACTGCTTGCAGGTAAACTTTCTGTCAAGCGGCAGTGATGAGCCTGCAATCGCCCCGCTGCCCAGAGGAGAAACATTTAAAAGCAGCCGGCAGTTTTTCAGCCGCAGCCGGTCGCGGTTAAGCTGCTCGACAAAACTTAAAAGATAAGCTGCGATGGAAACAGGCTGAGCTCTTTGAAGATGTGTGTATGCAGGCATAATGTCATTTACATATTTTTCAGCAAGTTTCACAAATGCCTTTTGCAGCAGGGCTATTTTAGTCTGGATTATTTCTATTTCGTCGCGCATCCACAGGCGCATATCGGTTGTGACCTGGTCGTTTCTGCTGCGGCCGGTATGCAGTTTTTTGCCCGCATCGCCGGTCTTTGCAATCAGGGCAGCCTCAATTGCCATATGGATATCTTCGCAGGTCTTATCTAATTTTAATTTGCCCTCGGCTATCTGGTGCGAAATCTCAACAAGAGCGTCTTTTATCTGCTTTGATTCGTCTTTTGTCAGGAGCTTTTGCTCGCAGAGCATCTCAGCGTGAGCGATTGAGCCGACAATATCATACTTATAGAGACGTTTGTCGAACGAAAGCGACTCAACAAAATCAACAGCAAGAGAATCGGTAGGCTTGCTTAGCCGATGCTCCCAGCTTTTTTGTGGTTCCGCCATAATATTCTCCCATCAAATAGGATTTATCAGTCAAAACAAATAAATTATAACCACGAATGTCCACAAATAAACACAAATTTATTCTAAAATCTGAATTTAACTCCTGACATTGAATGTTCGATGTTCGTCATTCATCAAAAAAAAATTAAATCTTAAATCTTCAATTTTCAATTTCTTTGTGCCTTTGTGTCTTCGTGGCTATTTTCATCCTTCGGCCTTGTTTTCCATCTGAGGTGCATCCACAGGTATTGTGTCGGGTCTTTGCGGATTGAATCCTCAAATGCCTTTGTATATTCCTGCGTAATCCACAGCAGCGGGTCGTCCTTGTCTTTCCACTCCTCTGGCATAATCAGCCTTGCCATTTCCATCTCGAAAAAGAACCTGTTGCCGACCCTTCTGCTGACCCCCACGCCTATCGGCAGATTATATTGAATCGCTAATAAGCCTATACTTTTATATGTGCTTGCCTTTCTGCCGAAAAAATCAACGAAGACTCCCTTTTTGCCTGCGTTCTGGTCTGCTATAAAGCAAAGCGTCGAACCCTGCTTAACTATTTGCTCCATCTGCTCTGCTGCGCCTTTTTTATCGATGATTTTCTGTCCCTTGCGCTGCCGGACGTCGTAGAGATATTTGTTAAGGAATCTGTTGTCGAATGGCCTTGCGATACTGTAAATATCGAACCCGAACTCGCCCAGCAGGTATCCCATAATCTCAAAATTGCCGTAATGCGCCGCCACCAGCAGCAAAGGCTGGTGTCCTGCCATCATCCATTTTACGCATTCGACGTTTTTATAGCTTGAGTATTGCTCCCAGTTTTCTTTTCGTATCACTTTCGGAGAAAAAACCACATCCACCGTAAGCATTACAAGATGCTCGAAGCTTCTTATGCCGGTCTGCTCTATCCAGCCGTCATCTTTGTCGGGAAAACTTGCCTTTAGATTTTCTATCGCTCTCTGCCTGCCGCGATGATAGTATTTCCACAAAACTCTGCCTAAAAAACAGGCGAACTCAAGTGCCTTTTCCACAGGAAACAGAAAGACGAAAAACAGAAAAATTCTCAATAGTACATAGACCAGCCACTGCTCAACAATTGTTGGCTTGCGTTTATGTCTTTTTCTTTGTCGCCGCTCTTCTACCATAACTTCGTGCTTGCCCCGTGAGATGCCGCTTCGGCTATCTCATCGGGGTTAATTCGTGGTTAATAAATCACTATCCGGCAAGTTGAACTACCATTGCTTCAATCGCTGTTTCCGCGGTAGCTCGGCCGGTCTTAATATCGTAATCTATCTCGGCAAGCTGTTTTAAACAGCCGCCGATTTTCTCAAGCGGCATCTTTTTCAGCGTCCTGAAAAATTCATCGCTGTTCCAGATACGCAGTTTCCTTGCTATCATCTGTGGCGGCTGCCCTTCCGCCAGCATCGCCGCTGCGCTGAACATCCTGCGAAAATGCCACGCAAACGCCCCAACAACCGTATACTCGGCGTCCCTGTCGGACTGGAACATCAAGCGAAGTCTCTCAAGAGCCTTGCCGGTATTGCCCGCCGTCATAAAATCAATTACTTCAAATGCATCAAAAATTCTGTTTCGCCCGACAATCGCCGCTATATCTTTTTCGGCTATGACCTTTGCGGAATTTGTATATGCAGCCAGTTTATCAATTTCCCTGCACAGCACGCCCGGCTCGTCGCCGGCAAGTTCAATAAGCATTTGTGCAGCGTTATAAGAAAGTTCCTTGTTGTGTTGTTCTCTCGCATAATTGCGTATATAAGAGATAAGAGAGTTTGATTTCAATTCGCTAATCTCAATCAATTTGCCGACTTTAGGAAGTTTCTTCGCTAATTTGGTATTGGAAGGCCATGATGAGACGGTCATTACAAGAATTCCGGCTGAAGAAGGATTATCAAAATATCTTTCGAGAATTTTGCGATTATCAGAGGCGGTTTCTTTAACGTCTTCTTCCGGTTCTTCCGAAGAGATATTGCCGTCCTCTTCTTTTTTTTCTTCTTCTTGTTTCTTAAGTATGGTCTTGTCGGCATTTTCTATTACGACAACACGGCGGTCAGTAAGAAAAGGCAGTGTCCGCAACTCATCAAGCACGTTTGTTATCTGAACATCTCGTCCTTCGACCCTCCAAAGGCCGGTCGTTCTTTGCTCCGGCTCGATTAACTCGTCTAATAGTCTTTCGCACTCATTTTTAACGAGAAACTCATCTTTCCCGGCAATAATATATATCGGTTTTGTATCTGTTTTTTTCACCTGCGGCATCTTTTCAAAACATAACGGATTATGCCTTCGAAAAAGCGTTTTGAATTTTGGTAATTAGAATTTTGGACTTGTCCGCCTCCGGCGGATTCGAATTTCGGATTTAATCTCATTGCTGCTGCTCATCCTGAATTGGCGGTTCTTCAACGACAGTTTCTTCCTCTTGTTGCTGTTGTTGCTGGTCCTGCTGACCGGCCGGCTCAGCAGATTCTTCTTTTTCTTCTTTAACTACTCGTTCGACCGCGACTACCTTATCGTTTTCTTCAAGTTTTATAAGTCTCACACCCTGTGTATTTCTGCCGATTTCGCGTATCCCTTCAAGGCCTGTCCGGATAATAATTCCGTTGGCCGTCATAATCATAATATCGTCTTCATCTTTTACCGCTTTAAGTGCAACGACGCTGCCGTTTCGTTCGGACGTCTTGATATTAATCAGTCCGATGCCGCCTCTGCCCTGTGGCCGGTAATCCTCAAGTGTAGTTCTCTTGCCGTGTCCATTTTCACAGATGGTTAGCAGCGTCGCCGCTTCTTCTGCGATAATCATATCTACAACAGCATCGCCCTTGCGAAGTTTTATTCCTCTTACCCCGTGCGCCGTCCTGCCCATCGATCTTGCCTCTTCCTCATCGAATCGAATCGCCATCCCGTCTTTTGTGCCGAGTATGATATGGTTTTTGCCGTTCGTCAGTGCCGCCCCTATAAGGTCGTCGCTTGGCTCAAGTTTTATCGCGATGATTCCGCTGGCTCGCGGATTGGCATAAAGTTCAAGCTGCGATTTCTTGATAGTCCCATCTCGCGTCGCCATTACGATATTCCTGTCATCGAACTTATCGACGTTTATAATCGAGGTGATTTTCTGATCGCTGAGGTTCAGCAGGTTTGCGATGCTTCTGCCTTTGCTTTGTCTCGACAGCGGCGGAACACTATAAACTTTAAGCCAGTAGCATTTGCCCCTATTGGTAAATACAAGCAGATAATCATGCGTAGAAGCCGTAAACAGGCTTTCTATAAAATCTCCTTCGCGAGTATCAGAACCGATAATGCCTTTGCCGCCTCTGCTTTGTTTGCGGTAGGTGTCTATCGGCATACGTTTGATATACCCGCCATGGCTTACCGTTACAAGCACCTGTTCATCGGCAATTAAATCTTCAATATCAATATCTTCAGTCTCTTCAGCGATGACCGTCCTGCGATTGTCCGCGTATTTTTCATTCAGTTCGTAAAGGTCCTCGGTAATCTCATCAAGCACAAGCTTCTCATCAGCCAAAATCGTTTCGTAGCCTTCAATCTCCTCGACAAGTGCGGCATATTCCTGCCCTAACTTTTCAATCTCAAGCCCCGTCAGCCTTTGCAGCTGCATATTCAAAATCGCATCTGCCTGCGGCCCCGTAAGAAATTGTTCTTCACCGCTTGCCCGCTTTACAAACTCTTCAGGCAGCAGTTTTCGTAATGTCGCCGACTCTGCCAGCTTTAGCGCCTTTTTCATAAGATTTAACTTGGCAGTTGGCGCATCTGGTGATTTCTTAATAAGGTTAATTATCTCGTCAATATCGCTTACAGCTAATATAAGACCCTCAAGGATATGGGCCCTGTTGCGGCACCTGATTAGCAGGAATCTGCTCCGCCTGCGGATTACCTCTTTGCGATGGTCGATAAACAATTGAAGCATCTGCTTTATATTGAGCGTCTCAGGCCTGTTATTCACAAGTGCAAGATTCGAAATCGCAAAAGTACTCTGAAGCGGCGTGTATTGATAAAGCTTATTAAGCACAATCTGCTCTTCAGCATCTTTTTTCATCTCTACTACAATCCGCATACCTTTGCGGTCCGATTCATCCCTAACGTCTGAAACCTCAGACAGAGTGCCGGCCTCAACAAGCTCCGCAATCTTGGAAACAATGCTGGTCTTGACAACCATATAAGGAATTTCGGTAATGATGATAACCTTGCGGCCTTTTTTGGTCTCCTCGATATCAACCTTGCCCCTGACAGACAGATGACCTTTGCCGGTTGAATAGGCCAGCTTGATACCCTTTCTGCCGCAGATTATCCCACCCGTTGGGAAATCCGGCCCCGGCAGAACCTTCATAATGTCCTTAAAGCCGCAATTCGGGTCCTTTATCACTAATAACAATGCCTGGCAGACCTCGCCTAAATTATGCGGCGGAAGATTCGTCGCCATACCAACAGCAATACCTGTGGAGCCATTAACTATTAAATTAGGAAATCTCGAAGGCAGAACTGTCGGCTCAGTTCTCGTCTCATCATAATTCGGCACAAAATCAACCGTGTCGCGGTTCAAATCATCGAGCATCTCCATCGCTTCAGCAGACATCCTCGCCTCTGTATATCGCATCGCAGCGGGTGGGTCGTTGTCAATACTGCCGAAATTGCCCTGCGGGTCAACGAGACAATGCCGCATATTCCAGTTCTGGCCGAGCCTGACTAATGTGCCGTAGGTGGCCTGGTCGCCGTGAGGATGATAATTGCCGCCGGTGTCGCCGACGATTTTTGCGCATTTTCTGTGCCTGCTTCGCGGGCCGAGATTGAGGTCGTTCATCGCGACCATTATTCGCCTCTGGGAGGGTTTCAAGCCGTCACGAACGTCCGGCAAAGCGCGCGAAACTATTACGCTCATCGCGTAATTCATATACGAATTCTTCATCTCGTCGAGAATTCGTATTTCTTCTATTCGTTCGGTCTTTTTTGGTTCTTGATTTTCAGCCATAAATCCTTTTATAGCAAATAGTTAAGAATTATTGCTAAATACAAAATACAATATACTAAATACCGCCTAAAAGTGTATTAGCAAAGGGGTTTAAAGTCAAGAAATTATATCGTAAAATTAGCCACAGATTTCACGGATTTACACGGTCTTTTTTCACTACCGAGACACAAAGGGTAAAGGGATTTTTTGTTTGAATTGGCCGGAGGTATTGCATATAATTAGATTAAGAACTCAGAAGACAGAATACAGGAGACAGAAGAAAAAAACTAAAATGGAAATTAGGCAGGTACCCTGAGGCGGGTAAGAATAAATGAACGGAGAATAAAAGTAATGGTACGGTTAAATATGTGTTCGACGATTAAAAAAAGGAGAAAAGCATGAAAGAGACATATGTTCGATTCATGGCGCCAGTCTTACCCCAGACCGTTGACCATTTGATGAGAATCGTAGATCAGAAACTTCATCAGAAATACGAACGTTTTCACCTCCTCTTATCTTCGCCTGGTGGTTCGGTGTTTCACGGTCTGTCGGTCTATAACTTCCTCAAGGGAGCTCCTATCCAAGTTTATACATACAATTTTGGAAGTGTCGATTCTATTGGAGTCGTTATGTATTGTGCTGGTTCTAAGCGGTTTTGTGTTCCTCACGCCAGATTTCTAATACATGGCGTTAAGATGAACTTCAGCGGCCAAGCAAGTTTTGATGAATTTCAGATTCATGAACATTTGAAAGGAGTGCAAATCGATCAAAAAAACATCGCTCGCGTCATTGCTGACAACACAGGCAAGGGGTCAGATGTCATTGAGAAGGACATGCATGATAGGAAGACGCTGAACCCGATTGAGGCAAAAGACTATGGTCTTGTCCATGAGATCAGATCAGAACTATTCCCAATTGATGCGGAGTTTGTATCTATAGGTGAACTGATTAATCAAGGACCTATGCCTATTCAGATTATGCCACAGGCTCCCCAAGCGGGAAACTTCACCAGATCAGTTGATATCGATATTGTCACAATCTAAAGAATTATATAACTGCCGGATAAAAATAAACCGCGGTAGTGCGGCGATGTTAATAATTAAGCAATTTTTATATAGCGGAGAAACTAATGATGGATAACTCTGATATGCTTTGGAATATTTATCAGGAACATTGTGAATGGGAAAGGCACCATGAAGAGCAACGCGCATCAGGAACAAGTCTTTTGGTTGCAGTTGCAGCAGGTGTTTTAGGGCTAATTACTTTCGATGGCCATCTCAA
>Ga0315276_10003485_pt1 | contig 14427 bp, 10 predicted proteins | sample YL17G05_0_MG_FD_204542 | JGI IMG/M metagenome (GOLD analysis project Ga0315276, IMG submission 204542) | Sediment microbial communities from Yellowstone Lake, YNP, Wyoming, USA - YL17G05_0 | ecosystem: Environmental > Aquatic > Freshwater > Lake > Sediment | place: USA: Wyoming | collected...
GGCAACGTCAACCTCGACGCAATCCAGGAGCAGCAGGACCTCGAACAGCGGCACAGCTTCCTTTCGACACAGGTCGAGGACCTCAATTCCAGCAAGGGCCAGCTCCAGCAGCTAATCAATCGTCTCAACAAGGTTAGCAGAGAAAAATTCCTTGAGACGTTCGAGCTTGTCCGCGGCCATTTCCAGCAGATTTTCCGCAAGCTCTTCGGCGGCGGCAAGGCCGACATAGTCCTTGAAGAGGCCCCCGACATCGATGTTCTCGATGCGGGTATCGAAATAGTCGCGAGACCCCCCGGAAAGGAAACCCGGAGCATCTCGCTATTATCCGGCGGCGAAAAGGCAATGACCGCCATCGCGTTATTGTTCTCCGTCTTCAAGGCAAAACCCTCCCCGTTCTGCTTCCTCGACGAAGTTGACGCCGCCCTCGATGAAGCCAATAACGAACGCTTCGACGCTATCGTCAGGGAGTTTCAAAAGGAATCCCAGTTCATCATAATCACGCACTCCAAGCGAACGATGAGCGTTACGGATATGCTTTATGGCGTAACTATGCAGACGCAGGGCATCAGCAAGAAAATATCCGTCAACTTCGACCATTACAGCTCTGAACCCGCCGCTGCGTAAATTTTTGTTCAAGGTTCGAAGTTCAATGTTGGACGTTCAATGTTCGGCGTTTTTCTCGCCTTTGACTATCGTTTCGCCTGAATCTATAATACCCCTGTCTATTTAAGGACCCGATTATGGAAATAACATTTGCTTTGATAGGCGGTATTGCATTAGGCGCGATAGGCGTATTTCTTTTTTATCAGCGACAACTCAGGATGGAATCCGAGAAAAGAATTGCGGCCGAGACAAGAATCACTGAAATTCCAAAACTTGAATCTGTAATCGAAGAGAAGGACACTGTAATAGACCGATTGCGAGAGGAAAGCACTTCTTTGAAAACCGAGCTTTCCGCATTACACACAAAGCTTGAGGAGCAACTGAAAGCGGCAGAAGAAAAACTTGCAATCTTTAATGATGCCAAACAAAAACTTACCGAGGCCTTCGACGCGTTGGCGGCGAAAGCTCTCAAAAATAACGACGAGTCATTCTTAAATCTCGCAAAAACTACTTTGGAAGGTCATCAGAATGAGGCAAAGACGGACCTCAATGCCAGGAAAAAGGCCATAGAGGATATGGTGAAGCCCCTGAAAGAGGCACTGGATGAAGTCAAACGGAAGGTCGAAGAAGCAGAAAAGGACCGCAGTGCTGATCATAGTAGTATTGATACATATCTTAAATCTGTAACGGAATCCCAGCTAAATCTTCAAAAAGAAACCGCCAAATTAGTCAATGCTCTTCGCTCCTCTCCGGTAACGAGAGGTAGATGGGGTGAGATTCAACTCCATCGTGTTGTTGAGTTATCCGGTATGCTTCAATATTGTGATTTTGTTGAACAACAGACCGGAGTATCAGATTCTGGCCGAACTCGTCCGGATATGATAATCAAATTGCCCAATAAGAGAAATATTATAGTGGATTCAAAGGTTTCTTTGCAGGCTTATCTCGAATCGCTCGAAACCGAAGATGAAGCGATAAGATTAACCAAACTCAAGGAGCATGCACGTCAGGTGCGCACACATATAACAAATCTGTCAGCTAAGAGTTATTGGGAGCAATTCCAACCGGCTCCAGAATTAGTGGTACTGTTTTTGCCGGGCGAGCCGTTTTTCAGTGCAGCACTGCAACAAGATCCGTCCTTGATCGAATTAGGCGCACAAGAAAAAGTTATGTTGGCGACGCCTACGACTTTGATATCGCTTTTGCGGGCGGTAGCATATGGTTGGAGACAGGAACAAATTGCGGAAAATGCTATGCGCATAAGTGAATTAGGTAAAGCGTTATACGACAGGATAAGCGTCTTTGCCGGGCACTTTGCGGCACTTCAGAAGAATCTGGATGGAGCTGTTGACGCATACAACAAAGCGGTGGGTTCATTGGAAAGCAGAGTATTAGTCGCTGCGAGGCAATTCAAAGAACTTGGCGCTGCGACGGGCGACGAAATTAAAACGTTGCCGACCGTGGTTACTGCTACACGAACCTTTCAGGCGGAAGGGGGACAAGATGCGACCTTGGGTAAGACCCAGGACTAAATATATAATTAATGACCCCGGGTGAAACCCGGGGCTAAATACAATACGGAATATGGCAAATACACTTGGATATATGCTGACTTGGACGACTTACGGCACCTGGCTTCAGGGTGACAAAAGAGGGTACGTTAAAAAGGGAGAAACTTTGCCGGGTGATGAGAAACTGCTGGAGGCAAATAAAAATGTCCAGTTGGAAGACACCTTCCGACTTAACTATAAACAAAAAAAAATCGTCTATGATGCGATTATGAATCAAGCAAAAGCGATTGGTCAGAAGGTGCTTGCGCTTTTAGTTTACTCTAATCACATTCATCTTGTCGCCGAGTATATTCCTAAACCCATTGGCGATGTTGTGGCGTATTACAAAAAGGCAGGAAGATTGGCATTAAAAGAACTTGGTATAAATGGTAAAATATGGACTACCGGTTATGACAAACGATACTGTTTTGACCAAATATCATTGGAGCGAAGAATTAAATATGTTCAAAAACATCCCGCTTAAGTATTTAGCCCCGGGTTGTACCCGGGGTTGTATTTTGACGTTTTTATTAATCTCATTGTTTTTCGTTACCCCCGTTTTGTCTGCGGACAAGTTTTATGACGGGTTTAAGAGCCCGCCGATGTCCACCAGGCCGATTATTCGGTGGAACTGGGATGCCAACAGTCCGGGCGAACAGGAAATCATACGCCGGCTCGAAATTCTCAAAAAGGCGGGCTTTGGCGGCGTCGAGATAGTGTCCGGCGAAGACGTAAATGGACAATTGTTCAAATTTGCCGCCGACGCCGCAAAAAAACGGGGGATGATTGTGGATTTGTCGCTCGGCTCAACCCTTGGCGGCCCATTTATCTCGCCTGCCGAGCAAAGCCATAAAATAACAATAGGCAAAAAACAGTTCACAGGGCCGACAAATTCAGTTGTGAATGTAAATGACCTCGTTAGCGGCACCGACCCTAATCGCAATCTGGTGTTTCTGCGTCTGGTCCCAACAGGTCTGCTAAGGTTCTCGCCGGGCGAAGAGCTAATCGACAAAATAAAGCCCGACGGGTCGGTCGCCATCGATATTAACGACACCAACAGCTATACCCTTTATGCCGGCGTCCTGCACTCCGGTACAAGTGCCACTGGCGTTCCCGCCCTCGATTTGCTCAACAAACAGGCCGTGGAAAAATATCTTAACAAAATCTTTGCCAAACTTGGCCCCGCCCTGGGCGGTAAACTCGGCAATTCCGTCCATTCCATTGTATGTCCGCCTGTCGAACTATCTGCCGCAAACTGGACAAGCGATTTCACCCAGTATTTCTCCAAGCGATGTGGTTACGACATAAGACCCTACCTGCCGATTGTTCTCGATGATGACTTCCCCAAGGCCAGGACCCGTTTCTACGATACCATCCGCCGCACACGTTATGATTTTTACGCGACCCTCGCCGGGCTGTACCGCGAACGTTTCACCCTGACCTTCCAGAAATTCTGCCGCGATAATGGCGTCCTGTCCTGCATCCCAACAGGCCCCGTTGATATCCTCGACAGTTGTTCTGTGCCCACCGATATAATTCAGGGTTATGCCTCACCGGACCGCTTTAGCCATAACGCCTGGGACAAAATCGCTTCCTCTGCGGCGCATCTTGCCGACAAGTCCCTCGTAGCCGGCGAAGCAACAACAGGCGTTTCAGACAATCTTGAATCAGTAAAGAGAAACGCAGACATTGCTTTTGTTTCAGGAGTCAATCAATCTATTCTGTTTCCGGACGAGCGCAATTCCTGGTGGCCATCTGCGGGAAACTGGACCGAGCGTGATGCCCGATTATCTTATCTGTTCCGGAACTCCCGCCATCAGGCCAGAATCGCCATTATTTATCCGGCAGGCGACCTCTGGAGTGATTGCGGCCCATCAGAATCACGGATGGTCAACTATTTCTGGTACCTGTTCCCGCTCGGGCACGCCCTCAATCAAAATGGCTACACCGTCGATTACGTCAGCGAGAAAATCTTCCCGCAAACGACCTTCGAGGATGGCAAACTTCACTTTGGCTCACAGGCCTACGACGCCGTAATTGTCCCCGATATGTTCTCAATGGAATTCCTTACCGCCAAGGCCCTGCGTTTCTTTGCTGTGAATGGCGGCAAAGTCGCCTTTATAGGCCAATCGCCGATTACCGCGCCTGGCTTCAAAGACCTCCTCCATCGCAGCGTCCCCGTCGAGATAACGATGGACCATATCGAGAAAATCGACCCCAATCGCGTTGCGTTCATCCCAGCTCCTGACAAGGACAAGGATAACCTGCTTTCCTGGACGTCCGACCTGATGAATAAAATCAGCGTCTTACCAACCGTCAAAATGTCTCCGCCGAGCGATAAACTTCTTTTCGTCCATTATCTTGCCGAAGGCCGTGACATATTCTTTTTCGCCAATACCGATAACGTCGCCCCCATATCTTTCCTCGCGGATTTCAATACCGCCGGCAAAACTCCCTGGCTCTGGAATCCCGATACCGGCGAACGGAAAAAATTTGCTTACAGCGGCAAACCGAACGACCTGAATATAACTATCAAACAGGCCGGGTCGCTGCTGCTGGTTTTTGAGCCGGATGCCAAAGCGACCCCAAAAGGCCGCTGATTGGCTGCGGTTAGCGGGAACAGGTTAATAATATAATTTATACACGTAAGTTTCGTGTATTGGTCTTGAAAGCCGCACCATATATTTGATACACTGTAGCTCGCAGAGCAAAGCGCCCTGACTAAAATATAGAAATAAAAGGATTGAATCCTGATGCGAACTTCTGCACGGACGCAAAATAAATCATCCGCCAGCGAACCGCTCCATAGAAATCATCGGCGTGCCAACTCCGCTGACAAAACCTGGATTATATCGCCTGCCGACCCGCGCGCCGACCAGCTCGCCAAATCACTCAAGGTTTCGCCTTTGCTCGCTCAACTGCTCATAAACCGAGGCGTAACCGACCCGCAATCCGGCTCCGCTTTCCTCAGACCCAAACTAACCGACCTCATCAGCCCCGAACTGCTTCCGGGCGTTCGTGATGCCGCACAAAGGATTAAACAGGCCGTCACACAAAAACAAAAAATCACAATCTATGGCGACTACGACGTCGATGGCATCACGGGCGTCGCTATCCTCTGGCAAATCCTCACGCTCCTCGGCGCAAACGTCGATTACTACATCCCGCACCGCATCGACGAGGGCTATGGCCTCAACGTTGACGCCGTCGAATCAATCGCCAAAGCCGGCACGCAGCTTCTCATTACCGTTGATTGCGGCATCACCGCTCATGCCGCAGCCGAATTGGCGAAAAAACTCGGCCTCGACTTGATTATCTCCGACCATCACCAATTCACCGATACGCTCCCGCCCGCGTTTGCCATTGTCCATCCGGCGCTCGATAAATCCTATCCCAATCCCGACTCTTCCGGCTCTCTCGTCGCCTTCAAACTCGCATGGGCCGTCGCGGACATCTTCAAAACCGGCGCCAAGCTCAGCCCCGAAATACGCGACTTTATGCTTAATTCCACGTCCCTGGCGGCGATGGGGACTATCGCTGATGTTATGGAGCTCCGCGGCGAAAACAGGACCCTGACCAGCTTCGGCCTGAGTTTGCTTTCAGACCCCAAATTACCCGGCCTGCGGGCGCTCATCGAATCCGCCGACCTCACCGGCAAAGGCCTCGACAGCTACCACATCGGCTTTCGCCTTGCCCCGACGCTCAACGCCGCCGGCAGAATCGGTCACGCCCGCCTCGCCGTCGAGCTGCTGACTTCCACCTCGCTTGCCCACGCCGCCCAGGTCGCCGATTATCTCAAGAGCCAAAACGCCCAGCGCCAGCGGTTCGAACGAAAAATCTACAACCACGCCTGCCAGCTTATCGCCGAACAAAACCTCGACAAGCCGGAAAGAAAAACCATCGTGCTGGCCGACTCCTCCTGGCACAGCGGTGTCATCGGGATTGTCGCCTCCAGAATCGTCGACAAATTCTTCCGCCCCGCGATTATGATTAACTCCGGCTCAACACCCGCGCAGGGTTCCGCCCGTTCTGTCCCCGGCTTCGATATCCTCGCTGCAATCGCCGCCTGCTCAAAACACCTCGTTACCTTCGGCGGGCACAAAATGGCCGCGGGAGTAACAGTCCTGCCCGAAAATATCCAGAAGTTCGCCGATGACCTCGAAAACTACGCTCAACACCACCTGCTCGATGAACACTGCGTCAGCAAGCTCCATATCGACGCGCTCGCCTCCTTGTCCGAGTTCAGCTACGAAAGTGTTACCGAAATGCAAATCCTCGGCCCGTTTGGCCAGGGCAACCCCGAACCCCTGTTTGCCACAAAAGGCGTCCGCTTGTGCTCGCCGCCTCGCAGGGTTGGGACAAACGCCGACCACCTCCAGCTTGCCGTCACCGACCACACCAATTCAATCCGCTGCATCGGCTTTAGGATGGGGCCGCTCGAAAAGAAGCTCCTCGAACGCGACTGCTTCGATATTGCCTACCACGCCGCGATTGATTTATTCAACGGCAACCGCTCCGTCCAGTTAGTCATCGAAGACATCCGCTTCGAATGATGACTTTACTTTCCGGGCTCTACTGTAACTTTTTCTATTCTGAAATTGCCTAACGTCGTTGCCATGTTGAAAAAATTCACCGGCTCGCCGTTGCCCGATGCCAGTGCGATATGTCCCGCGTCGAATTTTCCCAGGGCGCCCGCTTTGAACGCCGAATCAAGCCCGACCCATTTGTCGCCTATATACGCCTCCGTCCATGCGTGTCCGCCAAAGCCGGTCCTGCCCTCAAAGTCATTCACGTATGCCACGCCCACTGTTACTCTTGCCGGTATTCCCACAGCTCGGCACATCGCCGCGCACAGGACCGCGAATTCCGTGCAGTCGCCTCTCCTGCTCGCCGCGACCTCTGTCGCCGAGGCGTATCCAACCGACAAGCTGATATTCTTTACGTATTTCGCCACAAACTCTTCGATTTTCCTTGCCGCTTCAGCCGAATCCTTTGCGTTGCCTACTGCTTGCTTCGCCAGTGCGATAATATTAGCGTCGTCGCTCTGCAAAAATCTGCTCGGCTTTATCGCCTCAGCTATATTCGCGTCTGTTCCCTTATAGGGGAATGTTACGCCCCCCGGCATACTCACTGGTTCTACTTTAACTATTACCGTTCCATCTTCGAGTTTTTTAACCTGCTGGTTATCGCTTGATGGTATCGTGAGATTTGTCGTTTGAGCAGTCGGCTTCAGATAATACGTAATTGATTTTGCCGTTCCCACGTTTTCCAGTGGCTGAGGGCTTGCCAAAAACATCTTATCTACTATTTCAGCGGGCTGGTTGTTGCTCATCGCGAATTCCTTTGTGCAGGCCAGCATTTCCACGTTCATCCCCGCCATCGGCATTATCGTCTTTAACGTTCTGAACTGCTCGTCCACATAACCCGTTGAAATAATCTCTCCCGTCCCTGGCATACTCATAACCGTCTCAACCTTTGTCAACGGCACTATCCTGCCTAATAAATCCACATCCTGCTTAGCGCCCACTTTCACGCGGGTATTAACAGCGGCCATTATTCCTGGGCTGAACACGCTTACATCGTAACTTGTGCCTTCTTTCAGTTTTTTCTCTGCCTCAATCAGGCGAATTCCCTCTGCCATTACCGCGCCCTTTGGCCATACAATGGTGCCGTCCTGCACAGTGCCAATCCCGGTTGTTCGCGTCCGGACCGTTCCGTCTTTGCCTATCGTCCCCTCTGTTTTCATCGTTACCATTCCCATATCCTGTTCGGAGGCAAACGATATCGGCTCCCCCTTTACCGTTTCAACGCAGATTTCCTTTGTCTTCAGAAGGACTGTCTTTCCCATTCGATTTAGAGTCATATTAACGGTTTCTGTAGTTGTAACCCGCTCGCCTGCCGCGACCCTATTGTGTATCGCGTGCCCGACCTTCGTCCCATCCACGAATACCGCGTAGTATTCGAAGTCATCGGTTTTCCCCAGCGCCAAAACCGCTAATTGCAGAACGATAAGCCCAATCCCGAAAATTTTTGCCTTCATAATCAGCTCCAAAAATGTTGTCCCGTTTCAAATATGTTCCGATTAGTATAAACCATCCGTTGCATCCGGCAAGCTATCATTCTAAAATACCCCGAACGCTATGAATTTTGATGAACTGTTGATGCTTGTTTGTTCGGGCAACTCACCCCGGCTGTGCGATGATTCCCGTATCATCGAAGCCGGCGATATCTTCGTCGCCGTCAAAGGCTCCGATGTCGATGGCCACGACTTTATTCCACAAGTCCTCGCCAAAGGCGCAAAATTCATCGTCTGCCAATCATTTTCTTCCGCTGTCATTCCCGCGCAGGCGGGAATCCAGGTAATTACGGTCGCTGATTCATCTCTCGCTCTTGCCTCTCTTGCCCAGGCCGCCAGTGGCAACCCTGCCGAGAAACTCACCAATCTTGCCGTAACGGGAACGAAAGGCAAGACCACGGTAACATTTCTTGTCCGCTCCTGTTTCCAGGCCGCCGGTGAAAAATGCGGTCTGATTGGAACGGTCATTTACGACACCGGCATTGATGTTTCGCCCGCTCCGCTGACCACACCTGATTGCCTGACAATAGCGCAATCGCAGTCACAGATGCTCAAAGCAGGCGCAAAATATATGATAATCGAGGCCAGTTCGCACGCCCTCGACCAGAACCGCCTCGCCGCAATTAACTTCAAAGCCGCCGCCTTCACCAACCTTACAGGCGACCACCTTGATTATCATAAAACCACCGAGAACTACCTGGCCGCAAAGTCCAAACTTTTCGCGATGCTTTCACCCGACGCGACAGCAGTGCTTAACAGGCAGTCCCCTTATTCAAAAGAAATCGCCGCGAGCACCAAAGCCAAAGTTTTCTGGTTTGCTGTTGATGAAGAAGCCGATTTGTCCGCGGATATTCACTCGATTGACGACTCGGGCACGGCGTTCACGCTTCGATACCTGGGCCAAAGTATTCGTATAAAAACGCCTTTGCTTGGCCGATTCAATGTCGCTAATCACTTGGCTGCCGCGGGCCTGTGTCTGTCTGCTGGTCTTGACCTCAAGACCGTTGCCCGCGGCTTATCTGCCCTCGATGCTATTCCCGGCCGGCTTGAAAATGTTAAATCTAATGCCCCCTTCACCGTCCTCGTCGATTACGCCCATACCGATGATGCTCTCGATAACGTCCTTTCCACTCTAAAGCCGCTCTGTAAAGCCCGCCTCATCGTCGTATTCGGCTGCGGCGGCGACAGGGACAAAACAAAAAGACCGCGTATGGCCAAAGTCGTCGAAAAATTTGCCGACCTCGCAATCGTAACAAGCGATAACCCCAGAACCGAAAATCCCGATGATATAATCAGTCAGGTTGTCGCTGGCTTCAAAGACCCTGGCTCATCAAAAATAAAAATTGAAACTGACAGGAAAAAGGCGATAGCTCTCGCCATTGAATCGGCACAGAAAAACGACGTTGTTATCATCGCGGGCAAAGGCCACGAGAATTATCAAATCATCGGCAAACAAAAATTCCCCTTCAGCGACCAGCAAATCGCCATCGACCTGCTCAAAAATAAAAAATGAAGAAACTCTCAATCGAAAATTTGGCCAAAATAATAAATGCGAGCGGCAAAGTATCCGGCACGAGCCAAAACGTTACGGGTATCAGCACTGATTCGCGGACGGTGAAACCCGGTGATTGTTTCTTTGCCATTTCGGGCGAGAATTTCGATGGCCATAACTTTTTAGCCGATGTTTTTGCCAAAGGTGCTGTCTGTGCCGTCGTCAGTCAGGACCCTTCTTCGCTGCGCTACGAAGGGCAGGTATTCCTCAAAGTTGCCGATACAGTAAAGGCGCTGGGCGACCTCGCCTCGTGGTATCGTAAGGATTGCAAATTCAAGGTCGTCGCTATTACCGGCTCTGTCGGCAAAACCACAACAAGGCAAATCGTTTACCATGTTTTGTGGCAGCATTTCAAAACGTATCAGTCGCCGAAAAGTTTCAACAACTTCATCGGCCTGCCCCTCACCTTGCTGGGGGCTGGGCCGAATCAGGAAATTATCATTGTCGAGCTGGGCACCAACCACCCGGGCGAAATTGAATATCTGACCCGCATTGCCTCGCCGGATATCGCCTTGGTTACCAATGTTTATCCCGCCCATCTTGCCGGCTTTGGCTCCGTCGAAAAAATAGCAGAAGAAAAACTGGCAATAGCCAAAGGGCTTTCGCCCGGAGGCAAGCTCTTAATCAACTTCGATTGTCGGCCCCTTCTCGATTCCGTCCGGCGGTTGAAACTGGCCTTTGACACCATATCCTGTTTCAACGACGACGCCGATTATCATACCGATAATATTATTGTCGGCCCTTGCTCAAGCGCATTCACTATCGATAAGACAATCGTCGAAATCCCGTTGCCCGGCCGGGGAAATGTTGAAAACGCCCTCGCCGCATGGGCAATCTGCTCAAATTTTGGTATTACTGCCGCACAATTTGCCGACGCCCTAAAAACCATCAGCCCCGTCTCTATGCGAACCGAGATGTTGCAGCTTGGCTCGTTAGCCGTTATTTCTGATTGTTACAATGCAAACCCCGCATCGGTGAAAAACGCCCTCGATATCCTAACAAACCTCGCTGACAGTCAAAAGCGCAGGGCTGTTTTTATTTGTGGTGATATGGCGGAACTCGGCGACGCCGAGCAAGACCTTCATCGTCAACTCGGTGAGCAAATCGCAAAAGTGGGCGTCAATCTTCTCATCACCATCGGCAATCTTGCCGCCCTCGCCGCCGATGCTGCTAAAACCAAAAGACCCGACACCCAAACCCGCTGTTTCACCGACCAAACAGACCTTTGCAATAACTTACAGCTTATGATAAAAGATTCCGATATAATACTTGTTAAGGGCTCACGAATTAATAAGCTTGAATTGGTTGTTGATAAATTGAAAAAACTCTTCAGTGAACCCCGATAAATCGGGACTCACTGGTCACGGAAGACGAGAATAGAATGATTTATCATCTTCTTTGGTTTTTCCGAAATACCGTTACGCATCGACTTGGTTTTTACGCCTACCAGGAGGTGATTTTTCGCGCTTTTGCCGCGCTGCTGACGGGCCTCGTCATCGCGCTGGTGCTTGGCCCGCCGCTTATTCGCTGGCTTATGCGAAAAAAAATCGGTGACCGCCCCGAATTTCACCACGCGACACTCAACGAGCTGACCAAGCAAAAAGTCAATACCCCGACTATGGGAGGCCTTATCATAATTGCCGCCGTCCTTGCCTCTACCCTTCTCTGGGCAAAACTTAACAACCCCTTCGTTCAGAAGGCAATTATCATCCTTTTCTGGTTCGGCGCCCTCGGCGCTGTTGACGACTGGCTCAAACTCACCGCCGAATCATGCCATCGCAGCAGAGACGGCCTCAAACCCTGGGAAAAAATTCTCTTCCAGTTCGGCGGCGCGGTTCTCATCGCCTCCTTCCTCTATATCGACTTCACCAATATCGAAGATGGTCGAAAATTCTGGCTGCCTTTCTATAAGCACGGCCTGCCCCTCGCCAACTGGATGTTCATCCTCATCGCCATCCTGTATTTGTCCGCAACCAGCAACGCCGTCAACCTCACCGATGGTATGGATGGCCTCGCCGCCGGCTGCACCGGTATCGCCTCATTCGTCCTGGCCGTCCTCTGCTACGTCGCATCCGAAACTATGAGCCGAACCTCGACGGCCACCTGGTCGAGCTACCTGCTTTTGCCCGCCATTCCCCAGGCCGGCGAACTGGCCGTTTTCTTTTCCGCCATTCTCGGCGCAGTCCTCGGCTTTCTCTGGTATAACTGCCACCCCGCTCAGGTCTTTATGGGCGATATCGGTTCACTGCCCCTCGGCGCAGCTATGGGCTATGGCGCACTTGTTACCAGAAACGAAATACTCCTGCTCATCATCGGCGGCGTCTTTATGATAGAGCTTTTCAGCGTTGTCCTCCAGGTCGGGTACTTCAAATACACCGGCGGCAAACGCCTCTTCCGCTGCGCCCCAATCCACCACCATTTTCACCTCGCCGGCTGGTCCGAACCCCAGGTCGTCGTCCGCTTCTGGCTCGTCGCCGCTGCCTTCGCCGCACTTGCTTTGGCAACCCTCAAAATCCGCTAAACAAAGCTAATCGCGGTAAATCTAAAATAGAAAATAGTAAATAGAAAATTTTTTCGTTATAATGCCCTTCCCCTTGCAGGGGATATTATGCTCGATGAACAACTCACATCTGATTTAGAGCCGGAGGCGCCCAGACCGCCCAGAATCGCCCTTATCGCGTCGCGGCAGACGCTTGCCGAATATCCTTCCTATCTCAAGCACCTGCTCATAGGTCTGGCGGACGAGTCCGTCCCCGTTATTCTTATTTGCCCGCCGGTCAGCGATGTTGACTCTATCGCCCCTCCCGCCGTCGAAGTTGTCCGGCACCCCGCAATCGATATACCTTTTATGCAACATTACAACAACCGCCTTCTCCTCGACAGGGTCGGCAAATTCAAACCGGAGATACTTCATTGCCTCTGCGAAACCTCGGCTTCACTATCGCGATGGCTTGCCCGAAACCTTAATATCCCCTATCTGCTCAATATAAATTCAATCTCTTCGCACTGGTCTGCTATTACGTTTTCCGCGACTCGTTGCGCAAATATCATCGTGCCCGCTAAAACCATCGCCGACCATTTCATAAAGGCCCACCCCAAAGTCGCGGACCGCCTCCGGCAAATCAATATCGGCACCTTCGTTGACGACTCCACCGCCTGTTTTGCCCATCCCGAACACCTGCCCGGTATCGTCGTCTCGCCGCCCATCGATAATCACGCCAATCTCGATAATATCTTCCAGGCGCTCCATCGCCTCACTGTCGATGGCTGCCAGTTCATTGTAGCGATTATCGCCGCCGGTCGCCCGGAAGGGCCGCTCTGGAGGCAGCTTCGCTCACTTGGTCTTCTCCACGCGGTTACTATTGTTCCTCCTTCGCTGGGCCTCTACTCCGCCGGCTCCGCCGCCGACATATTCATTGTGCCCCGGCCGTCAGGCAGGTTCAATATGCTGCTGTTGGCCGCGATGAGCGCCGGCTCCGCCGTCGCCGCTTCCAAAGGCGGCGTTGATGACCTCATCATCGAAGACAAAACCGCGTTCACCTTTAATCCCGATGACCAGCTTAGTGTTTATAATTGTCTTAAACGGCTCTTTGACAGACCCGATGAAGCCCGGCGTTTGGCTGCCGACGCCCAGCAATTCCTCCGCCAAAACCACCACGTCAGCGGGATGATTGCCTCCACTCTTTCCCTCTACAGGCAGGCCGTTTGCTCAAAGACCCAGGTAAACGCCTGATATTTGAAATAAATATAGGTGCCGGGACGTCTTACTTCCGGTTGTTTTTGTGGATAACGAGAATTCTTTTAACGTTTTTTTGAGGAGAATTGAATTATGAACACCAAAGCGATTGTAGCGGTTGTGGTGCTGGCATTTGTTGTGCTGGCGCCGGTTGTTATTGCAGCAGAAGGTGTAGTGGGCGAGTGGGAATTCAAGAGCCAGATACAGGCCAGGACTTCCACGGCGACTATGACGATTACCAAGAGCGCTGAGGGCAAACTCGCGGGAACGTGGTCAACACAAAGGGGCGAAAGCCAGTTGTCGGACATTACTTTCGAGGGTGGCAAGGTGAAGTTCGTCCAGACAAATAACTTCGGCGGACAGGAAATGAAGACGACTTACGAAGGTGCCCTTGAAGGCGGGAAACTCAAGGGAACAGGCAAGGGCCAGTTTGGCGAGGTTGCGTTCGATGGAACTTTGCAGGGAGAAGCAAAAACAGGAGCAGATGCGATTGTCGGCGAGTGGCAGATGAATGTTAATATGCCGGCGAGAGAGAACGTGGAGAAGCTGACTGTCACAAAGAACGCCGACGGGACACTGGCGGGCAAATGGGTTGGTCAGAGAGGAGAAAGCAAAATTTCGAATATGAAGTTCGAAGGCGGAAAACTTACTTTTATTCGCACCAGCGAGTTCGGTGGCCAGATAAGGGAGTCGGAATTCGAGGGAACCGTTGAGGGCGATGCGATAAAGGGCGTATTCAAGAGCGACAGGGGCAACAGGGACGCCAACGCCACCCGCGTCGGCGCAAAATCAGAACCGCCAAAGGCAGAGCCGAATAAACCGGAACCCAAGAAGCCGGATGCCGGCAAAAAGGCCGATTCTGAAAAAAAGCCGGCTGCGCCAAAACCTAAATAAGGCAATAAATTTATTG